>Ga0247840_10000307_pt1 | contig 102810 bp, 109 predicted proteins | sample LaCruzMarch2015__FD_192404 | JGI IMG/M metagenome (GOLD analysis project Ga0247840, IMG submission 192404) | Freshwater microbial communities from meromictic Lake La Cruz, Castile-La Mancha, Spain - LaCruzMarch2015_17m | ecosystem: Environmental > Aquatic > Freshwater > Lake | place: Spain... | reverse complement strand
CAATTTCTTTTGAATAAACTGGAGAGTTAAAGAATAATTATTTCTACTTAATATAGCCTTCTTTGACTAGTAATTCTGCATTTAGAATGCCACCGCCGGCGGCGCCGCGAACGGTATTGTGAGAAAGGGAGACAAACTTGTAGTCGAAGACTTTGCAGTCTCGAAGTCGTCCGACAGTCACGGCCATGCCTTTGTCTGTATCGCGATCCTTTTTCGGCTGAGGACGATTTTCTTCTTCTTTATAAATAATTGGGAAAGCAGGAGCAAATGGAAGCTTTAAATCTTGAGGGACAGATTTGAATTCACGCCAAATTTTTATAATTTCTTCTTTGGTTGGCTTTTTATCTTTGAATAAAATATTGACTGTTGCTAGATGGCCATCGGAAACTGGTACGCGAGTACAAGTAGCAGAAATTGATAAGCCTTTATCTTTTACAAATTTATCGTTTACAATTGTTCCTAGAATTTTTAGTGGTTCTTCTTCAGTTTTTTCTTCTTCGCCACCGATGTAAGGGACGACGTTATCTATCATATCAAGTGAGGCTACTCCAGGATATCCTGCACCAGATACTGCCTGAAGGGTGGTAATCATTATTTTTTTGACAGGGTATCCAGCTTTTGAAAGGGCATATATTGGAGTCAGATAGCTTTGAAGACTGCAATTTGGTTTAACAACTATAAAGCCCTTATCCCACTTGTGATTCTTTTGTTGAATTTTGATCATCTTCAAATGCTCGGAATTAATTTCCGGAACTAGCATTGGAACATCGGGGGTCCATCTATTGGCTGAAGCATTGGAGACAACGGGAATTCCGGCAGCTGCATATTTCTCTTCAATTTCTTTAACTAAATTTTTATCGGAAATTTCAAAAGCCGAAAAGACGAAGTCGCATTTTTTAATAGCTTTATCAACATTGGCGACATCTTCTACGATTAATTTTTTTACTTTTTCAGGCACAGGAGTCACCATATGCCAGCGGTTCTTTACTGATTCTTCATACGTCACCCCGGCGGAATTGGCTGAGGCGGCAACATAAACAACGGAAAACCATGGATGATTTTCTAGTAGTCTTATATAATTTTGCCCAACCATTCCTGTTGCACCCAATATTCCAACCTTGAATTTTTTTGACATATATTTATCACGACGCAAATTACGAATGAGGACGAATGACACCAATAAATTGATTGTATTTTATTTGTATATTCGTATTAATTCGTGTATTGGTGTCGAGTTTGATTACTTAATAAATTTCTTATATAAAGTTCTAATTACGTTCTCTATATCACGATTGCCGATCACAGCTTCAAGTCTGGTACAATTCTTGTAAAGGAATGCACTAATTTCTAAATCAGTTTTCAATTTAACGAGTAGGCTATTGAAATCATTTACATATCCGACATCAAAACTTCCAACAAGGTAAACCATACTAACTGGCTGAGTCTCAACTTTAAATACTTTCTTTTTCAATTCCTCAATAACTTTGTTGGCTGAGCCATGATTATTATCGGCAACTATTTGTAGGCTGTATCTGGTATTACTGATGAGGATGACATCAACTTTATTTTTGACGAAAGCTTGGCTGACGATAGCTAGTAGTTCATTGCCTTTAATTATTTCGTCAGTAATTATGTATAATGTTAAATCTTTCTTATAGCTGACAATTTTTGCACCTTTTTTTAATTTTTCTTCCTTGCCGACAATTGTTTTTTGCTTGGGGGATGTAATAGAGGCTATCTCAACTGCCGTTTTAAATAGTTTGGCGTATTGGATAGCTTTATCATGAATAATTTTCCCGGCTTCTTCAGCTTCCTGATAGCTGACAAATGGAATTGTTTTGGCCTCTTTCACTATTCTCGGATCAGCCGACAAAACTCCACCAACATCTTTCCAGAGGATCACTTTCTCGGCCCTAGTTGCAGCTCCGACGAAACAAGCAGTTGTATCTGTGCCACCACGCCCTAATGTTGTCGTCTCTCCATTTTTTGTTATACCGGTAAATCCAGCAATAATTGGTATTTCTTTTATATTTGAAAGTTTAAGTTTAAGATTTTTCTCCGACAATTTATAATCAATATTGGCATTTTTGAAATTGTCATCGGTTACTATAGATATTTCTTCAGCCAGTAATCTTTTTGTTTTAAGATTCATAAAGTTAAAATAGAAACTCAAAATGGTGGCCGAGAATTTCTCACCATAGGAAACTATCTTGTCTTCAGAAAGGATGGTCCTTAAATGGGCTTCTCCAAGGACCGTCCTTGGAACAGCATTTAGATCTTTCTCTAATTCGAAAAATAGCTTTTCTAGTTCAATGTGGATTTCCTCCCGCCATTCTTTTTGGAATCCCATATCGAATATTATTTTGCTGTGAATTTTCTTAAGTTCAATTATGTAGTTCTCAACAAGTAAATTTATCTCATTTTTCTTCAGTATTGACTCATTAAGTTTTGTAAGAAAGGAAACTAAGTTATCGGTTATTCCAGGCATAGCAGAAACGACAGCGATAGGTGAATATCCACTTGCAAGTTGCTCTTCCAAGCGTTTGGCAATTGTTGGAAGTAAATCCTTTTTGAGTATTCCTCCACCGAATTTGTTAACAATAATTTTTTTATTCATGAGTTCCTAGATTATATTATATACAGTGGATAAATCAAGGTATAAATGAGTAAAAAATATAGAATTTGATTTATCTTTATGTTACAATATACAAGATAAATATATCTTTTCAAGATGAAATTAATATCAAATAAAAAAATATTTTTTCTGCTTATCTTTATTTTTTCAATCTTCCTTTTTTCAAAAATTGTTTTTGCTGTCTGGGACGGTCAACCTTACGAACCCGGAGCAATTGATAATCCTGAGTGTTTACCTTCAGAGGTAAATTGTGATGTCCTTCCAGCTGTGACAGCTGAGATTGATCCGATATTTTCAGCTTCAGATGCTTTTACAATTTCTGGCACAAATATTTCAAATTGGAATAGTGCTTACAACTGGGGTGATCATTCACAAGCAGGATATCTAACTTCATATACGGAAACTGATCCAATTTTTACTGCTTGGAATAAATCAACTGGGATAAGTATTACCGAAAGTCAAATTACTGATTTACAAGATTACTTAACTTCGTATACGGAAACAGATCCTATATTTTCAGCTTCGGATGCTTTTGATATTACAAATATTGATATTACGAACTGGGATACTGCTTATGGCTGGGGAGATCATTCACAAGCCGGATATGAGACATCCCTTTCTTTTGGCTCTGGGTTAACGCGTTTGGTGAATACTATCTCAAATGATTTGATAACTGGTACAACTGGAGTCCAAACTATTCTTGGAAGTCTAGATGGAAATGGTTTAATAATTAATGCCGGTAGAGCAACACAAGGAGGAGCGAACCAAGCTGGAGGTGATTTAACTTTAAAATCAGGAATTTCAACTGGAAATGGAAGTTCAGCCATGCATTTTTATACGACACCAGTAGCAGTAACAGGATATGTAGTCGGAGATACTTATGGTGGAGGAAAGATTGCATATATTTTGCAACCCGGTGATCCTGGATACGATGTTGGTAAAGTACAGGGGTTGATTGCGGCGACGAGTGACCAAACATCTGTTCCCTATTGGCATTACCAAAATGCTGATTTAATTGGTACTACAAGTACTAATTTGGGAACAGGTTTAGCAAATACGAATGCAATTATTACTGCTTATGGAGCAGAAACAAATGCGGCAAGTTTGGCGAGAGCATACAATGGTGGAGGATACAATGATTGGTATTTACCATCAAAGGATGAAATGAATAAACTTTGGATAAACAAAGATTATATTGGAGGGTTTTTGAGTTATTGGATGTGGACTTCTTCAGAACAAAGTCTGGCACATGCTTGGGTTCAACTTGGAACAACTGGTACACAAACTAATCAAGTTAAATATTATACAACAGCACGTTCTCGACCTATTCGCTCCTTCTCTATTGACGTAGCAGGCACAGGAGACAACACCCCTCTTGAACGTCTCACCATTCTCGGCAATGGAAATGTAGGAATAGGACAAGTCACACCAACAGCATATTTGCATATTAAAGGAGGAACTGCCACAGCAGGAACAGCACCGATTAAACTCACATCGGGGACACTAAATACCGCAGCTGAAGCGGGAGCGGTGGAGTTCTTGACTGATGCATACTATGGAACAATAACTACAGGAGCATCGAGGAAAAACTTTATACAGAATAATTTAGGATTCACAGGAGGTCAGACAATAGTTGGAGGAACGGCAGTTACAGATAAACTCGTCCTTCAGGGTACTACTGGTAATGGCACTCTCACATCACCAGCTATTCAAATGAATGTCGGTAATGCTGGAGCAACGACGGCATTAACGGTGCTGAATAATGGGAACGTCACAATCGGTTCTGCAACAACAGTTTATAAGTTAAATGTTGGAGGTGATATATTTGCAAATGGAGGTGGGGTATTTACTTCTGCATCAAATAAATTTACAAATACATCTTATACAGAATCATATTTTCAGCCGTATATCGATGCTAAAATTGCTGGGCAAAGATTATTAACATTATCTACATATAGTGATTCTATAGGCCAAGGTGGAACTGGTGATATTGTTTTCACCCCACTTCAAGTTGAGAAGATGAGAATTTTGGCAAATGGAAATGTTGGAATTGGAACGACCAATCCTGGAGCGAAATTAGATATAGCTGGGTCTGTTGTTTTAAATGCCGGTCTTACTAATTTATCAAGCCGACCAGCGATTGATTCAGGACGTATTTCTGGAGAAATAAATGGTTATAGCAATTCTGATTTTTCTGGTAGTGATGGTTTTCTGAGACTAAGCGCAGGCGGGACAAATACGAAGAGTTATGTCGATATTAGTGGATACTCTCAGATTGCTGATATGAATCAAAATATTATATTTGGTACTCAAGGTTCTGAAAAAATGAGAATATCAAACAATGGTAACGTTGGAATTGGAGTAGTTCCAAAAACTTGGTTTGCGGGTAGGACAGCATTACAAATAGGAGGAACTGGAGCAATATTTGCCCCAACTGCAACTGGCTCTACTACCGATTTACATTTTATGAATAATGCTTACGTATCAGCAAGTGGAGATTTTAAAAGAATAATAAATAATGAAGTAAGTGAAATTTATCAATTAGATGGTAATATCGATTTTCGAAACGCCGTAGATAATATTGCTGATTCAAATATTTCTTGGTTAACAAGAATGAGGGTTGGAGCAGATGGCAATGTTGGTATAGGGACGACGGCACCAGGAGCAAAATTACAAGTAAATCAAAGTGTTGATGGTAGTAGTGGAATTAAATTATATGGATATAATACTGCTTCGGATGGATATGCAGATTTATATATTGAAACAGCAATTAATGGAAAGTATCTTACCATTAATTCTTCTCATGGAACGAATTATAGAGTTGGAGGTACCTTATTATCACAATTTACCCCAGGAGTAATGAATATTTATGGTGCAGCAAATGGTTATTTCCCAACTCAAAGATTAGGACTTAGTCAAACAATATCTTTAGGATACAATTGGACTGATGCTAAATTCTATATTGCCGACTATGCACAATCTACAAAATATCTGACAATAGTTCCAGCGTCTGGCAATGTCGGTATTGGGACGACAAATCCTGGAACGAAATTAGAAATTGGTTCTTCTGATTTAGGTGATGGAGTCGCCGGTCCGATAATAACTATAGGAAGAAATACAAATGCGACAAATGCAGGAGCTGGATCAATAAATTTCTTAGATAAAGCAGGGAACTCTGGATACATTTGGCAAGATTCTGCGGGGTATATAAGAATAAATACTCAAGCTCCAAGTAATGCAAACGATACAGCTGGGACAATTGTAGGAGATCAAACATCTATTCGAGAGACAAAGCAGGATATCAGCGATTATTCAGATTATAGTAATGCTCTTCTTGCGGTGGTTAATGCTCCACTTCATACATTTCGTTATATAAAGGAGGTGAATGGATACGGAACGGATTCACCACTTGCTAAAACTCGCATTGGTTTCATTGCTGATGAAGTTGATTCTATTTTTATGGTTGGAAATTCTATTGATCAAGTTTCAATTAATGGATTACTTATGGCATCAGTAAAAGAATTAAATTTGAAATTAGAAAGTATGGCCATTCCGGTTGATGAAGAAATTGATAAATCATTTATAGAAAGATTTTATGAGAAGTTAGTCATTTGGCTTGGTAGTTCAGATAACGGGCTTGAGCAAATTTGTGTAAAGAAATCAGATGGAACTTCTTTCTGTGTAAATGGTGATCAGTTAGAACAAGCAATAAATGGAATGAATTCAACACCTACATCTACTTCTTCCGCCATACCTTTTGTCTCAGAACCAATAATAGTTGAGCCAACTTTACCAACTGAAACTCAAGTTATTACAGAACCGGCGACTCCTATAATAGAAATCACTCCCACGACGATAATTTCTGATCCAATAGTGAGTGAACAATCAACTCAATAAAATATGCTATCAAATAACATACAAAATAATACTATTTTTTACATAGGTCAGACCTATGTAAAATGCGTAATCTGTAAAGTTCGCACAGGTCTGACCTGTGCACTTTGTATACTTGGGTTATTTTTATCTTTTTATCCAATGCCAGTTTTAGCCTCAAATATTGATGGGACAATAACTCCTAGTCCACAGTATGCCTTTGGAGAAAATTTAGGATGGATAAATTTTGGTTGTGATAATTGCAATGTTCATGTGACAGATATTGGTCTTACTGGGCATATTTGGAGTCGATCACTAGGATGGATAAATTTGTCACCAACAGTTGGAAGTGGGGTCACAAATAATTGTTCAGGAGTTTTAGGTGGCAAGGCTTGGTCTCAAACACTCGGCTGGATTGATTTTTCAGGAGCGACAATTAATGAAGAAGGAAGGTTTGTTGGTGAAGCAGGAGTGCCAGGAAGTAAAGCTGGAAGAATAAATTTTAATTGTGATAACTGCGAAATCCGAACAGATTGGCGACAATGCTCTCTTCGAGAATCTCCAGCACAAGTTTTAATAAATTCTATTACCGATAATACTGTCTCTTCAATCGTAGCAAATATTACGATTACCAACGAAGGAACAACTAGCACAGAGTATCAGTATGAATGGTGTGTAGTTACTGACCTCTCCAATTCATGTGGTGGAGGAGATGATATTTATTATTCATCTGGAGCAAAAAGGCTTAATCCTAGCGAAAATTGGGTTACAACAAAAGAGGCGACTGTTCCAGAGGTCGGAACGTATTACTTTAAATTAGTTGCTCATTATGGTCTTAATTATTCAACATCATATAAGCAATTTACTGCAGTTAAAAGTGGGGGAGCTGGTGGCGGCGGAGGAGGTGGAAGTGCAGGAGGCCAAATTGTAAATTCAACCGGCAGTTATAATACTGCAGATTTCAATCGCGATAATATAGTTGATTCAATTGACTTTTCTATTTTATTATATTTCTGGAAAAAAAGTGGACCATTTAGTAATATTTATGTCGATATAAACAAAGACAACATTGTTGACTCAATAGACTTTTCAATTATGCTTTCATATTGGGGGCAAAAAACTATATGAATAAAAATAAATTTTACATTTATATAGGGTTTATTATTTTTTCGTTCTTATTTAATATCTCGATTTCCCATGCGTCAACTGAAGTTTTTTTTGAAAAAGGTGAGACAATAATAAAACGTGGTGATATTTTTACAATTGATTTAAAAATTTTAACCGATAAAACCATCAATATTATTGACGGAACTATACTTTTTGATAAAAATAAGTTGAAGATTATTGGAATAAATAAAGATTATTCAATTTTAACACTCTGGGCAAAAGAGCCTATATATGACAATAATATTGGTGAATTAAGCTTTGTTGGTGGAGTACCCAATGGGTATTTTGGGAAAGAAGGAAAAGTAATTAATATTACATTTCAAGCAAAGAATGACGGACAAACACTCGTTGGATTTAAGGATATTTTCAAAGTTCTTGCTAATGATGGTTTCGGAACGAATGTAAATCCGTGGCTTAAACCGATTGAAATTAATATTGGGAAAAATCAAATTCAAGGTTTTTATTATATTGTTACAATTACTATTTTAATATTAATATCTGTTATAATATTAATTATAAATCGTAAAAAATTAAATGATAAATAAATTATTAAAAAAGCTTTCAATATATAAATTAATTTTAACACTTGCTTTCTTTTTGTTTATTACTTTCCCTTACAATACAAACGCTGCAAGTTTATCACTTTTACCTAGTACTTCTAACGCTACAGTTGGAAATATTATTTCCATAAAAGTTTCAGTCAACACAGAGGGTGTATTTATTAATAATGCTGAAGCAAATATACAATTTCCGACTGATATGCTTGAAGTCCTTTCTATCACTAAAAGTGCATCCATTTTTTCATTATGGGTAGAGGAGCCAAATTTTTCAAATAATACTGGCAAAGTAAATTTCAATGGAGGTGCTCCAACTCCAGGTTTTAATGGTCAGTCTGGTTATATTGCAACGATTACGTTCAAAGCCAAAAAGCAGGGTACTGCTTCTGTCTTTTTTACTGATGCATCGGTGAGAGCAAACGATGGTTTGGGGACCAATGTACTTATTTCAAAAAACGGGAATATCATAAAGATTGATTCTGCAAAAATCGAAGTTCCCAAGAAGGTTGAAGTTCCCCCAAAAACAAAATCTGATGACAAGGTGATTAAGTTGATATTTAATCCTTCAGTTACAACTGTTGGGAATAGGAATGTTGTCAGATTTGATAATGAAAGTAGTATTCTAGATGTAAGCTATTATATGGTAGAAATTGATAGTAATCCTAGTTTTAGAATAATAAATGATGAATTGGTAAATAATGAATATTATCTTCCTGTTCAAAATGGAGGAGAACATAAAATTATCATTACAGCATTCAATAAGAGTGGTAGTTATACTCAGTCAGTTTCTAATTTCTCAAGTCCGATGATTTCAGCTCCAGTACTAACTCTTGTGAGTGAAGAAATAATAAGTGGTGATTCAATTGCCATAAACGGTAAAACTAATTATTCAAATGAAGAAGTAAGTGTTATTTTGGAGATGGAAAACAATGAAATAGGTAGATATACTCAAAAAACAAGAAAAGATGGATCGTTTTCAATTATAACCGATAAAATAAAAGATATCGGTGTTGTAAGCATATCAGCCCAAACAGTATTTTCAGAAACAATAAAAAGTCCATGGTCGGAAAAGATATATCAAAAGATAAAAGAGACACCAATTGTAAAAGTAACTCTTGCAATTTTTTATCCACTTCTTGGTTTAGTAGGAATATCGATTTTACTTATAATACTATTTATCTCCTTATATGTGGGGTGGCATAAATACTTTGGTTTAAAGAAAAAAGTAAAAAAAGAATTAGAGCGAACTGAGCAGGAAGTTCATAAAGCAATGTTATTACTAAAAGATGAGCTTAGCAATCAACTTAGTGAACTTGAAAAAATTAAAGCTGACAGGAATTTAAGTAAAAAAGAAGAAGAAATTTTTAATCAAATAAAAAATAACGTTGATAATATAGATGATTTTATCGACAAAAAATTAAAAAAAATAATTTAATTAAGTGCTTTATATTTTAGGTGATTTATAGTAAACTAAGTTTGTATAAAATAACATTAAGTAAAATTAATATATGTCAAAAATACTTGTGATTGGTTGTGGAAATGTTGGGAGTGTGGGTTTGCATAAGATGGCGCAATTTCCTGAGGTTTTTTCGGAAATACACGTGGTTGGAAGAACCCTCTCAAAGTGTGAGGCTGTTCGACAATCAGTTCTGAAAAGATTTAAGGTCAATTTACATATTCATACAGCAGATGTTGGTAAGAGCGATAATTTTCTTAAGTTATTAGACGAAGTTAAACCTGTACTTGTCGTCAACTGGGGCAGTCCATATGACAATTTGGTTGTCATGGATGCTTGTTTAGAATACGGAGTGAATTATATTGATACAGCCTGCTATGAACATCCAGACAAATATGGATTTTCATATGCAAAACAACTAGCAAAAAATGAAGCATACAAAAAGAAGAATTTACTTGCGATCCTAGGCTCGGGCTTTGATCCAGGAGTTTCGAATGTCTTCTCGGCTTATGCTCGCGATTATCTCTTCGATAAGATCGAGACTATTGATATTCTCGATTGTAATGGTGGCTCAAAGGACGAAAGTATTAAATTTGCTCCAAACTTTGATCCAGAAATAAACCTAAGAGAGCTTATTCTACCGATTAAATTCTGGGAGAAGGGTAAATGGCAAGAAAGAATGAAGCTTATTGATGACGATGCTCCATATTTTGAATTTAATTTTCCAGAGGCAGGGAAATTCACACCGTACCTTATGTATCACGAAGAATTGGAAACTATTCCAACTCATATTCCAGGTCTTAAGAGAATTCGTTTCTGGATGACATTTTCAAAAAATTATCTGACATATCTGCGAGTTCTCTACAATGTAGGATTAACTCGTATTGACCCGATTAAATATAATGGCGAAGATATTGTCCCAGTTAAATTCTTGAAAGCTATCTTACCAAAAGGTGAAGATTTCAATAGTGGGTATAATGGAAAAACAAACATCGGGAATATCATTACTGGGACAAAAGATAAGAAGAAAAAGATTGTATACATTTACAACGTTTGTGATCATCACAAAGCATTTCTTGAGACAGGTGGAAATGCAATTGGCTATACGACAGCTATACCGACGGTTACTTGTGCTAAACTCGTACTTGAAGGCAAATGGAGCGGAATTGGAGTCAAAAATACTGAGGATGAATCACTTGATTCAAAAATCTTCCTAAACGAAATGGCTAAAACAGGTTTAACTTGGAAAGTGAAAACATTGAAAGAATTACCACCTGCACTAAAAAAGAACTATTAACAAATTCCCCTAAGCCTTGCTTAGGGGAATTTGATTTTATACAATATTATTGTTATGGGAATGAGAAATATACCTTTTGTAGATGGAGAATTCTACCATTTATACAATAGAGGGAATAGTAAACAGATAATTTTTTTAGACATGGAGGATTATCATAGATTCGCTAAATTACTTTACCTATGTAATTCAAATCATAGTATAAATTTTAGAAATGATATAGTTTCTAGGCATATTGATGCTTTTGAATTTGATCGGGGAGAAAAATTAGTTTCAATAGGATCTTGGTGTTTGATGCCTAATCATTTTCATCTATATGTATATAATCTCCCTAAGCAAGGCTTAGGGGAATCAGAGATAAATAATATAACTAAATTTATGCTTAAATTATGTACTTCTTATTCAAAATATTTTAATAAAAAATACAATAGAACAGGTAAACTGTTTGAAGATAAATTTAAATCAGTTCATATCAGTACAGAAAATCAAGCGAAGTATTTATTTTCTTATATACATTTAAATCCAGTTAAACTTATTTATGATGATTGGAAAAAAGAAGGAATTAGAAATATAAACGAATGTATTAAGTATTTAGATGAATATAAATGGAGTAGCTATCGTGACTTAATAGGAATTGTTCGTAATGAAAATAAAATTATAGATGAAGATTTTCCGTTAAAATATTTCCTTGTTAAAGAATCTTTCAAAAAAGAAATATTTGAGTGGTTAAAATTAGGTCAATACTCCTAAGCATTGCTTAGGATAGAATGTAATATATAATAAAGAAATGGAATATCCTTCAGAAACAAAAGTATGTCAAAATTGCAAGAGTAATTTTGCAATTGAGGCAGATGATTTTTCTTTTTACGAGAAAATAAAGGTTCCACCACCGACTTTTTGTCCTGAGTGCAGATTACAACGTCGCTTAATAATTAGAAATGAAAGGAATTTTTCTAAAAGAGATTGTAATTTATGTAATAATCCTGTCATTTCTATGTATACTTTGGAAAAGTTTTTTCCGGTATATTGTCATACATGTTGGTGGGGAGATAAATGGGAACCAATGATTAATGATAAGGATTACGATTTTTCTAAACCTTTATTTCTCCAGTTTAAAGAGCTTCTTAATAAAGTACCACGCCCTAGTTTGAGAAATACTAATGGAAAAAATAGTGACTATTGTAATTACACAGCTGACGCTAAAAATTGTTATTTATGTTTTGGTTCTATTGAAGTTGAGGATTGTTTATATGGCCAGCCGTATGAATCAAAGTATTGTATAGATACTTATTTAGCTAGAGAGTCAGAATACTGTTACCAATGTTTAGATTGTGAAAAATTATCGAATTGTTCTTATTGCCAGGAATGTTCTGATTCATATAATTTATTATACTGTTTTGATTGCAAGGGTTGTCATGATTGTATTGGTTGCTCAGTACTAAGAAGTAAAGGATATTGTATTTTTAATAAACAATACACTAAAGAAGAGTTTTTTGAGCAAAAAGAGGAATTATTAAAAAATGGACATAGAGGTTTTGATAACATTTCAAATGAATTCGAAAAAGTAAAACTTAAAAATCCTCATCGTTTTACCATGACTCTTAAATGTAATGTCGTGACGGGAAACCACATTGTTTCTTCTAAAAATTCTCATAATTGTTTTGATGTAAAGAGAACGGAAGATTCTAGCTACTGTATCAGAATGATTGACTCTAAAGATTCTTACGATACTAACTACTGTGAGTATTTGGAGTTATGTTGTGATTATTTAGGTTTTTGGAAAGTTCAGCAAACAAAGTTTTCTAATACATGTGGTGAAAGTTCGGATTTAACTTATTGTGATTTTTGTTCCACTTCTTCCAATCTTTTTGCTTGTATCGGCCTAAGAGACAAATCCTACTGCATCCTCAACCGCCAATATACCAAGGAGGAATACGAAGAATTAATTCCCAAAATCATCAAACACATGTCCGATATGCCATATATTGATAGTAAGGGCAGGGAATACAAATACGGGGAATTCTTTCCGTCGGAACTCTCCCCATTCTGCTATAACGAGACCATTGCCCAAGAGTACTTCCCATTAACTAAAGAACAAGCTGTAGAACAAGGTTACAGATGGAAGGATAAAGAAGAAAGAAACTACAATATAGATATATACAATAAAGACATCCCTGATAATATCACTGATATAACAGATGATATCACCGACAAAATCATCGAATGTGCCCATAAAGGAGAATGTAATCACCAATGTACAGAAGCATTCAAAATAATCCCCGAGGAACTACAATTCTACAAAAGAATGAACTTGCCATTGCTAAGACTTTGCCCAAACTGTCGACACTATGAAAGATTGGCTCAACGAAATCCACTTAAACTTTGGCACAGAAAGTGCATGAAAGAGGGATGTAGTAATGAATTTGAAACGTCGTATTCCCCAGAGCGTCCAGAAATAGTATACTGTGAGAAGTGTTACCAACAAGAAGTTTATTAAAATCCCTAAGCCTTGCTTAGGGAGAACATGTAATTAATATTATGTCAAAAGATACAGAAAATATATTTATAGAACCTTGGATTAATGAAGAAGGCTGGAGGGCTGGGGATTTTTCTAATGTTGAGACTCCTTGCTATGTAGTAAGTGAGAGTCATTTAGAAAAGAATCTTCAAATTTTAAGTAAAGTTGAGAAAGATACGGGGTGTCATATACTAATGGCGCTTAAAGGTTTCTCTATGTTTTCGATGTTTCCAATAGCACGCAAATATATTTCTGGAACAGAAGCAAGTTCGGTAAATGAAGCACGACTTGGATATAAAAAATTCGGTAAAGAAGTCCATGTGTTTTCACCATCTTATACAGATAAAAATATTAAAGAATATTTAAAATATTCCAATCATTTAATTTTTAATTCATTTTCTCAATGGAATAAATTTAAATCCCACATGTCAGACATGTGGAGAAAAAAAGGAATTTCTTGTGGAATTCGTGTAAATCTAGAACATAGTGAAGTTGAAAATCTGATGTATGACCCATCGAGCGAGAATTCTCACTTTGGAGTTAAAAAAGAAAATTTTGAAATTAATAATTTGGAAGGTATAGAAGGATTACATTTTCATAATCTTTGTGAGCTCGGAGCTGACGCACTCGAGAGATCACTTAAAGTCTTTGAAGAAAAATTTGGGGAGTTCTTGCTGAAAATGAAATGGGTAAATTTCGGCGGTGGGCATCATATTACCAGACGTGATTATGATATCGATTTACTCTGTCGAGTAATTAATGATTTCAAAAAAAGATATCCTCATTTAGAAGTTTATCTTGAGCCAGGAGAGGCTATCGCATTGAACGCTGGCGTGTTGGTAGGTAGTGTCGTTGATATTTTTTCAAATATAGCAGTTTTAGACGTTTCAGCGACTTGCCATATGCCCGATGTTCTTGAAATGCCTTATTTGCCAAGCATTTTAGAGGTTAAATCAGCCAAGGAAGGAGGTGAAAATGTTTATCGTCTTGTTGGACCGTCGTGCCTAACTGGTGATGTAATCGGAGAATATTCTTTCCCGAAACCGCTTGTCATAGGACAGAGAATTATTTTTATGAATATGGCCATATATACTATGGTCAAGAATAATACTTTCAATGGTGTGAATCTCCCAAGTATTGCAATTATGAATAAAAACAGTAAGATTAAAATTATTAAAAAATTTGAGTACAAAGATTTTAAAAATAGATTATCATAATTAAAATTCGCTTCATCAAAATATTCTTTTCTTCAGGTCCTCGGACGAGGGAGGACGAGGGCAGAGCCCTGTTCAGAAAAGAACATTTTGATTTCGCTCAATAAGATGAAGAATAATAATACTAAAATATTAAAAATTGGCTTAGTTCAAAGTAAAGTTTCAGAAAATTTGAAACTTAATTTGAATAAAACTTTAAAAATGGTAGAAAAAGCAGCGAAAAGTGGCACTGAGATTATTTGTCTGCAAGAATTATATAAGACCCCGTATTTTCCTCGAGAAAGAGGGGTGAATATTGAAAAATATTTAGAAACTATTCCTGGAGAATCAACTGAAGCATTTAAAAAAATTTCTAAAAAGTATCATTGTTCAATTATTTTGCCGATTTACGAAAAAGCAAAAAATGGTAAATTGTACAACACGGTCGTCGTCTTGAATGAAAAAGGAGAAATACAGCCATCATATAGGAAAATACATATTCCACATGATCCAGGTTTCTATGAGAAAGATTATTTTGCTGAAGGGGATAATGGCTACAGATTGTATAAACACAAAAATATTAGCTATGCGGTTCTAATATGCTTTGACCAATGGTTCCCCGAGGCAGCAAGAGAGACAAAGCTAAAAGGTGCGGAAATGATATTTTATCCTACAGCGATAGGTAATATTGTAGGAAATAAACCCCTAGATGGTGATTGGCATGATGCCTGGGAGACGGTCATGCGAGGGCACGCTATTTCAAATAGTTTACCGGTAATTGCAGTGAATAGGACGGGGGTTGAAGGTAATCTAGATTTCTGGGGGCAATCATTCGTTACAGATGCTTTTGGAAAAGTTATAAAAAGAGCATCATCAAACAAAGAGGAAATAGTAATAGTAAAACTTGATTTGGCGATGAATGATTATATAGGAGATGATTGGGGTTTTATGAGGAATCGCAGACCGGATACTTACAAATCGATAATAAATAAAATTAACAATAAATAGCATTTCGCTCAATCAAAATATTTTTTTCTTCGGGTCCTCGGATGAGGGAGGACGAGGAGCCAGACCAGCTCAGAAAAGAACATTTTGATTTCGCTAAAAGAAATATATAGAATGATAAAAATTCCGAAAGAACTTGGATATTATATGCCTGCAGAATGGGAAAAGCATTCAGCTGTTTGGCTTGCGTGGCCATACGGAAATATTACTTTTCCAGGTATTTTGGATGAAGTCAGACGAAGTTATTGTCAGATTATAAAAGTTCTCGAGACTGAAAAAGTAAAATTAATTGTTTTGAATGAGGTTGAAAAAAATAAAATAAGAAAAATGCTCATTGATTACGGAGTAAAGATTGAAAATGTCACTTTCTATATAGCTAATTATGCAGACGTCTGGGTTCGGGATTATGCTCCTATCACATTATTTAATAAAAAAAATAACAGACTTGCATTTGTTAAATGGAAATATAATGCTTACGGCAGAAAAGAAGATCCGCTGTTCGTCGATTTGTTAAAGGATAATAAAGTTTTTACTAAAATTTTAGAAGGGAATAAATACGAAATTTTTGAACCCGGAGTAATTTTAGAAGGTGGAGCTATAGAGTCTAATGGAAAGAAAACTCTTATTACAACAGAGCAATGTCTACTAAATCAAAATAGGAATAAAGAATTAGATAGAAGCCGAACTGAGTTATATTTGAAAGCGTATTTAGGCGTAGAAAATATTGTATGGCTTAAAAATGGATTATTAAATGATCACACCGACGGACACATAGATGAGATAGCGCGTTTTGTTAGTCCTGACACTATCGTATGTGCATATGAGAAAGATAAAAACGATGCTAATTACAAAACACTTAATGATAATTATAAGACATTAAAAAAAGCAAAGAATGAATCAGGAAAAAATTTCAACATAATTAAACTACCGATGCCGCATATGAATTATAGTAATGGGGAAAAGGCTCCAGTTTCGTATACAAATTTTTATATTGGGAATTCTATAATTCTGATGTCTGTTTTCAATGATCCAAATGATAAAAAAGCCATGAAAATAATTCAATCATTATTTAAGAAACATAAAGTGATAGGAATAGATTGCTCAAAGATAATTTTTGGTGGTGGGGGTATACATTGTCTAACAATGCAGGATTATACAAGATAGATTTATGTTATAATGAATATATGTCATGGTTTTTAATTGCACTAGGAGCCCCTTTTTTGTGGGCGATTGTAAATATCGCTGATAAATATTTAGTAGAAAAATTTTCTGATAGAGATAAAGAGAAAAGCTCTGGTGGGCTTGTTTTATTTTCGAGCTTGATTGGTATATTTATTGCAATATTGATATTCATATTCACTAAACAAGTTTTAAATATTTCACTATTAGATAAAGGATTACTATTTTTAAATGGAGGATTAACTATTATTTGGATTATTTTTTATTTGTATGCACTTGAAATTGAAGATATTTCTTCAATAGTTCCATTATTTCGCATTGTACCAGTTTTCGGTTATATCTTCGGTTACATTTTTTTAGGTGAAATACTAAGTTTGTATCAAATAATTGGATCTATTATTATTTTAATTGGTTCTTTTTTTATATCAATTGATTTTACAAAATCAAAAAAAATATTTAAAATTAGAATGGTTATATATATTATTTGTGCATGTTTAGCTATTGCCATATCAGGTATTATCTTTAAATTTGTAACAATTGATGGTAATTTTTGGGTTTCATCATTTTGGGAATATTTTGGTTTGGGATTTTTTGGATTAATTATATATATGTTTATTCCTAAATATCGCAACCAATTCATGGATATGAACAGAAAGGGTGGAATTAAAATTTTTTTTATAAATATTATTTCAGAATTAATGAGTGTATCTGGAAACTTAATGACTAATTTCGCTATATTACTGGCGCCTGTCACAATGGTATATATGGTAAGTAGTTTTCAACCTGCAATGGTTCTCATCTTTACTATTCTAGGTACTAAATTCTTTCCGGATGTAATAAAAGAAAATATTTCACGAAAAGTGATGATTCCGAAAATGATAGCTATCTTAATAATGATTGTTGGAAGTATATTTTTATTTATTTAGAAAAAGTGGTATAATTTACACATATGCAAGACAACCAAGTTAAACACAATATATTTATATATATTTTAATCGGAGGTTGTTTTATTGCTATTGCTTCATCTTTTTATTTCTTTTACTATAAAAAGAGCTACGATTTTATTGTGGAAACTTCATGTAATTCGGAAACTGAAACTTGTTTTTTTCGTGAATGTATCAACATCGACGACTGTCCTCCGAACAATTACTCCTATTACTCGGAATACACTCTTGGTGCAAGAGATTTCAGGACATGTGGCGAAGAAGAGGATTGTACTCTAGCTTGTAAAACTGGTCTTATTAATTGTACTAAAACTGAATGTACAGACGATGATATAAATGACGGAATATGTGTCGAACCAATAAAAGATGATTCGCAAATATAGTTATGATTTCAATTGGTGATTACAGTAAAATAATATCCGACCGTAATATCTTCAATCAGATTGTATATACACCATTGTCAGAGGCTCTTCGTTTATTGGAAGAAAGGCAAAAAGATATCGAACTTTTGAATAAAGTGAAGAAGATATTGGAAGGAGATATTCCGGGACCACTAAAAAATATAAATAAATATGGTATTCAATTTCGTCAGATTGCTACTCCAAACAATGAAGCGGAGCATTTTTTGAAAGTAACGGATGGTTTTGGTTTAATACCTGTTTTTATGGAATATCATCAAGATAAGTTTTCATCCAATAATTGCTATAAACGCTCGCTTGGGCAATTAAATATTCAAGGCAAAGTTAACAAGAAAGATGAATTTGTTATAGAAAAAATCGGAATTATGGATTTTAATAAACATAACGGTAAAAAATTAACTGAGGTCGTCACACACTGGGACGAACCCATAGTTGATTTTCATAGAAGATTATTCGATGTGTGTGGATTCAATAATAAAAAATGTAGTTTTTTTGATACATCAGAATGGGTAAAAAATCATGGCGCAACCCCGGAAGAATATTACAAACATTTTCTTCTTCTTTTTGTGGGTCATGGGATTTTATTCGAAAATTTTTTACTTGAAGGAGAAGATGCAAGGTTTAGTCAGGATGTAATATTACCGGCAATAGAAAGTGTCGTGAATCTTACTGGCGTTAAACCATTAATTGTTCCAATAGGGCCACTAGATATGGATAATGATGATTTTTGGTTTTATTATCAACCTGACATTAAGTCTGGAATAAATATAAAATAAAATGGATACTTTAATCAATATAATTAATACTTGCGAACTAACCAGAGGGGATTTAGGAACGATTGCTTCCTATTCACATTTGGTACCGATAGTCCTGTCTCTTATTTTGGGATTATTCGTATTTATAAAAGCTAAATTTAACCTTCTATCAAAAATTTTTTTGGTTTTTGTTATAGTATTTTCGCTTTGGCTTCTTGGCGACATGGTGGGTTGGACTCAGAATAACTATTTTTTACAGTACGCTGCTTGGTCCCCGATAGACTACCTTGAGACAACCATGTATGTGCTCGGATTGTATTTTATTATGGTGTTTGTAAATAAGGCTGATATTTCTTTCTATAAAAAATGTATACTTTTTTTGGTAACATTAATCCCTTTTTTTATTACTGTAACAGGGAAATCAGTGCAAGGATTTTATTATCCTGTATGCGAAGCGATTAATAACAACTTCTTATTGAATTACAGATTTTTAGTGCAGATATTGGTTGTTATCGTTATATTTATCTATACTATTTATCCGTTGTTCAATAAACTTAAAGCTATAGTAAAAAAATCACATTATATTGTGGCCGGATCGATGTTTCTGTTTTTGACTGTTTTCGGTGTAACTTCGTACATATCGGCTGCGACAGGTTATTATGAACTTAGCTTATACTCCCTTTTCATAATTCCTGTTTTCCTTCTTGTGATTATATATGCCGTATTTGAGCTTGATATTTTTAGTTTCCATATGCTTGGAACGCATTATCTGGTGATAGGTTTATTGATACTTATGGGTGGACAGCTCTTTTTCGTCAATGGTACAGCTGATGTATTATTGACTGCAGTAACTTTAATTTTAGGTTTTGGATTGAGTATTATTTTGTTTAGAAATTTAAAAAAAGAATCTGACCAGCGTGTTCGTATTGAAAAACTTTCTGTTGATTTAGAACAATCCAAATGGCGCGTAGAAGAAGTAAACATGAAACTTGGAGATGCGAATGAAAGATTAAAGGGACTTGATAGACTAAAGACTGAATTTGTCTCACTAGCTTCTCATCAGCTTCGTAGTCCATTAACTGCAATTAAGGGTTACGCCTCAATGCTTATGGAAGGTGATTATGGAGAAATAAATGGGGAAGCTAAGGATGCAATAAGTAGAATTGTTGAATCTAGTAATAATTTAACTTTAGTAGTTGAGGATTTACTTAATGTTTCAAAAATTGAAGCAGGTGGGATGAAGTATGAAATGATAAAATTTGATTTAAGTGAGTTGGTTTTAAATACAACGATGGAGTTATCTATTACTGCAGAAAAAAAGGGATTAAAATTAATATGTGATACACCTAAAGACCAAAAATATTTTATTAATGGCGATAAAGAGAAACTAAGACAGGTATTAGTAAATTTGATTGACAACTCAATGAAATATACAAAAAGTGGTCAAATAAATGTTAATTTATGTGTTAAAAACGAAAAAATTATTTTAGTAGTAAAAGATACTGGTGTTGGGATATCTAAAGATGCAATAAGTGGATTGTTTAAAAAATTCTCTCGTGGGGATGGGGCAAAATTAAATTCCTCAGGTTCAGGTTTGGGTTTATACTTAGTGAAGGAAATTATCGAAGCACATAAAGGTAGAGTTTGGATCGAATCTGAGGGGTTAGGAAAGGGCTCAACATTTTTCGTTGAGCTTGATGAAGTAAAATAATTAAATTTTTGAAATTTTGGAACCGTTTTCCGTATCTTTTATTTCGTAGCCGAGTGAATTAATTTGTTTTCGTATTTCGTCACTCTTAGTCCAATCTTTTTGATCTCGGACTACTTCGCGTTCTTTAGCCAATTTATTTATTTCAATCGGAATAATTTCTTCATTAATACTATTTAACCCAAAACCTAGAACTTTATCGAAATCAAGAATTGTTGCTTTTTTGTCTACATCAGATAAAGAAGTATCTTTTAATAACTCCCAGATAAGTGCGAGAGCTTGCGGACTATCAAGATTATTATTTAAAAAATCTATAAAACGTGACTTATAGTCTTTGTTAATGTTTCCAATAGTGTCACCAAGAGCTTTGTATGCTGTCCTAAGACGGATTAATGCAGTTTGTGAACCTAAGACTGCTTCCATTGTAAAGTTTGTCCTAGTTGAATAATTTGAAGTATAAAGCCATAAACGAAAAGCAATTGGATCAACGCCTTTCTTTATTAAATCTTCTAATGTATAAAAATTTCCAGCTGATTTGGCCATCTTTATCCCATCAACTAAAAGATGCTCATTATGCATGAAATATTTTGCAAAAGTTTTTCCTGTAGCGCATTCAGATTGAGCTATTTCATTTTCATGGTGAGGAAATATATTATCTACTCCACCAGTATGAAGATCAAAACTTTCTCCAAGATTTTTCATACTCATAGCGGAACATTCTATGTGCCACCCTGGACGGCCTTTTCCTAATTCAGTTTCCCAAAATACATCACCGTCGGTTTCGTCCCATGCTTTCCAAAGAGCAAAATCTTGAGCATTTTCTTTTTCATATTCATCTTTCTTAAGTCTATTGTCGGCATTCTCTTTTAAATCAGTAAGTTTAAAATGTGAAAGTTTTCCATATCCAATATCTTTATGAATATTGAAGTATATCGAACCATCATCAGTCCTATAGGCATAACCTTTATCTTCTAATTTTTTAATGAGACTCACCATCTCATATATATAATCTGTCGCTTTTGTGTAAATATCAGCAGGTAAGATATTTAAAACATCCCTACCTTTAAAAAATTCATTTGTATAAAATTCAGTCAATTCTTTTAAACTTTTATTTTGCGATTTAACTTCACGTATTATTTTATCTTCGACATCAGTAATATTCATTACATGTTTTACAGAATATCCACTATAAATTAAATGTCTTTTAAGTAAATCAGCAAAAACATAAGCTCTCCAATTCCCGATATGTGCGTAATTATAGACAGTTGGACCACAAGTATATAACCCAACTTCATCATAATTAATTGGTTTGAATTCTTCTTTTTCCCTTGTAAGTGTATTAAATATGATTAAAGACATATGATTATTAATATTATGGCTACTAGTAAAGAAAAAGCTAAATAGAGAATTATTGATTTTGATTTTTTAATGTTTAGAGTAATTATGTTTTGAAGATGATTTATTCTGGCTTCTCGTTCTAATAATTGTTTTTGTGTGTTTGTGTATAAACTTTTTAATAAATGTGCAAATAGTAATCGATTATTATTTGCTCCAAATTTTTCTTCAGTGATAGTATCTAATTCCATTTCTTTTGATAATTCTCCAATTGCATCCATCGGCTCATCATGAATTAATACAATAAAATTATCATTTGTGACAATGATTAATCTATTGCTGTTATTTCCACCTTGTGAATAATCTGGTAAATTTAAATGAGCAAAAATATAACCATTATCTAACTTAATTATATCTTCTTTTGATTTCAGTGATATCTCATCTTTAATGAATACCGGTATTGTATATTCTTCTAAAATGTAAGTAATTTCTTCTTCGGTTGGGGATTCCAAATCTACCCAATTTAATCCCTTATGCTTATATTTTGATATCATAAAGGCTATTATAACAACAAACGAGGAGCACTAGCAAATGAATACCAATTAATTTGCTTGATGTCCGAGAGCTATTGTTATATGGTACTCCATATACAATCTCCCTTGCCCCCACACCTACTTTTTTATTATTGTGCTTTAGTAATTAATAATAAAAAATATCATACGTAACAGTACATTATATATTTATTGATTTAGCCACGGCACAATAAAAAGCTATAAAAAAGTAGGTGTGGGGGCTTGCAATTTTGCTAACTTTTGTGTAATATATGTCTTATCCATAGATTCCAACTGATTTAAGGATTCTTTGAGACAAAATTGATTATGACTAAAACAACTACTACAACCAAAAAGAAAGTATTAAAAAAGGAAGAAAGCAAGGAGTTTGCTGTCATTTTTACCGGAGGTAAACAATATAAAGTAGCTGTTGGAGATGTCCTTAAGGTTGAGAAGATCGATGGGGATTTTAAACTTGGAGATAAGGTTATTTTTGATAAAGTTTTACTTGTTGATAACGGTATTGATACGACGATTGGAACTCCTTATATTGCAGGTGCAAAAGTTGAATCAATATTCCAAAAACTTGGTAAAGGTAAAACTGTCATAGTTGTTAAATATAAGCAAAAAAGTAGATATTTAAAGAGAAATGGTCACCGTCAACCTTATATAGAAGTAAAAATTTCTTCAATCAAATAAAGCCACTCGAAAGGGTGGTTTTATTTTTGTGTGATTACATATTGACGTATTACAATTAATTCTATTTCTATTGTAAATTTTACCCTGTTTACAGTGATCGCGTTTACACCGTTCATGTTTGTTCTCTACCTGAAAGAACATCAAGCCCTAAAAAGCAGAATAAGATTGTTTTTTCATGGGACGATAGTAGTAAAGAAAAGATTCGATAGGGGGGTATGTTTTTATAGTTTTTTTCTAATCCTTTATTTGTGTATTACTCCCTACTTTACGACATCACTGTCTGTTTAGTAGGGCGTTTTTTATTGTCTCGCCGTCAGAGTATTCAAGCTCAGTGCCGGTTGAAAGGCCGCGACCAAGAGAGACTATTTTGAATTTATATTTATCAACAAGTTGTGACATTTTTTCTCTTAAATACATATCAGTGTGTTCGCCTTGAGGATTGAGAGATAAAGCTATAATAATTTCTTTAAGATTATCTTTCTTAGCACGGCTCTCTACTGTACTGATTAATTCTTTTATCCGAACAAAGTTTGGCGTTTCTTTTGTCACAATAGGAACCAGACCGCCAAGAATAAAATACATTCCATTGTAATTTTTACTTCTTTTGATATTTTCATAATCTGCGTCTTTTTCAACAATAAGAAGGGAAGTTTTGTCTGTTTTTGGATTACTACACGTATTGCACAGTTGATCATTTCTAGTATCAGTTTCGAAGAAAAGAAAACAAGAAGGACATTGATGAATTAAATTTTTTATAGAAAGGATATTGTCCCCAAGCTCTTTCACATAACTCGGATTTTTATGTAGCAAAAAATATACAAAACGCCTGGCTTGGCGCTCGCCAATACCTGGGAATTCTTTGAAGTATGATGCTAATTTATCTATTGGGTTCATATGTTTATCACCGCGGAATCAAAATGTTCTTTTCCGAGCTGGTCTGGCCCCTTGTCCTCCCTCATCCGAGGACCCGAGGAAAAGAATATTTTGATGAAGCTATGTTTTTTAAAATCCATCAATGTCAGCAGGGGTTGGATTATAACCACCCGAATCTTTTTTATCAATAGAAACGAAAGTTGTCATCTTTTCATCGAAGTAAAGGTCAACTTTTCCGACTGGTCCATTTCTATGTTTCTCGATAAGAATTTCAGCAATATTTGTTCGTTCAGATTCATCTTTTCCTTTATCTTCTCTATGAATAAACATGACGACGTCGGCATCTTGCTCAATAGAACCAGAATCACGCAAGTCAGACAAACGTGGCCTCCCCCCGCGTGATTCAACAGCACGAGAAAGCTGTGAAAGAGCAATAACTGGAACATCAAATTCTTTAGCGAGAGACTTAAGAGAACGAGATATTTCAGTAACTTGGTTAACCATATTATCATAATTCTTTGATGTCGACATCAACTGTAAATAGTCGACAATTATAAGTCCTATGCCATGCTCTGCACGAATACGACGACAAACTGAACGCATGCGTATGATAGAGTTGCCAGCAAGGTCATCAACAAAGATTGGCGCTTTTGATAATCTATCTAGAGAATCACGAATTTTTGAAAATTCATTTTCAGTCGACAACTTACCAGTTCTTAAATTCCAAGCATTAACTTTTGCTTCAGCTGCTAGCATTCTATCTACTAATTGCTGAGTACTCATTTCAAGAGAGAATATTACAGTTGGTGTTCCATGTTTGAGAGCTGCTTGTCGGGCGATATCGAGAGCAAGTGTTGTCTTACCCATAGAAGGACGAGCAGCAAGAATTATTAAATCGGATTTTTGTAATCCTGATAAATATTGATCAAGGTCAGCGAAACCAGTCGGAACTCCACGAAGTTCACCTTTACTTTCATGAAGTTTCTCTAGACGCTCCCAGGCCTCAGGCAGACTATCTTTGAGTGATTGAAATGTGTGGCCTCCAGCATTATTGTTGATGCCCATCATTCTTTTCTCGGCTTGGTCAAGAATTTCAAAGACATCTTCAACTTCCTCACGAAAACCAAGTTCAGATATATGATCTCCAGCTTCTGTTATTTTTCTTAAAATATGTTTTTTATTTACGATGTCGGCATAATATTTTATATTTGTCGATGCTGGTACCGAACTTGTCAGCTCACTTAAATAACTACTTCCACCTATTTGGTCAAGTAATCCTTTTTCTTCGAGTTTGTGTGAGAGTGATAATATATCTATCGGTTCACCCTTACTTGAAAGTTCAAGCATGATTCTATAAATTTGAGCATGTTTTGTCGCATAGAAAGAATCAGCATTAATAATATCATTAACCTCATGAATCGCTCCTGGTCGGAGCATAATAGAACCAAGTATAGCGCGCTCTGCATCGATACTTTGAGGGGGGATTCGAAGTTTTGTTTTTTTATCCATGATTCGTATTGTAGCATAAAAATAATTATCCAAAATATCTGATGTCAAACAAATATGTGAGTAAATCCCCACACCCATTTTTTAATTATATATATCTTATAAACAGTAATTTTATTATTTTAAAATTGTGTTACTAAATATGGCTAAATATGGCTAAATATGAATACTAAATTATTTTTATTAAAATTATGAAAAAATGGGTGTGGGGATAATATGTGCAAAACTATTAGATTTTTGGTATCATATAAAACATGTCAGAGGATTTAAAAATTGTGCTTACTGGTGATCGCCCAACAGGGAAACTGCATCTTGGGCATTTTGTTGGTTCTATTCAAAATAGAGTTAAACTTCAGAATGAGGTAGATAAATCTTACTATATGATTGCTGACATTCAGGCCCTTACTTCTAATGCGGACAATCCGGAGAAAGTTAGAAGTAATGTAATTGAAGTGGCGCTTGACAATTTGGCTTGTGGACTTGATCCTAAGAAAACCAAGATGTTTATTCAATCGGAAGTTCCGGAAATTGCTGAGTTAACTGTTTTATTTTTAAACTTAGTTACTCTCTCAAGACTTAAAAGAAATCCTACCGTTAAAGACGAAATGAAAGATAAAGGTTATGGTGAAGATGTTCCAGCTGGTTTTTTGATGCATCCTATTTCTCAGGCTGCAGATATCTTGTTTTGTAAAAGTACAATCGTTCCAGTTGGAGAGGATCAAAAGCCGATGATTGAACAAACGAATGAAATAGTTGATACATTTAATCGATATTATGGAGAAACTTTTCATCGAGTTAAACATTTGGTTGGAGACACTCCTAGATTAATCGGTATCGATGGAAATGCCAAAATGGGAAAGTCACTAAATAATGGAATATATCTTTCTGATTCTTATGATGATATTTCTAAAAAAGTTATGAACATGTTTACTGATCCAAATCATATACATGTTGAAGATAAAGGAAAAGTGGAAGGTAATGTTGTCTTTACTTATTTAGATATTTTCGACCCGAACAAAGAGGAAGTGAATGAATTAAAAAAACAATATGAGAAAGGTGGTTTGGGAGATGTAGTGATAAAAAAGAGATTAATAAGTGTTTTAGAAAATCTTATAGGTCCAATTCGAAATAAGAGAGAAGAGCTAGCGAAAAATCCCGAACAAATTTTGCAAATTTTAAAAGAAGGAACTTTAGAAGCTAGAATAATAGCTAAAGAAACAATGGCCGAAGTTAAAAAAGTAATGAAAATAAACTATTTTTAATATATGAAATATTTTTTTGCATTAATACTTGTGACTTTAAATCTTGTAAATGTTCCTCTTAATATGCTTTATATGAGAGTTCAAAAGTGGTATTTACCAATGTGGAAAAAGGATAAGATTATTTATTTTGCTTTTGCTCCATTTTATTGGATTTTAGTAGCGCTGACATTTATATTCGGATGGCCTTGTGAGAAATTACCAAATTTAATTCATTAATAATTAACGTCGCGTTTCAAAGAATAGTACGCGACATGATTTTACAAAATCATATGAAAAATCGTACTTATATAAAAGACATAAATAATTTTATTGGGCAAGAAATTACAATCGCTGGATGGGTTGATGTTCGTCGTGATCAAGGTAAAATGATTTTCCTTGATTTTCGTGATATGACTGGACGTGTTCAGGGTGTGATACTACCAAGTAATACTCTAACACTAGAAATTGGAAAAACTTTACGTAATGAATTTGTCGTTAAAGTAAAAGGCAATGTTAATGAACGTCCTGAGAAGAATAAGAAAGCTGGAGTGCTAAATGGTGATATTGAACTTGAGATAAAAGAATTAGAAGTTTTAGCTGAAGCAGCAGCACTACCTTTTGATATGTCACTTTCTGGATATAATTTAGAATTAACTACCGAGCTAGATAATCGTTCGTTAGTACTAAGACAACCGAAAGTTCAGGCTATATTTAAAGTTAGTGAGACAATCATAGACTCTTTTCGTGAATTCATGAAGAAGAATATGTTTTTCGAATTTCAAGCCCCAAGTATTACTCCGGCGACAGCTGAAGGAGGGGCTGAAGTTTTTCAAGTTGATTATTTTGGCAGAAAAGCATACTTATCTCAATCACCTCAACTTTATAAGCAAATTGTTATGTCAGCTTTTGAGAGATGTTTCTCGGTCAATAAAGTTTTTCGAGCTGAGCCTTCTTCAACAACTCGCCATTTGACTGAAGTGGTTTGCCTTGATGCGGAAATGGGTTTTATTGAATCATGGACTGATATCAGAGATATGGCTGAAGAAACTTTCAGATATATTCTTAAACAAGTTGAAACAAAAAATGCAGAACATTTAAAAATGTTAAATGTTGAGCTTCCAGTGATGCTCGATAAAACCCCAACATATTCACTACGTGAAGTTCAGCAAAAGATTTTTGATACGAACGGCCGTGATGTTCGTGGAGAGAAAGATACAAACCCACAAGACGAAAGAGAAATTTGTGAAATAGTCAAAAAAGAAACTGGTTCTGATTTTGTTTTTATTTATGGATATCCGACTCGTAAGAAACCATTTTATGTTTATCCTAATCCCGACGAGCCAGAATACAATGAAGGCGTAGATCTTATTTGTCGAGGTTTAGAGTGGCTCTCTGGAGGACGAAGAATAAATAATTATGAACAACTACAAGAACATGTAAAAATTTGGGGAATGGATCCAAATAAAATTAAAATGTTCCTTGAATCATTCAAATATGGTGTGCCACCTGAAGGAGGATTTTCTTTTGGAGCTGAACGTATAACCATGCAATTACTCGGATTAAAAAATATTCGCGAAGCTTGTATGTTCCCACGTGATATGAATAGAATTGACGAACGTTTAAGCGAAGAAGGATACTAATAACAATGTCTGATGAAATTGCTACATCTCTCTATAGGGTTCGAGCGGGGAGTTTTGAGGGGCCACTTGAGCTTCTCCTTTCTTTGGTAGAAGAGAGGAAACTTTTTGTTAATGATGTCTCTCTTGCTGAAGTTACGAATGACTACATTTCATATATTAAATCTCTTTCTGATACCCCCAACGATAAACATATTGCAGATGTTTCATATTTTATTCTTATAGCGGCAACATTAATACTTATCAAATCTAAATCTTTATTGCCAAACCTCTCATTAACTGATGATGAAGAAGAAAAAATTTCTGATCTTGAAAATCGTTTAAAATTATACAAAATTATTAAAGAAGCAAGTATTGAAATAAAGAATAATTTTGGTGTAAAAATAATTTTTATGCCCAATGAACGTATTTGGAGTGAACCACTTTTTTCTCCAGACTCTCTTATTACTGTTTCTAATATATCATTATCAGTTTCCGATGTTTTAAATCATCTTCCCCAAAATGGTGATAAATTACCTGATGTTGAAGTTAAAAAGATAGTAAATATTGACGAAATCATTAATAGTTTGACCGAACGTATCCAAGGAGCTATTAATTTGTCATTTAAAGAATTTACTGAGGGAAGTGGAGCTGAGAATAAAGAGGAAGCCAAGGTCCATATTATTATTTCGTTCTTGGCTATGTTAGAATTAGTTCGAGAAGGGATAATTGAAGTTATTCAGAATTCAAATTTTGGAGATATTAGTATTAATAAACAAGAAGTTCCACAGAGTTCCACAGGTCCGACCTGTGGAAATTAATGTATGATTGAATTAGAATCAAAAATTGAGGGATTACTTTTTTACAAAGGGGAAAGTGTGGAAATAAAAATTCTAGCATCACTTTTGAGTGTCTCGCAAGAAGAGATAGAAGAAGCTCTTAAAAAATTAGAACAATCACTTGTTGGTCGTGGACTTGTACTTGTTCGTAAGGATAATTTAGTTGTTCTTGGAATTACAAGTGAACTCAGTTCAACGATTGAATCAATTCGTAAAGATGAGATTACAAAAGAACTAACTAAATCATCTCTTGAAACTTTATCTATAATTTTATATAAAAATCAAGTATCAAGAAGTGAGGTTGACTATATTCGCGGAGTAAATTCAAGTTTTATTCTTCGAAATTTACTTGTTCGTGGATTAATAGAAAAAATTATTGACCCTAAAGACAGTCGCCGTTTTCTTTATCAACCAACCTTAGATACTTTATCATTTATGGGAATAACAAATATAGATCAATTACCAAATTATAATGTAGTAAAAGCACAATTAGAAGGAGCTATTAATCAAGAACCTACCCGCAATGCTGATAGCATAGCGACGGCAGGCGGTGAAAACAATGGATGATGCATTAAAAATATTTCTACCAGCAGTTATTAGTTTTATTATTGGGTTATTTTTAACGCCAATAGCGACGCATTATTTTTTTAAATACAAAATGTGGCGTCGAGTTGGAAGAATTAACAATATCCCAGTAGAAAAATCTTCCGATTTTTCTAAAATTCATGATCATGCTGCAGAAGTTTCAACTCCTCGTACTGGAGGTATGATAATCTGGGTTTCAGTAATTCTAACATTGGCAGTGGTATGGTTTATTGATAATATTTTTCAAAATAGTTTACAAGAGAGTTTGTATTTTATAAGCCGAAATCAAACACTTCTTCCATTTTTTACTTTTATTGTTGCTTCGCTTATTGGTCTCGGAGATGATTTTATCCAGATTTTTGGTCGTGGTAAGTGGATTACTGATCCAATAGTTTTACGTTTTATTAAAATTGGGATTATATTATTTTTGAGCGTTGCTATTGGATTATGGTTTTATATAAAACTTGGAGTTACTGAACTTTATATTCCTTGGTATGGATTTGTAAACTTAGGTTATCTTTTTATTCCATTTTTTATTTTAGTAATGCTTTCTCTTTGGTCATCTAGTGTTATTGATGGTATTGATGGTCTTTCTGGTGGGGTATTAGCCTCAATATTTATGGCTTATACTCTTATTGCATTTTTTAATAATCAAACTGATCTTGCAGCTTTTTGTGCTGTAATTACTGGAGGAACGTTGGCATTTTTATGGTTCAACATCCCACCAGCACGTTTCTACATGGGAGAAACAGGTATGATAGGGTTAACCGTGACACTTTCAGTTATAGCATTTCTGACAGATACAGTATTACTTCTTCCCATTATAGCTTTTCCACTTTTCATAACATCACTTTCAAATATTATTCAAATGTTTTCACGTAAATTTAGAAAAGGTAAAAAAGTTTTTCTTTTTGCCCCATTACATCACCATCTTGAAGCTCTTGGTTGGCCAAAATATAAAGTCACTATGCGTTATTGGATTGTCGGAATAATTACATCAATAATTGGAGTTATAATTACTCTTATTAGCTAAAAATGATTGAAAATAAAAAAAATAATATTGATAAATTTTTTCTATCGATAATTCTAAGCCTTGTTGTGATTGGATTAATCTCTTTTACTTCTGCTTCACTTGGAATACTAGCAAAAAATGAAGCAAAGTTTTATGGAGTTATTTTTAGTCAATTTGTATTCGGCCTCTTTGGGGGGCTAGTTGCTTTATATGTAGGCCTTAAAATCCCACACAAATTACTTAGGAAATATTCATTAATTTTGTTTATTTTATCAATTATTCTTACTGCTATGGTTTTTATACCTGGAATAGGTGAACTTCGAGGAGGAGCTCGTCGTTGGATAGATGTATTTGGATTTTCTTTTCAACCTGTTGAATTTCTTAAAATTGGATTTATTATTTATTTTGCTGCTTGGCTTTCTTGGGTAAAGGAAAAAGTTAGGGATCCATTTTTTAGTGTTTTACCATTATTTGTAATGCTAGGGATAATTGCTACAGTGCTAATTAAGCAACCAGATACTAAAAGTATAATTCTTATTACAATCACAGCATTAGTAATGTTGTTTGTATCAGGGGCTCCAATAAAATATATTTTGGGAATTTTAGGATTAGCTATTTTTGCTTTTGTAATATTAATTTCTTTCAAGCCATATTTAAAAGAACGAATTAACACTTTTATTAATCCAGGTGAAAATAGTCAAACAACCTCATATCAATTACAACAATCTCTTATTGCAGTTGGTTCAGGAGGGGTATTAGGTAGAGGGCTTGGACAAAGTATTCAGAAATTTAATTATTTACCTGAGCCACAGGGTGATTCAATTTTTGCTGTAATTGGAGAAGAGTTGGGATTCTTAGGATGCTCTATTATTATTTTTCTATATGTTTCTTTTGCTTTACGTGGTTATCGTATTGCTATTAGGAATGCTCCTGATGCATTTGCAAAATTACTAGTAATAGGAATTATCACTATAATAACCGCTCAATCGTTTATGAATATTGCATCAATAATTGGCGTTTTTCCCTTAACTGGAGTGCCATTAGTTTTTATATCTCAAGGTGGGACAGCATTATTGCTTTCACTTGGTATGGTTGGAATTATTCTAAACATTTCTCGCTTTCAAAACCGCCAAATGCTGGAAAGATAATAATAAATAAGCTATAATATCAGCGGATATGAATCCCGTATGAAGTCATATATGTGATTCTAGTTTCAGTGGTTTTATGATGTAATTGTTTATATTTTGATTATTAAATTTAATTTATGTACGAGAATCTAAAGATTCTATACTTTATACGGGATGAAAATATTACTTACAGGTGGGGGGACAGGGGGGCATTTTTACCCTTTAATTGCTATTGCTGAAAAGTTAATAGAAATCGCCGACAAGGAGAAGATTATCGATTTAAAACTTTACTATATGTCCGATTCTCCTTACGATAAACGTTTACTTTTTGAAAATAAAATAACTTTTACCAAGGTTCCAACTGGGAAAATGCGTACTTATTTTTCTTTAAATAACTTTTTTGATATTTTTAAAACAATTCTCGGTGCAGTTTTAGGTTTTGTAAACGTATATTTTATTTACCCTGATGTTATTATTTCTAAAGGTGGTTATGCCTCATTTCCAGCAATGTTTGCGGCTAAATTATTAAAAATACCTCTTATCATTCATGAATCTGATTCATTTCCAGGAAGATTAAATCTTTGGGCTTCAAAATTTGCTTGGCATGTTGCTATTTCCTGGCCTGAAGCTGTTGAATATTTACCAAAAGACAAAACCGTTTTAACAGGACAACCAATTCGTAAAGGAATTCTGCGTGGAGATGAAAGTGGTATTGCTCATGAATTTTTTAAACTTAGTCCTAATTTACCGATAATTCTTGTAATTGGTGGTTCACAAGGAGCTGAAATAATCAATAATATTATTGTCGATACTCTTCCTGAATTACTTACGCGTTATCAAATAATTCATCAAACTGGAGTAAAAAATATAGAAGAAGTTTTAGCTCGTTCTAATTTACTTTTAGAAAAGAATCCTAATATTGAAAGATATAAACCAGTTCCATATTTAAATATGTTAGCAACACATATGGCAGCAGGTTGTTCTAACTTGGTTATCTCACGAGCAGGTTCGGCTATTTTTGAAATTGCTTCATGGGGAATACCATCTATTATTATTCCTATTACTAATTCAAATGGTAACCATCAAAGAGAAAACGCTTACAATTATGCAAGAACCGGAGCATGTGAAGTTATAGAAGAGGGAAATTTAACTTCTCATTTGTTCGTATCTGAAATAGACAAAATATTTTCATCAACAGAAAAATTGAAAAAAATGAAGGAAAACGCACTTGATTTTGCAACACCCACTGCTGCCGAAAAAATTGCTCAATCGGCTATTGATATAGCTCATACTCATGAGGAGCCAATATAATATTATGAATACAAATATAAATAAAAAAGTAGTTACACGTTTCGCCCCATCACCAACAGGTTTTATGCATGTTGGTAATTTACGGACCGCATTGTATACATACCTTTTAGCTAAAAAAAACAATGGAACTCTCATATTAAGAATAGAAGATACTGACAAAGAAAGAGAAGTAAAGGGCTCGATTGAACATATTTTTAAAGTATTAAAATGGGCTGGTATTAGATGGGATGAAGGTCCTGATATTGGGGGACCGAACGCCCCATATACTCAATCTGAAAGATTAGATTTATATAAAAAATATGCAAATAAATTAGTAGAAAATGGATTAGCATATCCTGATCCTTATACAGAAGAAGAAGTTGAAGAATTTAGAAAAAAAGCTGAGACCGAAAAAAAGCTATTCTTTTTTAGAGAACATAGACCGACAGTTTTTGATAAATGGGATGGAACTAAAACGCTTCGATTTAAAATTCCTGAATTAAAAGTTTATCACTGGCATGATTTAGTTTTTGGAAATCTTTCAGCTGGGCATGAAGCTTTAGATGATTTTGTTTTAATAAAAAGCGATGGTTATCCAACATATAACTTTTGTCATGTAGTTGATGACATTGAAATGGGAATTACCCATGTTATTCGAGGACAAGAATATGTTTCTTCGATTCCTAAATATCTTTCATTATATGAGGCTTTGGAAGTTGCTCCACCAGTCTTTGTTTGCCTGCCTCACATTATGGGTAAGAATGGAATTAAAAAACTTGGTAAAAGAGATGGGGCAAAAGATTGTTTAGAATATGGTGAAGATGGTTATCTTCCAGAAGCAATGATAAACTTCCTCGCACTTCTTGGTTGGCATGAAAGTGGAGATAAGGAACTATTTACTATTGAAGAATTGATTAAAATTTTTGATGCCGAGAGAATTCAAAAAGCAGGTGCTCAATGGGATGATGTTAAACTGAATTGGATTAATAGAGAATATTTAAAAAAATTATCACCCAAAAAACAAATTGAATATATAGATAAATTTATTCCACAAAACTTAAGGGATTTACCAGGATATAATATAAAAATAATTCAAAAGATTACGCCTGTTCTAATGGAAAGGATTTCGTGTGGAAAAGATATTCTTGAAATGGCAAATAATGGAGAACTAACATATTTTTTTGATAAACCAAAATATGAAAAAGAAAAACTACTATTTAAAAATGCAGATGCTTTAAAAACCGCGGCAAATTTGGAAAAGGTTGTAGAAGCTTTGGGAATGACTGAAGACAGTGAGTACAATAAAGAAAATATAAAAATTACTCTTATGGAACTAGCTGATAGTTCAGAGAGTCGTGGAGAAATTCTCCACCCTGTCCGTTTCGCTTTATCTGGGCTAGATAAATCACCAGATCCATTTATTTTGGCTGAAATTCTAGGTAAAACTGAGACTATTGAACGTTTAATTAATGCAATTAAAATACTAAATATATAGTATACTGTATAATGTTGATGAAAAAATTAATATTTTACATTATTATAATAATTTATGTCGTTATAGTTTTTCCTCTTAAAGTCACGGCTCTAACAGCTACTGAAGTTCGGAATCAAATTGAGGAAACAAATAAACAAATAGAAGCTCTTGATAAAGAGATTACTTTTTTATCGAATCAAATAACCCAAACTGCAGAACAGAAAAAGACTCTAAATAATACGATAGGAGGGTTAACTTTAACTCGAAATAAATTATTGAAAGAAAGAGATCAAACACAAAAGAATATAAACAAGACTGGTTTGGTTATAAAAGAACTTGGAAATAATATAGAAACCAAAGAAGAGTCAATTCAAAATTCGGAGGAGGTATTAAAAGAAATGTTATATTCACTTTACCAGACAGAAAAATATTCAATAATAGAGAGAATTTTGTCACAAGTAAAATTGGCAGAATTTAGTAGAGAATATAATAATACGATATCTATAAATGAAGATGTAAAAAATTATATAAATAAACTTTTAGGTCAAAAAAAAGAATTATCAAATTCTAAAAGTCAAAAATTGGATGAACAAGAAAAATTAACTGAACTAAAAAAAACTTTAATTGCTAAAGAAACTGCAGTGTTGAATACAAAAAAAGAAAAAGACGCTTTACTCGCAGAAACAAAAAGCAAAGAAGCTTCTTATCAAAAAATGCTTGCAGAACAATTAAAAAGAAAAGAATCTTTCGAAAAATCAATATCAGATTATGAGGCTCAGTTAAAATTTATTTTAAATCCAAAACTTTTACCCAAGGAAGGTTCTGGCGTTTTATCGTGGCCCCTTAGTTCTATATTGATTACTTCTTTATATGGTCCACGTTGGGGATCATTCCATTATGGGCTTGATTTTAGAGCGGCGGTAGGAACTCCAGTTTTTGCAATGGCTTCAGGTACAGTTCTTGGAACAGGGGATACGGATGTTGCATGCAAAGGCGCATCTTATGGTAAATGGGTCTTTATTAAATACAACAATGGGCTTTCAAGTACATTTGGACATCTTTCAGCCATTTCAGTAAAGAGTGGTCAAGAAGTAAAAGCCGGAGATATCGTAGCTCTTTCTGGTAATACTGGATCTTCAACTGGGCCACATTTGCACGTAAATGTTTATGCTTCAAGTGGTGTAAATGTTGATACTGTACCAAGCAAAAGTTGCGATGGCAAAATATTTACTCAACCAATCGCCGCACTCTCCGCATATCTCAACCCTATTTTATATCTGCCACCAGCGACGAAAAGTATGTATAAATAGTGACAAAATTATAAATTAATAATATACTTGATATATGGACGACGAAAGAAAATCGCGATTACACATACATTTAGGAGGAATAATAATTTTAATAATAATTGTATTAATTTTATTTAAGGTAGATATTAAATCAAAAATTCAATCTCCACAATTCAATAAAAATATCACATTTATAACAGAAAAAGCTAAATCAATTTGGCAGACATATATATTGACTCCTATTAAAACAAAAACTGGTGAATTGTTTATTGATATAACAAACAAAGGTATAAAGAAAATTCAAGACAACTTTACTGAAAAAGTTTTAAAAACTACAGACACAGTGGAAGAAGTAATAAAATAAACCTTACTCAAGCAAGGTTTATTTTATTGTGCCCGAGGTGGGAATCTCGTCCTACGGCCGCTGGTACTTTTCAATTTGCAAAGCAAATATTGAAAAGTCTTTCGCTTCCCACACGCACGCAAAGCAGTTTGCGTGCTCTCGTGCAAGCTTCGCTTGCTGGTGCCCGAGGTGGGAATCGAACCCACATCCCTTACGAGACACGATTTTAAGTCGTGCGCGTATACCAGTTCCGCCACTCGGGCAACTTCAAAAATATATTAGCATATTTTTGATTTTATTTATTAAAATAAAATCGTTGCCCGAGTGTCGGCCTCCTCACTTCTTTCGGATAAAACATGAAGAAGTTCATGTTTTATCCACTCGGGCAATTATTAAGCTAATTTATAAATAATTACATAATTTCCAAAAAATTACAACTTTTGCTATACTCTTCATATGTCTAAAGAGTATTATACAACTATAGGCCTCGAAATTCATGCGGAGCTAAATACAAAATCTAAAATGTTTTGTGGGTGTATTAATAATCCTGATGAAGAAGAACCAAATGTTAATATCTGCCCTGTTTGTATGGCACATCCTGGAACCTTACCGGTTATCAATAAACAAGCCGTTGAAAATGTTATAAAAGTTGGACTGGCACTTGGTTCGAATATTGCTGACTTTACTGAATTTGACCGTAAAAATTATTTCTATCCTGATATTCCGAAGGGGTATCAGATTTCACAGTATAAGTTTCCAATAGTTTCAGGTGGTAAATTAAATGGAGTGGATATCACTCGAGTCCATCTGGAGGAAGATACTGCTACTTCAAAACACCCCGAAGGAAAGAGTACTTCCTACGGGGCAAGTGATAAAGGTGGATATAGTTTAGTAGACTTCAACAGAGCCGGAGTACCACTTATGGAACTAGTTACTGAACCCGTTATTCATACATCAAAACAAGCAGGAGATTTCGGACGCGAGCTCCAGTTGCTTTTGAAATACCTTGGAGTTTCTGAAGCTAACATGGAAAAAGGAGAGATGAGGGTTGAACTTAATATTTCAATTTCGGAAGACCCAAAAAAATTTGGTACGAAAGTAGAAGTAAAAAATATTAACTCTTTTAGGGCGATGGAAAGAGCCGCAGAGTATGAAATAAAAAGAATGGCGAAATTATTAGATGATGGAAAAGGAGATGAAATTGTTCAGGAAACTCGTGGCTGGGATGAAAACAAACAATCAACATTTTCTCAGAGGAAAAAAGAAAATGCTAATGATTATAGATATTTCCCCGATCCTGATTTACCAAAGTTATTCTTGAATAAAGTTTTTGATATAGAAAAAATGAGAAGTGAACTTCCTGAGCTTCCAGAAGCCAAAAGAAATCGCTATAGAAATGATTATGGTATTAAAGATGAAGATATCGAGAGTTATATTGTCGACCAATCTCTGGGGAATTGGTTTGAGGAGGTTGCTAATACATTAAAAGATAAGGACCCCGAAGGAAAGAGTACTTCCTACGGGGCAGGAAGGATTAAAATCGCATCAAACTATATTACTTCTGATTATCTAGGTTTACTAAAAGTTAATCCTGAAATTAAATTACCAAGCCCGAAAAATTTTACAGAATTAATTCAAATGATATCTGATAATAAAATTTCTTCGCGTGGTGCTAAAGATATATTAGCTATGATTGTCGTAAATGACGAATCACCAATGAAGATTGCCGAGGAAAAAGGATTAATTCAGAACCATGACGAAGGAGCACTTAAAGAAATAGTCCAAAAGATTATCGATGCTAACCCTGCTGTTGTCACAACGTATAAGGGTGGCAAAGAAAATGCTCTTATGTCGCTCGTTGGGCAAATAATGAAGGAAACAAAAGGAAGTGCGAATCCATCAATAGTTCAGAAGATTTTAAAAGATTTATTGAGTTAAAATGAAATTTAATTTAGATAATGTAAGAAAAACAGGAAAAGCCGTTAAAAAAGGTATTTTTCTCGGAAAAATTGCTGTGATATCATTATCATCTGCTAGTGAAAAAAAAGATACTCCGGTAAACGACAAGAATCCGAATTTTAATGAAGTTTGTAAAGATAATACCAATATTAGTACGCCTATTGATTTTTCTTCATCTAATGATAATGAACAAATGAATCCCGAATTTTATAGGTTAGAATATTTAAAGTATATGGAACATCCATCATACAAAGAACGCTTAGCTCGAGAAATGTATGGTGATAGCATAATCAACGAAGAACAACAAAATGAAGTTAATGCAGAATATGAAAGAAGATTAATAGCAATAAAAAATATACATATTGAGATGATGCCAAATACTCAAGACCCCTTGCAAGATTCTTCTTATTATTCTACCTCTAAAAAATCAATAAAGGCAACACCAAGAGCCATAAATCATGAATTGTCACACAGTTTAGACCATGCTAATAATTTTATGATAAAACAAAATGGATTTGAGGGAGTTGTACGTAAAAATCTAGATGAATCAGTTTTATATTTTTACTATGATTATCTTAGTGGTAAAAGTGAGATAAAAGCAAGATTGAATAGTTTGAGGTTAAAGGCTATAAAAATGTACGGATTTGATTTGGGGGATGATTTTGATATAAATAATTATGAAAAATTAAGGGACAATAAAGAATATAAAGATTTAAGATTTAATTTACAATTAACAAATGAACAAATAAATGAGCTCATGAGGTATGTAGCAATAAATGAAAATAACAAAACTAATAAAAATTATTATCATCCCGAGTGGAATTACGGAGATGAAGAAAACATAGCATAGTATGGAAAAAGTCAAATTAGGAAAATACAAACACTACAAAGGCCTCATTTGTGAGGTTGTTGGTGTCGCAAAGCATAGTGAAACATTGAAAGAGCTCGTAATATATACTCATCTAGACGAAAATGGACAGGAACAGCTTTGGGCTCGACCGATTGAGATGTTTTTGGAAAATGTCGAAGTGGGGAATTATAAGGGCCCAAGATTTGAATATTTAGGCAAATAAAAAATCGGTTAATTACCGGCTTTTTTGATTGGGAAGAATTCACATCATTTTTGTCTGTATTTTGGTTCCAAACCAGCAAGACGTCTCATTTCGTCTTCTTGTTTATTTTTCTCATCTCTTTGTCTTCTCAAGTAAGCTTCTTGAGCTTCTTGTTCCCGCCTATTTTTTTCGTCAGGCGTTTCAAACTCGATCGAATAAATTACATATGGCATAGTAGTAGGCTTAATATTTAATATAATATTAAATTAATAATAATAAATGTCAATAGTTTAGATTGAATATATTAATATATAAGTGATATAATACTTATATATAAACTAATCGAAATTATATGGATACAAGAAAATTACGTGTTGCAATAAATGGTTTTGGAAGAATTGGACGAGCATTTTTAAAAATTTCATGGGAAAGAACTGATATTGAAATAGTCGCCATAAATGACCTTGGTTCGATTGAAAGTTTGTCGTATTTACTTCGTCACGATACAGTTTATCGAAATTGGAATCATGAAGTTAAGGTTGAACATAAACCAGATGGTACAAGTCAAGATTTAATAATTGATGGTAGGAAAGTTAAATTTATTTCTGAGAAAGATACAACCAAACTTCCGTGGAAGGAGTTGGATGTTGATGTAGTTGTCGAATGTACTGGATTATTTACTTCATTTGACAAAGCGAAGTTCCATATCGAATGTGGTGCCAAAAAAGTCGTCATTAGTGCTCCATCAAAAGGAGCTGAGAGTACCGTTCCAGGAAAAACAATACTCCTTGGTATAAATGAAGACCAATTTGGAATTACTGACATCACTTCTAATGCTTCTTGTACGACAAATGCTGCCAGCCCACTTATTGCAATTATGCATGAATCTATCGGTATAGAGAAAGCCATTTTAAACACTGTTCACGGTTATACTGCTACTCAAGCACTTGTTGATGGACCAAGCAAGAAAGACCTACGTGAAGGCCGTGCCGCAGCCCAAAACATCATTCCAAGCTCTACAGGAGCTGCTATCGCTGTCACTGAAGCTTTTCCAGCACTGAAAGGACTATTTGATGGCATATCCATTCGTGTTCCAGTTCCGGCTGGCTCAATTGTTGATATTACTTTTATTGCAAAGAGACTAACAACTAAAGAAGAGGTAAATGAAATTCTTGAAAAGGCCAGCGAGAATCCTCGTTGGGATAAATTATTTGCAGTTACAAAAGATAATTTAGTTTCTTCAGATATTTTAGGAGAAAGTCACGCATGTATTGCCGACCTTGAGATGACTCGAGTTGTCGGCGGAAATCTAGTTAAAGTTCTAGGTTGGTATGATAATGAAATGGGGTATACATATACACTTGTTGACCATGTACTTAAAACAGGATTAACTATTAAATAAAAAGCTTGCATTTTTTAAAATCTTGTTATATTCTTTCTCTGAAGAGGAAAGTGTGGGTAAAAGCCCAATAGCACAGTTGTGCTTTTCCACGCGAGACGAAAGAGTTCTTTCGAGACCTGTAGCTAAGGTAATGGCACAAACTTAAAATCATCAAAAGACCGTGATGGACCGAAGCTCTCGACAAATTGTGCTACTTATGTGGTACTCTTCATTTTTTTATAAGCTGGCTCTCACAACTTTTGAGCCAGCTTTTTTATTTTATTTTTCCTTCAAAGACAAACTTAGCGGGGCCACGAAGGATAATCTCTCCTTCGTGGTTTTGTGATAGAAAAAGTTTTCCACCCGGGAATTCCAAAGTAATTTCCCCTAAGCCTTGCTTAGGGGAAGCGAGTCTTTTGGGTGGTAAAGGTGGTTCAGAATTTTTTAGAATTGCATAGACTGCACAGGCCCCAGTTCCACAAGCTAGAGTTTCTCCACATCCACGTTCCCACATTTTTACTTTAAAATAATTTTCATTAATTTTTTCGAAAAATTCTACATTAATTTTGTTTGGAAAATGATAATCTTTTTCTATTTCAGGTCCGATTGATGCGACATCGTAACCATCTAAACTGTCAACCATTACAACTGCATGCGGATTCCCCATTGAGACACACTCGAAAGTTAATCCCTCGATATTAAGTTTTCCACTAGGGAAGTCAGAGTGTGTAAAGACTGGAACTCCCATATTTACAAAATAAGTATCGTCTTTATTAATTTTTATTTTTTTTATTCCTGCTCTGGTATCTATGGCTAATTCTTTTTGGTGGGACTTTGTTTGTTCAAGAAAGAATTTAGCTAGGCAGCGTACACCATTTCCGCACATTTCAGCTACTGTCCCGTCTGAATTGTAATAATTCATAAAGCAATCCGCCTTCGCTTCAGAGCTACGGCGAGACAAGTCCGCTTTATCTGATTTTTCAAGCAAGATAATTCCGTCGGCTCCAATACCAAAATGCCTGTCGCAAAGAAATTTTATACGTTCTGGTTTGAGCTTTATATCTCCCTTAAGATTGTTTATCATTATAAAGTCATTCCCTGCGCCTTCATATTTATGAAATTCAATCATAGGTTTATTATAACCTATATTATTATTATACAAAAATCTGAAATAATCTTCTCAAAGAGCACGGATATTTTTTTGCTAAAAAATTCCTCGTGTTCGCTCCGTCGAGTCTCACAAGTCTCTTTGATAAGACTATTTCAAATTTTTGTATTACTGTTATAATGTAAACATATGAAAATATATATAGGAACTGACCATGCCGGATTTGAATTAAAGGAAGAACTCAAGGCTTATTTATTGGAGCTTGGGTATGAAGTTGATGATAAAGGAGCTTTAGCTCTAAATAAAGATGACGATTTCTCTGATTATATTAAACCAGTTGCAAAAGCTGTGGCTAGCAATGAAGGTAGTATGGGAATAATTCTTGGTGCTTCAGGGCAAGGGGAAGCAATGTGTGCAAATAGATATGAAGGTGTGAGAGCTGCTGTCTTCTATGGTGGGAAAAATCTTCAAACTGACATTCTTGGAAACAAAATGAATATTATTACTGGAGCTCGTGAACATAATAATGCCAACATCCTCTCACTTGGTGCTCGATTTTTAAGTATTCACGAAGCGAAAAATGCTGTCAAAATGTTTTTGGAAACAAAATTTAATGGGGAAGAAAGACACGTTAGAAGAATTAATAAATTAGAAATTTAATTATGACTGAAATTACCCCCGCAGTACTTGTTAAAGATTTTGATGAATTAAAAGAGAAATTATCAAAATTTGTAAATAATACAAAAATGGTTCAGATTGATTTCTGTGATGGTAAATTTGTCCCTTCGGTCACTTGGCCAATGGGAAGAAATGATGCCGAAAGTGTTGATGCCATTCTGAATGAAGAAGATGGTTTGCCGTTTTGGGAACAATTGGATTTTGAATTTGATTTGATGGTTTTAAATGCTCATAAACAATTCGATTTTTTTACTCGTCTTGGTGCAAAAAAAATTATCTTTCATTTGGAGGCCGAAACAGAAGACAGCTTCAAAGAATTTCTAGAATCTCTCGATCCATATTTTAAAGATAACATAGGTATTGGAATTGCCATAAATACAACAACTGATATAAAAAAATTAGAACCATTTATAAACTTAGTTGATTTCGTCCAATGCATGGGAATAGAAAGAATCGGCTTTCAAGGTGAGCCTTTTGATGAGAGAGTTCTAGGGCAAGTAAAAAGTTTAAGATTAAAGTATCCAGAGTTAGAAATAGTTGTTGATGCTGCTGTTAATATAAACAATGCTCCATTACTGGTTGAAGCTGGCGCAAATAGACTTGTAGTTGGTTCCGCACTTCTTCAAAGTTTTGATATAAGGGAAACCATTAAGGAATTTGAAAAACTGTAATATTTTTTAGAGAAATATCTGATTAACGATTCAAAAGTACCTCAACCACTACAAATAAGAGCCAGAAAGCAAGTAATAAATAACTTTCTTTTTTCGAAAGGAATTTTCCTGTGCCCATAAAGTAAAAAAGTAAAAAAGATGCAATTACCATGAATATTCCCGTTGAATAAATAATTTTTTGTGGAAAATAAAATGGGCTAATTAACGCTAAGAGTCCTATCACAACTGTTGCATCGACCAAGACTGTGCCTAAAAGATCGCCAATAGCCAGAGAATCATGATTCTTTTTGACTGCCGATAGACAAAAAAATAATTCTGGCATAGTTGTTCCAACCCCTATCACAATCATTCCAATAACAGCTGAACTAATACCAATATAATTAGCAATACTGATAGTAGAAGTAACAAGAAAATGAGATCCGAATATTAGCATTGCCATACTAAACAATAAAAATAATATGTCTTTCCCGCGACTATATTTTTTTATTTCTGGGTCGGGGATTATTTGTTCTTCTGTATTTCTTCTAAAAGCTAAATAATAAAAGATTAAACCTGTAATGACAAGAACAACACCTTCCCATCGTGAATAATATCCATCTAAACCTAATACAATAGGTATTATAAGAATAAAAGGATAAACGATGTTTTCTTTTAATATCTTACTATCAATTTTAATACCACGATTAACTGAAAAAATAATAATAGCAAAAACTAAGGTCATATCAGCAATATTTCCTCCAAATAAAGTACCTAGGCCTAAAGCAGGGACTCCAGCAATTGCAGAATTTATTGAGATTGAAATTTCTGGAATTATTGATATAACTGCTACCACTATAAAACCAACGATATATTTTGATAATTTAAAACTTTCAGCTATTTGGAAAGAATATTCGGTAGCCAAAGTTGCTCCTTTTATAACTAGAAAAATTGATACAGCAAAGATAAATAAATTTTCTATCATATTTTTATTATACAATATATTTTTATAACTTTCTAATTAGTGGTATTTATATTTATATTTTGATAGAATACATAATAATAGATGGAAACTTTAACTAATGATAAAATTTTAATATTAAAAAAGACAGCTAATAATATTCGCAAAAATATTATCGAAATGCTTTGTGAAGCAGGGAGTGGACATACTGCGGGATCACTTGGAATGGCAGATATTTTCTCATTGCTATATTTTCACATAATGAAACACGACCCAACAAATCCTCTTTGGGTAAATAGAGATAGGCTAATACTTTCTAATGGACATATATGTCCAGTATTATATGCAACTCTTGCCGAAGCTGGATACATCAAGAAAGAAGAGTTAAGGACTCTTCGTAAATTTGGCTCTCGACTCCAAGGGCATCCACATAGAGAATTTCTACCATTTTCCGAGACTTCTTCAGGTCCACTTGGTTCAGGTCTTTCTCAAGCAGTTGGAATGGCAATTGCCGAGCGTATGTCTGGAGGGCATAGAACCATTTACGCAATTTTATCTGATGGTGAACATGATGAGGGAAACACTTGGGAAGCGATAATGCTCGCGAATAAAGAAAAACTTTCAAATCTAATAGTAGTAATAGATAGAAACAATATTCAAATAGAAGGGGACACGGAAAAAGTTATGCCACTTGGTGATTTGAAAGAAAAATACAAATCATTCGGTTGGAATGCTATTGATGTGGATGGGCATAATTTTTTTGAAATAAATAGTGCAATATACAAAGCAAAAAATAGTAAAGTAACTCCATCTGTGATAATTGCTCACACGATACCTGGGAAAGGTGTCAAAGAATGGGAAAATGATTATCATTGGCATGGAATTGCACCAAATAAAGAGCAAGCTCAAATGGCACTAGATGAATTAAATAATAATGCTTAATCAAAATTTGAAATTAAATACAAAGGTTTACAATGATGATCCCGAAGGAAAGGGTACTTCCTACTGGGCAGGTGTTGAAAAAATTCCTACGCGACAAGGTTTTGGTGAGGGATTATTGAAAGCTGGAATTGAAAATGAAAATATAGTCGCCCTTTGTGCTGATCTGACTGAATCAACAAAAACAAATCTTTTTGCTGATAAGTTCCCCGATAGATTTATCCAAGTCGGAGTAGCAGAACAAAATTTACCTTCTGTTGCAAGTGGTATGGCGGCCATGGGGAAAATCCCATTTATTACTTCCTATGCCATGTTTAATCCCGGGCGAAACTGGGAGCAAATAAGAACGACAGTGTGTTACAATAATCAACCGGTAAAAATTATTGGTTCACATTCAGGGCTCTCAGTTGGTCCAGATGGTGGAAGTCATCAAGCACTTGAAGACATTGCTATTACTCGCGTCATTCCAAATCTAGTTGTCATTTCTCCGTGCGATGCTATTGAAGCAAAGAAGGCGACAATTGCTTGTAGTCGAACAAAAGACCCGACATATATACGACTTGCTCGTAACAATACTCCAATAATAACCACAGAAGAAACTCCATTTGAAATTGGTAAGTCGCAAATAGTTTTTGTACCAGAAGTTGGGCTTGCTCACGTCGGAATTATTACAACCGGGCCAATATTATACAAAGCATTAATTGCAGCTCGTGATTTAGAAAAGAAGGGAATAAAAGTAAAAGTAATGAATCTTTCAACAATCAAACCATTAGATACTGAAGCAGTTATAGCTTTAGCTCAGGAAACGAAAGCAATTGTTACAGTTGAAGACCATCAAATTGCAGGAGGAATGGGGAGTGCTATTGCTGAGTGTGTAGTACAAAATTACATAGTTCCAATTGAATTTGTCGGAATTAATGATAAATTCGGTCAATCTGGAACACCGAGTGAACTTGAAAAACACTATAAAATTGAAATTGTAGATATTATAGAAAAAGTTGAGAAGGTAATAAAAAGAAAAATTTAATTTTTTAATATTGATATTTGTTCTTTTAATTTATTAATTTCTTTAGTAAAGGCACTTATTGCTTTAATTTTTTCATCTAAAGAAAAAAATTCATTTTCGCCTTGCTGATTTTTAATTTTTTTGTAATATTCTTCTAAATTTTTTAAATCGTCCTCATTTTTCAAATTATCAATTTTTTTAATATAATCTTCAGCTCCCTTCACTGAAGCAGGAAAATCAATATTAAAATCTATACCATCTGTATTATCAATATTTGAAGTATAATTTTCGATAATCAATTTTTTGATTTCATCAATTAATTTTTTTAGAAATGTTATTTTTTCTTCTTTCTTCTTTATTTCATTTAATAATTCATTACCGGAAAATTTTTTATTGTCTCCTGATTCAATCATTTAATTTATTATTATTGGTTTATAATCAACTTCCATAATTTTTACTTTTTCTTCTATCTGCTTTCTTGTTAGGAGTCCTTTTTGAGGTCCAACATCAAGAACTACAAATGAAGCATTGACTGCTCCCCACATTAGTGCTTCAGAAATATTCTTTCCTTGAGTCAACGCAGAAATAAAAGATCCAGAAAATGCATCTCCTGCACCAGTGCTTTCAATTGTATCTTGATAGTAAGCTTTCATGTAAAGAATCTCTGATCCATCATAGGAGTATGATCCATTTATTCCATCAGTAATTACAACGATTCTAGGACCGTAATCATATAGCATTTTTATTAATCTAATAATACCATCTTTATCTGTAGAAATATTTTCGGGTTCAATTTTTAATAACTTTTCTGCTTCCATGTGATTACAAAAGAAAACATCAGTTCTTTTATATATATCAATAAGTTTATCAATGCCAAGTTTAATTTGAAATGTTCCGGGCTGGAAAGCTAGTTTTATTTCTGTATGTTTTTTTAAATATTCCAATATTTCATTGTGAAAATCTAATGAATCTTTTCCAAGGGAACTTAAATATATCCAAGTAGGCGTTATATGGTCTTGTAATTCAATAACATTAGTCCCATTATAATTATATTTTTCATGTTTAACTAATATTGTACGTTCTTTTCCATACCAAAGTACATAATGAAAATTTGTTGGCAAATCGCTTTCTTTTTTTATTAATGTTAGATCAATATTTTCTTTTTTTAATACAGTTAAACACATATTTCCATTCTGATCACCACCAATATTTGCCATCAAAGCAGTTTTGAGACCTAGACGACTAGCACAAACTGCTACGTTTGAACTATTACCAACTGCATAACAAATTTCGGCTGATTCGTATGGAATTTTTCCACCATAATTAAGGCACAATTTACAATGTTCTCCTTCAAGATCACATAACGCTTCTGCTTCATTAATTTTAATAAAAGCATCGATAGCAATATCTCCTATCGTTAGAATATCTATTTGTTTCATTCCGTTAGAAGCAGGTCTTGGTCAATATTTATAATTACTAACCTGTATCTGCTAAATTAATTTATAATGTTAAAATAATCTTTGTTACTTATCCCGTGACCGAAATTTCTCGCGGGATTTCATATTTTCATTATATCATAATGTGATATAATCAAGAATATGATTAAAACTTTAAGAGAATATATCAATGAAGCTGAAATTAGGGGTGTGGCGATAGGCCATTTCAATGTTTCTAATATTGAAGCATTGCATGGTATTTATAATGCTGCTAAAAAATTAAATGTTCCAGTTATTATAGGAGTGTCAGAAGGTGAAGAAGAATTTATCGGACGTGATGAAATCGCGACACTAGTTAAAATGATTCGTGAAAGGGATAATTATCCAATATTTTTGAATGCGGATCATCATTATAGTTTCGAATCAGTTAAAGATGCTATTAATGCAGGTTATGATGCGGCAATTATTGATGCGGTGAAGTTACCACTCGAAGAAAATATTCGATTAACCCAAAAATGCGTCGAATATGCGAGAATGGTAAAGCCGAACGGTAATAGAGATGTCCTTGTTGAAGCTGAGATTGGATTTATTGGTCAATCTTCTAAATTACTCGATCACGTTCCAGAAGGGGTAAGTGAAGATACAATGACTAAACCAGAAGATGCGAAATCTTTTGTGGAAATGACAGGAATAGATTTACTTGCTCCGTCGGTCGGTAATGTTCACGGTATGGTTAAAGGTGGTAATCCAAGGCTCGATATTAATCGAATTAAAGAAATAAGAAAAGCTTGTGGTATTCCGCTTGTGCTTCATGGTGGTTCTGGAATTACCGATGCAGATTTTACTGAAGCCATCAAGGCAGGTATTTCTTTAATTCATATTAATACAGAAATTCGTGTCGCCTACAAAAAAGCTCTTGAAAAATACCTAGAAGAAAATCCAAATGAAGTTGCCCCATATAAAATTCTAAAATCCGCTGAGGAAGCTATCGAGCAAGTTGTTTATAATCGTTTAAAGCTCTTTAACCATCTCTAATTAGGAAGTTTGACTTCCTAATTTAATGATAGCTTGCAAATAGCTAATTATAATGTTATTATTCCTCACATTATGATATTAACCGCAACAAAACGAAGTAAGAATGACAATCTTGGCGTTATACGAAATAACGGTATGATTCCTGGAGTCGTCTATGGCGTTCGTGTGGAAAACACTATGATTTCTGTACCGACCGTTAGCTTCGAAAAAATATTGAAAGTCGCAGGGGAGTCGAGTACTATTGTTTTAGAAATTAAAAGTGAAGAAAAAGGAGCTAAAGAAACTACACAAAAAGTTGATGTCCTTATTCACGACATGCAAGTCGATCCAATCAAAGGGTTTCCAATACATGTGGATTTTCTTGCTATTGACATGAATAAAGCTATCGAAGTCAAAGTTCCAGTTGAATTCACTGGAATTGCACCGGCCGAGAAAGATGGTCTTGGTGTCTTGGTTAAAGTTCTTCATGAAGTTGAAATTGAGGCTCTTCCAAAAGATTTGCCACACAATGTCACTGTCGATGTATCTGTTCTCGTAGCTTTGTCTGATCAGATTCATGTTAAAGATATTATTGTACCAAAAGGTGTAACTATGAAGACACACTTAGATGAAGTAGTAGCTCTCATTGGTGCTATTAAGGAAGAACCAAAAGAAGAAACACCGGTTGATTTGTCAGCTATCGAAGTTGAGAAAAAAGGTAAGCAGGAAGAAACCGTTGAATCATCAACTGATACTTCTGAAAAATCTAAATAGTTATATTACTTACAAAAAGCCCTTTGATGTGAAGTCGAAGGGTTTTGTGTTATACTAAACATATGAGTTTTTATTTAAAAAAACGTATTTCGTATGCGCTTATTCTATTTTTTATTATTGGTATTTTTATTTATTGTTCGCCAACAATAAAAGCTGACGTTATTTTGGAAAATGCTCAAGCTGACAAAGCAAGGCTCGAGGAAGAATTGGCAAATCTTGAGAAAGAAATTGCTGCAAAACAAAAAGAGCTTGAAGGGCAAAAAGGGCAATCTGTTTCAATATCACGTGATATTTCAATTTTAACATCTCAAATTGCGAAATCTAAGCTTGATATTAAAGCCAAGAATATAATAATTCAAAAATTGGGAGGAGAAATAACTGCAAAAAGTAAGACAATTGAAGCTTTGTCAACTAAAATAAATAAAGAAAAAGAATCTCTAGCTCAATTAATAAGAAAAGAAAGACAAATCGATAATATATCCATACTTTCGTTAATTCTCTCTCAAAATAGTATTTCGGATGCCTATGGTGATATTGATGCCTTCGCTTCAATTAAAAGAAGTATTCAAACTTCAGTAGATGAGATAAGAGGGGTAAGAACTTTAACTGAATCAGAGAGAAAGGGTTTAGAAGAGAAAAAAAATCAAGAAACCGATACAAAATATGAACTTGAAAATGCAAAAGCAAAAGTTGAACTCAGTGAAGCTGAAAAAAAGAAACTATTAACAATAAGTAAAAACAAAGAATCAGAATATCAAAAAATACTTAATGAAAAAGCAAAAAAACGAACTGAAATTCTAAGTGCAATATTTAATCTTGTTGGTGGTTCGACAAAAATTAATTTCGAAACTGCTCTCGTATATGCGAATGAAGCCAAAAAATTGACAGGGATTGATCCTGCATTTTTGCTTGCAATTTTAACCCAAGAAAGTAATCTTGGAGCAAATGTTGGTCAGTGTTATCTTACAAATATAAATACAGGAGCTGGTATTGGATATAAAACTGGGAAAGTTTTTTCAAATGTAATGAAGCCAATGGGATTACCAGGAAGGAAGGGAGATATAGATGACTTCTTTTCTATTACTACATCTCTTGGGAGAGACCCATATAAAACTTTGGTTTCTTGTCCAATCGCTGGAGTTGCTGGTTATGGGGGTGCTATGGGGCCAGCTCAATTTATACCTTCGACATGGGGTGGATATAAAACTCGGCTGAAGACTCTTTTAGGTCATGATGCTGACCCATGGAACCCAAAAGATGCATTTATGGCTTCAGCTATGTTTCTAACAGATAAAGGAGCCATCGGAAATAGTGCGAGCGTTCAATTAAAAGCCGCATGCAGTTATTATGGGACAGGAGGATCATCTTGTTCTTATGGAAATAGTGTAATGAAACTAAAAGCTGGTATTCAAGTAAATATCGACCTGTTGCAAGATTAATGTAAAATTTAAAATTTTATATAAATAATTTCGTAATGATTTAATTAAATTACTTACTTCACGCCCCATAGCAAATTTTAAGTGCATTTGATTTAAAATTTTGCTTCTGGGGTTGCAAGATTAATAAAAGCGTGATAATATAGCGTGACATATGATCCCGTTAGAAGCCGCGGTCGCGGTTTTAATAGGGGTATGAAAGAAAAAGATTATTTAAATTTAATTTAGTAGGTATGAGTCATAAAATACTGACCGCGACCTGCTTCTAACGGGATGAAAAAAGATATACACCCAAAATATAATAATAAATCAGAAGTCACATGTGCATGTGGAGCGATTTTTCTAGTAGGTTCAACAATGGACAAAATAAATGTTGAAATTTGTAGCCAATGTCATCCTTTTTACACAGGAAATGAAAAAGTTCTAGATACAGCTGGACGTGTTGATCGCTTCAAGAAGCGCGCTCTCGCATCTAAAAAAACAAAGAAATAGTTTTATAAAAGTCACAAATATATCTTCCCGTCGGGACCGCATAATTTTCTACTGAAAATTTGCTCTGGCTCGGGCCCGTCGGCTCTGCTCGCGTCCCGTCGATAAGACATATTTGTGACTTTTTGTTATAATTATACTTGTCCCGTTAGAAGTCATACATGTAATACTAGTATAACGAGACTATGTAAAGGTAATGATTAAGTTTTGATTTTAATAATTTAAGTTATGTATGTCCGTAGGACTACTTCTAATGGGATGATTTTAGATTTAGAACAATTAAAGAAGAGTCACGAGACAAGTTACTTCGCTCTTGAATATGAGCGACTTTTGAGTGAAGAAAAAAAAGTGAATGACATGGTCCATGAAGATGAAAGTCTACGTGAACTTGCCGATGAAGAATTGCAAAATATCATTTTTCAAAAAGATGCTATTGAAAGACAATTAGAAGAAATGATAAAAAGAGAAAAGGAAGATGAAGAATTTCCTAATGAGATAATATTAGAAGTTCGAGCTGGGGCAGGCGGAGATGAAGCCTCACTATTCGCTTGGGAGCTAGCTCATATGTATAGCCGATATGCAGAACGTCAAAAATGGGATTGGAAGGTAATAGATGAGTCATTAAATGATGTAGGTGGGTACAAAGAAGCGACATTTGAGATTAAAGGTAGGGATTGCTATAAACTTCTTCGCTTTGAGACCGGAGTACATCGTGTTCAACGTGTGCCTTCGACTGAGAAGAACGGCCGAATTCATACTTCTACAGCTTCGGTTGCAATATTGCCACTTCGAAAGAAAACTAAAATCATAATTAACCCGGCTGATTTAGAAATAGAATATTCTCGTTCAGGAGGTGCTGGAGGACAAAATGTAAATAAAGTTGAAACTGCGGTTCGTCTTATTCATAAACCGACTGGTATTGATGTTCGCTGTACTACAGAGAGAAAGCAACTCGCAAATCGCGAGAAGGCTATGATGATTCTTACTTCCAAATTACAATTAGTTGAAGATGAAAGAGAAGCTAGCAAATATTCAGCAAATCGAAAGAATCAGATAGGAACAGCAGATAGAAGTGAAAAAATTCGTACTTACAATTTCCCCCAAGATCGTATTACTGACCACCGCATTCGACAATCGTGGTCAAATATTCCGGTCATTATGGAAGGGGGAATTGATAAAATGATTGACGCTCTTTCTTCTGGTGTCATCGGCGAAGCCGAGGAGGAATAAAATTAACCTTAGAATAAAACAATATTACCATTGACAAATGACTGATTTTGTGATACTTTTCGAAAAGTGTCGGTTCTTTGACGTTGAGATTTTGAACATATAGGATTTTCTATGTATCTTATTAATGGAAATATAGAAAGTTCTATATGTTAAACCAAATCTCATTAAAATGAAAACAATTATTGTATTAATCGGAATTTTATGTTTATCAATGTCTATGTCGGCCCAAAAAGTTGAAATGAGTAATTGCGACACATTAAATTATGTTGGTTTTTCTGGTGAAATTATCTACATCAAGCTTATGCCTAACAATACTGCAAGAGTTTACATGAAGTATGCAGTATTCTGTGAATACAATTACTACTCGGCATTATTTTTGTATGATAAGGATCAGCTAATTAAAAAAGGCTGGACAATTGATGATGAGAAAAATACTGGATTGTTGTCGTTTACTATTAAACAAGCAATAAATGATGAATACACCTTTAAAATAAGAATTTATACTAAAGGAAAAATGTATTCTTTTAACCAAAGTATGGTTATAAATTCAACCCAGAATAAAGCAGATGAATTACCAGTTGTTCCAAACTGATAATTTAACAATATGCAAAAGCCTGTCCCTTAACGGTGACAGGCTTTTCTAATTCTAGGTAAGAAATAATAACTTGCTATATTTTCATATAACTGTTATAGTTGACACCAGTAGTTAGCTTATGTTTTGGTATCAGTTTCATTCTTCGTGTGCGAACATTGAGGTATGTAAATGAAATCCGGCAATATGCGATTACATTTATAAATTAGTTTCTTCGAGTAGATGATATGAAAGTATCACTATGAGAAGCACATTGTCATATATGGCAAAAAAGTTATATGTTGGTGGTCTTCCTTATAAGACTACAAACGATGAGCTCAAAGCTCATTTCAGTGCTGCAGGAGCGGTCGCTTCAGCAACAATTATCATGGATAAAATGACTGGCCGTTCTAAAGGTTTCGGTTTCGTTGAAATGGAAAACGATGCTGACGCAGCTACAGCTATCTCAATGTTTGATGGGAAGGATTACGAAGGTCGTAATCTTACAGTAAACGAAGCTCGTCCTATGGAAGAGCGCCCAAGAGGTAACTTCAATAGATAATATTTATCTTGAAACAAAAAACTCTCTGAAAGGAGAGTTTTTTGTTATTACTTTGGTATATTTTTATATAAATGATACAATTATGTAAATTAATACCACATAGCCATGGAAAGAGTTTTACCATTATTGATCGGAATTGCGCTTATTTTAGTATTAGGGGCGCAAGTTTTTTTGGGAAATGAAATAATCAGCCCAATAATACACAAACAAATTATTATTGGAGCTATTGTATTGGTCCCAGTAGGGACTCTTGTCGTGTATTTATACGGCAAATTATCTGAAAGAGAAAGATAAAAAATACTTACAACACGTGAGTTAAAATATAAAAGCCCTGATTAAATAAATCAAGGCTTTTAAATTTGTGCGTGTGCTTGGACCGCGAGTACGCTTATCTCGCCCCACGGTCGCGGGTACTTTTCAATCTTCGATAATGAAAAGTCTTCCGATTCCACGACATAAACAAAGCAGTTTGTTTACTCACACGCAAAATAACCCCTATGGGATTATTTTTTTGTGCGTGTGCTTGGAATCGGACCAAGGGCCTCTGTCTTATAAATGGCAGTGAGTTGTAAAATGAAAATAATTACCGCCCTGCGTGCGTGTGCTTGGAATCGGACCAAGGGCCTCTGTCTTATCAGGACAGCGTTCTACCACTGAACTACACACGCACGCAAAGAATTAATTTATTTTCATTTTCGACGAACGAACCATTTATATTGTATTTGTTATATCAGGACAGCGTTCTACCACTGAACTACACACGCATCATAAATCTGCTTATTCTTCAAAATTTACTCATTTATGAATGAATAGTATAAATATAGCAAAAACTTGAACATATCGCAATTGTTTGCTAGTATATTGATATGGCACATTAAACAGCCATTTTCTTTTTATGAACAATGATGGAAAAAAACCATGGTGGAGAGATGGGGTTATCGTTTTTACTAAAGTTTCTGCCTATATTGCAATTCCAGTTATTGCCGCTTCATATATAGGTAAATATTTAGATAAGAAATACGATACTGATCCTTTTATTTTTTTAGTGCTAGTAGCTATTTCTTTTATATTTACAATTTATTTAATATGGAAAGAAATGAAAAAATTTCAGAAAAAGATTGCAATTGAGGAGAAAAAAGATAAATAAACATAAATTCAATTTTAATAATATATGAGTGTAGAAACAAGTACAGAAGAATTAAATATAAATGTTGAACAACATTCTTTAGTCCAAGATATGGCTGAAGTTGAAACTGCATCTCATACTGAAGAAATCACGACCGAATCAACTCTATTTGCTGAACCAATTGCACATTTTGGTTCATTTACAGTTACTAATTCACTTTTTACTAGCTGGGTAGTCGTATTTATACTGATAGTGGCAGCAATAGTGGTTAGAATAAAAATTAAAAAAATCCCAGAAGGAATTCAAAACTTATTCGAGATATTAATAGAACAAGCCGAATCTCTTTGTGACCAAGTTACTAGTAGTCGTATAATCACAAACAAAGCTTTTCCTATTGTTTTTGCTGTTTTCATGTTTGTTCTCCTTAATAATTGGATTGGAATTCTTCCTCTTGGTGGTTTTGGATTAATAGAAATGGGTGAGCATGGCAAAATTTTTATTCCACTTTTCCGTAGTGGAACAGCAGATATCAACGGTACATTGCCACTTGCAGTAATGTCAGTAATTGGAGCAAATATTTTCGGAATTATATCCATAGGACTCTGGAAAACTATTAATAAATATGTTAATCTGAATGCGCTTGGTGGTATTTTTACCAAGATTCGCAAAGATCCAACAGTTTTAATGACCGCACCGATTATGTTTGCTGTCGGGTTTCTAGAAATTATTGGTGAATTTGCTAAAGTTGCATCACTGTCATTTCGTCTCTTTGGAAATGTTTTTGCGGGAGAAGTTCTTCTTGCTTCAATGGGTGCCATTCTTGCCTACGTTTTGCCAACGCCTTTCTTACTTCTGGAAGTATTAGTTGGAGTAATTCAGGCATTTATTTTCGCCATTTTAACTCTTGTTTATTACACGATCTCTAGTATGGATCATGATGAACACGAGGATGAAAAGGGTCACAGTAGTGAAGGAGAGTTAAAAGAAGCGCATTAATTTAAAGGTCAAACATTATTAGTTAATAGTCCACCTAAGGTGGATAATATAAAACATATGGAAATCGCAACACTTGCAAAAGCAATCGCAATCGGTCTAGGTTCTATTGCTCCAGCTCTTGCTATTGGTATGATCGGTTCAAAAGCCATGGAAGCTATTGGCCGTAATCCCGAAGCATCAGGAAAAGTTTTCGTCCCAATGCTCTTGGCCTCAGCTTTTGCTGAAGCTATTGCTATTTATGCTTTGGTTATCGCATTCTCGATTAAATAGTTTTGCTATTTACATCTAGTCATTTAAAATAAGTGGCTAGGAGTAAAGAGCAAAATTTGTTCCGCTCGTTCGTAATTCGTAATTATTAATTCGTAATTATATAAACATGGAATCATTTATTGCCACATTTCATATAGATTGGAAAATCATCGTTGCACAAGCTATTAATTTCATAATCGTTCTTTTTGTTTTGTATTTCTTGATAGTTAAACCATTAAAACAATTAATGAAAGAAAGGACTGGTACAATAGAAGGTGGTTTAAATGATGCAAAAGTTAATGCTGAGCTTCTAGATAAAACAAAAAAAGAATACGATGATGTTTTGGCTCATGCTCGGACTGAAGCTCACACTATTTTCCAAGAAGGCAAGAAAGATGCAGAAGCCAAGAAAGCTGAAATGATGGAAAAGACAAAAAAAGAAGTCGATACTATGATACTAAATGGCAAGAAGGTACTTGAATCTGAAAAAGCCAAGATAATCGAAGAAGCCAAACAAGAAATTGTTTCTTTAGTAGTACTTGCAACTGAAAAATTGCTTGAAACTCATCCAGATGAGAAATCAATCGAAAAATCAATGAATCAAATAAATAAAATATAAATTTATGGCCACAATTTCAGTCAACAATATAGCTTCCGCAATATACGAATCATCCCAAGGAAAAGATGGGGCGGAACTTGATATTGTAATGAAAAAGGCTGTTAATTTGATTTCAAAGAAACACCTGATGAGTAAATCAAAAGAAATTCTCAATCAACTAGAAAGAATAATAGACAAGAAAGATGGAGTCGTTAGAGCCAAAATAAGTTCGAGAATAAAAATTGATAAAAAAATAACGGATGAGATAGAAGATTTCATAAAGAAAAGATATCAGGTAAAACACACAGTTCTGGAATTCACCGTTGATGAGAAATTACTGGGAGGAATGAGAATCGAAATCGGAGATGAGATAATAGACATGACAACAAGAAATAAAATCAAAAAATTACAAAATTATCTTATAACCAATTAGTCGCTACGGCGAACCAAGAATAAATATATGACAAAAAATTACATTGTAGAAAATTTAAAAAAGCAGATTACAAACTTTAAAGATGATGCAAAAGCCGAGAAAGTCGGACATGTCATCGAAGTTTTCGACGGTATCGCAAAGATTTCAGGACTCTCCGATATTAAAGCATCAGAAATGGTCTCATTTCCAAATGGTGAAATCGGCGTGACCCTCAACCTCGAAGAAGATTCAATTGGAGTTATTATTCTTGGTGACTTTTCGAAGATTCATGAAGGCGATGAAGTTCACGCTACAGATCAGATTCTTTCAGTTCCAGTCGCTGACGCTCAAATCGGAAGAGTTTTGAATGCTCTTGGTGCCCCAATCGACGGCAAAGGCGCTATAAAAACTGATAAATCAAACCCAATAGAAAAGGTGGCTCCTGGAGTTATTACTCGACAGTCAGTCTCACAAGCTGTTCAGACAGGTATTAAAGCCATCGATGCTCTTATTCCAATCGGACGTGGACAGCGTGAGCTTATCATTGGCGACCGTCAGACAGGAAAGACGGCTATCGCTATCGATACAATCTTAAACCAAAAAGGCCAAGACATGATTTGTGTTTATGTTTCTATTGGTCAAAAAGATTCCAAACTTCGAAAAATTCAAACACGTCTAGAAGAAGGAGGGGCAATGGATTACACAATCATCGTCTCTGCAGGAAGTTCGGAGTCAGCTGCACTTGCATATATTGCTCCTTATACTGGAGTTTCAATTGCTGAATATTTCATGGATCAAGGAAAAGATGTTTTGATTATTTATGATGATCTTTCCAAACACGCAGTTGCTTACCGTGAAATTTCACTTCTTCTCCGCAGACCACCAGGCCGTGAAGCTTTCCCTGGAGATGTTTTTTATCTTCACTCTCGTTTACTTGAACGTGCTTGTCGAAGGAATAAAGAATACGGCGGTGGCTCGATTACAGCTTTGCCAATTATTGAAACTCAGTCTGGTGACCTTTCAGCCTATATTCCGACAAACGTTATCTCGATTACCGACGGACAAATATTCCTTGAAACTGATTTGTTCTACAAAGGAATTCGTCCAGCTGTAAACGTTGGATTCTCAGTTTCTCGTGTCGGTTCATCGGCTCAGATTAAAGCCATGAAAAAAGTTTCCGGAACCCTCAAGCTTGACCTTGCTCAATTCCGTGAACTTGAAGCTTTTTCACAGTTCGGCTCAGATCTTGATGAAAGTACTAAGAATCAGTTAGAACGTGGAAAACGCGCTGTAGAAATGCTTAAACAGCCTCAGTACGCTCCGATGGCCACAGAAGACCAAGTCGTTGTTCTTTATGCACTTACCAAAGGATTCATGGATGACGTGGCTGTAGATAAAATTAAACTCTTTGAGAAAGGTTTAATTGAATACACACAAAAGAATTCGAAAGTATTCTATAGAGAAGTCATGGAAACAAAGATGTGGACAGATGCCGGGGAGCAAGAATTAGTAAAAGTAATAGGTGAGTATAAGAATAGTTTCGCAAAATAGTAAGCTTCATCAAAATTTTCTTTTCTTCGGGTCCTCGGATGAGGGAGGACGAGGAGCCAGACCAGCTCAGAAAAAAAAATTTTGATTTCGCTAATAAAAATTATGGCAAGTACAAAAGAAATCCCAGTAGTAAAACAAAACATCGAATGCATATTTTGTTTACTACGGGACAAGAGGATAAAAATAAATGTTTAATATTAAAATATAAAATAATTACCAAATAAACACATGGCGAGTACGAAAGAAATTAAAAGACGAATAAAGAGTACGAAGAGTACAAAGAAAATCACCAAAGCGATGGAACTTGTGGCTGCTTCAAAGATGAAGAGAGCGGTATCGCAGACTTTGGCTTCACGACTCTACTCGACATATTCTTGGGAAATTTTGACATCACTTTCAGAAAGATTAGAAAATATTACACATACTTTTTTTGAAGAAAAGACAGACAAAAAGCAAGAAGCAAGAAGCAAAAACCTAATTGTTCTTATTACTTCAAATCGTGGTCTTTGTGGTGGATATAACTCACAAATCATTAAGAAAACTATTTCCATGCTTAAAGAGTCTGCACAGGTCCGACCTGTGCAAGAACTCCACAGGTCGGACCTGTGGGATATTATTACTGTTGGGAAAAAGGGCGATAGTGCTATGCGTCGAACAGGACAGAGTGTCGTTGCTACATTTACCGATATGCCAAACAATATAAATCTAAGAGATATTATTCCTCTTTCAACTTTAATTACAAATGAGTTTAAAGAAGAGAAATATGGAAGGATATATATTGCTTACACTGATTTCATCTCTGCCTTAAGCCAGAAACCGAAAATCAGACAAATCCTACCGATATCAAAAGTTGAATTAAAGGAAGCACTAGAAGAAGCAGTAAATATTTCTCCAGAAGCCTTGCTTCTGGAGAAATCCAGAAGCAAGGCTTCTGGAAATACAGAAGTTCCATATTTATTTGAAGGAGATACAGAAAAAATACTAGATACTTTAGCCGAGAAATTAATCCGAATGCAGATATATCAGATGTTCCTTGAATCAAATGCCTCTGAACAATCCTCTAGAATGGTCGCCATGAAAAGTGCCAGTGATGCTGCCGGAGAAATGATCGATGACCTAACACTAGTATTCAATAAGGCTCGTCAGGCAGGAATTACTAGAGAGATATCGGAAATAAGTGCAGGTATGGCGTCGGTTAATTAAGAATTACGAATTAATAATTACGAGTTTATGGAAGAAATTAATCAACCAGAATTAAATAGGCTTGCATACTTAAACGAAACATTTGAATTAAATAAAGATAATCAATTTATTTTAAGTGAAGAATTAATTAAAGCTGGATGGAAAATAGAAATGAGTTTTCAAGATAAAAGCAATGAGAAAATAATTTCAGATGAAATTTTAGGATTAAAGAATTCGAGATATATAGTGAAGGGTCTAAGAGTAAAAGGTATGGAACACATCAAATGTTTAATTTATAAAGAAATTTAATTATTAATAATATTATAAAATTTATGCAAAACATAGGAAAAATAAAAAGAATAATCGGTCCGGTCGTAGACGTCATCTTTGAGGGTGGGGTTCCAGATATTTACACTGCTCTTTCAATTGACAATAACGGGAAAAATATAGTTCTCGAAGTTGAACAACATATAGGCGAGAATACCGTTCGTGCTGTGGCCATGGATTCTACTGATGGTCTTTCTCGTGGAATGGATGTTACAAATACTGGCAAACCAATTTCAGTTCCAGTCGGAGGTGTAACACTTGGAAGAATGTTCAACGTTCTTGGTGCTCCAATCGACGGAGTGGAAATGAAAGGAGTAAATAAAGAATTGCCAATTCACCGCAAGGCTCCTAGTTATGTCTCTCAAGCAACCAAAGTTGAAATTCTAGAAACTGGAATCAAGGTTATCGACCTTATTTGTCCTATTGTGAAAGGTGGAAAGGTTGGACTATTCGGTGGAGCTGGAGTTGGAAAGACTGTCGTTATTCAAGAACTCATCCACAACATTGCTTCAAATCACGGAGGGTACTCAGTTTTCGCAGGAGTTGGAGAGCGTACACGTGAAGGAAATGACCTCTATCACGAAATGAAAGAATCAGGTGTTCTTCCAAAAGTTGCCATGGTGTTCGGACAAATGAATGAACCACCAGGTGCTCGTCTCCGCGTGGCTCTTTCAGGGCTCACAATGGCCGAATATTTCCGTGACGAAGAAAATAAAGACGTTCTATTCTTCATCGACAATATCTTCCGCTTCACTCAGGCAGGTTCTGAGGTATCCGCCCTTTTGGGACGTATTCCGTCAGCCGTTGGTTACCAACCAACACTTTCGACAGAAATGGGGAACCTTCAAGAACGCATTACTTCAACTGATAAAGGTTCAGTTACATCCGTTCAGGCTGTTTACGTGCCAGCTGATGACCTTACAGACCCTGCTCCAGCTACGACATTCTCTCACCTCGACTCCACTGTTGTTTTAAATCGTTCACTTTCTGAGCTTGGTATTTACCCAGCTGTTGATCCTCTCGATTCATCTTCGACAATTCTTGACCCGAACATTGTTGGCAAGGAACATTATGAAGTTGCTCGTGAAGTTCAACGTGTTCTTCAGCGCTATAAAGATTTGCAAGACATCATTGCAATTTTGGGTATGGAAGAACTTTCAGACGCTGACAAAGAACTTGTTTCTCGTGCAAGAAAGATTCAGAAATTCCTTTCTCAACCAAACTTCGTAGCTGAACAGTTTACTGGAAGAAAAGGTGAGTACGTCACCCTCGCTGAGACGATTCGTTCATTCAAAGAAATTCTCGAGGGTAAACATGATGATAAGCCTGAGAATGATTTTTACATGAAGGGAGCTATCTAAGTAGAAAGTTATAAAGTTGAAAGTTATCAAGGTAAATAACATTCACCACTTTATAACTTTACAAACTTTATTACTTTATAACTTATCTATGTCAAAACAATTACAACTTAAAATTGTCACACCAGAGAAATTGATTCTTGAAGAATTAGTTGATCAAGTCACAGTTCCAACAACAGAAGGGGAAATTACTATTCTTCCTGACCATATTCCACTTGTGGCAACGCTTGCATCTGGCGATATCGTCGCTATGACAAACGGTGATTACATCCCGATGGCTGTCGTCGGTGGATTCGTCGAAACAAAAAAAGAGAAAGATATGACTTCAGTTGTAATCTTGGCTGACTTTGCCGAACACGTAGGAAATATTACCGATGAAGAAATTGAGAAAGCTAAAGCAAAGGCAGAAGAATTGAAGAAGAAAGCTGAAAATAATGAAATCATCGACTTCGAGCACTTCGAATCAGAGCTCGAACGCTCTCTCAACAGAGTCAAAATTGCTGACAAATGGCGCACAAAGAAATATAGAAAGTAGATTTTATACAAAATATCAAAAAACCCCCATTTTGGGGTTTTTTGATATTTCCTATAAATTTGTTATATTCTAACGAAGAAAGATATTTGAAATTATATAACATAAAAATTAAAAAAATGGAAAAAAGAGAGAGCTATTGGAGGAAGATTTTAAAACTAAAACCAAAAGATCCAGATTTTAGATATCAAAAATCAATCGATATATTGATCGATACTATGAGGCTTGGAAAGTGGATAATTAATTTATTACACAATATTGTAGACTTCATTATTAATATTCCGGAAAATTTCCTGGAATATCTAATTAAATGTTTGCAAAACTATTCCGATAATGAATTAACCAGAAAACTACATCGTGTGCCCGAACAAGTCATTCAAATAATTATTAATTCGGGGGGAAGAATAAATCCCGAAATTACATCAGAAACCTCGATAAATGTTGAAACAAAATTTTCTGAGATTTATAATTTTTGTTCAGAAAAAATACGCTCAGAGGTAAACATTTTTTTCGATATTTACATTTCGAAAAGTGATTGGTTTACTATTTCATCAGTTGATGAATTGATAAGAACCGTAAGGAAACTCAAAAGTGAAAACAATTCATGAATTTCTTAACTTTCTAAATAATTAAAAAATGGGGAAATTTAAACTTATTGCAGACGATGCAAAAATGGCAGAAATTATTGAAAAATGCAAAGAACTTCTTTGTAATAATCGATTATTTAAACTCGAAGACATAGAGCGAGACAATATTACCCTCGAAGGAAAGTTTGGTTTTGATTATGGCATGGATTCCTTAGTAAGAGTGGAATACATCATGCTGATTGAGGAAGATTTTGATCTTGGAATTCCAGATGATGAAGCAGAAAAACTTGACTGTGTTGGAGAAGTTTGTAATTGGCTTTATCAGAAAATTATGTAATCGCTTGCCTTACATAAGAACTTAATCGTGGGTCTGCATTATGCAGGCCCATTTTTTGTTATAATACACATATGAATGAAATAAATTTAAATAATTTATTAAATGATTTAAAAGAAAAAGCCCACCCAGTGAAAGCGAGAATTCTTTCTGGTTTTTTTAAAACTGGAAAGGGTCAGTATGGCGAAGGGGATATATTCCTGGGAATTACAGTTCCTGAATCACGTAAGATTGCAGTTAAATATGGAGACCTCTCATTCAAAGAGATATCCACACTTATTAAGAATCAATATCACGAAGCGCGACTTGTCGCTCTCTTAATCCTCGTCCATCAATACCGCAATTGCGGAAGGCAAGGCCTTCCGAAAAACAAGATACCCACTAGGCAAGACCTAGTGGTAAAAAAGAAAATTGTTGATTTCTATTTGGCTCACACCAAGTATATTAATAACTGGGATTTGGTAGATCTGTCTGCAGGTTATATTTTAGGGGATTATTTGTATAAAGGACATATCAAAAGGACATCATCTATGCATGTCCTTTATAAACTCGCCAAATCAAATGATATTTGGGAGCGCAGGATTGCTATTATCTCAACGTTTGCTTTTATATACAAAGGGGAGTCTCGACGAACTTTACTCATAGTAAAAATGCTCCTAAATGACCCACATGACCTCATTCATAAGGCTTGCGGTTGGATGCTTCGAGAAGTGGGAAAAAGAGTATCCGAAGGGGACTTAACCTCGTTCTTAGACATTTACAGCCATCATATGCCCCGAACTATGCTTCGTTATGCTATAGAACGATTACCGAAAAATATGAGGATGTACTACTTAAAAAATTAATACAATTTAATACTCTTGACAAATTCAAAAATATAGTTAATATAGGAACAGATACGAAATATATGGTAATTTTATCATTTTTTTGTCCTTTGTATGATTTTAGATAGTCACAAACCAGTCTCTGAACTGGTCTCAAGTTTTAAGCTCTTTAATATTTGTTGATATTATATAAATTAATAAATATTGTTTTACGTTCTAATTTATAGTGCCGTTTTAAATTTTGTTTGGTTCTAAATGTTTTAGTTCAGTTTTGTTTTTAAATTGTGCTGTTTGATTTCCCGGTTTTTCGTTTATGTGTTTGCAAAAATGAAAATATTGGGTCGTTGTTTCTTAATTACAAATTATTCTTAATTATTCGCTAAATATAAAATATTATGAAAAAAAATTTCGTTTTATTAATTCTTGGTTTGACATTTCTATTTGCCGGACCAAATCTAATGGTTTCTAAAGCTGATGCTTGCGACGATGGTCACGGTGGCAACAAGTGTGAGCAAACTGAAACAAGAACAAAAAGTTGTGATGCAGGTTTTACGGGAGAAATAATTGAAACTCGTAAAGAGATAAAGGGTCATGATAATAAATGTTTCTGGGGTAGTTGGAAGGAAACTTCAAATACATGTACTATCAATACTTATGAATTAACTGTAGAAAAAGATGGTACAGGTTCTGGAACAGTAAATGGTGGTGGTACATATGATTATGGAACAACACAAACAGCTACAGCCGTCGCGGACACAGATTCAACCTTCAGTGGATGGACAGGTGATTGCGATATGACCGGTACTGTTTTAATGGATGGCCCAAAAACATGTACAGCAACATTTACAAAAAATTCTACACCAGTTGAAAAATTCACAGTTACAGCAACAGCAGGTGCAAATGGAGCTATTACTCCAGCTACACAAGAAACAGAAGATGGAACAAGTGCAACTCTTACCGTTACTCCAAATTCTGGATACACTGTAACCATGGGTGGAACTTGTCCAGCAGGAACACTTGTTGATACAACTTACACAACTGGAAATATAGAAGCAGATTGTACTGTTACAGCTACATTCACAAAGATTCCAGCTGATTCTGCAAATCTTTCTGCAACAAAAATCGTTTGTCCTACCGTAGATTTACTCCCAACTTGGGGAGCAGGTGGTCCAGACGTAACTTCAACAACAGCAAGTGCTTTCTTAGAAGCAAATCCAACTTGTCATTCTACACCTTGGACATTTGAATGGGCACCAAGTAGTGCAGTAAATCCTGGGGATCAAGTTGAAGTAGCAGGTGGAGCTTGGACTTCATTTACTGGCAATACTACAATCCCAGCAGGAGCAAAGGTTTGGGTTCGTGAACAATTCAATAATGATTACATTCCGTTTACAGGCGTAAAAACAACAAATAGTAATTCAGCAGGTCTTTACTGTAGTACAGATGTCTTAAATTATGACAACTATGACAGTATAAATACAGTTAATAAAAACAATACTTACTACTGTGTTGGATTTAATGTATTAAAGTCTGTTCCAGTCGATACTTTTACAGTCACTTCAAGCGCAATTGGTAATGGAACCATTACACCAGCTTTACAAGAAGCAACTTCAGGTACGTCTGTCACTCTTACCGTTACTCCAAATTCTGGATACACAGTAACCATGGGTGGAACTTGTCCAGCAGGAACACTTGTTGGTACAACATACACTACAGGAGATATTTCTGCTGATTGTTCAGTTACTGCTACGTTTACACAAATCCCTGAGAATTCTTATGTTCTCACAGTTGTAAAAGATGGAACAGGTTCTGGAGAAGTTACAGGCAATAATGGAACATATGTTTCAGGAACTATAGCAACTCTTACAGCTACACCAAGTGAGAATTCAACTCTTATTGGTTGGAGTACAAATTGTCCAGGTGGTATAGTTACAGTTACAAGTACTACTACTTGTACAGTTACATTTAATTTAAAACCAGAGGTTGATTTATGTCCAAACATTGATGAAATACAAACAAGTGTTCCATCAGGTAAATACATAAACGATGATGGAGATTGTGTAAATAGTTCAAGTGGAAGAAGAAGTGGTAGTACAAGAAGTAGTGTCATCTATCAATGTTCTGATAATAGAGATAATGATAATGATGGATTAATAGATGAACTCGATCCAGGCTGTCACTTCGACAGTAATCCAAACAATCCATTATCTTATGACCGAACAGATAACTCTGAAGCTGGTGAAGTTCTTGGTGAGGCTACTACTTGTGGAATTTATGTAGATAAATATATGAGAAAAGGTCTTACAAACAATGATCCAGTTGCTGTTAAAAAAGTTCAGATATTCTTAAATGATTATATGGGCTCAGGACTCGTTGTTGACGGTGTCTTTGGTACAAAAACTGATGCTGCGGTTCGAGCATTCCAAGTTAAACAATTTGGTAAAGTTTTAGCTCCATGGGGTCTTGAATCTTCAACCGGTATATTCTATTTGACCACCCAAACAGAGGTCAACAATATAATGTGCCCACCGCTTAACCTTCCGATTCCTCCACTCGTTCCGATAAATCAAAATCCTAATTTTCCTCAATTTTAATTCAGTTTAAAAAACAAGAACAAACTCACTTAAATTAAGGGGGTTGTTCTTGTTTGTGGGGCAAATACTATAAAGGACATCACTCATGTGATGTCCTTTATAGTATTTGAGAAAGGTATCCTCAGAAATATGTGGGGGGCTTGCGAAATTGTGAGTAAGGAGTAACATAATAATTAGTAATATTTGAAATCTTTCATAAATACCACAAATTATGCCAAGCAAGGTTGAAGTTTCTAATCCGAAAAAAGAGTGGAGTTTTTGGAAAACTGTTGCTCTTTATGCATTTACTGTATTTGTTATTTTCCTTCTCTATCTTCTTTACTTGAGTATTACAGGCAAGCCTGTTCCTTTCATGTAAAAATGATAAACTAGGATACTTTTTATACCTCCTGATTAAGTAAAATTAATTAGGAGGATTCTTTTTATATACAAAATACTTATATGTGGTAAAATATATTTATTATAAATAATTTAACAAATTATTATGCTTACAATTTTGTTTACGGGATTATTGGGTGGAATTATTCGCGGACTAGTCGGTTACCTCAAGTATCGTTCATCTTACAAGAATACTAACTTCATGTGGAATTACTTTCTACTTAGTGTCGGAATATGCGGAGTCGTCGGACTTCTCGCTGCTTGGATCACTCGAGATCTAGGTCTCACATTCTTAGGATTACCAGTAATCACTCCTGCCATAGCTATCGTTGTCGGATACGCCGGAGGGGACTTTATTGAAAATATATTTAAAATAATCACAGGCAAAACTTCTCTTTTTGAAATACCTGTTCTAATTTCGAAATAAATGGAAAATGCGTACATCGTGTGCTAAATAAGCCTAATACTAGTATTAATTCGAAGATTAAAACTAGATTAATTTATACACCAGTTATACACATTTTAAAGTTATCAACAGCATTGACACCTAGGCAAGATTTAGTAACATTAAAACTGAGTTAATATAATAGTAGAGTTTTTAGTTAATTACTATTTTTTTGTTCTGTTGCTTACTTTAACAAAGAAATAGGAGATAACCCTTTTATTGTTTTGGGTTGTTTTCCTTTTTGTGTTTTGTTTTGTAAAAGTTTTTAAACAATAAATATTATTAGTTAGTTATTATTAGTTAATTAATCGTGAGCTCGGGCTTCGCCTTCGCTCACAATCCCGCAATTTTATTTTTAAACAAAATTAAAATGCGGAATATTATTATGAAAAAGATTTTATTGAGTTTGAGTGCAATTGCAATCGTCGGTGTGATAGCTGTAAGTGCAACAACAGCTTTGTTTAGTGATACAGAGACTTCAACAGGAAATACAATTTCTGCTGGGACTTTGGATTTAACAGTTGGAGGAAATGATGGAACAAATTCAGTATTTTTTAATGTAACAGATGCTAAGCCAGGTCAATCAGGGACTCAAACTTATGCTTTGGTAAATACAGGTTCAATAGATGGAACTTTAGATGTAAGTGGAATAACTATTACTGGTGACGAAGGATCTACCCCAGAACCTGAAACAGAAAAAAATGCAGGAAGTGAATTGACAGCACATTTAACTGTTACAGTAACAGTTGGAGGCACTGAACTTTATACTGGTCCTTTGAATGCACTTGCTCTAACAGGATTACCAATAGATTTGTTAAAAACAGAATCTAAAAATATGACTGTGGCTTGGAGTTGGAATTTGGATTCAGAAAATGACAATAATGCTATGGGAGATACTGCTGTTTTAGGATTTAATATTGTCCTCAATCAAAAAAATTAATCGCTTAACAAAATAAAATTATGAAAAAAATTATTAAAAGTTTAGCGATACTGGTGGTTGTCGGCGCAATTGCTACAGGAGCAACATTGGCATATTTCAGTGATACTGAAACTTCAGAAGGTAATACCATCACTGCTGGTTCCCTAAATTTACAATTAGAATGTCCAGCACCAGTTACTATTCATGCTGACCCCTTGCACCCAGATTCTGCGGTTGATACTACTGGGATTTTGCATTACGACACATTAAATACTGGAGAGCTGACGAAACTTTCAGCGAGCGATGATAGTCGTTATACCAGTGACTACGGATGGTATACTGAATTTTCAAATGTTCCAGAGGGATATCTCTTGAGAGAAGATTTAAATTTTGGTATTCCAAACATTCCGTCTGGTGCGACCATAAACAGTGCTTCTCTTAAATTTGAGTGGAGTAGGGGAACTGGAGTGAATGCCGCTAGAGTGAGAGTATATGACGGTGCAACATGGCAGACAGTACCTTTGAGCTTGCCGAGTGAAAACACAGACACGGTTTCTGAAATTAATCTTGTTGCATTGGGCTTTACGACCGATGCCAAAATCGATGCGCTTCAGGTTCAGTTCCAGGCAACTCAAGATGGTTGGTATCTGCCTAAAGATAATAATTCCAAAACCTCCATTGACTTAGTGGAAGTAAATGCAAATTATTCAACAGTAGGTCAACCATATTGGTGTGAAGATGGTTTAACGGGTCAATTTAATGTTTCAAATGTTAAGCCTACAGATATTGGCAACCCAGTTGCTACAGTTAAATATAAAAATGCTGGCAACATTGCCGGAACTCTAAAATTACAAGTCAGCAATATCGTTGATAATGAAAATACTCGTTCAGCCCTAGAGACAACAGCAGGTGATACTACCGATACCCCAGGTGAATTGAGTCCATTCTTACATTTATGGGTAAATGGAAGTGATGCTGGTTCATTAACTTCTTTAGTCACAACTCCTTTAAATCTTGGAACTTTAGCTGGAAACGCTGATAGTTCACTTACTCTTAATTGGAAGTTTGAGGATGGTGCTGATGTAAATAAAGCTCAGAGTGATGGAACAACATTTAATATTGATTTTGTTCTCGAGCAGAATCCATAAAAAATTGATTGGTTTCAATCTTTTTAGTCCAGCTTTTTGTCAAAAAAAGCTGGACGAGTAAAGATTGAATAAAATGAAAACAGATATAAACAAAATAGGAGATATAGTTTACAAAATCTTAGGAACATTAATTGTTTTGATTATAGTGTTTTTCTTGATTTCAATTTTACCAATTCCGGGAGGTTTCAAATCATATGTCGTTTTGACTGGTTCTATGCAACCAACAATAAAAACGGGTAGTATGATTATAGTTAAACCATCCGAACAATATAAAATTGGTGATATTGTAACTTTCGGACCTTATAGTAAAGTAAAACCACCAGTAACTCACCGCATAGTGGATACACGGGTACAGAATGGTCAAATATTTTATAACACAAAAGGAGACGCCAATAATTCTCCAGATTCTCGTGAGATTTCAAATAAAGATATAATTGGCAAACTTAGAGTTAAGATTCCTTATGTCGGTTATGCGGTAAGCGCGGCAAAAAAACCAGTAGGTTTTGCAATTTTAATTATCATTCCAGCTTTTATAATTATATTTGATGAAGTCAAAAAAATAATAGTGGAAGCAAAGAAAATGAAACTAAATAAATCTGAAAATAATAATTTAGAAAAAAAATGATGAAAATAATACAACAATGCAATATGAAGGAATTCTCTTGCAGAAAAAATCTGGAAAAGATATCAAGGTTTTTACTTGTTGTATTTTTATTTGTAGGAGTTATAAATATCGGGTTTACCAATGCTTATTTTTCTGATATAGATACATCGTTAGATAATGATATCTCTGCTGGTATTTTAGATATTACTTTAGATAATTCTGGTGTGTATTCTTCTGGTTTATTATATCCAACAGATAGCACAACAACTTCTACTATATTATCTAATACTGGAACTTTGGATTCACAATATATAGTGGAAACTAATATCACTGGAAATGTTGCTTCAGTTTGTGATTATATAACAATGACTGTAACCAGTCCGACAAGTATTCCTTATACGGGAACAATAGAAGATTTTACTTCAGTTGCAACTGCGACTGTTGATACAACTTGGAATTTTAATTTCACAATTTCTGCTACTGCTCCACCTAGTGTTTGGGGAAAGACTTGTTACTTCAAATGGATTTACACAGCATGGCAAGATAATTTACCAGATGCATCAAGTGGTTTTAGTAGTATCAAAGAAAAACTGGGATCGATCAGAATTGGTAAAGCAGTAGTAATGAATGAATTTATCCCAAATCCCATTGGATTAGATGATGCATTAAAACCAAATGGGGAATGGGTGGAACTTTATAATAATAGTAGTGTATCTTTTGATTTGTCTGGCTGGACAATTTATGATAATGATGACTCTCATAAACTATATATCACGAATTCTAATACAAATACAGATGGAACTATAATCGCACCTCACGGATTCTTAGTGGTATATAAAAATGGAGATGCTGATTTTATTTTAAATAACGATACGGGTAGTGTTAGATTGGCAACTGGTTACCCTATAGCTTCTAGTGTTGTTGTTGATTCTTATCTGTATGATGGGGAAAAACCTGAAGGATATTCTTGGGCAAGAATTCCCGATGGAGTAGGTACTTGGATAGACCCAATACCAACACCAGGTACAACGAACGAATCGATTGAAGAGATTATTGAACCAATAAAAGAAACAACTCCTGTTGTGGGAGAATCAATAGTGCCAGAAACTATGCCGGAAGAAATTATTGAAACCGAAGAAAATATTATACTAGAAGTAACAACAGAAGTTCCTCCAGCAACTGAACCAGAAGAAGTTATAACAGAGGAATCAGAAGTAATAGAAACACCTAATGGTGAAGTTATTAAGCCTGAAGATATTATAGCGTCAGAACCTTTTACTTTTGAACCAGAAATAGAAGCTGTTGAAGAAATTATAGTAGAGGAACCAAGAGAGCCAGAAGTAGTAGAAGAACCAGTAATTGAAACTGTAACAGTAAGTCAATAAAAATAATATGAAAACCCGGTAGTAGAAAATGGCATTAAATAAATTTAGGATTGTAATAATATGGAAAAATTTAAATTAAAAAAGAATAATGGTAAAAACAAACATTCAGCTCTCCGAGCAATGTCATTTTTCACTACCGGGAAAAAATTTATAAAAATATTAATACTGGTAGTTGCTATCATAACAGTGATTGGTAGTTTTACTAAATCTACTTTTGCTGAAGTATCCGCAATACAATTTCAAAATACACCATTGTTTGGAGAAACAAGTTTTGCACCTGGAAATTCAGTATCTAGATGGGTAAAAATTACAAATAATACTGAAACTGCTCATCGTGCTATTGTTCGAGCTCTTAGTGTAAATAATGACGATAATTTTGGCGATGTTGTTATACTTGAAATCAAACAAGGTAGCACTGTTATATATAATGATACTTTTTCAGAATTTTTTGCTGAACCAGAAATAATTTTACCTCAAGTTGGAGTTGGAGAAACAAATACTATTGATTTTATCGCTACATTTATTCCAGAATCTGGAAATGAATATCAAGAAAAGACGATGAATTTCAGTTTGAATATTGGGCTTGAAGATGTAGAAGAATCCACAGACATAGACACAACAACTATCGGTAGTTTGAGTGGAAGTCGTGTAACTTTTGGACAAAAACTTCTTTCAATAAGCAACGAAAATGCTACTCCAATAGGTGAAGTTGTGGGAGATGTTACGATTTCTTGGAATACAAATATACCTGCTACTAGCCAAGTGATATATGGTTTAACATCTGGTGGACCTTATAATTTAGATTTAACTGCTCCTAATTATGGTTATCCATTTTCTAATATTGAGGATGAAACTAAAGTCATAAATCACTCAATGCTTTTGACCGGTCTTACACCAGGAGCAACTTATGTATATCGTGTAGTATCACGAGCTTCTCCTGCGACGGTTAGTTATGAACACCAATTTACAGTACCAATACCTACACAAGTAAATGCAGATAATGGGTTAGTTCTTGGTGCTACAACTGAAAATAATACTGGCGGAAGACAGGGAGATGTACTCGGAGCTAGTACCGAAGATGATGGAGGTGATATCTCTTCGGGAAATATTTTAGGCGCATCTGCTCTACCTCTCTCTGGCAATATATCATCTCTCTGTTCTATAATTGCTTTATTAATACTTATACTAATATATTTGGTTTGGGAATTATGGTTAAGAAAAAGATATGAAAAGCTGGGAATTAAAGAAGCAATAATAAAAAATAGATTTTACCTTTTCTTTGGGGGTTGTTCATTTGTGGCAATAATCGTGTGTATCATAATAGTAAAATATTGTCCTATCCCAATATTATTAATAGCAACAATAATATCCGCTGGTTTTTACGCATATAGGGGACTTAGATTTAAATAAATACAACCAAACGTCAAGAGCCAAATAGCAAGGGATCAGCCTTGCTTTTTTTATACTTCAAACCACTAGGTCTGCTTGTTATTATTTTAATTGTGTGTTATAATTGATGTATGTTAATCCCGTCAGAAATCATATATGTTATCAAAGTTAACGGGATTATGTTAAGATATTATTAGTATTTTGATTATAATATTTAAATTATGTAGAGGAATCTAAAGATTCCTTACTTCTAACAGAATGAAAAAAATTTTAAGAATATTTAAGCATATATTTATTCCGCATATCCATAACGATTTCAAACCTCACTTCTTCCGAGAAGTTTCAATTTTTTCTATTCTCATCATTATCATTGTGATGCTTACTTTTTCAATTGGTTCAAAATTTTATATCACAAATACAAATATGACTGCCGAGGTTTTACCCTCAGTTCTTGTTGATTTAGCAAACAAAGACAGAGCATCAAATGGCGCGCCTTCGCTTACTCGCAATTCTATACTTGATACCGCAGCTAAACTCAAAGCCGAGGACATGGCAAATTTACAATATTTTGCACATACTTCACCAAACGGTATTACTCCATGGCATTGGTTCAATAAAGTCGGTTATTATTTCACTTATGCAGGAGAAAATCTCGCTATCGATTTCACTGAATCTACTGATGTCGAGAATGCATGGCTCAACTCACCGAAACACCGAGAAAATATTATGAGCAATAATTTCACCGAAATCGGTATTGCGACCGCCGAGGGCTACTACAATGGCTCTAAAACGACCTACGTCGTTCAAATGTTCGGTACACCTGCATTTATATCAAAAGCCGAAGCAGCAACAACACCTGTCACCCCAGTCACTACACCGAAGCCTGTAATTCCAAAACCAGCAACTAAGCCTACACCCAATACGCCAGTCATTCCAATCACAGAAGTTGTAGTTGTCCCAGATGTCAAAGGTGAGACTGCGGGGGTTTTGGAGCAAATTCAGACTGTCATAGACAAGACGCCAGTCGTAGCTGAAGAAAATTTGGTTATTATTACTGAAAATAAAGATTTTATTTTTGTTAAAAATAATGCTTCAAATGACGAAGTTGCTTTGCAGACTCCTACGACTATTGATGCTAGTCCAAAGTACTCTACATGGTCACAACGTCTTATATTCTTGTTTCCTTCATACACAGATACATTATATAGAATATTCTTCTGGTTAGTTATCGTTGCGCTTTTATTCATGACTATTATCGAAATACGTAGACAACATCCCAAAAATATCACTTATGGAATCCTTCTAGTCGTCATCATTTTTACATTTATTTACATCAACAAAGCGATGTTTATAACTACTTTTTTAGTCTAATTCACCAAATTCTAGCTCAACAAATATGTTTCTTAAAATACAAATGACTACTTTACTAAATATTTATTATCATAGAATAATTTAATATGAGAGTCTGGGATATACATCCGAAACATTTATGCCGAAAGCACTTACTCGCTGAGCATCGTGAACTTCACGGGCTTTGGAATATTCTGACTATCTATAAAGGTAAAGGTGGCTATTCGCGTCATCCTGAGACTTTGCGTTGGGTAGGGAAGTTGCGAGCACTCTATGAAAGGCACGAGACACTGGTTAGAGAATTTGAAAAAAGGGGATACAAACATCACACTCCTCTCGACAAAAAGAAAGCCACCGGTCGGGCCGACCAAAAGATATTTATAAATACCGTCAAAGAACAAAGACAAATTCTAAAGAATAAAAACTGCGAATGCCTTCTGCATATCTGATAATCGCGGAAGGCCTTGCCTTCCGCTGTAAGAATCACTAATCAAAGAAAAGCCACCCTTCTCGTGTGGCATTTCTTTTGTGTGAGTATGATTTCCGTTTATCGAGTAATACAAATTTCTGTAGAATCTGGAACTGCAGGTTCATCTCCAAGGGGAGCACAAACCGTAATTCTACCTACATCATTCATTATTATCGTATATTTTGTATCAACACCACTTGTCCAGGTTGGATCATTGGGAAGAGCAGAAATATATGTTGGGACCAAACAATCCAAACGAGTTCCAGTACCATCACCACTTAAAACAGCTTCAACTGAAGTTGGAAGTGTTGGGCAAGTATAATCTGTACCATCTATATTAAATGTACCACTAAAAACACCCTTATTATCTGCAATTCTTTGACCAACTGCATTTAGAATTGCATTTACGTTTGCTGTCCGCTGTGTATTACGAGCTTGTGCGAATTGCTTAGCTGGATTAATAGCGATGATAACGATGGCTGCCAAGATTGCAATAATACCTATAACAACTAAGATTTCTATTAATGTAAAACCATTATTTTTATTGACTTTTTTAAAATTTTTCATATTTTACCTATCCCGTTTAGAAATTTACTCTACTATTGGGACAATTAATTAATAATACTTATTCTAAAAACGACGATTTTTAAATAATTAAATTATATCTATTTTTGATTTGTATCGGAAAAATAATATGATGATAATTAAGGCGAAAGACAATTAATTGAGTTCAGTGAGTAATCGTAGTTAGCACATTCTTGAAATTCATCTATTAAAATCCCTGGTTCTTGTGTTTTAACTTTTGCTAAGTAATAAGTATGAGCTTTATTAACTTCACTGTGAGCTACTATTTTACTAATTGAGGCAGAAATAATAGTTACTGAATAATCGCAAAAGCCTGAATCAATTGGAATAGAAGTAGATGGTATGTTGCTTCTTGTAAAATTAGCATCTACGGCAAGTTCTAATCTTGCTTGTTCAATACAGGCATCAGCCAAAGATTCACTTCTTTTTTTTGATTCGGAATCAAGAATATTAAAACGAGTAAAGTATCCAGTAAAACTTAAAGTTGTCGCAACCAAAACCAAGACAAACGATATAATAATTACTGAAAGTAAAGCTACAAATCCTTGTTGTTTATTTATAATCATAATCTTAAATATTTGGTGTATTTAATAATAATCCCGTTTATATTTAAAGTTATATAATTAGTTAGTGAGTCATAAGTAAAACTTTCAACTTCAACATTTACACTAGTTATGGGGAAATAATTACTTGGCATAGTTATGCAAGATTCATCACAATACTTTAATATTTTATCTTCCGTTTTAATATATATATCATCTCCATCTTTGGTTATTTTTATACCGTCGTGTTCAGAATTAATACTGGATGCACCTGTTAGTGCCCAATCTAGTTTTTTAAAAACAAAATTTATTTCCTCTTGAGTTGTATCTTTCGAACATAATTTTTCTGAACTTAGAATTAATTGAAAAACAATAATAATTAACCCTGCCATGATTATGGAAAATAAACCCATATACACTGTCAATTCGATTATGGCAAAACCTTTATTTTTCATGATCCTGTGATTAAAGAGACGAATCCCTGGTTGTTAGTATTTAACGACCCGACATAAATATAATTTCCCTCGCAGTCCATAGCGATAACTGTGCTTCCTGGTAAAGACAAGGAAGGAGTTTCCCACTTATAAATATTGTTTAAATCACCGATATTCCAAATTTGGAATTCTGTGTTAGTAATAAAAAATGCCAAATAATCTCGTACAATTAATCCATTAATACTAATTGCTGTATCTAATGCTTTTGTTCCAAGTGGAACACTTTGAATTGACGTCGGGTTGCTGTTATTAAGCGCAAAAAATTCTGGAATATTATCTGCTGAATTATTAATATTACTGGCAGTCCTTCCAAGAAATAATGTATTACCAACCATCGTTAAACTTTTCCCATTTCCTCCAATAGAATCAGAATAATAAAAACCACCTACTCTTTGTGGATTAGACGGATTGCTAATATCAAGTATTGTCATTTGTTCATTAAAGACACTATCTCTTGGGTGCGCTAAGTAGGCATAATTTCCTCTTACATATATATCGTTAATAACATTATTAATATCATGCTCAGCATCCGGCCAACTACCCACCGCCACAGGAGCAAGAGGGTTATGAACATCAATTACGTGGAATTCCGGTCCATTTCCCGGACCAGTCGATGTAAGACCCAAATATACATACCCATCTTTATAAAAAATACTTTTACCTTTTGCTTGCCCACCTGAAACATTAGGTAATTTTAAACTGTATTTAATTAAAGGGTTACTTGGATTATTTATGTCAATGACTTGAAATTGGGCACAACTTGGGTTGACTCCATTGATACTTGTACAAGAAGCAAAATTGGTTGGGGTATAAGCATTTGCTACATACGCATAATTATTTGATACAGCTACTGCATTTAACCCATATTTTTTTGCTGGATTGTTATCTACCATACCAAGTGGCAATTGTGGGTATTGACTTGGTTCAGATACATCGAAAATAATAAAAGATTTGTCTCCGTTATTTCCGTTATTATTACTAATTGTTACATAAAGTTTATTGCCATATACTTGAATGTCAGTTACGGGAAAACCAGATGATGGATCAACTAATTCTTTTAAATCATAACTTTGTATAACATGGGGAGATTTCCAATTTCCCGTCAGAATTGAACTACATGTATCTCCGCCGTCTACAGCATCAGGATTGGTTAGATAACTGACAAGTTTTATCTCTTGGTCACGATTGTCATCCATTTTCCAGTCGACAATACTGGTAATTTTTTTGGTAAACAAATTAACCTGATTCACTAATAAACTTTTATTATATATATCATAACTTGTGGAAGGAATAGGATTTACTAGGTTAAAATCTAAATTTGCATCTGATTTTGCTTTTTCCATTAAATTTTGGGCCATCGATAAAGCTTCATTACTTGTTTGTGAATCAACTGTAATAGATTGCCCACCATATATTATTAACATTACAGCTGTAATATTCATGATAAGTATGGCAAAAGCGATGAGCAACTCAAGGGTTATAGAACCATCCTTTTCACTTTTGAAATTAAATCTTTCCATATAATATTTACCAATCTATAAGACCACTTTTCTCTATTTTAATATATTTTCCACCATTAAAATTAATTTGCCCTGTATGATTTGGTTCACCAGAAAGTTGAGTAAAGATAACTTCAAAATCATCTCCATCGTCAAAATTATTATTCCTCGGTATAGTTTCGTTTGTTAAATTACTTTCGTGATATGGAAATTCTCTAAAAATTACATATGAATCATCTTCAATGTGTATACCATGTGGACTTGCATATATATTATTCATCGCTTGATTGCGAGCTTTTTGTAAAACTAAAACTAATATCGCCTGCTCGGAGGATAAAGACCTTCTACTTGTCATATTAGTGTCGACGAAAGACCCAATAGCAAACAGTCCAGTAGTTACTGCTATAACAACGATTATCTCTATCAATGCAAATCCGCTACTTGTGCAAGCTGTTAGTGATTTCATATATAGGTGTAATAACTGATATGGCCACAAACCCAACAGTTACGCCCATGACTATCATCAGAATTGGTTCGATTGAGCTTGAAAGGTTTTTTGTCATGTCATCAAACTCATTTTCATAGTATTCGGAGAGATAAATAAGAGTCTCAGATAAATTTCCACTTTTTTCTCCAATTGATATTGTATGTACAATCATCTCGGTGAAAATAGATGGATATAATCGAAGAAATTCGGAAATAGTTTTCCCTTTTATTACTCCACAAGAAATTTCATAAAAAACCTTTTTGTATTGTAAGTTCTCAGTTGTCTCTGATGTTATAGCAAGAGCTTGAGTAACAGGAATACCACTTTTAAGTAAGAGTCCGAGCGTTCTACAAATATTAGTAAAATTATAATTCTTGGCGATATTACCAACAAGCGGAAAACGAAGAATAAAGCCATCAAGTATAAATCTGACTCGGTAACTATATCTTTTCAAAAAATATAAACCAATCCTAATCATAATGATTACAATAAGAATATAAAACCAATCGTTACGAATGAAGTTTGATATATATATTATAATTCTTGTACTAAGTGGTAGTTGGGCTTTCAAACTTTGAAATATTGGAAGTATTTTTGGAAATATATATATAACAAGAAAACCAGTAATACCGAACGTTGCGACAGTTATGATGATAGGGTAGAGTAGTGCGCTTATTATCTTCTTACGAAGAAGTTCTTTCTTTTTTAACTCTTCGGCTAGATAATTCAAATTTTGTGTCAACGTTCCGCTTGATTCACCAGCTCGGATAATATTAACAGCGAAGTTTCCAAAAATTCCACAACAACGCTCAAGACTATTCGCCAAAGATTTACCATTTTTTATATCAAAAATAATTTGCTCGTATACAGCTATTTCAGATTTTGACTTCGTTTGTTCTTTTATTAAAGTTATACTTTCTACCATTGCCTCTCCTGATTTAATCAGAAATGATAACCTCTTTGCAAAAAAAGTCTGCTTTTTAATAGATAATTTACCTGGAGAAAATAATCTAGTATTTCTAATTTCTTTCCACATATTTTTCATCTTATCTTTTATTTTATTTAAATACTTTTTGTATTTATTCATATGCCACACGTAAAACTTCTTCTATGGTCGTAACACCAAGGATTGCCTTACTAAAACCGTCATGAAGCATAGTTATCATGCCATTCTTGATTGCAAGCTGTTTTATTTCACTTGATGAAGCCTTACGAAGAATAGCCTGGCGGATTTCCTCATCAGCAACAAGAACTTCATCAATAACAATTCTTCCTTTGTAGCCAGTATTACCACATTCTTCACATCCCTTACCGACATAGAATTTCCTATTTCCTTTTAGAATATCTTCCGGTATTGTTTGTGATAAATGATTATATTCTTCGCCAGTTATTAATTTTTCGCATTTACATTTTCCACATATTTTGCGGACTAGACGCTGTCCTATAGCAATACTGATAGTCGAAGCAATTAGGAAAGGTTCAATCTTCATATCGAGAAGTCGTAGTAAGGTCGTCGAGGCATCATTGGTATGAAGTGTCGAGAGGAGTAAGTGTCCCGTCAGAGCTGTATTTACAGCAATTCCAGCTGTTTCCATATCACGAATTTCTCCCACCATTATGATATTCGGGTCTTGTCTAAGAATCGAACGAAGTCCTGTAGCGAAAGTTAGCCCTACTCTTTGGTTCACTTGGATTTGCTTCACACCATCAATTGCATACTCTATAGGGTCTTCAATAGTAACGATTGAGACATCGTTCTTATTTAACATCTTAACCAAAGTGTACAAGGTTGTAGTCTTCCCTGAGCCTGTCGGGCCAGTTACAAGAATCATTCCTGTTGGATTTTTTATTGCATGAATGATTTTCTGTCTATCAAGCTCACGGAAACCAAGAGTCTTTAGAGTAAATTGCTCAGTATTATCGGATAAAAGACGAAAAACAACGTTTTCTCCATGGTAAGTTGAGATAATAGATACACGGATATCTACACTACTGTTATCAGAAATAATACTTCGAAAACGACCATCTTGAGCAGCATAATGCTCGTCAGTTCGAAGACCTGAAAGTATTTTAATACGAGAAATTATTTCAGAATGAATATCTTTTGGAAACACATAGCAATCTTCAAGTACACCGTCTATACGAAATCGAACTCGTATCTCTTTATCAAGAGGATCTATATGAATGTCCGACGAATGAAGAAAGAATGCATGCTTAATTAGTTGATCTATCAAGTTTACGATTGAAAGATTTGAGCCTTGAGCTAATTCTTTTTCAATAATTATCTTAAATTCATTCATAGAAAGTTTGAGTTTCCTATCGAATTTTTTAATATTTGTTAGAATAGCACAAAAAATTAATTTTGGGAAGGGGTGTCAAGACTTAATAATTAAAAAACCACCAGAAATTATTCTGGTGGTTTTTGTTTTTTTAATCCATAAACTTTCATGGAAAAATCCGGCCTAATCGGATTCTTATAATATTCTCTATAGATAGGATATTCTTGAGCCATTTTATAAGTTTTCTGATGTTTTAAATATTCTTCTACAAATTTAAAATACAAACTTAATGGAATTTCCACTACAAACACTTCTCCATATGATTTCACTTTTAAAAATGCTGTTTTACCAATCACAATTTTTTTGTTGATTGTTGTGAATTTATTATCTTCATTAATTTCTCCAAAGCCACGAATATTTTTTGAAAAAGAAATTACCTTTCCGTGAATTGTAATTGAGTTAATTTCTTTTTCTAGGAAAAATCTGTTTTTAGTTAAATAAATTTTTCTTGTAAAAAGAATAATTAGATTTTTTAATGATATGTATTCCAAAAGACCGATGATTGCCGGTAGGGCAACAAGAGCTACCCAAAATAGGATAGCGAGTAAAATTCTCTCTATTGTCTTCATTATTTAGATTTTTAAGTTTCAAATTTAGGTTAATTCCTTTATATAATAACCTTTTTTTAACGATAAGTCAAGTTTTGAGAAATCTGGTATAATAGGGGAATGATCCCGTTAGAGATCACTTATGTTAAAATAAACCATGACTCAAGACCAAGCATTTCAAATTATGAAAACAGGAGTGAATATTTATCTGACTGGCAGTGCCGGAAGTGGTAAGACATATCTCCTCAACAAATACATTTCATACTTACAAAATCACGATATTCCAGTAGCTGTAACTGCTTCGACGGGTATTGCGGCTACACATATGAATGGAATGACGATACATTCGTGGAGTGGTATGGGTATCAAAAATTTCCTCGGCGAAAAAGAGTTGGAACAACTAGAAGATAAGAAATATCTCTGGAAAAGGTTCGAAAAGGCCCGAGTTTTGATTATTGATGAAGTTTCAATGCTCCACGCTTCCCAGCTTGAGATGGTAGAGAAGATTTGCCGTAGATTCAAGCGTAATGATAAGCCTTTCGGTGGGCTTCAAGTTATTTTATCAGGTGATTTCTTCCAATTACCTCCGATAAGTAAAAGTATTCGACCCGCCTCCGCAGAAAGCTACGGCGAGGTAAATGAAAATGAAAGCGGAATGATTTTTAGAAGTAAATCTTGGCAAATATTGAATCCAGCGATTTGTTACATAGAAGAACAACATAGACAAGAAGATGATGAACTTCTTGAAATTTTAAATACAATCCGTAGTAACGAAATGGAAGAAAAACATTTTGAACTTTTACAGAGTCGTATTGGAGCAAAATTAAAAAATGGAGAGAAAGCTACAAAACTTTATACCCATAATGTAAACGTTGATGATATAAATAATATTGAACTCGGACAAATAGATAGTGAAGAGAAAATCTTGCATATGACTTCTACTGGGCCAGAACCACTGGTAGAAATATTGAAGAAAAGTTGTTTGGCGCACGAGAAATTGAGATTAAAGGTAGGGGCCGAGATAATGTGCATCAAAAATAATTTTGAGCAAGGCTACGTAAATGGCTCACGAGGTAAGGTTATCGATTTTGAAAAAGAAACAGGAAATCCACTCATAGAGCTATATAATGGCCGTAAAATAAGCCTTAAACCAGAATTATGGGCCATAGAAGAGGATGGGAAGATTAAAGCTTCAGTCTCACAAATTCCACTTCGCCTCGCTTGGGCAATTACGATCCACAAGAGTCAAGGCATGTCGCTCGACAATGCACTCATTGATCTTACAAAAAGTTTTTCGTATGGCATGGGCTACGTCGCACTCTCTCGAGTACGAACACTCGCGGGAATTAGTTTGGTTGGATTTAATGCCGACTCACTTCGAGTCGACCCGACAGTTTTAGAATTTGACCAAGAATTAAAAAACCAAAGTTTCCAAAATGAATTACTTTTTAAAAAATTGAAAGGGGAGAAACAAAAAATAATGGAGGATGATTTTATTTTGAGAATGGGAGGAGTAATAAAAAATAATAATAAGAAAATTAAAAAGAATAAAATAACAAACACAAAAATTCCAACAATTTTAGTAACTAAAGAATTACTTGAAAAAGGTAACTCAATAAAAAATATTTCTAAACAAAGAAATCTAACACAAGGTACAATAACTCAACATATTGAAGAAATAATACTTAAGTATCCAAGTACAAATATTAACCATATTAAACCCTCACAAAAAATTATTGACCTTGTAAGAAATGCAAACAAAAAATTAAAAGGGGAAGAAATTGGTAAATTAAGCCCAATAAAAATTATCTTAGAAAATAATGGTCATAAAATAGATTTCGAAGAAATTCGAATTGCACGATTGTTTATATAATAAATTGTGATCCATCTACATTATTCCAATTAATAAATTACAAAAAAATTTTGACTAAATTAAACTAAAGAATATACTTAAATTATGTATAAAATTAAACAAATTTTACATATACTTTCGATAAAAAATCACAAAGTGTTTCAATCACCAAATGGGAAATAATTAAGTAAATAATTTATTAGACGCCAGTCCTGAAATAGCTCTTCTTAAAGGGCACACAAATTTTCTACTGAAAATTTGTTCAGTTTTCGCGCCGTCGCGCTCAAAAGCCCCTTTGATAAGACTATTTCATACCTGGCTTTTAGTTTTATCTATGCTTTTCTCGCCAGTCGTAGTCTTCTTCTTCGTCGTCTTTCTTATCGATGATAGGAGTACCGCAAGCCTGGCAAATATCATCATAAGAACGTAGTCCGCAACGAGGACAGACTGGGTCTTTTGCAATTGGTTCTTCTTTTATATCTTCTTCATTCATACTAATAGTATAAAATATTTTTTAAGTTTTGAAAATAGTTTACTACACAATAAATTGAGAGTATAATATATACATTATTATTAATAATTTAAAATATATGGCAAAAGGAATGACTCACAAGAAAGAAGCTAAGAAAAAGAAAAAAGCAAAGTAGTTTCAGAAAAACTCCCCCTAAGCGCGCGCTTAGGGGGAGTTTTATTTACCCCTTGCTTTTTTTTGAATATGTGATATTATATGTGAGTTAAAAAAAGATTTTAACGACAAAAAACGCTTATATTTAATAGATAAAAACTTAGCTAGGCAAGGCCTCGCTCAAAATATCATCCCCAAAATATTTTTAGACTAGTTAAAAAAAATATGTGGAAAAATTTTACACAAGAGGTATATTTTAAAATAATAAAAAATAATTTAAGTAATAGCCCAAATCGAAATGCTTCAAATGGATTATTGTTGTTCAATCGATATCAAGATGAATATAATTTATATTACACCGGAATTCGTGTTGATGGTTATGCCGTCATAAAAAAGAAAGTTAATGGAATATATTATACGATGGCTTACAAACCTTTATTCGTAGATGATGAATATAACTGGGTTACAAATCCTAATTTAATACCAATCGATTCATGGATTGGGATTAAAAGTGTAGTCATAAATAATCAAGATGACGAGGTAAATATAAAAGTTTACATAGATAAAGATAGAACTGGAGATTGGACATTGGTAGCAGAAACAACTGATAATAATAAAGATTTTGGCGGGAAAGCCATTACAAATGCTGGTCATGCTGGCATACGAACTGATTTTATGGATGTATTGTTTGATGATTATAAAATTACTTCTTTGTAATTTTAAATATGTTGTAACTAAGTGTTATAGCTAGGTCTTGCTTAGCTATAAATTAATTTTGAATTTATAGCTTTTTTGCTGTATAATATGAGAATTATGATTGATAAAAAGATTACAAATATATTAGCAGAAAAAATTCTCGATTCTCGTAAGAATCCCACTCTTAAGGTTTCAGTCTATGTCGGGGAGACGGTTGGAACATTTGAAGTTCCATCTGGGGCAAGTACTGGTAAGTATGAAGCTTGTGAGCTTCGTGATGGTGAAAGCGGGAAAAGCGATGTTTCAAAAGCTGTCCATAAAGTAAGTTTTGATATAAATAAAGCCTTGATTGGGATTGACGTCGATCAGCAAAAGAAAATTGACGAATTGATGATAAATCTAGATGGGACACCACAAAAAACAAATCTAGGAGGTAATAGTATGATAGGCGTAAGTATTGCTTGTGCAAAGACTGCAGCAAAGGTTATGAATATGGAGGTTTATGAATATTTGAAAACTCTTGAGAATATGAAGCTGTCTCGAAAAGAGCCATTTTTATATTTTAATCTTATAAATGGAGGCAAGCATGCAGCCACACGTCTCGCTTTTCAGGAATTTCATATTGTTCCTCAGGTTGAAACTTCGAGTGAGAGTGTAAAAATTAGTAGAGAAATTCAAGAGAAATTAGACGGAATTATTTTGAAAGAATTCGATACTTTGAAAAAGGGAGACGAGGGTGGAGTTGCTCTTGATGTCGACGATATAACTATCCCGCTTACATTAATGAAGAAAGCTGTGGACGAGCTAGGCTACAGTAATAAAATCAAATACGCACTCGATGTCGCCGCTAGTTCTTTCTACGACCACGATGCTCGCGTATACAAATTCATGGGTAAAGATTGGACAAGTGATGATATGATAAATCTTTATGTGAAAATTTGTAATGATTATCCGATGATATCTATAGAAGACCCATTCGACGAAGAAGATTTCGAAAGTTTTTCTAAACTTCAATCACAAATTGGCGATGTAAAATTAATTGGTGACGATTTAACTGTAACCAATTCCGAAAGACTCCAAAGAGCAATCAATGAAAAAAGTGTGAAAGGTATAATCATAAAGCCAAATCAAATAGGAACTTTGTCTGAAACTCTTGCTACAATGAAATTGGCTCGGGACAACGATATCGATTGCATTGTCAGTCACCGGAGTGGCGAAACGATGGATGATTTCATCGGTGATCTTGTCTGCGCATTCGGATGTTTCGGTATTAAAGCCGGAGCTTTAGGACCAAAAGAACGAAATGTAAAATATGATAGAATTATTAAAATAACTAGCAAGCGAAATTAGAATGTTCTTTTCTGAGCTGGTCTGGCTCCTCGTCCTCCCTCATCCGAGGACCCGAAGAAAAGAATATTCTAATTTCGTTAAAAACAAATGGCATCAAGAACAAACATCATAGCCACCATTGGGCCTTCAAGTGATAAAAAAGAAATTATTACCAATATGGCTAAGCACCATATGGATTTTGCTCGATTGAATTTTTCTTGGGGAACATATGAATGGTATAAAGATGTTATAAAAAATATAAGAGAAGTCTCCAAAGAAAATAATATTTCTATTCCGATTATTCAAGATTTATCCGGGCCACGGGTTCAGGAGGGAAGTGAGCATCGTTTCGGAGGTGAAGACGGAGAAGAAATAATCACTGAAAAAGACAAAGAAAATCTAACTTTTGGAATAGAACAAGGTGTCGAATATATCGCGATGTCTTTTGTTGGTCAAGCATCTGATGTCAGTGAACTTAAAAAAATAATAAAAGAAAAAGGTGGAAATCAAAAAGTCATAGCAAAAATTGAACGCAAAATTGCCGTAGAAAATCTAAACGAAATTATTAAGGAAGCCGATGGAATTATGGTCGCGCGTGGTGATTTGGGGAATGAATTTCCTCTTGAGAAAATCCCTTTTATCCAGCATTATATTATTGAAGAATGCAAAAAAGCCGACAAGATGGTCATCGTCGCTACGCAAATGCTTCTATCGATGGTAAACAGTCCCACTCCTACTCGAGCTGAAGTTTCCGATGTCGCTTATGCCATATTGGACGGTGCCGATGGAGTCATGCTCTCGGAAGAATCAGCCAAAGGTAATTACCCCGTTGAAGCAGTATCAATGATGGAGAAAATTGCTCTTGTCGCAGAGCAACATATTTATACAACAAAAATCGGTTAAGATATACTGGCTATACAAATTTAAATATAATGAATCCCGTTAGAAGCCGAGGTTACGGGATATTAAATTAAATTTAAATATATTAATAATTTAATTACAGCAGATTCGGTTTATTTATATAATAATGACCGAGACCTGCTTCTAAACGGGATGAGCAAACAAATTTACATTACAAGGTCAATTCCAGAAGCAGGATTGAAATTATTGAGAGATAAGGGGATTACATATGACATTGGACCTTCTAAAAATCCCCCAACAAAAAATGAAATAATAAAAGCTCTAAAGAAAAAGTCTTACGACGGAGTAATTTTCTTTTTAACAGATCCAATAGATAAAGATGTTTTTGATGCTTGTCCTACAGCCAAAGTATATGCTGATTATTGTGTCGGCTTTGATAATGTCGATAAAGAAGAAGCTAAAAAGAGAAATATTTGTGTCTCAAATACCCCAGGAACTTCATCCCAGGCTGTTGCTGAGCATACTATCGCTCTCATTCTTTCATTGACGACAAGATTAAATGAAGGAGATAGATATATGCGTGCTGGAAAATATAAAGGCTGGGATCCGTATTTATTAATTGGTACAGATCTTGTAGGAAAAACCGTAGGATTAATTGGAACAGGCCAGATTGGTTCAAAGATTGCAAAAATTTTACACGATGGATTCGGAGTTAATATTATTTATCATGATGTTGTACCAAATAAAGAATTAGAAAAAAATTATAAAATCAATAATAAAGAATTTATCGATGTCATTAAAGAGGCAGATATAATTTCTTTACATGTCCCGCTTCTTCCGACAACTCATCATCTTATAAACAAAGATGTCCTTGCTCAAATGAAAAAAACTGCATTTTTGATAAATACTTCAAGAGGAGCAGTTATTGACGAGAAAGCATTAGTCGAGGCACTTAAAGGTAATGTTATCCGCGGGGCAGCTCTCGATGTTTATGAATTCGAACCGAAATTAACTAGAGGTTTATTAAAATTACCTAATATTGTCCTTACTCCACACATCGCCTCAGCCAGGGAATCAGCTCGAGATATGATGGCCGAAGTTACAGCTAAAAACATTATTTCAGCCTTTGAGACCGGGAAAGTTATCAACAGTGTCATAAAATAGAATAAAAGTTTATAATTATAGATACTTGTCCCGTTAGAAGCCGCGGTCACGGTTTATAATGGGAATAATAAAGTAAAATTATAAAGTTAGTTTAACTTAGCAGGTTAATGTTATAAGAAATAATGACCGCGACCTGCTTCTAACGGGATGAAAAAAAATATAAAATTTAGTGCATCGTTTATTATTATAATATTATTAATGCTAGGTTATTATGTGGCTCGGGCTGAAGATGGAACAACCACGGCACAAGCACCTGTGGCTTGTACCATGGATGCAAAAGTTTGCCCTGATGGATCATTCGTTGGACGAGTTGCACCTGATTGTGAATTTGCTAAGTGTCCAGAGGTAAAAAATATAAAAACTGAAGATAGATTTAAAAGTCGATTGGGCGAAATAAAGGATAAAGTAAATGTTAATAGAGAAGAAACTCAACAAAAAAGAGAAGAATTCAGAGGTGAAGTAAAAGATATTAGAGGCGAATTAGAAAAAAAGAGAGAAGAGCATAAGGTGGAAATGCAAGGATTACTAGATGAGGTCAAAGCGACAAGAGAAGAACACCGAGCTGAATTTGAATTAAAAAGAGAAGAAACAAAACTTAAAATTGATGAAATAAAATCAAAGTTTAAAGAAAATTTTGCAAAAATTAAAGATGAGAACAAAAAGTTAATTGCTGAGACGATTGTGACAAAAATTAATGATTTGAATGTAAGGTTGACCGACCAACTTAAAACTAAAGTCGATCAAATTGAAAATGTTTTAATCAGTATTGAATCACGCATTTCTAAAGCAAAAAGCAATGATATAGATGTATCATCAAGTGAAGCATTAGTTGTAAAAGCTAAAACTGCAATAGAGGCAGCTCGAACTGCAATTACAAAACAGGCTGGAAATACTTACAGCGTAAGTACAGCTGATGATACAACACTAAAGGCAGAAATGAAGAAACTTCGCGATGCATTTACGGCTGATATGAAAGTAACTCGTGAAGCCGTCAAATCTGCTCATACTGCAGTCCGAAATGTCGCGGTATCTCTTGCTCAAATTCCAAACATAGATGATGATTCATCTAATAAGGTCGAAGATAATTCTACTAATAATCAATAATATTTATGGAAAATAATATTTCTAATAACACAGTTGAAGGAGATGTATTAACAAAAAAGAATAATCCAATGATTATAATTGTTGCTTTAATAATTCTAGCACTTATTATTATTGTCATTCTTAAAAAAGAAGACAGAATTGAAATTACTCCTGAACCATTAAGTCAAACAGAAATGGATCTAAATAGCGCAGTGTCAGCAGATACAACAACTTCAATAAATGGCAATCTCGACAGCATCAATGTTGACGATACAAGTACAACTGACTTAAACGATGTTGACCAAGAGTTAAATAAACTTTAATCCATTAAGCAATAAAAATCCCCTAAGCCTTGCTTAGGGGATTCTTGCTTAGGGGATTTTTATTTGAATTTATCCCGTATGAAGTCATATATGTTATTCTAGAGATTAGAGTTATAATTAATTTTAGTAATATTTTGATTATTAATGTTAATTTATGTACGAGAGTCTTGTGACTCTCTACTTCATATGGGATGGATCCCGTTAGAAGCCGCGATCGCAATTTAAACAACAAACTAAAACATGAAATTAAACTATTTAAAAATTATTAACTTAACACGCCAGATACGCGAGTTGATCGCGATCTGCTTCTAAACGGGATGGAACCACTTGCTTCAAAAATACGACCAAAGAGTTTAGCCGAATTCGTCGGCCAAGAGCATCTTGTTGGCCCCAATAAGCCTCTTTCTATTGCTATCAAAGACAAGCATATCTTCTCTTTTATTCTTTGGGGTCCACCTGGAGTCGGCAAGACCACACTCGCAAAGATTTATGCCCACGCTTTAAATGCTGACTATCACGAGCTCTCAGCAGTTTCGGCTGGTAAAGATGACATCAGACAAATCGTTGACACTTCAATACGTGGAACTGGGGAATTGCTCGGCCCAAAAATTCTTTTCCTTGATGAAATCCATCGCTTCAATAAAGCTCAGCAAGATTTCCTCTTGCCTTATGTCGAGAGTGGACGACTTATTCTCATCGGTGCTACGACCGAGAATCCAAGCTTTGAAGTTATACCAGCGTTACTCTCACGCTGTCGAGTATTTGTCATGGAAGAATTGTCGCCGGAAGATATGAAAAAGATTATCAAGCGCACCGGTTACAAAATAAAAAAGGACGCACTCGATTGGCTTATCGCTATGTCGGGAGGGGACGCTCGCCAAGCAATCGCCATGATAGAAAATACTATTTCACTCTACAAAGAAATTAATATTGAGAATTTCAAAAATGCACTCCAATCGAAATTCCTCCGCTATGATAAGAAAGGGGAGGAGCATTACAATACTATTAGCGCTTTTATAAAAAGTATGCGAGCCTCTCAACCCGATGCAGCGCTTTACTACATGTGCCGAATGCTCGACGCTGGAGAGGACCCGAAGTTCATCGCCAGGCGAATGGTTATATTCGCTTCGGAGGACATTGGCCTGGCTTTGCCCACAGCACTCGTTGTTGCCAATGCCGTCTTCCGTGCCGTTGAGACCATAGGTATGCCAGAATGCGGTGAAAACCTCGCTCACAGCGTCGTTTACTTGGCTCAAGCTCCTAAGGACCGAAGGGCTTATGAGGCCTATTTGAAGGCACAGAGTGACGTCAAAACTTATGGCAATCTGCCTATTCCGCTTGAAATAAGAAATCCGGAAACCAAACTTATGAAAGACATAGGCTATGGTAAAGGATATGAACAATATACAAAGAAGAGTCTCCTACCTGATAAATTAAAAAATAAAAAATATTTAGAAAAATAATGTAGCGAAGCGAAATATATTTTTCTTAACCCCGTGAAATCTTTTTGAATTTTATTTCACTGGGGTGAATTTTTGAAAAAAAATAGGGAAGCAGACAAACAAAAAGGGGGATCGCATTAAGCAATCCCCCTGACGTCTGGTTAGTATTTATCTGACAAGACGGTATATTTTAACCCAGTAGAGCGGGAACCCTCCCACTCTACAAAAAAACAAAGAACAAATTTGAGTCGTCTCCTTCTCCGACTCGTTTTAAAAGTTAAATAAAGAACAAATTTAAGTGGGAATTACTGGCCCACATTTGTATTTTTGAAATTTGCAAGCAATGTCCTAAAAATGACATCAGTTGAAATTTCACAATTAGCAGAATTGTTGACTGATCCTGATTTACCAGTAGCTCCAGATGCTTCAAAGCGAAGCTTCAGAACCTTTTGATACTGAAGATTATTCAGATCAGATTCATAGTATTCAGCCAGTTTGTACTGACTGTAATTGTTAACCTGAAAATCAGAAATACCACTTACATTCAAACCCATAATTAGATGCTCTGTTCCATCCTGCATAATAGCAACGACCTTAATGGTTCTTGAAACTTTTGAGCCATACATAAATGTGAGACTCAACAAATCTAAACCATTGGTCATTGGTGGGGTTGTTATTGATCCTGTACCTCTGATATATGCATTACCGTCTGATACTCCTGCGTTGCAGAAGCTCCATCCGTTTGCTACATAAGGTGCAGTACTATTTTCACCAATGAAGTCAGTGAAATGCGTTTCACTAACAATTGTATTGCCTCCGTAAAGTGGCTGGAAGTATTGGATGATCTTCTCGCCCAAGTCACAAATGCCATTGTGGTTTTTATCATCGAACCACAAGTAATATGCGCCGTCTTTAGATTGAGTTACAATCAGAGAAGGTGTGTTTCCAACACCTCCCGTGGCTCCAGTAGCACCTGTATTCCCCGTAGCTCCTGTTTGTCCAACAGGCTTGTTAATTGACTTGGAAGTCGTAACTCCATCCACAGTTACTGAATATATTACACTTGTTTCAGTAGTCTGTATGTTCCAGTCAAACGTTGGAGAAGGTCCCATAGGTCCCATAGGTCCCATAGGTCCGTTATGTCCATCTTTTCCATTTTTCACCATAGGTGTGGTGTGAACAAGTTTGTCAGAATCAGTCACAAAACCATTTCTGTCAATGTCCCAAAGAACGTTAAGAGTATATCCAATAGTGTCGCCAGAAAGATTTCGCACGATGCTACTTGAAAAAACTGGATTATACGCATCATGTCCGTTTCCACCAGTTGCACCAGTATTACCAGTATTACCAGTATCACCCTTTATACTGCAGAGTTGCCCAATAGGTGTTTCTGTAGTACCAGTTACCTGGATTATGTTATAACACAATGTTCCTGCTATAGGGACAATCTTTTGACCCGAATTCAACTCCGTAACCTCAACCGAATCTTTTTTCGGCCCAAGGTCAGGCGTAAATTTGCCGTCCCTGTTGAAATCCACAAAGTGGATTAATGAGTTCGACACGGGATCTTTCACTACCAAACTTGAATATCCGATAGGGCCCATTTTTCCATCTGTTGCATTGAGAGAAAATTCCTCCACCTGCTTTTCGCAAGAGAGGAAAAAAGCTGTGAGAATCACACTCATCAAAATATAAAATAACTTTTTCATAATTCTGGATTTTTTTATCGTTTCTGAAATTAAAATTATTTTTTACCAAATTTTAACACGACGGTGTACGTCATGCTCTTTGAATAATAGGCTTTGCCTAAATCATTCAAGGCCCATTGGTTTAGGCCTTCGCTTCCGAGGTATCCAGCCCAAATAGCTCTTTCACCCCAGACTTTTTTCCCAGCAATTTCATAATCTTTTTTATTACTCTCATAGAACGGATTGTTCTTATCGAGCGGCGCAATACCATTGGCTGTAATTGCAAACTGTTTGTCACTGTGATACAGACGATTGTAAGCAATCATAGTAGCCAATCTTAATCCTCTGGATATCCAAAGTTTAATATTCGCACTCTTCAGCAAGTCATTATCTACAAAATACTGGTTGACACTAAATGATAATCTAACGAGGTCATCATTCGTAAGTTCAACACATGATTTTGATTTAAGTTCCGACCTGTTCCCGAACAAATCAAATGTGCTAAATGCTCTCTGGCCATTACAGCTGTTAAGCAATTTTGCTCCAAAGTCTGCCGGCTCATACACCGAGATGTTGAATGGGTCTGTAATACATGTGTCTCTCTTTGCCCAGTAATTCGAGTAGTCAGCTGGGATATAGATTGGCTTCTGATTTTTAATGAAAATTTCAGATTCACCAATAGTACCTGCTGGCACTTTTATCGCAACTATCAGCTGTCCAGAATCGTTGGGTGTGATTTGTAGAATTGCTTTCATGTCATGCCAGTAGGAAGCAAGTAGCTCCCACTTCCAGCTATTATATTTCTGCAAATCAAGAGCTAGACCCAAATCAGTAGTATCCTTTTTCAAAGAATCATTTGCCCTTTTAAGAAGAGCAATTTCCTTTTTCAAAGAATCAGCTTCAGTATTCCACGCTTCTCTTGTTTTTGTATTCTCTCCACAAGTGTGAAGAAGCAAGATTGCAAGAATAGCAATTATGGAAATCCTTATGATGGTTTTCCACATTGACGTTTTGTTTTTGGAGACTTCGTCCTGTCTCACACTGTTTTTTTCCATTACTTAATTATTAATTATTTAATTTACAAAGATCCTTGATTATATTTTGTCGTAAGTAGGGGATTTGATTCAAAAAGAATATATGAATCCACTATTTACTGATATATTTCCTGAATACAGGTTTGCCAAGAGTATATCATAAAGAATCAATATTGTCAAGGGTATTATTGACATTATCCTAAAATATGCTTATTTTGTAAGGAAATGCCTAAAATAGCCTTTAATATATAAAGAAAAAAGGACAGCCAACTTGTGTTGTGGCCATCCTCATTATTTTATTTAATTAATTATTATTATTTTATTTTTTTATTTACTGGGCGAGAATTTGTTGATACGTAAGTATCAATTAACTTTTTGACTTTTACTGAATCATCAGTAGGAAGCCAACAGATATCATAAGTATTTACGCTATCCTTATATAGAGTTGCTGACATGTAGCGAAGAAATTCATCCTTAGTCATATAATTTTGATTCACTCTCAAGGTCGAATCGGCCTTATTCCTCTCAAAGGTAGAAAATAATTCCGGTTCCCTTGTCTTTTTGTTGAAGTAATACACTTCAAAAAAGAGATTACAATTTTTTTCAATACTCTTGTTAATGCATTTTGAAACAAATACAAAAAGTATTAGAGTCAATACACAAGCTAACATTACCCGGGTGGCTGCTGTTTTTTTCATAACTTTTTTTAGTTTAGATGTTAGTAATTAATTATTAGTGGATTTTCTAAATTCCTAACGAGAGTAGGGGACTTAGAAAATCCACTAAATTAACTACAACAAATCAAATATTATAAAGAACTACTCGTTTTGTACAATAACATGTTTTATCTGACCTGTCGAGGTCATATATAGCTAGGCAAGGCCTAGCTATACTGGGATTGAACCATCGCAGTTTAAAGAAGAAATGCTATAATTGAAAAATGATTTTAATAGACGTCCGAACAAAAGAAGAATTTGATAACGACCACATCAATGGTGCGATCAATCACGACATCATGAACATAATGGAAGGAAAATTTCCGAGTGTTGATAAGAGTGAGGAGATTCATTTGTACTGCGAGTCAGGCAATCGGTCCATGATGGCCAAAAGCATGATGGAGAGTGTTGGATTTACAAATATCATAGACGAAGGCGGTATTAATAATTTAAAATAAGATAAATTTATTTTTCAGCAAGTATGTAGTAAGTAGCCTTTCCTTTTCCTTTTTTTACTATTACATTTTTATCTACCAATCTTTTGAAGTCGAGTATCTGAGTAGAGTGTGCTCGGTTAGTGATTTTACTGTATTCGCTTATTGAAATTGAATCATGCTTTTTTATGTATTCAACTATTATTTCTTCATATTGAGTTAATCTATTTGTAGGAATAACAGAATTTTTTAGTAATTTTTGTACCCTAAGTAACTCATCTATAATACCGTCTGTAAAGTAAATCAACCAATCAGTAAAATCTATCTCTTTTTTTATATCATAATAGTCTCCCATAACACCAAAGGATGAAAAATATTTGGTTACATTTTGATTATAATAATTTTCAAAACTAAAAAGTCTAAATGTGTCGAGTCCCATTCGAGCAAGGAGATATTTGGTCACTAGTCGAGCTGTGCGACCGTTACCATCCACAAATGGATGTATTACTACAAATTGCTTATGAAATATTCCAGCAAGGATAAGCGGGTCAGTATTGTTGTATTCTTTCTCTAAGTATTTTATAAGTTCACTCATTAAAGGAGTAATATCGCTTACATTGGGCGGTATGTACGCAATTTTTCTTTTCCGAGGGTCATTAACCACCACATGGTCCAATCGAAATTTGCCAATATTTTTCTTGCCAATCAAATTCTCTATAACAATAGATTGAATATTACAAACAAATTCTTTTGTAACAGGTTTCGGTTTCAAGACAAGGGTATTCAAATATTCTAAAGCTTTATTATAATTTATTATCTCTTTTTCTGTGTCACGAATATGAAGGGGAGTACTTTTTAGTATTTTTCGGACATCAGTTAGAGGAATAGGATTGCCCTCGATACTATTGGAAGCATATGCAGAGATTGCATAGCTATCCTTCTCAAAACGAGCCATCACAAGCTCAGGAAATTTTTGGTCGTTAAGTTCACTAATCAAATTCTTTATACGAATGATGTTGTTTAATAGGGTGGTATTTAGTTGATATTTCGGTTCAAACATAGTCGTATTATAGTCGATTCATAGTCGAAAGTCAAGAGTAAAATAACAACAGATTTCATCAAGCCAAACGTAAGAACTTGGCAATGAATTAATATGGCTTGTGCGACACAAAAGGATATAATATAATTAATCCATGAATCATTTACGTGCGCAAAAAAGAGGAAACCAAAAACCCTGGAGCAAAGAAGAACTGAAGGCTGGACTGGAACATTTCTACGAACAATATAAACATTATCCATCAGCACCTGAAATAGACAGATATTCATATCTTCCATCGGCAAGAACAATTGAGAGAAGCTATGGAGGAGTAGTAAAGATTCGTGAAATTTTGGCTTTAGATGGACAATATGACCTTCGCACAGGTTTACATAGCAGAGAAAGAGCCTATAAAATTAATAAAAGGAGTCATATCCTCGAAAATGAAGTCTATGAATTTTTAATAAAAATTTTTGGTAAAGAATTTGTCCACCGTGAGTATTTTTTCCTTGATGACAAACGTACTAGGGCCGATTTCTTCGTTTATGATGAAAATAGTGGTTTCTGTGTAGATGTATTCTATCCGAGTGATAAAAGGAACCTATTGGGATGCCTAAATAGTAAATTAAGTAAATACAACTGTATATATATGCAACAATATCCAGTAATTTTTTTACAAATGAATAAAGAGATAGATCAGGGGAGTTTAAATATAATTTTAAAAAATAAAATTAATAAATTATTAAAAGAACAGAAACTTATGAGCTGGAAAACATTTGAGGAGTTTTGCAAGAGTAGAAAACCTTTACATATTAAATAATTTACTAATCCTATATAATATAGGCTGATGTCGCATAACCTACCTGCGCAAAAGATATATTGTGCGACACTATACTATGTTTTAGATCAAGCTTTAAATATGCCGAAAGTCCCTCCCTCTTGACATAAATCAGTAAAATTATTGATGCTCAGTAAGACAAAGATTAAAAGCACGAACTTGATTATTGTATTCATCAATTTGTTTTTTTAATTCAGAAATTTTATTATTATATGGAATTATTAATTCATTATATTTTTCTATTTGTTCAGAATAAGTACTCCCCTCGTATATTGCGCCATTATTCTCGTCTATAGCCTTTCTTCGTGCTAAAAGGTCGATTTCCATCTCTTTGATTTTATATTGGTTAAGATTAATTACTCCCAAGAAGACTTGGTCAATAGGAGGACAAATACTTCTCGGTGTTCCAAAGTGTTGTACAGCCATCCAAATATCATGACCCTCAAAATTGCCACTGCCAACAGCTACACCTATTTCTGTATAACGAGAATTTAATATGTTAGCTCTGTGACCAGAACTTGCCATCCAAGCATCTATAAGATTTTGTTCATCTTTAAAATTACCCATGGCCAAATTTTCTCCGATTAATATGTACTCATACCCAACTTCTTCTCCTAAGTCTGCCACTCCTACTCCAGATGGCGATATATGTTCAAAGTATTGTCTATCAAACATATCTTGTAATTTCTTTTCAGCAGATAAATCAAGCATTTCACTTTCTTTCAATACTTCGATGTTTCCATTTTCAACTCTTTGTTTATTTGTTAATGAAATTATCTTTTCTTTCAATAATAAGGTTTCATTAATATTTAAAATATCATTTACAACTCGAAGTGCTCCTGGTAAATCAATCTTTCCAGGCAATTGTATTTCTTTTTTATCTTCTAATTTAACAGCAGAAATTTTTTCTTTCTCTTCAAAACGAGAATAAAGATTATTTATGACATACACAACATCATCCCTCAATATAAAAAGTGATAAGGCGAAAAAAAAGAAAAAAAGTATATGATAAAAAAATTTCATCCCGTTAGAAACAGGTCGCGGTCAGTATTAATACCAAACCAAGCATCTGTTTATAATTTAAATAATAATAAATATTCATATTTTTTATTTTATGCTGCGACCGCGGTTTCTAACGGGATTCATGTCCATCACTTACACATAGCGGATAACGTGAACCCAGATTTTTCGGCATCTTCTTTGGAGTTAAACCAGATTTCATTCTCAGGCTTAATACGCTTAGCCCCACTACAACCTAAGCTGTAATACATTTTACCATTTTTAGATGCTACATACCTCTTCTCGTTTGATTGGATTGATGTCGCAGAAAGATTCTCATTATTTATGATTTCATCATTTTTTAGTATATTTTCTTCTCTTATAATACCCGCAGTTAGATTTCCATTTTTATATAAATCACCAATGATAGACAAACGTCCTAAGCAAAAAGAGCTAATCCCCACCCCTATTATTATATAAAGATACAAAAGCGTGACTTTGTCAATACCAGTGTTTCGCTTGATTTTATAGATTATATCGGTTATACTCATACTTACTTGATTATAAATAATAAATTAGCGATTGGCTAGTATAAATAATATATGGCACATAGGAAGGCCGGGGGTTCGGCCAAAAACTTAACAGATTCAAATCCAAAGTACCTCGGTACAAAGCTTTATGCTGGCGAAAAAGCTAAAGCTGGTTCAGTTATTGTACGTCAACGCGGAACAAAAATTCTTCCTGGAACAAATGTTGGTCTCGGAAAAGATCATACTCTCTTTGCACTCGCAGACGGAACAGTTAAATACGGAACAAAAAGAAAAGTTAATTTCAATAGAACATCCTCAGTCAAAAAAATTGTTCACGTAATTTAAAACAATTAAGAATTAATTAAGAAGAATTAATAATTCAGAAAAACAGTTTGGCATCGCCAAACTGTTTTTTGTTGAATTTAATTATTAATTTTTAATTACCTGTATCTTGCACTCTCCTTTTTTATCTCCCTTTTTTATCAAAACTGTATGAGAACCGGTGCTTTTAATATGTTCCATAATTAAGGATTTTTCATCTATCTCTACCCCCGTAATATCTTTGATAGCCATAACAACATCACGAGGACCAACAGCTTTAAATAAATTCCCCTTCTCGTTAGCTTTGGCTTTTATAGTTATAATTCTACTATCAATAGAAGAAATAAGATTCGAAAATAATTTGTTTTCTTCTTCTTTCTTTTTTTCCATTTGTTTATGCCTATCATCTAGCTTTGCTAGCTCAGCCTTCGTTGCCATAACTGCTAGACCTTTAGACAAGAAAACATTTTGGGCATAACCCTCTTTGAAATCTTTGATGTCGTACTTATTACCAACTTTTGGTATATCTGTAAGTAAAATTATTTTCATCCCGTTAGAGGTAGGGAATCTTCAGATTCCCGTACATAAATTAACTAATAAAATCACAATATAATTAACATCTTACCATAACTTCATTCTCTTGAAAAACATATATGACCTCTAACGGGATTTTATCCACTAATTTTTAGCTTTTAATATTTCAACCGCTTTTTCCATTTGGGGATCACGTTTAGCGTCAAAATCTTTTTGAGTAAATGGAACTTTCACATCAGGAGTAATTCCCTCTTTCGAAATCGAAATCCCATTTGGAGTAAACCAATTTGCAACTGTTACCTTAAGTGAAGTATCATCAGTTATTTTTACAAGCTCTTGAACTGAACCTTTTCCATAAGTTTTTTCACCAATTAAGGTTGCAATTCCATATTCGCGAAGAGCTCCGGCTAAAATTTCTGAAGCAGAAGCAGAACCATTATCGACAAGAACAACAAAAGAAAGCTTATCGTTAAATAATCTTGGTCCATGACTTCGATAAATTTTTGGATTACCACCAATTTGAGAATCTTCACTGAGAATTGTTTTGCCCTCATCTATAAACCATGAGCCAATATTTATAGCCGAGTCAAGATATCCACCAGGATTACCTCGTAAATCTAGAATTAATTTATTTGATTTGGAATTTATAAATTTAATAAGTGTCTCTCTAAACAAATTTACTGAATTTTCTGAAAAACTGTAAAATTTTATAACAAATATTCCATCATCTCGTAATTCTGAATCTATGGTTGGAACCTGTATTTTTTCTCGAGTAATAACAAATTCACGCGCCTTATTTTCTCCCAGACGAAGAATCATTAATGTCACAGCTGTACCTTCAGTGCCATGAATTAAATCAATTGCCTCATCGATTGTCATATCGTTAGTGCTTGTATTATTGATTTTAATAATTTTATCACCTGATTTTATGCCAGATTTCCAAGCAGGAGTGTCTTTAAGTGGAGATATAATCGTTAAAACTTCATCTTTTATTCCTATTTCTGCACCTATTCCACCAAAGGTCCCTGAAATTTCCTCCTGAAAAGATTTATTTTCTTTGGGTGGAAAAAATACGGTGTAAGGGTCTCCAAGTGAAGATGCAAGGCCAGATATAGCTCCCCAAATACGATCTTGATCCTCGACATTTTTTGAGTGTATTGATTTCTCATTTAGAGTATTCCAAACTTTCCAAAAAGTATTGAAATCAGCAGTGGTTTCTACTTGAGGTGTTTTATTTATTACTGAAGTAACCTTGTCTATTTCTGGTCGATGTGAATATCCTATATAAATACCTAAGCTCAAGATTCCAATAATGATTATTAGAGAAATTATTATATAGCTGACAATTTTTAAATTTATTTTTTTATTCATCCCGTGTGAAATTTATTTATTAATTGATATCTTCATTTTATTAATTATTTACCCTTTTAAAATTTATTATTATTTTATTTATCTTATAAATTTCTATCGGGATTCATGAATCTTTATTTATTATATACCAATATAATGCTGGGCACAAAATTAATTTGTTGTTTCAAGTTCTAAAGCAGAAGGTGTATATTTGTTACTTGGGTCCCACAACATCCACGAAGTTAAACCATTATCGTAAGTTGCATTTATTTGTTTTTTAATCATATCTTTAGTATATGTTGCTCCGAGGTCAAAGTCTTGTAACCATGGGCGAATCTTAGTAATATCTTGATTTATAGCCTTAGATTTAGTTACAGCGCTGATTAGAGCCTTATTGATGACCTCATAAGGATATAAGGCAGGATTTTTATACCCAGAATATCCAGTAGGATAATGTGACGGATAAACCATCGGGCAGACAAAGTCAAAGTACGGTATAGCTTTCTCCCAAACTTGACCAATACCCATATCGTCTGTCGCTTCAGTAGTTAAACCAAAGATATCTCCTGAAAGTGGAATGTTGTCTATCTTTTTTATTTCAGTTGAAATATATTTGAAAAAATCTTCAATATTATCCGCTCTTGTTTTTCCATCTTTTAAATTATAATTTATATCTTTTATATTTCCATCCGAAGGATAACGAATATAATCTAAATTAATTTCATCAAAACCTTCTCCATACGAAGCAAGTGATATCGCCTTAATATATTCGTGAACATTTTTATTTGTCGGATTAAGGAATGACAAACCTTTTCTATCTTTCCATATTCCCCCATCACTTAATTTCTTCACGGCCCATTCTGGTTTAAGCTTTGTTAGATATGGATCTTGGAATACTGATATTCGTCCAATAATATATATATTTTTTGAGTGAAGAAGAGCAGTAAGTGCCCGAATATTTTTTATACGATTTTCATAACTTCCGATATCTTTTATCATTTTGTCATTAATATCGAAACTAAGACGCCCGGTAGAATCTTTGATATCTATTACCACCGCATTTAATTCAGTTTCATCTACTATCTTTACAAGTGAATCACGAAACTTTTCTGAACCAGCCACCCACCCTGACATATAGAGAGCTTTGACTTGTTTTGGAGTTTGTATATGAGTCACTGGAATAAGAGAAGACGGATTGACTTCAGCTATTTTCTCATCTTCTTTCGTTTCTGTCATCTTTGGTAATTCTTTATTATCTTTGGATGGATCATTTTTTATATCATAAGAAATGACACTACTCTTTACCATGGTTGAAAAAGCATTCGCTACAAAAAAAACAATTACCCCGCATACTACAAGTGCGAGGCAAATATATATAAGCTTTGATTTACTTTTTTGAAACGACATACTATTCTGCTTTACCTATATTATCTACAAATGTTTTACAATGATCAGCATCTTTTGCAAGGCGTGCTTTGTATTCTAAGTAGAATAAGTATGCTAAATACATAAGGGCTAATCCGGTAAGTACAAACAATATTTTTCGAAAAGTATTTGGAAAACCTGTAAATGGTAATATTGCTACCCATATTCCAATAATAAGTAATGTTTTTTCTTTTCTCATCCCATTAGAAGTAGACAATCTTTAGATCGTCGTACATAAATTAAATAATAAATTCAAAAATTAACTAATATCATCAAACCAGCCCCGTTATTCTATATAACATATATGACTTCTAACGGGACTAATTCTCGTATTATACCCCGAAGTAAAATTTTTACAAAATTTACTACGGGGCAGGCCTGATTTATTTAGGCTCCACAATGACTACAAACTCCCCTCTCTGCTTATCAGAATTCTTTGTAAAATATTCTAAAACTTCACTCGGAGTTCCTTTGACAAATTCTTCGAATTGTTTTGTCAGTTCTCTGCCTATAACAACTTTGAACTTCGGAGCATATTCAGAAAGCGAAGCAAGTGTTTTCAAAATTCGATGGGTTGATTCATAAAAGACAACAACCCTTTTACTACTAGCTATTTCTTTGAATAAAGTTAATCTACCTTTTTTGTGAGGCAAGAATCCTAGGAAAAGAAATTCAGCTGATGAGACACCTGAAGCCGATAATGCTGAAATCAGAGCCGTAGGCCCCGGAATCGGTGAAATATTGGCATCATTACCCAATTCATGTCTGACATTTGAGACCAGAAGAACTCCTGGGTCTGAAATAGTCGGCGTCCCAGCATCAGAGACAAGGGCAATATTTTTACCACCTTTTAATAGATTTATAATTACCGCTTCTTTGTTCTCAGTGCTGTGGGCATGATAACTCATTGTCTTTGTTTTTATTTCATATTTATTAAGTAATATTTGAGTCGTTCTGGTATCTTCGCATAAAATATAATTCACCTCTTTCAACACTCGGAGAGCCCGAAGTGTGATATCTTCCAAGTTCCCTATCGGCGTCGCCACAATATATAATGTTCCGAATTCGTTCATAATGTTAGTATAACATAAAAAAAATCAGCGTACCCCTTAAATACATAAGTGATACGCTAATCGGTATTTCAATTGAGATAACTATTTTTTCATCATGTAAGATAAAAATGAAAAGAAAGCACACAAAATAATAGATATCCCAATAACTGATCCATTTTTCACCTCTTCCTGAAAGGTGATACAAAGAATTGCAATAAATCCAAAAATTATTGCAAAAATGAAAAAAAGGGTAGAAGTAATATTCCTTTTTTCAATTTCATCTAAAAATTTGTTAATATCCATATAGTTTAAATTTGGTTAGTTTGAAAAGACAAATAAATACTTATCTACTCAAACTAACCAAAAACTATTATTCCGAATTTCCGTTTTGTATTGCACCACTATATAATTAAAATTATGATTTCAAAAAAAGTTTTCTCGTTTTTCTAAAAGTGAACGAAATGAAATTGCAATACTAATTAGAAAGAAATACAGCGGTCG
>Ga0247840_10000306_pt1 | contig 102813 bp, 93 predicted proteins | sample LaCruzMarch2015__FD_192404 | JGI IMG/M metagenome (GOLD analysis project Ga0247840, IMG submission 192404) | Freshwater microbial communities from meromictic Lake La Cruz, Castile-La Mancha, Spain - LaCruzMarch2015_17m | ecosystem: Environmental > Aquatic > Freshwater > Lake | place: Spain... | reverse complement strand
CTCCCGGACGCCTTGGGTCGGCTATTCTCCGAGCACGACTTCTACAGTCTGCCGAGGCAAGAGGAAGTTGCGTCGAATGCGACAATCGACTTTCCTGTACCGTCGTTCACCTCCTGTGACGTGTTGCACCTCGCCGGTAAGCCTTGCGCAGCAGATAAGCTGATCGAACGTGCGGTTGCCGAGGCCATCGGCGACCGGCGCTCCAAACCCGCCGATCTGGTCCTGATCATCGACGACCTTGAACTCGACAACATCCACCAACCCGCCGCGGTGGTCGACATCATTCGCGAAGCTGCTCAGCGATACCTGGGTCGGATCGCGGCCGACGGTGGGAATACTCAACGCCACGCCAAAGCCCTGCGCGAGCAGGTTTCGTTTCATCTGGCCAAGCCGATGATCGAAGCCTGGCTGTTCGCTGACCCGGCCGGACCAACCAATGCCGGCGTACCCGCATCGCGGGTGCCGAAACTGAAAGCCCAGAACGATCCGGAGTGCTTTTGCAGCGATGATCCGGCGTTTACAGCCGACTCGGGTGCCGACTGCCTGGCATGGAATGCCTTACCCGACGACACGCCGAAGCAGCGGAAGAAGAAGCAAGATTCGCGACCAATCTGGTTGAAGTGCAGCACTCGGCGGTCAATGCACCCGAAGGCGTATCTAGCCTGGCTGTGCATGGATCGTGCCGAAAGAACGTGCAGCGCGTATTCCGAGAGCAAAGGCGGTGTTTATGCACTGGAGCAAATTGCGTGGGACAACCTGTTGGCTCAAGTGGATTACTGCTGCTTCGTTCGGTCAATGGTCAACGATATCGCATCTTGCTTAGGCGCTCTGGAGTTCGCGGGCGCCTGCGCACCGGAGACAGATCTCGCCGACAAGTATCGCCGGAATCGGCTGTTGCGCAATGTTTGAAACGATAGAGCATGCGAATCGCATTCCGGCCTTGATCGTCATTCCGGCCGTAGACGCGGCTTCCAGTCGTTTTGAAGCGCTAGGATGGCGTTTTTGCGAGCCCTCCCCGCGCTGTGGCCGGAACGATGATCAAGGCTCGCATTACCATGACGGAGAAAGAGAAGCTGGTTTTTGTGTGCCGCATACCCGATTGGAACGAGGGAATTAAGAAAACTCTGACTGCGGCATCCACGGTGGGCTGGTCATGGTCGCAGTTCCGACCCCGAAAATCGAGGGTGGAGACGAAATAATGTCGAAAAAGGACAAGCCGTCAAGTGTATAAGGTCAAAGGTTCTGGGTAAGCCGCAGGCCGAACACATCGCTGCGGTTGTCGGGATCGGACCCGTAGCGGAACGACACGCGCGAGCCCCACGCGTTGCTGAACCAGCAGCCGCCGCGCAACACACGGCCAGGGGAAGCGCACGATTCGCTCCACTCCACGTCATCGGCCGATGCGCTCGCATAGTTGCCATGGTAACTGTCCTGCACCCACTCCCAGACGTTTCCGTGTATGTCATAGAGCCCCCAGGGATTGGGTCGCTTCTCTCCCACAGGGTGGGTCTTCCTGCTAAGTAACGAGCCCGAGTTGGCATCGAACCAGGCGTAGTCCCCCAGCGTGCCCTCATCGTCGCCGAATGACCAGCGGGTTGCGGTCCCGGCACGGGCGGCATATTCCCACTCTGCTTCGGTCGGCAGGCGGTAGTGTCGACCGGACTGCTCCGAGAGCCAGGTGCAATAAGCTACGGAGTCATTCCAGGAGACGTTGATGACCGGGTGTCGACTCCGGCCCCAGCCTTTGTCACTCGGCTTTGCGCGGCCGGTGGCGGCACAGAAGCGGTCGTACTCATCGAAGGTCACCGCGCAGCGTCCGATGGCGAATGGCCGAGCGATGCTGACCCGGTGCTGGGGCTTCTCGTCCTCATCGGCTTGGTCATCGCTCTCCGAGGCACCCATGAGGAAGGACCCGGGTGGAATCAAGACCATCTCCGGCCCTTCGCTGCCGTCTTTGAGTGGATCGCGAAAGACCGGCCCCAGCCCCAGCGATTCGGCCACCGACCGCTGTAACCCCTGAACCCGCTCGGTGGACCAGCCGTGGATGTTCGGCGGCACCGTTGTCGCCCAACGATCAGCCTGAACTCGCTGGTTCTCCCGCTGCAACCGCTGCTGGCGCTTGCGCGCCTGTCGCTCCTGCTCCAACCGCTCCTGCGCCTGTTGCTCCTGTTCCAGCCGCTCCCGTTCTTGGCGCTCCCGCTCCATCTGTTCCCGCTCTTGGCGCGCCGCCGCCGCGCTCGCCGCGCCCCCCAACCGCTCCACCAGGTCAGACCGGTTCAGATGGCCGATCGCATCGCGCAACCCGGCGAGGAAATCTGGGTCTAAAAGGTGTGCCGGACCCACCGGGCCATCGGCCGCTCCGACCTGGGCGCAAAAACCATCGATTACAGCGGCGCCAGTCCCCGCAACGGACGGAAGTCCGCGCAAGTCCAGCTAGTCTTGAATGGCCTGGCCGACCTGTCCGATGGCCCATACCGGATCAGGCAATGCGGCCAGCGGGGCTGCCAATTGCAGCGCCAGCTCCGGGCCCCAAGCCGGCCGCTCCGCGGCCACCGCCCGGTAGCTGCGGCAATAGTGGTCCGATGAAGGCGTGGGCGACCTCCGGCGGAAAATCCGGATGCAGTAGATCAGGCAACAGCTTGGGCAGGAGTGGCGGGGTCTCCCAATAGGAGAAGTGGTAGAGGTCGCCGATCCACCCCATGACCAGGCAATGCCAGGTGATCAGGAATCGGTGGATCGCCCGCCAATCCTCCTTGACCAGTTGGAAGGGCGGCAGGTCCACCTGGTCGAGCCCGATACCGGCGGCACTCAGGGCTTCCTCCTCCTCCAGTCGCTTGAGGTTGGCGGCGCGGACGCCGCCGAAGCGCTGGTCGGCATCCAGGCTGTCCTTGGCGACGCCTTGTTCGATCAGGCGTGCGCGGGCCTGTCGCCATTGCTGCGCCGCGGCACGGGCGGATGCCTCCACCAGCGGGCGGTAGGCGAGCTTCTCCACGGTCTGATAGAGGTACTGATTCTGGGCAGGACCCCAGTAGGCCAGATTGACGTAGAGAAAGTCGTCGCCCTCCGGCAGTTGGGTCTCCAGCACCAGAGTCGGCTCGGAGCGCAATCGCTCGTGCAGTGCCTTGATGCTGGCCGCACCCTGGAACTGGCCGTCTTTCCAGGCGCCGTCCAGGAGTTCGATGGGGCGCACCCCGAGATTGAAGTTGTAGTGGGTGGAGAGGAATTGCTGGAGTGCCTGGCGCACCGGCCCTTCCAGGTCGCGCGGGCCGTTGGCGGGGAGCGCGAGGAACACCCGCAGCGGAGTCGGTCCGTCACAGCGGTGCGATTGCAGGATCTGGGAAGGGAAGAGCCGCAGCGGCCAGTGGTCCAGGACTTTCTGGTTCTCCTGTAGTTCCAGGTCGGTCTGGCGCTGTCGGGTCGCCAGTGCCCATTCCTGTTTGAGTTTGCGCACCGCCCCGACTATTCTTACAGGTTAAGATTTTGCTAGCGAGGCGGCGATATGGGTGCCAGGACCCTTTACGATAAACTGTGGGACGAACATGTGGTACGGGTGGATGAGGACGGCACGGCGCTGCTCTACATCGATCGCCAACTCGTTCATGAAGTGACCTCGCCCCAGGCGTTCGAGGGGCTGCGCCTGGCCGGCCGGCGCCCGTGGCGAGTGGCGGCGAATCTCGCGGTGCCGGATCACAATGTGCCGACCGCCAATCTGGCGGCGGGGATCACCGACCCGGTCTCGCGCCTGCAGGTGGAGACGCTGGACGAGAACTGCCGTAGTTTCGGCATCACCGAGTTCGCGATGGGGGATCCGCGTCAGGGGGTCGTCCATGTGATCGGTCCGGAGCAGGGCTTCACCCTGCCGGGCAGCACCGTGGTCTGCGGCGACTCGCATACCGCCACTCATGGCGCCTTCGGCGCGCTGGCCTTCGGGATCGGGACCTCGGAGGTCGAGCATGTGCTCGCCACCCAGTGTCTGCTCCAGCGCAAATCCAAAGCGATGCTGATCAGCATCGACGGGGATCTGGGGCCGGGCGTGACCGCCAAGGACATCGTGCTCGCCGTCATCGGTGTCATCGGCACCGCCGGTGGCACCGGCTATGTGGTTGAGTTCGGCGGCGCGGCGATCCGCGCGCTCTCGCTGGAAGGCCGCATGACGGTCTGCAATATGGCGATCGAGGCGGGCGCGCGGGCCGGATTGGTGGCGGTCGACGAGAAGACCATTGAATATATGCGCGGCCGTCCGCTGGCCCCCCAGGGCGATCTTTTCGAACGCGCGGCGGCCCACTGGCGGACGCTGGTCAGCGATCCGGATGCTCGGTTTGATCAGATCATCCGGCTCGCCGCTGCTGAGATCCAGCCGCAAGTCACCTGGGGGACCTCCCCCGAGCAGGTGGTCGCGGTCGACGGCAAGGTGCCCGATCCGGCCGCCGAGCCGGACCCGGTGAAAGCCGGCAGCATGCGCCACGCCTTGAGTTATATGGGACTCACGCCCGGCACGCCGATCACCGAGATTCGTCCGGACAAGGTCTTCATCGGTTCCTGCACCAACTCGCGCATCGAGGATCTGCGGGCGGCAGCCGCCGTGGTTGAGGGCCGTCAGGTGGCCGACAGTATCAAGCTGGCGCTGGTGGTTCCGGGGTCCGGATTGGTGAAAGCGCAGGCGGAGGCCGAAGGGCTGGATCGCATTTTCACCGCCGCCGGTTTCGAATGGCGTGAACCCGGCTGCTCCATGTGTCTGGCGATGAACGCGGACCGGCTGGAACCGGGTGAGCGCTGCGCCTCGACCTCGAATCGCAATTTCGAGGGTCGCCAGGGGCCGGGCGGACGTACCCATCTGGTCAGCCCCGCCATGGCGGCCGCCGCCGCGGTTACTGGTCATTTCGTCGACGTGAGGACCCTCTGAATGGAGCCGTTCAAGAACTTCACCGGTCGTGTGGTGCCGCTGGATCGGGCCAACGTGGACACCGACGCCATCATCCCCAAGCAGTTTCTGAAAAGCATCAAGCGCAGCGGGTTTGGGCCCTATCTATTTGATGAATGGCGTTATCTGGATCACGGCGAGCCGGGCATGGACTGCACCAACCGGCCGCTCAACACGTCATTCGTCCTCAATGATCCACGCTATGCCGGTGCCGAAATCCTGCTCGCACGCGAGAATTTCGGTTGCGGGTCCTCCCGCGAGCACGCCCCCTGGGCCCTGGCTGACTTCGGCATCCGGGTCATCCTGGCCCCGAGTTATGCCGACATTTTTTTTAGCAATTGCTTTAAGAACGGGATACTCCCGATTGTTCTTGAAGCGGAAATCATTGACCGTCTGTTTGCTCAAGCACAGGGCGCAGACGCGCTGCGACTGGTGGTGGATCTGCCGCGCCAGACGCTGACCCTAGGCAGCGCGTCCATCCCCTTCACCGTGGATGCCTTCCGCAAGCAATGTCTGATCGAGGGTCTCGATGATATCGGCCTGACGCTCAAGCACGTGGACAGTATCCGCGCCTTTGAAGCCCGGCGGCGCGTCGAGGCGCCTTGGGTGTTTCTTGCGGATCAGACCTGACCCGGCGCACCGCCATGAACCGCGTCAGCGCGGATCAGATGCAGCGTTAAGTAATGGAGATAATGAGTTGACGAAGAAAGTTTTAGTGCTGCCTGGCGACGGCATCGGCCCGGAGATCGTGGGCGAGGCGGTCAAACTGCTCAAGGCGCTCCAGGCGCAGGGTGCCATCGCGGTCGAGCTGGAGCACGGGCTGGTAGGCGGCGCGGCCTATGACGCGTTCGGCGATCCATTGCCCGCGCAGACCCTGGAGGCGGCCCGCGCCGCGGATGCCGTCCTGTTGGGGGCGGTCGGGGGGCCCAAGTGGGAGCCCTTGCATATCTCCAAGCGCCCGGAGAAAGGACTCTTGGGCCTGCGTGCCGGTCTGGGGCTCTTCGCCAACCTGCGCCCGGCGATCCTGTATCCGCAACTAGCCGGGGCCTCGAGCCTCAAGCCGGAGGTGGTCTCGGGGCTCGATATCATGATCGTGCGCGAGCTGACCGGAGACATTTATTTCGGTCAACCGCGCGGGGTCGAGACGCTGGCCTCCGGTGAGCGCCGCGGGATCAACACCATGGTTTACACCGAGTCCGAGATCGAGCGCATCTGCCGTGTCGCCTTCGACCTGGCGCGCAAGCGCGATCGGCGGGTTTGTTCCGTGGACAAGGCCAACGTGCTGGAATGCACCGAGTTGTGGCGCGAGGTGGCGACCCGCGTCGGGGCCGATTACCCGGATGTCGCGCTGAGTCACATGTATGTGGACAATGCGGCCATGCAACTGGTGCGCGCACCCAAGCAGTTCGATGTCATGGTGACCGGCAATCTGTTTGGCGACATTCTGTCGGACTGTGCGTCCATGCTCACCGGGTCGATCGGCATGTTACCCTCGGCATCGCTGAACGCGGCCGGACAGGGCATGTATGAGCCGATCCACGGCTCGGCCCCGGACATCGCGGGCCAGGGTGTGGCCAATCCGCTGGCCACCCTGTTGTCGGTGGCCATGATGCTGCGCTATTCGCTTGGAGCGCCGGAGGCGGCGCAGCGGATCGAAGCGGCGGTTTCCACGGTGCTCGATCAGGGCCTGCGCACCCCGGATATCCTGTCGGCCGGGATGCGCCGGGTGGGGACCGTGGAGATGGGGGATGCGGTAGTGGCGGCCTTGCCGGCTTGAGCCTGTTTCGACTGATAAAGTAAGTATCGGATGTAATGAGATGAATCGTGTAGGTTTTATCGGCTGGCGCGGCATGGTGGGGTCGGTCCTCATGGACCGAATGCGGGCGGAACAGGATTTTGACCTGATCGACGCACCGCGTTTCTTCAGCACCTCGCAGGTCGGCCAACCGGGACCGGATTTCGGTCGCGCCGTCGGCCCCCTGCTCGACGCCGGTGCGATCGACGCGCTGGGTGAGATGGATATCCTGGTCACCTGTCAGGGCGGGGACTACACCAAGGAAGTGCATCCCAAGCTGCGCGCCGCCGGGTGGGATGGTTACTGGATCGATGCCGCCTCGGCGCTGCGGATGCAGCCCGACGCCACCATTATCCTGGACCCGGTGAACCGCGAGCTGATTGACGCCGCCTTGGCGGCCGGCCGACGCGACTTCATCGGCGGCAATTGCACCGTGAGCCTGATGCTGATGGCCATCGGCGGGTTGCTGCGGGCGGGTCTGGTGGAATGGATCAGCGCCATGACCTACCAGGCCGCGTCCGGAGCCGGCGCCAAGAACATGCGCGAGTTGCTGCAGCAGATGGGTGCGCTCCATGCTTGCGCGGCACCGCTGCTCGCCGATCCGGCCTCGGCGATCCTGGAGATCGATCGGGCGGTGACCGCGACCATGCGCGATGCGGCCTTTCCGACGGCCAGCTTCGGTGCGCCGCTGGCCGGTAGTCTCATCCCCTGGATCGATACCCAACTGGAGAACGGCCAGAGCCGCGAAGAGTGGAAGGGACAGGCCGAAACGAACAAAATTCTCGGTTTGGACCAACAGTCCATCCCGGTCGACGGACTCTGCGTGCGGGTCGGTGCGATGCGCTGCCACAGTCAGGGACTCACCATCAAGCTCACTGACGACCTGTCCGTGGCCGAGGTGCAGCGGATCATCGCCGCCGCGAACGACTGGGTGCGGGTGATTCCCAACGAGCGGGCGCAGACCGTCCGTGACCTGTCGCCGGCCGCGGTGACCGGACGGCTGGAGGTGCCGGTCGGGCGTCTGCGCAAGATGAATCTCGGGGAGCGCTATCTGGCGGCCTTCACCGTCGGTGATCAGTTGCTCTGGGGTGCGGCCGAGCCGTTGCGGCGGATGCTGCGGATCCTCCTCGAGCGCTAGGGGCACTAGGGCCGTCCGCGGGTCTTGTCGCGGTCTGGGCTTGGTGAAAGGCCAGGGATTCGGATATAGTTCGCTTCCTAAGGTTGAATCATTTTGAGTCCGCCCCGGGCTTGCGGATCCGGCCCGGTATCGACTCCCGCCGCGGGTTGAGCGAATCGCCCACGCTGCCGTCTACACGCTGCCGTCTATTGGTGAACGAGGGAGTAGGATGTCTCGCAAGTTTTACCTCGCGTCCATGCTGGTACCGGCCCTGACCGTGACCAATGCGTATGCCTTGGGCGTGGGCGGGATGCGCCTGCAGTCCGCGCTGAATCAGCCCTTTGCGGGCGAAATCGAGCTTCTGGACGTGAAGTCGGACGAGCTCGACACGATCAAGGCACAGATCGCGCCGCAAGCCGAGTTCAACAAGGCCGGTGTCGAGCGCTACCACCACCTGGGCAAGCTGCGGCTGAGCCCGCAACTCTCAGCGCGCGGCAATCCGGTTATCCGCATCACCAGCCGGGAACCTATCCGTGAGCCCTACATGGACTTCCTGGTGGAAGTCATGTGGCCGAATGGACGCCTGGTCAAGCAGTTCACCCTCCTGCTGGACCCGGCGGTCACCGCCTCCCGGTCCGCCCCGCCGATCGAGCAGCCCATGGCGACTGCACGGCCGGCGCGCACGCAAGCCGCCGCGGCCGCGGTTGAACCGCCACGGCCGGTCCGCGCCAAGAAGGCCGCGCCGCCGGTTGCCGCAACCAGCGGTGGGTTCCCGAAGCGTTTTGGGCCGATTCGTCCCGGTACCGGTCTGTGGCGTTTGGCGCGCAGCCGCACCCCGGCCGGCGCCACGGTGTCGCAAACCGCCATGGCACTCTATCGGAACAATCAGCACGCCTTCATCCGTGGCGACATCAATCGGCTGATCGCCGGCAAGACGCTGACCATCCCAAGTGCGGACGAACTCTTTGCCCTGGGGCCGGATGCCGCCAGTCGGGAGTTCACGGCCGCGCTGAAGGGTGACCCGGTACGCCGCGCCCCGCTGGCCGATCCCACCGCGCCCCCGCAACCGGCCCTGGCTGGAGAGTCGCGACTGAAGATCGCCGGGACCGCTCCCGCGGGCGCAGCGCGCGCCGCGACCGCGGGTCCCGGAGCAGCGGGTATGGAGGAGGAACTCCTGCTGGTTCGCGAGGCGAGCGAGAGTACCCGTCAAGAAACGGTGGAAATGCGTGGACGCATTCGGGAACTCGAGTCCCAGCTCTCGGAGATCCAACGACTGCTGCAGCTGCGTAACGCGGAGCTTGCCCGCATTCAGGCCGCGGCGCCGGGCGTGCTGAACGCGGGTCAGCCGGCTCCCGCGCCGGGTGGCGCGGCGGCAGGCGCGGCGGGCGCACCGGTGTTGGGTGATGCGGCAGCGGTCGCGGGAAGCGCACCAGGCGCACCGGGCGCACCAGGCGCACCAGGCGCAGCACCAGGCGCACCAGGCGCACCAGGCGCACCAGGCGCACTAGGCGCACTAGGCGCACTAGGCGCACCAGGCGCACCAGGCGCACCAGGCGCACCAGGCGTGTCGGTGCCGGGTGCGACGCCGACGGTCCCGCCGGACTTGATCGCGTCACTTGGGGCCGAGGACGGTCTACCCCCGGATGAGGATGCCGGCGGCGGGGTACCTGATGCGTCGGGTACGCGGACCGCGGGCACGGCAGCGGATGGTGTCGAGGGCCCGCTTGACGGCAGCCCCGCGGCGCTTCCGGGTGCCGAGGTCGGCGGGATGGCCGCGTCGGGCACCGTCGCGGTCCCGTTGCCGACGGCATCCGGGACGGCACCGATAACCGCTTCGGGCGCAGCACAGACGCCGTCCACGGCGACCGCGCTTCCCGCGCAGATCAAGCGGCCCGCGGAGTCGGCGGCCGCCGGCACGGCGCGTCCGGTCGCCGGTGCCGAGGGTGATTCCGCCTGGCGTGCGCTGTTGCTGCCGCTGGCGGGTGTCGCCGCCGCGACCGCCCTGGCTATCGTTGCGCTGATGTGGCTGCGTTCACGGCGTCGCATCGGGCGCGATTCGAGCGTTGAGTTCGATTCTCGCGAGGTCTCTGACAACGTATCGCTCGCGTCAGCGCACAAGTCGATGTCGACGGCCGCCGACCCAAGTTCCAGTTCTGACTTGCGCCCGTCGGCGGTGCCGGGTGCACTCGACTCTCCATCCGCGGCGTTTGCGGCATTTGGGCGGGTTGAGCCGGAGACGGAAGATGCCGATGTCATCTCCGAGGCGGACATCTACATCGCTTACGGCCGCTATCGCGAGGCTGAAGAACTCCTGCGGGATGAACTCAAACGCAGCCCCGACCGCGTGGAGCTTCAGTTCAAGCTTGCGGAAGCCTACTACGGCGCGAAGAACACGCAAGCGCTGGGTGAGCTGATGCGGCAGGTTCAGGCCTCCGGCGGCGATCAGGTTCATCCGGAGCGTTGGAAGCGCCTGGTCGATATGGCTGCCGCCGTGCAGCCGGGTGGCGTCGACGATAGTCTCGCCGTGACGCCGGTGCGCGCCGTGCCTGACGCGGGACGGTCCGAATCGTCGATCGAACGTTTCCTCGGTTCCAACGCCCGCACGCTTGGAGACGCCTATTCCGCACCGTCCACGCCGAGCATCGATCGCACCGTGCCCGGGGTCGAACTGCTGCGCGATTCAGTCGGCGGCAATTCGGATGATGTCTACTCCCTTGATATCAGCGATGCACGCAAGCCGTCCGCCGACTTGGCATTGCGCGAGGTGCCGCGTCCCGTGGCGGACGCGGATCCGGGTCGAGAGGTTCGCCCGGCAGCGGTCTTGGTATCCGGTTGGTCTACGTCCGGGCGTGACCATCGCGCGGCGACGCCGCCGGAGCAGCCGTTGGCGAGCACGCCTGCCAGCCCGCCGGACAGCGACCCGCTGCAGCTCGAGGTCCCGCCGAGCGACGAGAACGATCGGTTGTTCTCCGGCGGGCTATCCGACCTTGAACTGACCATCGAGGACCTGCGTTCGGCCAGTGAACTTGATCTCCGGACGTTCGATGACACGGCGTCCGGGATCAGCCAAGCGAGCACCACGAGCGATCGTTCCGCGCCCGTCGCGGGTCCGGCAAGCTCGAAAGGCGAGACAGCCGGGTTTGGCGCATCGAAGGGCGCGGGGACCGTCTTGCCGGTGCTCTTCGGTACTCAGGAGGACAGCGCGTCCAGCGACCTGCTGTCATCGCAGTGGCAGATGGATCCGGGGCTTTGGGATGAGACGGCGACGAAGCTCGATCTGGCGCGTGCTTACGTCGAGATGGGCGACCAGGACTCGGCCAAGGGTATCCTCGAAGAGGTGCTGAGCGAGGGCAACGACGAGCAGCGCGGCGAGGCCCAGGTATTGCTGCGGCGTATCGGTTGAACCACCTCACCCCCAGCAGGTTTTTCCGCCAACCGCGCGCATGCGCCGCCGCGGCGGCGATCCGGCCCCCGAGCGTGCGCGATGGCCGCTGATGCGCAGTCAAGTCGGCGGATCGTGCTGGGCGTCGAGTACGACGGTTCCGGCTACTGCGGCTGGCAAATCCAGGTGCAGGGACGCACGGTCCAGGAGGTCCTGGAAGGGGCGGTTTCGACGGTTGCTGACCATCCGGTCCGTATCCACTGTGCCGGACGTACCGACGCCGGTGTCCATGCACTGGAGCAGGTCGTTCATTTCGATACCGGTGCGGATCGCACCGAGCGCGCCTGGGTGCTCGGGACTAACGTCAATCTCCCGCGGGACTGTGCCGTGCGTTGGGCGCGTCAGGTGCCCGAGTCCTTTCACGCCCGCTTCTCCGTCTGCGCCCGCCACTATCGTTACCGCATCCTGACCCGTACCACCCGTTCCGCACTGGAGCGCGACCGCGCCTTGTGGGTCCATCAGCCGTTGGACCTCGAGCGGATGCAGGCGGCGGGTGTCGCGCTGCTGGGCGAGCACGATTTCAGCAGTTTCCGCGCGGCCGGCTGCCAGGCCAAGAGCCCGGTGCGGCGGATGCACTACCTGGACCTGCGGCGGGATGGCGAGGTGATCGATCTGGCGATCGGGGCGAACGGTTTCCTGCAGCATATGGTGCGCAATATTGTCGGAGTCTTGATCGCCATTGGCCGCGGCGAGGCATCAGTGGACTGGACTCGGGAACTGCTCGCGGTGCGTGATCGCACCGTCGGCGGGGTGACGGCGGCGCCGCAGGGACTGTTTTTCGTGCGTGCGGACTACCCGGTGGAGTACGCGCTGCCGCAGACGGCCGGGGTGACTCGACCGGAGGCCGACGTTTTAACGGGCGGCGGGGCCGCATCCGGCTGAAGTCTCGACCTCCGGTGTGGCCGTTGGTCGCTGTCGACGATTGAATACGCAGAAAAGTCGGTGCAATAACGATGCGAACCCGGGTTAAGATCTGTGGTCTCACGCGGCCGGAGGATGTGCGTGCCGCGGTGGCGGCGGGTGTCGATGCCATTGGTCTGGTGTTCTATCCGCCGAGTCCGCGGGCGGTGACGCCCGCTCAGGCGCATGCACTGTGCCGACAGTTACCACCGTTCGTGACGACGGTCGGACTCTTCGTCGATGCGTCTGCGACGGCGGTCCGCCAGGTCCTTGAGCAGGTCCCGCTCGAATTCTTGCAGTTTCATGGCGACGAGCCGCCCGAACTGTGCGGGAGTTTCGGTCGACGCTGGATCAAAGCCGTGCGGATGCGTCCGGGGCTCGATCTCATGGCCCAGGCAGTGCGCTATGAAGCCGGTGCCGGGCTCCTTCTCGACGCCTACGACCCGGGGCTGCCCGGCGGGACCGGGGCCACCTTCGATTGGGCGCGGATCCCACCTGAGCTGGCTTCGCGTATCGTCCTGGCCGGAGGGCTTGATCCAGCGAACGTGGCGGCCGCGATTCGTCGGGTACGTCCTTACGCGGTCGACGTGAGCGGCGGCCTGGAAGCCGCCAAGGGCGTCAAAGATCCGACGAAAATTCATGCTTTTATGCAAGGGGTACGCGATGGCGACACAAGCGGCGACGATGGCCGAGACGATTGATGACCGACGTTCGCGCCCGGACGTCCGGGCGCGAACACCCTATCACTGGCCGGACGCGGACGGTCATTTCGGCCCCTATGGCGGCCTGTTCGTGCCCGAAACACTGATGCAGCCGCTCACCGAACTGCGCGAGGCCTATGAGCGTTATCTGAGCGATCCGCAGTTTCAAGCCGAACTCGACGCTGATCTCCAGGACTACGTTGGCCGGCCCTCGCCGATCTATCTCGCCGAGCGCTGGAGCCGCGAACTCGGCGGCGCCAGGATCTTCCTGAAGCGCGAGGATCTCAACCACACCGGCGCCCATAAGATCAACAACACCGTCGGCCAGGCCCTGCTCGCCAGGCGCATGGGCAAGACCCGCATCATCGCCGAGACGGGCGCCGGCCAGCATGGGGTGGCCAGCGCGACCGTGGCGGCGCGCCTGGGACTGGAATGCGTGGTCTACATGGGCGAGGTCGATGTGGCCCGGCAGGAGGCCAATGTCTACCGCATGCGATTGCTCGGTGCCCGCGTGGTGCCGGTCAAGTCCGGTTCACGCACCCTCAAGGACGCCCTGAACGAGGCGATGCGCGATTGGGTCACCAATATCGACAACACCTTCTACATCATCGGCACCGTTGCTGGTCCACACCCCTATCCGGCCATGGTACGGGACTTCCAGTCGGTGATCGGGCGCGAGGCCCGCGCTCAGATGCTGGCCCGCACCGGGCGTCTGCCCGACGCCCTGGTCGCCTGCGTCGGCGGCGGGTCCAACGCCATTGGTCTGTTCTACCCGTTCATCGAGGACACCGAGGTGGCCATGTACGGGATCGAGGCCGCCGGCGACGGGCTTGAGACCGGCCGCCATGCCGCGCCGCTCAACGCCGGCCGCCCTGGGGTGCTGCATGGCAATCGCACCTATCTCATGGAGGACAGCAACGGCCAGATCATCGAGACCCACTCGGTTTCCGCCGGTCTGGACTATCCGGGGGTCGGTCCCGAGCACGCCTGGCTCAAGGACACCGGGCGCGCCCATTATGATGCTATCACCGACCATGAAGCTCTGGCCGCTTTCCACTCCCTGACCCGCACCGAGGGCATTATCCCGGCCCTGGAGTCGAGCCATGCCCTGGCCTATGCCGCCAAGCTCGCGCCCACCATGCGCCGCGAGCAGAGTATCCTGGTAAACCTGTCCGGTCGTGGGGACAAGGATATGCACACCGTCGCCAAGCACGAGGGCCTGATCCTGTGAGTCGTATCGCCGCCCGTTTCGAGTCCCTGCGCGAGCGCGGACGCACTGCGCTGATCCCCTTCGTCACCGCCGGTGATCCAGACTCCGCAACCACCGTTGCGCTCATGCATGCGATGGTCGCCGCCGGGGCGGACCTGATCGAGCTGGGCGTGCCCTTTTCCGACCCCATCGCCGACGGCCCGGTGATCCAGCGCGCGACCGAGCGTGCACTCGCCAACGGCATCGCCCTGAGCGATGTCCTCGTCATGGTGCGCGACTTCCGTACCACGGATGCGCAGACCCCGGTCGTGCTGATGGGTTATCTCAATCCGATCGAGGTCATGGGCTACGCGCAGTTCGCCGCGCAGGCCGCGGCGGTCGGCGTCGACGGTGCGCTGGTGGTGGACGTACCGCCGGAGGAGGGGCACGACCTGGTGAGGGCGTTGCGCGCCCAGGGGCTCGATCTCGTCTATCTGCTGGCCCCGACCTCGACCGAGCAGCGCATCCGCCGCATCGGCGCGGCCGCCTCCGGTTTCGTCTACTACGTCTCGGTCAAGGGGGTCACCGGCGCCGGTCATCTCGACCTGGCCGGTGTCGCCGACCGGGTAGGTTTGATCAAGTCACTGATCCCCTTGCCGGTCGGAGTCGGATTCGGGATCAAGGACGCGGCGACCGCGGCCGCGGTCGCGCGTCTTGCCGACGCGGTGATCGTCGGCAGCGCCATCGTCAGTCGGATCGAAGACCTCGCCGCCACCCCGCGGCGGATTCCTGCCGTGATCGGCGATTTCCTGGCCGGCCTGCGCGCCGCGATGGACGGAGCCGGTCGTGGCTAAGAAAGTGATCGATACCGAGGACTTGCGCGAAAAGACCATGAGTTGGTTTGAAAAGCTGATGCCGAGCCGCATCCGCACCGAGGCGAGCCACAAGCGTGCCGTACCGGAAGGGATCTGGGCCAAGTGCCCCGGCTGCAACGCGATCCTCTATCGTGCCGAACTCGAACGCAATCTGGAGGTCTGCCCCAAGTGCAACCACCACAACCGCATTCGCGCTCGGCGACGGCTGGACTGCTTTCTCGATGCTGAACCGCGCGAGGAGTTGGGTGCCGAGATGGAATCGGCCGATCCGCTCAAATTCAAAGATCTCAAGCGCTATCGGGATCGTTTGATCGCGGCGCAGAAACAGACCGGCGAGAAGGAGGCACTGGTGGTGCTGCGCGGTCGGCTGAAAGGCGAGCCGGTGGTGGCGGCTGCCTTCGAGTTCGAGTTCATGGGGGGCTCCATGGGTTCGGTGGTCGGGGAACGTTTCGTGCGCGGCATGGACAGCGCGCTGGAGAACGGCGCCGCCCTGGTGTGTTTTTCGGCCAGTGGCGGGGCGCGCATGCAGGAGAGTCTGTTCTCGCTCATGCAGATGGCCAAGACCAGCGCGGCCCTGGGGCAGTTGCGGGCGCGCGGTCTGCCCTTCATCTCGGTGATGACCGATCCCACCATGGGCGGCGTCTCGGCCAGTCTGGCGATGCTTGGCGACCTCAATATCGCCGAGCCCGGCGCCCTGATCGGCTTCGCCGGCCCCCGCGTCATCGAGCAGACGGTGCGTGAGAAACTCCCGGAGGGTTTCCAGCGCAGTGAATTCCTGATGGAGAAGGGCGCCTTGGACATGATCGTCGACCGTCGTGACCTGCGTGAACGCATCAGCGATCTGCTGGCGATCCTCGCGCGGCGACCGCGGCCCTGAGCATCGCAATGCCTACGAAGACCCTGAATGAATGGCTCGCCTGGCAGAGCACACTGCACCCGCATCGCATGGAACTTGGACTGGAGCGGGTGGCCGAGGTGTGGTCGCGGCTGGGCGCACCCGTCCTGGGTTGTCCGGTCATCACCGTCGGTGGGACCAATGGCAAGGGATCCTGCGTGGCCTTGATCGAGGCCATGGCGCAGGCCGCGGGCTATCGCACGGCCTGCTACACCTCGCCGCATCTGGTGCGTTACAACGAGCGGGTGCGCATCAATGGTGAAGCGGTGACGGATGAGGTCCTGTGCGCGGCCTTTACCCGCGTGGAAGGCGCCCGCGGCACGACGCCGCTGACCTATTTCGAGTTCGGCACCCTGGCCGCGCTCGACCTGTTCGCGGCCGCCGGGCCGGATCTGGTCGTGTTGGAAGTGGGTCTGGGCGGGCGGCTCGACGCGGTGAATCTGATCGACGCGGATTGTGCGGTGGTGACCTCGATTGGTCGCGACCACATGGCCTGGCTGGGCGAGACCCCGGATGCCATCGCCGTGGAGAAGGCTGGAATTTTTCGGTCCGGGCGCCCGGCGGTCATCGGTCAACCGGATGCCCCCGAGCGACTGCGCGCCGAAGCGCAGCGCCTGGGCGCGTCGGCGTTCCAGGTGGGCCGCGAGCTTGGTGCGGAGCGCGATGCGGAAAGCGGCGGCTGGAGCTGGCGGGGGAGCGATGGCGAACGCCTGGCCTTGCCGATACCGGCCATGCGCGGCGCCCATCAGCTCCACAATGCCGCCGCCGCGCTGGCGGCGCTGCGCAGTCTGCGGGCGCGGCTGCCGCTGCCGGTGCAGGCGATTCGGGCCGGTCTCGGGCGGGCCCGGCTGCCCGGTCGCTTCCAGGTGGTCCCCGGCACGGTCACCTGGATTCTGGATGTCGCGCATAATCCGCAGGCAGCGGCGGCCCTGGCGGAGAATCTCCGCGGATTTCGCAGTGCCGGGCGGGTGCGGGCCGTCTTCGGCGTGCTGGCCGACAAGGAAGCCGAGGCGGTCGCGGCACCACTAATACCGCTGGTTGATGTCTGGTATCTCACCGCGAGTCGGGACGCGCGCGCCATGCCGGCCGCCCGGCTCGCGGAGTGTTTGCACGATGCCCTTGACGGGGCGCAAAGCGCGGTGTGGACCAGTGTTCCGGAGGCCATCGACGCCGCCGTGGCCGCGTCTGCGCCCGGCGATTGTTTGCTGATTTTCGGTTCGTTCACGGTCGTCGGCGAGGCACTCGCGCGGCCGATCGAGTGAGTCGCCCATGCTGCTATACTGCGCAACCAGGGCAGCGGCGCGTTCAGGCCCGGGGAGGTGTCGCCTGATGCTGAGCCCGGGTGTATGCCGTCCAGTCGTGGTCTGTTCGCCGGCGGAGAGAAGGGTTTATGCGAGAAGGTGCCAAAAAGCGGTTGATCGGTGCGCTGGTGCTCGTCACTCTGGCGATCATCTTCGTGCCCATGTGGTTCGAGCCCGAGTCGTCCCTGGACACGCTGCCGCCGATTCCGGGGTCTTTGTCGCGCGCTCCGAGCTTCGATCCGAAAGTCCAGACGGAGGTCTTTCTGCGGCCCGAGGACTCCGGGGTCGGTGGGCTCGATGAGACACAGTTGACCGTCTCCGAGCCCCTGGCGCTGCCCGCGGCCGGGGTCGCCGGAGCGGGCGGTGCCGCGGCAACTACGCCTCGGCCGGCGGGCACCAAGGCCGACGCGGGGGCCGCCAAGCCACCCACCAAGGCGGAGACGACGGCCACTGCCGTCGTGTCGCCGCGCGGTGCCAATGACGGCATGCCATCCTGGGTGATCCAGGTCGCCAGTGTCGCCACACCGCAGGGCGCGGCCGACCTGGAGCGTAAGCTGCGGGCGGGCGGCTTCACGGCCTTCGTGGAACAGGCGACGGTCAACGGTAAGGTGTATTACCGGGTCCGGGTGGGTCCGGAACTGGATCGTGCTCGCGCCGAGCAGACCGCCGCGCGTCTGCGTGAACGTCACAAGGTCAACACACTGATTACGAACTATCCATAACGGCCGCGATCACGCGTCCACGCTGGGGAACCGCTATGAACTGGGTCGATATGGCGATCGTTGCGATCATCCTGGTGTCCGCGCTGATCGGACTGGCGCGCGGGCTGATCCGCGAGGTCTTGTCGCTGGCCGTCTGGGTTGCGGCACTCGGGGTCGCTTACCTCTATCACCAAGGGGTCGCGGATGCGCTGACCGCGCAAATCGCCCAGCCGAACGTGCGGGCCGGCGTCGCTTTCGTCGGGCTGATCCTGATCGTTTTGATCCTGGGCTCCATCATCGGGGCACTCCTGACGGCGCTGATCGACAAGACCGGGCTGACCGGCCTGGACCGGCTGCTGGGGCTGTTTTTTGGTGCGGGGCGCGGGGGTGTGGTGGTCGCCATGGCGGTGTTCCTGGCGGCATTGACCCCGTTGCCGGAGGAGTCCTGGTGGCAGGAATCCGCGGTCATCGTGCAGTTTCAGCAGGCCGCCGACTGGCTTTTGGGGCTGGTTCCTGCGGACATCCAGGAGCAGTTGAAGCGGGTCTGAGTGTGTCTGCATCGGGCCCCGATCGACCGGCGATTGGCCGGACGCCAAGGCGTTACGGCGACCCATCGGCGGCGGCCCGGACGCGGCATGGTTGCGGTGAGCCCCGTTCTCGGGTAGCTTTGCGCGGTTCCTGTTTTTCGGCGTCCGTCTGCGGTAGACGCGCGAGTGAGGTCTCCAATGTGCGGCATCGTCGGCATCGTCGGCAAGGGGCTGGTCAATCAGGCACTCTATGACGCCCTGCTGGTGCTCCAGCACCGCGGTCAGGACGCGGCGGGGATCGTGACCTGCGAGGGTGAACGGCTGCATTTGCGCAAGGACAAGGGGTTGGTGCGCGATGTGTTCCGCACCCGCAACATGCTCCAGTTGCGCGGTACCATGGGTGTGGGTCATGCACGCTACCCGACCGCCGGGGCCGCCAGTTCCGCCGAGGCCCAGCCTTTCTACGTCAATTCGCCTTACGGCATCGTGTTGGCCCATAACGGGAATCTGACCAACGCCGAGGAGCTGAAGCGCGACCTCTTCGTCGACGACCTGCGTCACATCAATACCGACTCGGATTCGGAGGTGCTGCTCAACATTTTTGCCCACGAGTTACAGGTTCAGGGCAAGTTGCGCATCGATGAGCAGGACATCTTTCGGGCCGTGTCCGGCGTGCACCGGCGCTGTCGCGGCGGCTATGCCGCGGTGGCGATGATTCCGGGTTTCGGCGTCTTCGGCTTTCGCGATCCCTTCGGCATCCGCCCGCTGATCTACGGTCGACGGGAGACCGACGAGGGCACCGAGTACATGATTGCCTCGGAATCCGTGGCCCTGAACACCCTGGGGTTCACCCTGATTGCCGACGTGGCCCCCGGCGAGGCGGTCTTCATCAGCGTGGACGGTGAGCTCCATACCCAGCAGTGTGCCGCCGCGCCGGTCCTCTCCCCCTGCATTTTCGAGTTCGTCTATCTGGCGCGGCCCGATTCCATCATCGACAACATCTCGGTGCACAAGGCCCGCTCGCGGATGGGAAAACGGCTGGCGGCCAAGATCAAGCGTGAATGGGCCGCCCACGACATCGATGTCGTCATTCCGATCCCGGACACCAGCCGCACCGCCGCGCTGCAACTCGCCAATCATCTGAATCTGCCGTACAGCGAAGGCTTCATCAAGAATCGCTACATCGGCCGCACCTTCATCATGCCTGGTCAGAAAGTGCGTAAACAGTCGGTCCGCCAGAAGCTAAACGCCATCGATCTGGAGTTCAAGAAAAAGAACGTCCTGCTGATCGATGATTCCATCGTGCGCGGGACCACCTCCCAGCAGATCATCCAGATGGCACGCGAGGCCGGCGCCAATCGGGTCTATTTCGCGTCCGCCGCGCCGCCGGTGCGCTTCCCGAATGTCTATGGCATCGACATGCCGTCCGCCGTCGAGTTGGTCGCGCACGGGCGTACCGTCGGCGAGGTGGCCGAGTTCTTGGGCGCCGACGGGCTGATCTATCAGGACCTGGATGATCTGATCCAGGCCGTTCAGAAGCGGGGCAAGAGCCATGTGGACCGGTTCGACTGCTCGGTCTTCGACGGGCACTATGTCACTGGGGATGTGACCGCGGATTACCTCCAGCATCTCGAGACCAACCGCAACGACCATGCCAAGGAGGTTCACTCCCTGTACAGCGAGAATGTCATTGGATTGCACAATACCGCCTGAAGACACCTTGAATCCCGATCTGCCGGACGCTGACTCAGTGCCCGGTTTTGCGACCCGCGCGGTGCGCGTCGGGCACCACCGCACCCCCGAGGGGGAGCACGCCGAACCCATCTTCACCACCTCGAGTTTCGTCTTCGGCAGCGCCGCCGAGGCTGCCGCGCGCTTTTCCGGCGAGGCGGCGGGGAATATCTACTCGCGTTTCACCAACCCCACGGTGCGCGCCTTCGAGGAGCGACTGGCCTCGCTGGAGGGTGGGGCCTCCTGCGTGGCCACGGCCTCGGGCATGGCCGCCATCCTCGCGGTCTGTATGGGCCTGCTCAAGGCCGGGGACCATATCGTTTCCTCGCGCAGCGTCTTCGGCAGCACCACCATGCTGTTCAACAAATACCTGACCCGGTTCGGCATCACCACCAGCTATGTGGCATTGAGCGATGTGGCGGGCTGGGCCGCGGCGATCCGCCCGCAGACCCGCCTGCTGTTCTGCGAGACGCCGTCCAACCCCTTGACCGAAATGGTCGATCTGCGTGCCCTGGCACAGCTTGCGGGCGCTCACGGCTGCCTGCTGGCGGTCGATAACTGCTTCTGCACGCCGGCCCTGCAGCGTCCGCTGGAACTGGGTGCGGATCTGGTCATCCATTCGGCGACCAAATATCTGGACGGGCAGGGACGCTGTATCGGCGGTGCCGTGGTCGGTGACCGCAAGCTGGTCGGCGAGGAGGTCTTCGGCGTCCTGCGCACCGCCGGGCCGACCATGAGCCCATTCAATGCCTGGGTCTTCCTCAAGGGGTTGGAGACCCTGGAACTGCGGATGCAGGCGCATTCGCGCGCCGCGGCGGACCTCGCCTGCTGGCTGAGCGAGCAGCCCACGGTCGCGCGGGTCTACTATCCCGGACTGCCGAGTCACCCGCAGCATCATCTGGTGGGCGTTCAGCAGCAGGGCGGCGGCGGCATCGTCGCGTTCGACGTGCGCGGCGGTCGGACCGGGGCCTGGCAGGTCATCGACGCCACGCGCATGCTCTCCATCACCGCGAATCTGGGCGATGTGAAGACCACCATCACCCACCCGGCCACCACCACCCACGGGCGTCTGAGTCCGGAGGAGCGGGCGGCGGCCGGGATCGGCGAGGGGCTGGTGCGGGTCGCCGCGGGGCTGGAGTCGAGCGCGGATATCCGGGCGGATCTGGCGCGGGGGCTGGCGCTGGTGGAGGATGAGTATAGCCATCGGACGTGATAGCCGGACGGAGGGGTGGGTTTCAAACCCGCCCCTACCCGAGTGTCTGTGCGGATATCAGTTACGAAGGCGATAACCGCCGCAATCGCGTCGACGACACGGATCAGGTGGGATCGGGCCGTCTCCCCATGATGCGCGACACCAGGCTATCATCACCACCGAGCCACTCTGATGAGAACGGAGCCCCGTGCCATGTCCAAGATCCGCCGCGAGCCCGCCATTGGCCCCTTTCACGCCGACCAGTTGCGCGAGGGTGACCGCTATGAACTCTCCAATGGTCATCCACTCTACTGCGCCCCGGCGCGGCGCGAGCATGCCGCGCCCAATCTGATCGGGGCTGCCGTCATCGACAGCGATCCGGCGGTCGAGTGGGCCGGTGTGGATGCCGGCTTCACGCCCGCGCCGGGCACCCTGCGCGCTCCCGATGTGGCGGTGGCTGCCGCCGCCGGGGCGGATGCGGACGGCTGGATTCCCGGTGCGCCGCCGCTGGCCATCGAGTATGCCGGTCGCGGTCAGGATCAGGCGGACCTCAAGGTCAAGATTGCCGAGTTGCTGGCGGCTGGAACCCGTTACGTGTGGGTGGTGCGGGTGCAGGGTCCGCGGCGGGTGGAGGTCCACGAGGCCGGGCAGCCGCCGCGCCTGGTCGGGGCGGGCGAAGTGTTGGCGGCGCCGGGCATCCTGCGCAATCCGCTCCCGGTGGAGGCCCTGTACGACCGCGCGGCGGGGCATCGGGCGACGCTGCGCAATCTGCTGCAGCGGGAGGGCTATGACAGCCTGGAGGCGGTGCGCACGGAAGGTCACACGGAAGGGCGCAAGGAAGGTCACAAGGAAGGGCGCAAGGAAGGTCACAAGGAAGGGCGTAAGGAAGGTCGCAAAGAAGGACGCGAGGAAGGCCTGGCCGAGGCCATTCTCGCCTTGTTACAGGGCCGGGGCATCCCGGTGGACGCGCCGCTCGAGACCCGCGTGCGCGCCTGTCGGGAGCGTGACACCTTGCACTGCTGGCTGCTGCGGGCGGCCCGGGGAGAGCAACTGTTCGACGTGGAGTGACCGGGACGTGCGCGGCACTGCGCCCGGCCGCGCACCAACGGTGCCCGCGCTCGGCTTTTGACTTGACTTGGCGGATTCCACGGCATACGTTGAATGACCGTCCGCTCCGGCTTGCCGCCCTTTTGCCTGCGTGCGACCCGGTCCCCTGGCCCGGCCGTGCCGCCCAATCGTCGCTCTTTTTCAGGGACTCGCCATGTCCCATCGCCGCTCCCCGGCCGTCCTGGCCGGCGCCCTGTTGACCCTGTGCGCCGTGACTGCGCGGGCCGGCTCGCTGGACGCCCCGGCCGCGCCCGATAATGCCGGCAGCGCCCTGTACACCATCGCCGATGTCTACAACCGCATCAATAACGGCTCGACCGCCGGTCAGTGGCGGCTGCCCAACATCAAGGAATTGCAGAGCCTGATCGATTTCGGTCAACTCGACCCCGCGCTGCCCGCGGGCCACCCGTTCACCGGCGTGCAGAGCAGCGGGGAGATCGGCGAGGAGAGCCGCTACTGGTCGTCCACGACGCGCGCGGGATTCAACAACACCTACTTCGCCTGGAACCTGGTGCTCTACGACGGCGAGGGCAGCGTCTGGAACGGCAACAAGGACCTCGAGAACTACGGTGCGCTACCAGCACCGTGGCACGAATCCGGGCGGGTTGCGTACCTCCATCAGCTCATCGCCGATGGCCAGGACCACGAAGCCCAGGCGGTTGGCGTGACGTAGCACACTGTCCTCGACCGCCAGGGTGGCGAGGATGCCGATCACCGGAATGGTGCGGAATTCGGCAAAGAATTCACGCAGCCGATCAATCTCCGCGACGAGTGCATCGACATCGGCACTGCGCAGAGTCGACTTGGTGCTGTTGAGACACACCAGGGTCGGGGTCACGGCGATGGCGTCGAATTCCTGCACCCGCCCGTCGGGGAGCTTGCGTTTGCGCCGCACCGACAGGTCGATGATCTCCTCGCCGCAGACCTCATGGACCACGCGCGCTAGACTGGGTGCGACCAGGTCCTCGACGATGGTTCCGAGCCTATTGGCCATCTCGCCCCACTTGCGGTTGAGCTCGCGATGCTCGCGTCGGGTCTCGTCTTTGAAGTCGCTCATCTCGTTCTTGAAGTCGCTCATCTCGTTCTTGAAGTCGCTCATCTCGTTCTTGAACTCGCCCATCTCGTTCTTGAACTCGCCCATTTCATCCTTGAATTCCCGCATCTCATCCTTGAACTCGCGCATCTCCCGACTCAGCCGCGCCACCTCGGCCGCGGTGCACGCCGCCTGCTCGGCCAGGACTTGCAGGGCATATTCCAGGGTGTCGACCCGCGGTTTCAGGGCGGCGGCGGTCATGGTCAGGCGTCTCGGGGCAGGGGTTCGTATCCCATCATGATAGCACTCGTGCGCTCCACGGACGACGGCCGGCCCGTGCTAAGGGTGCGATCCAAAAAAGAAAAGGAGGAAATACTTTTTCTGTTCGATCAGCCCCAGGACTTCCGCCAGGTTCCAGCGTTCCAGGGGCGGCAGGCAGTAATGGTCCGCGGGCCGAACCGGACCTTCGGTATTGAAAAAGCGCATGGCATGGCTCCCGGTGATCATGTGGTTGGCCGTCACGAGGTCGACATCCGGGACACGACCGACGCACGCACGGCTGACCTGAGTCAGAGCGCGCCCTCAGCGCGATGTGCAGGATAAGCATACCACCGGATGTTGGACCGACGGCTATTGGACCGACTTATGGGGCTCGCCCTGCCGCGTTCCAGATCGAGATCGCGAGCTTTTATTGCTTGACTTGGCGGATTCCATCGAAAAGAATAAGGACAATCGGTAAACCACAGAACGAGCCGACCGGCTCCGGTTTTTCGTCAACGCGCGCAGGGCTTGCTTCGACCTCCCAGACAGGTCGTTTCATCCTCCCGATCCACCAAGATGTTCACCCCCCCCCCCCCCCATCTCCCCCCCCTCAACACCCCCCCAGATGGTCCCCCCCCCCCCCCCGAATTTCCGCTCCCTGAACCCGGCCCCCTCCGGGGCGACGGGTCGCTTGCCATCCTTTGTCTATCCTCGGCCACGCCTGGCCCGGGGGTGCTGGCGCGCCGCCGCCCGCGTCCGGTCCTGGCGCCGCCCGTGCTGGGCGCGTCGCGCGGATGACCGTCCGCCCCGGCTTGCCGCCCTTTTGCCTCCGTGCAACCCGGTCCTCTGGCCCGACTGTGCCCCCCAATCGTCGCTCACTTTGTCACCCTTGTTCAGGAGACACACCATGTCCCATCGCCGCTCCCCGGCCGTCCTGGCCGGCGCCCTGTTGACCCTGTGCGCCGTGACTGCGCGGGCCGGTTCACTGGATGCCCCGGCCGCGCCCGATAACGCTGGCAGCGCCCTGTACACCCTAGACGCGCTCTACAACCGCCTGAACACCGGCGCGGCCGGGAGCAAGCGCGGGGCGACCTTCGCCGAGCCGACGGCCGCGCCGGCGGCGACCATGTACGACCTGGACGCCCTCATGGCCAAGATGCCGGCGGTTGATGCGACCAACGGCGCGGTCCCCGGGGATGTGATCAGCGGCAAGACCTACTGGGGCTTGACGGCGGCCGGCTGGGGCCCGCAAACGGGCACCGGCGCCGGGGGCGTCAGTGCCGGCGTGCCGCAGACCGGACAGACGACCTGCTACAACGCGTCCGGTGCGGTGATCGATTGCAGCGGCACCGGCCAGGACGGCGCCCTGCAAAAGGGCGTTGCCTGGCCCGACCCGCGCTTCACCGACAACGGCAACGGCACCGTCACCGACAATCTCACCGGGCTGATCTGGCTGACGGATGCTTATTGCCTCGGGAGCCAGATTTGGACAAATGCCTTGTCGAAGGCCAACGCGCTGTTTGACGGCTGTACCAATTGCGGCGGGACCGATAACGACTGCGGACTGACCGATAGCTCGACCGCCGGCCAATGGCGCCTGCCCAACATCAAGGAGCTGCTAAGCCTGGTCGATTCTGGCCAATTCAACCCGGCGCTGCCGACCGGGTATCCGTTCCCCGGCGTGCCGTCGAAGTTCTATTGGTCGTCCACGACCTGCGCGGACGGCACCAACTACGCCTGGTTCCTGTCCCTCGGCGACGGCTTCATTCTCAGCACCTTTAAGGCGAACGCCCGCTACGTCTGGCCGGTGCGAGGCGGACAATAGACCCTTGGACACTTGGTGCGCTTTGGCCCTTTGGGGGGTGCAGGGGGGGCACCCCCCCTGCCGCGCGCAGCGCGCTAAAACTTTTTTAAATATAATTATTTCAGACAAACTGATTGAACGTTATCGGGTGCTGAAGGCGCAGGCGCCGGGGTGCCTGCTCCTGATGCAAGTCGGGGCCTTCATGCAAGCGATTCGACTGCCGAATTCAGGTTCACGGGGATGACCCTTACCACTCACAACTTGCCACGGAGCACCGTGCGATGATGGCCCTGATTGCAACCCTTGGCGCCCTCTCGGCGCGCGCGACCCGCCGGCCCGGTGCGGCGTTCACCGTCCTGACCGCCGCCCTGCTGGGGGCACTCAGCGCCCCCCTGCCGGCAGCGGACCTCGCCACCAGCGCCCAATACGCCTGGTCGGAGAACACCGGCTGGCTGAACCTCAAGGCCACGGATGGCGGCGCCCAGGTCTACAGCGACCACCTGGAAGGCTACGCCTGGCATGAGAACCTGGGCTGGATGCGCCTCGGCACCCACACCGGCGGCGGATCCCATACCTACGGGAATACCACCGCCACCAACTACGGTGTCAACCGCGACAGTAGCCTCGCCGGCAACGGCCGGCTGTCCGGCTATGCCTGGAGCGAGAACGCCGGCTGGGTCAACTTCGCGTCAGCCAACGGCGGGGTGATGAGCGCCGATGCCGTCACCGGCGCCATCGACGGCTACGCCTGGGCGGAGAACGTCGGCTGGGTGCGCTTTGCGAGCTACAACGTCGCCGCCCAGCCCTGCGGCCCGGGGGTCGCCTACACCACCGGCCAGTGGCAACAGTTCGCCGTGCCGTGCGAGCCCAGCCCGGCCACCATTGCCAGCGTGCTCGGCAACTCCCCCACCGCCAACCTGCCGGAGGCGAGCTACAGCACCTCCTGGTTCCTGTACGGTCGCAATGGGACCAACAGCGGCAATGTCGCCTTGGCCAAGACCGCCACCCTGACCAGCGCCGCCGGCTACTGGTTCAAGAGTCTCGTCGCCCCGGTCGGCAACCGGCTCCAGGTCCTCACCGGCACCGTCCCCGTGGTCGAGAGTGTCACCGGCTGCACCTCCGCCACCGGCTGTGTCGTCGTTCCGGTAGCGACCGGCACGGCCGCCGCACGCATGATCGGCAATCCCTTCCCCTACAACATCGACTGGTCCCAGGTGCGGGTGCGGGTCGGCGGGGATGGCGGCAACCTCTATACCCCGACCGAGGCCTTCGGCGCCGAGATCGTCAACAAGCAGATCTGGATCTGGAACGGCAACGACTACACCACCTGGGACGACGACACCGATCCGGGCAACCTCCAATACTTCAAGTCGTTCTTCATCAAAGTCATGACCGACGGGGTTGGGAAGACAATCGACCTGCTGATCCCGGCGACGTTCTCCGACGTGCCGGTCACCGCCCTGCCGACCGGCTTCACCGAACGCTTGGCCGCCGTCGTGCGGTCCTGGTCCCAGTCGGCCCGCGACTGGCTGATCCCCCCGGCCGCCGCAGCCGAACCTGCGGCCGAGCCTTTCGCCGGTTGGCAGGTGCGCCTGCGGGTCACCAACCCCAAGACCGGCGCCAAGGCGCGCGCCTTGCTGGGGCAACGGACCGCCGCCGAGCCGGGCTATGACCCCGCCGACCTGACCGCCCTGGCGCCCTTCGCCAGCCCTTACCTCACCCTGGTCTTCCCGCAACCCGGCTGGGGGGTCAACAAGGGCGACTATGCCGCCGACTTCCGTCCGGCCGACGGTGTTCCCGACCAGTGGAACCTGGAGCTGCGCAGCGACCCGGTCGGTTCCCGGGTGGTACTGCGCTGGGAGGGCGACCCCGCCACCCTGGTCCGCTCGCGCTTGACCGACCGTCTGACCGGGCAGGTCATCGACCCCAGCGATCCGGCCTATGCTCAGGGTTACCCGCTCACCCTCACCACCAAGGTGCGAGCCTTGAGTTGGGAGTATCTCGGTGACTGAGCCGAGCGTAGGCATCGCCCATCCCGGCGGCGCGTACCCCATTGGACATCCCACCCACCTGAACCGAGACGCGACCGATGCACGAGAGACCACCCACGGCCAAGCCCCTAGACTCCACCGACCCCGGCACTACGGATGACCTTACGCCGACCGTAACCGACCGCCGCGAGGCCCTACGCAAACTCGGCCTCATGGCGGCCCTGACCCCGCCGACCATCATGACGCTGTTGCTGTCGCGGCGCGCCTCGGCGGCTTCCGAACCGCCGCTGGATCCCTGATGCTGGAGGCCAGTCTCGGTACCACCCGCCTGCTCGCCCGCCCGGGCGACCGCCGCCTGTGGCTGCTCGATGCCGGCACGGCCGCCCTGTGGGACCTGCAGGCGGCGGGCTGGACCGCCGCGCCTCTGGCCGGGTTGCTGGCGGAGCGCTTCGGCCTAGCGCCGGAGGACGCCCACCGTTATCTGGATGAGCTGCAGGCCCAATGGCACGCGGCCGGTCTGCTGGAGGCGGACCGCGAGGGCGGGCGCTTTGCCGCCGCGCCGACCGAGCCGCCGCTGGCGTCACCCCCGGCGACCGCCCCCCCGCCCGGGGCCTGGCGGCTGGCGGTGGCGGATCGGGCGGTCAGCCTGGCGATCCCGGATGAGGGGCTACGTGCCGTGTTGGCGCCGTTGCTCCCGCACCGGTCGGGCACCGACCCCGGCGCGTCCGCGGGACCAGTCGCCGACCAGTTGACCTTGCACGGCGCGGCCCGGCACTGGACCCTCACGGCGAACGGTTCGGTCCTAGAGACGGGACAGGGCATGGATGCCGCCCTGGTCGCGACCCTGCATACCCTCACCGAACTGGGCTGCCGTCCGGCCGAGCGACTGCTGATCATCCACGGCGCCGGTCTGGTCGCGCCGGACGGGCGCGGCCTGCTGCTGATCGCCCCCGGCGGGTCCGGCAAGAGCACTCTGGCCGCGGCCCTGAACGCTCAGGGCTGCGGGCTGCTTAGCGACGACGTGGTGCCGGTGACCCCGAGCGGTGAGTTGCTGGGACTCGGGTTGCCCCTGTCTCTGAAGGCCGGGAGCTGGCCGGTACTGCGCGACTGTCGACCAGATCTGCCGCAGGCCCAAGTGGTGATGCGTTACGGCCAGTCGGTGCGCTACCTGCCGCCCGCCAGCCGCGCGGTCAACACCGGAGTCAGGGCCGGTCTGGTGCTCTTTCCCCACTACCAGCCGGGTGGTACGCCGGGGTGGACGCGGCTGACACCGGCGCAGGTGCTGCAGCGCGTGGTGGCCGCGGAGGCGGTCATCCGCGACCTGACCCAAGCCAAGCTGGAGGCCTTGGCGCGCTGGGCCGGCGCGGCACCGGCCTTCGCCTTGACCTATCCCGACCTCGACCATGCCCTCGCCCTGGTGCGCGGGCGGCTGGCCGCGACGGCGGCCCCGGGCTGACCGCCCGCGTTTTGATGCCGGCACACCCCCGCGCTGCTCATCCGCGCGTCCGCCTCCGGCAGGACTTGGCGGCGCTGCTCGACCCCGCCGGGGTCGGTCTGAACCCCCTGGCCGATGCCCGCGTACTCGATTGGGTCGGCCTTTATCGGCTGGCTTCCGCCCACTTGGTCGCGCCCAGCCTCTACGTCGCCTTGGCGGTGGGGCCACGGCTGGAGGCGGTGCCCGAACCGGTGCGCATCGCCCTGGCCGAGCTGCATCGGCTCAATGCCGAGCGCAATGCCCGGCTGCGGGCGGTGTTGCGCGACACGGTGCGCCTGCTCAATGCCGCCGGGTTCGAGCCGCTGCTGCTCAAGGGGGCGGTGGCGCTGTTGCCCGCATCCGATCCCCTCGCCGCGGCGCGCATGCTGAGCGACCTGGACCTGGCTCTGTGCGATGGGACCGCCGAGCAAGGGGAGCAGGTTCTGCGCGCGGCCGGCTACGGCGACGCGGACAACTGCAACCCGGAGCATTTCGGCCCGCCCATGCATCACCACACGGCCCCGCTGTTTCACCCCAGCGGTGAGGGCTATGTGGAACTGCACCGCCGCGTGCTGGGGAGGTTGGTGCCGGCCGCCGCGCTGCCGCTGGCTCAGATGGCCGCCGCGGCCGAGCCCGTGGCATGGGAGGGTCTGCGCCTGCGCATCCCGGCGCTGACGCATCGGCTGCTGCACAATGCGCTGCACCATCAGGTGCAGGATCAGGGCTTTTACGTCGACCGCCGGTCCTTGCGCCAACTGCACGAATTTGCGCGGCTACGCGCACTGCCGGCCGCGGCGGCAATCGACTGGCCGCGCCAACTTGCCGCACTGGACCGGCTGGGCTTGGGCGATCCGGTGCGCGGCTGGCTACTCGCGGCCGAGCGCTTGTTCGGGCAACCGCTGCCGCTCGGTGTCCGCCCCGGCGTGGCTGCCCGCCGCGCGGAGGCCCGCTTCTGGTTCTGGGTCGAGTACCCGCGGCTGTGGCCGCTCTACCGGGATGCCCAGCGGCTGCGCCACCTGCCCCGGCGGCTGATCACGCCAAGTTGGTATCCGGCCAAGTATCGCGCCTTGCGGCAGCGCTGGTTTCCAGGGTCGGGGGCTGGCGCCGCGACGGTCAAGCCGAATTTGGGTGTGGACTCACGCAAGGACGCCGAGGGATGAGGCGAGGCGCCTCGCTCCGGCTCACAATGCGTCGCCCCCACGGCCGGTGGATTGCCGCAACCGCGCCGACGACACGGTTCAGGTGGAATCGGGCAGCCTCCCCATGATGCACGACACCAGGCTATCATCACCACCGAGCCGTCCTGATGACCACGGAGCCCAGCGCCATGTCCAAGATCCGCCGCGAGCCCGCCATTGGCCCCTTTCGCGTCGACCAGTTGCGCGAGGGTGACCGCTATGAGCTCTCCAACGGCCATCCACTCTACTGCGCCCCGGCGCGGCGCGAGCATGCCGCGCCCAATCTGATCGGGGCCGCCGTCATCGACAGCGATCCGGCGGTCGAGTGGGCCGGTGTGGATGCCGGCTTCACGCCCGCGCCGGGCACCCTGCGCGCCCCCGATGTGGCCGTGGCCGCCGCCGCCGGGGCCGACGCGGACGGCTGGATTCCCGGCGCGCCGCCGCTGGCCATCGAGTATGCCGGTCGCGGTCAGGACCAGGCGGATCTCAAGGTCAAGATTGCCGAGTTGCTGGCGGCCGGCACCCGTTACGTGTGGGTGGTGCGGGTGCCGGGTCCGCGGCGGGTGGAGGTCCACGAGGCCGGCCAGCCGCCGCGCCTGGTCGGGGCGGGCGAGGTGGTGGAGGCGCCGGGCATCCTGAGCAATCCGATCCCGGTGGAGGCCCTGTACGACCGCGCGGCGGGGCATCGGGCGACGCTGCGCAATCTGCTGCAGCGGGAGGGTTACGACAGCCTGGAGGCGGTGCGCACGGAAGGGCGCGAGGAAGGCCTGGCCGAGGCCATTCTTGCCTTGTTACAGGGCCGGGGCATCCCGGTGGACACGTCGCTTGAGACGCGCGTGCGTGCCTGCCGGGAGCGCGACACCTTGCACCGCTGGCTGCTGCGGGCCGCCCGGGTCGAACGGGGCGAGCAACTGTTCGACGCGCCGTGATCGCCCATGTCGAGGCTGAGCTGGCGACCAAGTCCGACCTCCTGGCGCTGGAGCGGGCGCTCAAGGCCGAAATTCGCGAACTGGAGTACCGCCTGATCATCAAACTCGGGGCCATGATCATGGCCGCCGTCGCCGCGGTGGCAGCATTGGTCAAGCTCCTCTGACGCAGCCGTTCCACCTTCAGGACGAAACCTATGGCATCAGGCTATCATCACCACCGAGCCACCCCGATGACAGCGGAGCCTAGCAGCCTGTCGGACTTTAGGCGATTTCCGAATAAGACGCTGTGTTGACTTATACCCTTATCCTAGCGGCTAAGTCCGACAGGCTGCCAGCGTAGCGTTCGACGTTCCGCACCAGCGCGGCTCAGCGCTGCCGATACGCCGCCAGCTCCGCCCGCAGAGCGGCCAGTTCCGACTCGGCACGCTCGGCGCGCAGATGCTCGGCTTCGGCCCGCGCGCGCTCGATGTCGGCCCGCGCGCGTTCGGCCTCGCCATCGGTCGGCAGCGGCCTGCCCTGCGCGTCCGCCCAGCGCAGCCAGGTGCCGGGCAGACCGCGGTAAACGCCGGTCCACAGCAGCAGGCTCAGACCCAGCAGCGGACTCGGCAGCCGGCCCGCGGAATCGCGCTCGAGCGCCAGATAGGTCCCGCCGGAGAGCGCAAAGCCGGCCCAGTCATCCGGATTGAAGGGGTCGAACCAGAAATACTCGGGCACCCGCATACAGTCCCGATAGACCCGCAGCTTCTCGCCCTTGTCCTGGCGCCAGGTGGTCGCGGACAACAGCTCGATGACCACATCCGGGGCTTTGCCCTGCTCCCAGACCACCCAGCTCTTGCGCTCGCCCCGCGGCACGCCCAGCGCGACGAAGACATCCGGACCCTTGAAATGGAGTCCGCGGGTCTGCTCCAGGGTGTAGTAAACGAACATGTTGCCGTTCACGTAGCCCTCGCCGCGGGCCTCCAGCCAGCGGTCCAGGGTCTCGATCAGCAGGTCCATCTGCCACTTGTGGCGTTGGGTTTCCATCGGCTCTCCGTCGTCGCAAGGCAGCTCGTCCTGGGTCGGCGGCGGGTCCGGCAGGTGCTCCGGCGGGTCTTCGTCGATCCAGGGCGCGATGAGCGAGTGGGCGGTTGCGGTGTGGGCCATGGTTGGCTCCAGGGTCGGCTCCAGGGTCGGGTGGCCCGGTGCGCGCACCGGGTCGGACTGACTCGCAATGATAGACCGAGCGGCCGTGCGATGCACGGCGGTGCCGAGAGCGCGTTGCCATTTCCCCTTGCGCGCTGTCTCCACATGACGCAGGACAACCGGCTATCATCAACCCAAGCTGGTGACCACGGAGGCCAGCGTCATGTCCAAGATCCGTCGCGAGCCCGCCAGCGGCCCCTTTCGCGCCGATCAGTTGCGCGAGGGTGACCGCGATGAGCTGTCCAACGGCCATCCACTCTACTGTGCGCCGGCGCGGCGCGAGCACGCCGCGCCCAATCTGATCGGGGCCGCCGTCATCGACAGCGATCCGGCGGTCGAGTGGGCCGGCGTGGATACCGGCTTCACGCTATCGTTTCTGGAAGCGGCAGTGGGTCGCGCGGCGCCGCCCTCGCGTTGCTGATGACCCTGCCCATCGCTAGGGTTCGGCCGACTGGACCGCCCGCCAAACCACCCGCTCCAGCCCGACTCCGACCACCGCAAACAGTCGCAGATCGGTCAGGCCATAGCGGGTCTGCAGGGCGGCCCCGTAGCGTTGCGCCTGATCCGCTGCCTCCGCCAGTTTCGCCTGAATGAACGGCAGCGCCGCCAATTGCGCCGCAGTGGATTCACGCACCTGCTCCCCGGTCAGACCCAGGTCTTTCAGGCTCAGGTATTTGAATTCCAGGAGCAGATCCAGAGCCTGAAACTGCCGCATATCGGATCGGACAATCAGGCTCAGATCGCTATAGCCGTGGTCCACCTCGGTTTCCGAGATCATCATATACAGACGGTCATCGAACAGCAGCGTGAGGAAGGCGATTTTCACCAGCAGTTCATTGGTCCAGCGATAATCGCGATTCGATAGTACCGGGAGATAACGCTGTTCGATAAAAGCGACCAGCGGGGCTAAATCGCCTTGGAGATACACCGTTTCCGCCAGGCGCGGGATGGTCTGGCGATCTTCGTAGGTGGGCAGCCAGAGTTCCCGGAGCCGTTCCACATAGAGCGAGCGGGCCACCAGATTTGGGATGTTCAGGATCGCCTTGCCCAGCACGCCTCGCCCGGCGAACGTCAGGATCCCAAAGTAGTATAGCAGCGAGGCCATGAACGGCTGATCCTTGACCGCGGCCAACACATCCGCGACGCCGAAGCGTCGGGCTAGGCGGGGAATGATCACCCCCTCCTCGCCATTGAGCGCCTGAATCAACACCGCTTCGCCATGGGGGAGTTGGGCGATGTAGGCCAGCTTGCCGCGATCCATCGCCAGATTTTCATCAAGCATCTCCTGCGGATAGCGGCCATCGGTCTGCAATGCCTTGAGAAAATAAAGGCTCAGGGTCGGGTTGTAGAGCCGCTCACCACCGGTTTCGCTAAAGCAGTAACCGTTATAAAAAGTGCGCATGGTTTCCAGGGCGTCCGCCGGCGACCAGGAGGCGCCTTCTCCCGCCATGCGCTCCAGCACGGTAGCGATCTCGGCTTCGGTGAAACCGCACAAGTCGTTGAACGCTGCCTTGAGATAGATGTTCTCCCCGACGTTATAGCCGCTGGTCATGTCGCTGAGGACGACTGGTGAAACACCGGTGATAAAGACCCGATCCAGTCCTTGTCCACCCGCCGCCGCTTTCACCGCCTTGAACACGGTTTTCAGCAAGCCTTCGCCATAGAGTAGGGCTTCGTAATACGTCTGTTTGCGCCCGGCCATCAGCACGTCGTTGGCGAAGTTGTCGTACTCGTCGATCAGCAGATAGAGACGCTGTTTTTCGCGGCGCACCCGAATCAGCAGGGAGGAGAGTGAGTCGACCGCGTCGTCCGGAGCGATTTCAATATCATGCCAACCATAGTTGGCAGCACAGGCCTTGATCGCGGTATTGATATGTCGATGCAGCGCCGCTTCGATCTCTTTTACATCCCCCTGCGCTTTCACCAGCGAAAAATCCCACTTCATTACGAAATACTGGTTATGCCGTGGCGTGGGATTCTTACCGATGGCTAAATGCCCAAACAATGCCTCGAATTGCGCCGCTCGCTTGATGTCGTAGTAATGTTCCAGCATCGACAGCAGCAGGCTCTTGCCGAATCGGCGAGGGCGGATGAAGATCAGTTGATCTCCTGCCGCTTCGAGGAGGGGAATCCGGTCGGTGCGGTCCTGGTAGAAGTAGCCGCCCTGGATGAGCTTGCTGAAATCGCTTAAGCCGTACGGAAATTGCATTGTGGAGTTCCTCGCACCAGGGCTGGGCGGGCGCTGATCGGACCGGTCTCCAATCGCGCCGAGCGCCGGACTCAGCGCATGCCCAAGGGCGAGACGCCGAACAGCCAGAGATGGGTCCCGCCCATGAAGGCCCCGTACAGTAGCAGCCCCAAGGCCAAGGCGATCCAATCGTTCCACTTGCCGGGCGGGGCGCCTTGCACCGGCGGCGCGGTGCGCCACATATAGGAGAGGCGATCGGCCAGCGACCAGGCCAGGAAGGAGCCGAACAGTACCAGATCCGCCAGGTTGCCGTTGGCGATCAGGTGGGCCAGCGCCCAGAGGATGACGGCCAGCAGCATGGGGTGTTTGGCCCAGGTTTGGATGCGCCCCGGCAGGTAGGCGGCGACCAACAGGGGAAAGACCGGCACCAGAACCAGCAACGCGAGGTGCGCGGTCCAGACGGGCGGGGCGTACACTGTGAACGGCTCCTGGCGGGCCAGCCCGTAGCCCCAGAGGATCAGCAAAAAGCCGGTCAGGTTCAACACCGAGGCGAGCCCCTTGTAAGGGACCTCACCAATGCGCACTTGAAGGGATTCGCGCCATGTCGCGGCGAGAAAGGGGAGCGAATGTACACCGATAAAGAGGATGAGACCGATGATGAGGATCGCCATGGAACAGGACTCCGTTGGTACGTCGGCGGGAGTGCCGCGATGAGAGGTCTGCGAATCCTAACCGAATCCGCGGCCGCGCGTCGCCTCTGCCGGCGCCCGGACGAGTGCGGGAGTGCGCGATGGACGCGCTGATCGAGGCCCGCGAGCTGGTCCGGACCTACCCCGGACCCAATGGCGGCGTGCGTGCGGTCGATGGGGTGAGTTTTCGGGTCGAGCCCGGCCGGTGTTTTGGTTTACTGGGTCCGAACGGGGCGGGGAAGACCACGACCCTGGAGATGTTGGAGGGGATCCAGACGCCGAATGCGGGTCAGGTGCTGTTCCGCGGCGCGCCCCTGGGTCACGCCTACCGGGAGTCCATCGGCATCCAGTTTCAGGCGACCGCGCTGCAGGACTTCCAGACCGTGGCCGAGACCCTGACGATGTTCGCGAGCCTCTATCGCCGTAGGGCCCAGCGCGATGAGGTGATCCGGCTCTGCAATCTGGACGAGATCCTGGATCGGGATACCCGCAAGCTCTCCGGTGGTCAACGGCAGCGCTTGCTCCTCGCCGTGGCCCTGGTCAACGATCCGGAACTGGTCTTTCTGGACGAACCGACCACCGGACTCGATCCCCAGGCGCGGCGCAACTTCTGGGCCTTGATCGAGACGGTGCGCCGCCGCGGCACCACGGTCCTGCTGACCACCCACTATATGGAAGAGGCCGAACGCCTGTGCGATGAGGTGGCCATCGTCGACCGCGGGCGTATCATCGCCCAGGGTTTGCCGGGCGTTCTGATCGGTGAGCATTTCCCGGCCGCGGTGATCCGTTTGCCGGCTTCGGCATGGCCGGACGGCGTGCCCCTGCCGCCAACGGCGACCAGTCGCGGGGGCGAGATCGAACTGTTCGCGGAGGCGGCGGCGCCGGTTCTCAAGGAATTGGAACAACTGGGCGCGGATTTGTCGGCCCTGCGGGTCGCCACACCGAATCTGGAGGATTTATTCCTGAAGCTGACCGGGCACGCCTTGCGGGCCTGAGCCCGCGGCAGGTGGCGTGATGCTCAGGCAATTGCTCTAAGGAACCGTTCACTAATAAGTTAAACAGGTCAATTAAGGAACGCGTTTGGCGTCTTGGTCGTTGTCGTTGTCGTTGTTTAAAAGTAATTCTGAATCGTCTAAGGCCGGACGGGCCTTGATCATCGTTCCGGCCGTAGGGTGGACAAGCGCTAGCGCAGTCCACCGAATCCCGCGCCGCCGCTGGTGGTGGACTGCGCTACGCTTGTCCACCCTACGATGCCGCGTGGCCGGTGCCATGATCAAGGCCGCCAGACGTAAGATCGCAGTCCGTTGCCGCAAACCCATCCATGAACAGGAGCCCCACGCATGTGGCGCCGCATCTTCGCTGTTTTCGTCGCCCGTAACCGGGAGTTCTACCGGGACCATGCCGGACTCGGGTGGAATATTTTCATGCCGATCCTGATGGTGCTGGCATTCGCCTTCATCTTCAGCGGCGACCCGCAGGATCAGTTCAAGGTCGGGGTGATCACCACCGACGGCGCCTTGCCGCAGTCCCCAGCCGGGTTTCTGGCGCTGGATCATGTCCAGTTCGTTCCTTTGACCGATCCGGAGGGTGGGGTCATGAAGGTCGAGCGTCACCAGATCGATCTCCTGATCGACGCGCGCACGGCCCCACTGACCTATTGGGTCAATCTGGAGTCACCGCGCGGCTATCTCGCCGAACGCTTGCTGCTGGGCGCCGAGCCTGGCGGAGGCGTAGAGATTGCCGACCAGGGAGCAGGGCCGGCACGCCGGACCGTCAGTGGGGCGGCCGTCAGCTACGCTGATTGGGTGTTGCCTGGGGTCCTGGCCATGAACGTGATGTTCTCCAGCCTCTGGGGCGTGGGCTGGGTGATCGTGCGTTACCGCAAGAATGGGGTGCTGCGGCGGCTCAAGGCGACGCCGCTGAGCCCCTTTGAGTTCCTGGCCGCCCAGGTGCTCTCGCGACTGTTGGTGGTGATGAGTGCGAGCCTGGTGATTTATACCGGCGCCGCCTTGCTGCTCGACTTCCCCATGCGCGGTTCTTACACGGCGCTCGCCCTGATCTATGTCGGCGGGGCCCTATGCCTGATCAGCCTGGGGCTGATTGTCTCGGCGCGATTGCGCACGGAGGAACTGGCCGACGGCATCCTGAACCTGATGTCCTGGCCTATGCTGCTGCTGTCCGGGGTCTGGTTCTCGATGGAGGGCACCAGTGCGGCGGCTCGTTTGCTGTCGCAACTCTCGCCCTTGACCCATATGGTGGACGCGGCCCGGCGGGTCATGATCGATGGGGCGATGGTGGCGGACGTGCTGCCGCAGATTTTGATCCTGGCGGGTCTGGCCCTGGCTTTTCTCTCGCTGGCGGCCTGGTTGTTCCGCTGGGAGTAGTTGCAGAATGTTGCCGCGTGCCGGAAACCTCTTCGCGCTGCTGCCGGGGCCGGCGACGGGCGAGATCTTTGAAGAACTGCTGCGATTGGAACTGCCCGCGGGACGGGTCTGGATCGAGCGCATTGTCAGCAGCGCAACCCCGGAAACGGTCTTGTATGACCAGCCGCAGTCCGAGTGGGTCCTTCTGCTCCAGGGCGAGGCGCGGCTCTGGATTGCGGGCGAGGAACGGATGCTGGTCAGCGGCGACTATCTCTTCATCCCCGCCTACACGCCGCATCGCGTGGTCGAGACGTCCGCCGAGCCCCCGTGCATCTGGTTGGCAGTGCACTTTGAGGGCGGCGGATCCTAATCTCTAGGCGAACTCTTCGTCCCGACCGATTTCCCAGTTACTCTGGTTGATCAGCGCCTCCACGGAGCGGGCCAGGCGGTATTTCTGCTCCATCTCAAAGGGTTGGCCCTTGTCCCAGCACTCCGCGGCCTCGTCGGCGACGAGCGGCAGGCCCTGTCTGCAGATTTCCCACAGGGTACTGGTTTGTGTGTTAGTCATCATGGCCTCCTCGAACTTGTTTTTTTGGATGGGGGTTGAACCCCCTGCATGTCCATCGCGGCAAGTACCGCGCCCCGTCGCGCGGCGCCTGAGGCTTGCTCAGGATGTCGCGTCGACCATAAGCGATGTTCCGGCAATCGCCAAACTGCATCAAAAGGCATCCTGCAATGCGATGGACACGGGTATCATAGGCTTCATTGAGAATTCTGCTTGCGGAAATCGCGAATTAGTTGCCCCAGCGCAAAGAAAAGACAAAAAGAGCGTCGAAAACATCAGTTCTGATGGCTTTAACTTGCAGAAAACTATAAGGATATTAGCAAATTGTCGAGCTTCTTCCGGGTGCGGGGAAGGGCGCGTTGCGGATCGGTAGCATCAGCCGCTCGCCACGGTTCGGCTGACCTCAGGCGGGAGCGAGTCGACGAACCGTATTCGGTAGGTGTTCCCGCACCACTTGGGCAAAGACTTCCAGGGCGGCGCGGCGCGGAAAGCTGCGGCGGTACACCAGCGCGATGCGCCGGAAGGCGTCCGGCAAGGCGAGCGGACGGGCGATGATGCCGCTGTCGGTCATCCAGCCGCCGCGGATGGCCAGGGCCGGCACCAGGGTGCAGCCAAAGCCGGCGCCGACCAACTGCAGCAAGGTCTCCAGGCTGGCCGCCCGCAGATCCGCCATCTCGCCATGGGTGGGGCGCTCCGTCAGGCGGCACACGTCCATGACCTGGTGAGTGAGACAATGGCCGTCGGCGAGCAAGAGCAGGTCGATGGATTTGAGGTCCTCGGCATCGATCTCGTCTTTCTCGTAGAGTGGGTGATTGCGTGGATGGGCGAGCCAGAAAGGCTCGTCGAACAACGGTATGGCATCCAGGTCCGCATCGTCCGGTGCGGTGGCAAGCAGTGCGGCGTCGATCTCGTGGCGCTGGAGCCGGCCGAGCAGTGACTCGGTGATCTCCTCGGACAGGACCAGGCGCAGTCCTGGATAGGTGCGTTTGAGCGGCACCAGCACCAGGGGCATCAGGTATGGGCTCAGGGTGGGGATGGCGCCGACGCGCAAGGGTCCGGCCAGTGGGTCCTGATGGGCGCGCGCGACCTGCTCGATGGTTTCGGCCTGCTCCACCGCCAGACGGGCATGTGCCAGGATGGTTTCACCGACCGGGGTGATGTCCACCGACCGGTTGGTGCGCTCGAAGATCACCACACCGAGTTCATCCTCCAGCTTCTTGATCTGTCCGCTCAAGGTTGGCTGACTGACGAAGCAGCGCAGGGCCGCACGCCCGAAGTGGCGCGTTTCGGCGACGGCGAGGATGTATTTGAGATCACGCAGGTTCACGTGGTGCATGATAACCCAATTCCCTCGGGGTTGAACCCGCGCCGAGCGTTCGCGCGTGGGGGTCGGTCCATCACGGCAGTCGCCGCGTCGGTTGCCCATGGCCTGTCGCTGACCAATTGCGCGGACACCGCGAGGGCGCTATGGTCGCGGGTGCCGGGTACCGGCACCGCAAGCGCGCATCCCGGCGCAAGAACCGTTTTCGAGTTCGCAAGGTGACGTGCGCGTTCCCGCCGACGAACGCGCGGTCAGTGAGGGCAAACCGAGGCAGGACTGATGCAGTTGCAACCCGCGCCGCGAGGCTTTGAGCACATCAACCGTTATTTCGATGCGGTGAACCACCGGTATGCGGCCAAGCTGCTGCCGGGGCAGTTTTATGTCAGCCGCAGCGAAACCATCGTCACCGTCGTCGGCACCTGCGTGGCCGCCTGTATTCGTGACCGTTCGCAGGGGCTCGGGGGCATGAACCATTTCATGGAACCGCACGAGACGACGGGGGCGGTATCGAGCCCTGGAGAGGATGCCATGTTCGACCTGTTCACGGCACTGCTCGACGCCGGCGCGCAGCGGCATCATCTGGAGGCCAAGCTGTTCGGCGGCTCGCGCATCCTGAGCAATGACTGTACGGTTGGCGAGCGTAGCATTGCCTTCGCGCGTCTCTTCCTGCGCCAGGCGAACATTCCGCTCCTCGAGGAAGACCTGGGCGGCCCGTTTGCGCGCAAGATCGATTACCAACCGACCGACGGCCGAGTGCGCATCAAACACCTGAGAGATATCCGCAACGACACCATCCTGCAACGCGACCGGCACTTCGTGCAGAGTTATCGCAGGCCCCCACGCCCCGGCGACCGCGACGAGCCGTGCGGGTGACTAGGGCGGGTGCTCTAGGATACTGCCGCGACTTGACACCAGACCACCAGACCACCAGACCACCAGACCATAAGGATCCGCTTGATGAACACGCTCGAACAACTCAAGACCATGACCACCGTGGTTGCCGACACCGGTGACTTCGAGTCCATCGCCGAGTATCAGCCCCAGGACGCGACCACCAACCCGTCGTTGCTCTTCAAGGCCGCGCAGTTGCCTCACTATCGGGAACTGGCGGTGGACGCGGCGGCCTTCGGCAAAGCACGCGGCGGCGCTGATCCGCAGGCCCGGTCGCGGTGGACCATGGACCGACTGGCGGTCAATTTCGGCAAGCAAATCCTGGAGATCGTTCCCGGCCGGGTCTCCACCGAGATCGATGCCCGTTTGTCATTCGATACCGAGGCGACCATCCTGCGCGCGCAGGGGCTGGCCGAACTCTATCGGCAGGTCGGGATCGACCCCGCAACGCGGGTCCTGTTCAAGGTTGCCTCCACCTGGGAGGGCATCCGCGCCGCCGAGCGGTTGGAGGCCCAAGGCCTGCACTGCAACCTCACCTTGCTGTTCAGTTTCGCCCAGGCGGTCGCCTGCGCCGAGGCCGGCGTGACCCTGATCTCGCCCTTTGTCGGGCGCATCCTCGATTGGTACAAGGCCGCGAACAAGGTTGATGGTTACCCGGCCGAAGCCGACCCCGGGGTCCTCTCGGTCACCAAAATATTTAATTATTACAAGCGTCACGGCTACCGAACCGTGGTCATGGGCGCGAGTTTCCGCAACCTCGACGAGATCCTGCAACTGGCCGGCTGCGATTATCTGACCATCGCCCCCCAACTGCTGGGCGAACTGGCCGCGCGTCACGGCGAGTTACCCCGCAAGCTCGATGCGGATCAGGCCCGGTCCATGGATATCCCCAAGGTCAGCTACGATGAACGCGCTTTCCGCTGGGCGATGAACGAGGACGCCATGGCCACCGAGAAGCTCGCCGAGGGCATTCGCCTGTTCGCTGCCGATACCCGCAAGCTCGAAGGGTTCGTCGAGACGATCTGACCGGGCGGGCGTCGGCGCGCAAGGCGCCGCCCGACGCCCCATCCTTCGCCTTGAGGCGAATGGCCTCCACCCCACACGAAAAACATCCACCGTGGGAGCGGCCGCCGGCCGCGATGGGGCCTCGCAGGGTCGCGGCATCGGCGTTCACCACAGCGCCCCATCGCGGCCGGAGGCCGCTCCCACAGGGTCGCGGTGCGACTTCCAAGCGCCTTGACTGACTCGCGGCGGTTCACCGCAGGCTCCGCCGGAGCGCGCGGACATCTGTTTTCAGGCACCTGCGGCCCCCCTTGGGCCATCTGCCCGAGCGACCTTGCCCTGACCGCCTACCCCCTATATACTGTGTCTAGAAGTCTCGCCGACACAAAATATAGTAGCTCACCGGGAAACGCCGCCATGGGGACCGCACCGAACACGCTCGCGACCCTGCCCACCCGCGTCCTCAAGCGCGACGGGCGGGAGGTGGTTTTCGATGCGGCCAAAATCGAATCCGCCATCCTGCGGGCCGGCCAGGCGAGCGGGGAGTACGGCGACATGGAGTCGCGCCTGCTGACCGCCCAGGTGGTCAAGGTGCTGGCGCACCGCTTCGGCAACGGGCGACTGCCGGACATCGAGGGCATCCAGGACGTGGTGGAGCAGACGCTGATCTCCGCCAACCATTTCGAGACCGCGCGCTCCTACATCGTCTATCGGGAACAGCACTCGCGACTGCGCGACCATGAGCGTACTTTGGTGGACGTGGCTGCCTCCATCGACGAGTACCTGGACCGGTCCGACTGGCGGGTGGCCGCCAACGCCAACCAGGGCTATTCGCTCGGTGGGCTGATCCTCAACACCTCGGGCAAGATGATCGCCAACTACTGGCTGTCGCATGTCTATCCGCCGCAGATCGGCGAGGCTCATCGTGAGGGCGACATCCATATCCACGATCTGGACATGCTGTCGGGCTACTGCGCCGGCTGGTCATTGCGCACTCTGCTGCACGAGGGTCTGAACGGAGTGCCGGGGCGCGTGGAGGCGGGGCCGCCGCGGCATATGTCGAGCGCGGTGGGTCAGATCGTGAACTTTCTGGGGACCCTGCAGAACGAGTGGGCCGGCGCCCAGGCCTTCTCCAGCTTCGATACCTACATGGCCCCCTTCGTGCGCGCCGACCGGCTCGGTTATGCCGAAGTCAGGCAGTGCATCCAAGAGCTTATCTATAATCTCAATGTCCCGTCGCGGTGGGGGACTCAGTGTGTCGATGCGCAAACAGAGTGTCTGACTGAACACGGCTGGAAGCACTACGACCAGCTTCAGTCCGGCGAGCGCATCGCGACCTTCGATTGGCGCAACAATCGCCTGGAGTATTTGGAGCCGCTGGCCGTGAAGGCCTATGATTTCGACGGTGATATGTACGTCCTGCGCAACCGTACCCAGGAGCAATGGATCACCCCGGGGCACAAAGTCCTGCGCAAGGTCTTCAACAGCGATAACCGGTGGGTTCTGGAAGACATCGAAGCGGTCGCGGCACTCAAGTCCCCGGTCATCATCCCGAACGCCTGGGAGACGGAATCGACGGTTGAGATCGACGACCGGGTGGTGATGCTGCTGGCCTGGGTAGTCGCCGAGGGGAACTTTGATTTCAGCGCCGGGCGTCGCCGCATCAGCCTGTTCCAATCGACCGGCAATCCGGAGAACGCCGCCGAGATCGCGTGGCTGCTCGACGAACTGGGGCTTTCCTACCACCTGTTGGAGAAGACCGGAACGTATTCGAACTATCCCGTCTACCGCTATCGCCTGAACAAGGAAGGCAGCGACTTCGTGCTGGGCCATCTGGAGCGCAAATGCGTTCCGGCGGTCGTCCGCACGCTCTCGGTCCGCCAGATCCGGCTCTTCTTGGACACCTATATCAAGGGTGACGGCAGCGTCGAGCCGAACGGCCGCACCCGGATCTACACCAACGATCGGGACAACCTGGATGCACTCCAAGCGCTTTGCACCCTGGCCGGTTACGGGAGCAGCGTCTATACACGTGAGGACTCGGGCGTCCATGTGTTAAACCTGATCCGCAATCGCGAGACCTCTATCCAGCTCATCGAGCGTCGGCCCTACCAGGGCAAGGTCTGGTGCCCGACGACCCGTAACGGCACCTTCGTCGCACGCCGCAACGGCAAGACCTTCATTACCGGCAATACGCCCTTCACCAATCTGACCTTCGACTGGGTCTGCCCGGACGACCTGCGCGATCAGGTGCCGGTGATTGCCGGGGTCGAGCAGCCCTACACCTATGGGGACCTTCAGGTCGAGATGGACCTGATCAACCGGGCCTATATCGAGGTGATGACGGCGGGGGACGCCAAGGGCCGGATCTTCACCTTCCCGATCCCGACCTACAACATCACCCCGGACTTCCCCTGGGAGAGTGAGAACGCGGACCGGCTCTTCGCCATGACCGCCAAGTACGGTTTGCCGTACTTCCAGAATTTCATCAATTCCGAACTCTCGCCCAACATGGTCCGCTCCATGTGCTGCCGGCTGCAACTGGATCTGCGCGAGTTGCTCAAGCGCGGCAACGGGCTCTTCGGCTCAGCCGAGCAGACCGGCTCGGTGGGTGTGGTCACCATCAACTGCGCGCGGTTGGGCTTTCGCCACGCGGGTGACGAGACGGCCTTGCTGGCGCGGCTCGACCGCTTGCTGGACCAGGCGCGCAACAGTCTGGAGATCAAGCGCAAAGTGGTCCAGCGTCACCTGGACGCCGGACTCTTTCCTTACACTAAACGCTATCTCGGGACCCTGCGTAATCACTTCTCCACCATTGGGGTGAACGGAATCAACGAGATGATCCGCAACTTCACCCACGATGCCGAGGACATCACCACCGCCGCCGGGCAGGCGCTGGCGATCCGCCTGCTCGACCGGGTGCGCGCACGGATGGTCGAGTTCCAGGAGTCCACCGGTCATCTCTACAATCTGGAGGCGACTCCGGCCGAGGGGACGACCTATCGCTTCGCCCGTGAGGATCAGAAGCGCTATCCGGGCATCCTCCAGGCCGGCACGGCGGAAACCCCCTATTACACCAACAGTTCGCAGTTGCCGGTGGGTTTCACGGACGATCCCTTCCAAGCCCTGGAGATGCAGGAGCCGCTCCAGTCCCGTTACACCGGCGGGACCGTGCTGCACCTCTATATGAGCGAACAGGTCTCCAGCATCGAGGCGTGCAAGCGGCTGGTGCGCCGGGCGCTGACTCAGTTCCGGCTGCCCTATATCACCGTCACGCCGGTCTTTTCCATCTGTCCCAAGCATGGATATATCGCCGGCGAGCACGAGTTCTGCCCGCTGTGCGATCAGGAATTGATCGCACGCAAACGGGGGGAAGCGCAAGCAGCCGCACATGAAGGCGCATGAATGTAGATGTTCGCAAGCCGTAGCCATCGGAACAACCGAGAAATCTGAAGAGACGAGGACCATGAAAGAATCGAGCATACTGACCATGAATCAGGAAGAGCGCACCCGTTGTGAAGTTTGGACCCGGGTCATGGGCTATCACCGCCCGGTCGCGGCCTTCAATCTCGGCAAGCGCGCCGAGCACGCGGATCGCTGCTACTTCACCGAGACCCCGTGCGGGACACCCTTGTGTGTCCAGCACCAAGCGGCTGCTTGACGCCGACGGATGTCGCTATGGGCGTCGATGAGTCGTCAGGGATCGCCGCGACACTGCCGGCCATCACCGGGCAGGAGCAGTTGCGCGTGGGTGGCCTGACGCCGCTGACCACGGTCGATTATCCAGGTGAACTGGCCGCCGTGGTGTTCTGTCAGGGATGCCCTTGGCGCTGTCGTTACTGCCATAACGCTCACCTGCTGCCCCCGCGCGCGGCTGGGCTGATCCCCTGGGCTCAGGTGCGTGCCTTTCTGGAAGGCCGGCGTGGACTCCTGGACGCAGTGGTCTTCAGCGGCGGTGAGCCGACGCTACAGCCCGCCCTGGCGGCGGCCATGACGCAGGTCCGCGCCCTGGGCTTCAAAGTCGGGCTGCACAGCTCTGGGGCCTATCCGGCGCGCATCAAATCATTGCTGCCCCTGCTCGATTGGGTAGGGCTCGACATCAAGGCCCTACCGGCGGACTACCCGGCCATCACCGGTGTTCCCGGTTCAGGCGAGCGCGCCTGGGCGAGCCTGCGGCTTCTGCTCGCGGCCGGAGTGCCGCTGCAGGTGCGCACCACCACCATGCGCGGCCAGGATAGTCCCGCCGAATTGGCGGCGCTGCGCCAGTGCCTCGCCGACCTGGGCGTGCGTGAGCACCGCATCCAGCTCTGCCGCACCGGGCATACGCTCGATCCGACCCTCGCCGCGCCCGCTCGTGGTACCTGACCTCCAAGCGGCATGACTCGCAACATCGGCGTAGGAGGCCTGGTCAATGCCCCAAGCACCTCGCCCGACACCGGCCTCCCCTGAAACAAAATGCTTGACTTGAAAAGGGGCATTTTTTAGGCTCGCTCCTAACTCTACTTCGTCATATTGGTAGCTTCCAGCCCGTTCGATCACGCCGTTGCTCGACCCAGAAGCAACGCCAGCCGGGGTGTCCGCGGCGCTGAGGCTGTACTCGCCTGCGGTTTGGCCCAGTACCTGTATGGTCGTCCCGGTTCGCTGATTCTAATCTGCTTTGACGATATCGTTCAGTGTCTTACCGAGCGCTGCGAGTAGCCCGGCAAGGCCGGAATCGGCAAATCGATCGGCGGCGCGGGCCAATTGATGGGCAGGGTGGCGCTTTAGGGGGTCTGGGGTTTGCCCCAGGCATCAACAGAAGACGGGACAACGAGGGGCAGATATGGATCGTGTACAGTCACGAAGGGCAGTCTGCGTTCTGACGCTCCTGTTGCCGTGCCTTAGGCGGCGGCAACCACTTTCGATTTCGAGAGCTTCGGCGACGGCGATCCCGTCACCGCCCTCTATCCCGGTGTAAATCTCACCAACGCCACCGCCATCGTCGCGGGCCTGTCCCTCTCCGAGCAGGAATTCCCCCCGCACTCGGGGACGACTGTCGTCTTCGATGACAGCGGCTCGATCAGCATCGACTTCACCACACCGGTTGTCGGCGTCAGCGGCTGGTTCACCTACGGGATGCCCCTCACCTTCACGGCCTTCGATGCCGCCCTCAACGTGCTCGGCACCGACCTCTCGCTGTTCAGTTCCAACCTCGCCCTCTCCGGCGAGATCGGCAGCTTGCCGAATGAGCTTCTCGGCATCGCCTCGTTGACCGACATCTTTCGCGTCACCATCACGGGCGACCCCGCGGGCGGATCCTTCGTCCTGGACGATCTGACGGTTGAGTTTCGCCAGGCCAACGGCGTACCGGAACCCCCGGTGATGGCCCTGATGGCGGCGGCGGTCCTGGCACTCGGGCGATCCCGCGTGCGGGCAAGGCGGCGACGCCCCATGCGTTAACCCGGCCATCGACTCGCCCCGGGCGAGCCCCCGGCACCCAACACTACCCACCCGATCCGGCCCAGGGAATCCCATGAGAACTCCGCGCCTGCTTCGCTTGCTGTTCTTGCCGTTACTGCTGCTGTGCCAGGGTATGGCCCTCGGTGCCTATGTGGATAACGTCCAGTTGACCCCCGCCGCGGCGCCCGTCGGCACGGCCGCCACGGTGCGCGTCACCGTGCGGATCGCCGACCCGACGGTGGTGCCCAACTCACTGAACCTGCAACGGGTCGACCCCCAGGGCCGGGCCGTTCTGGTCGGCGATCTGCGCGACGACGGCCTCGCCGGCGATGAGGCCGTCAACGATGGCACCTATTCGCTCCAGTTCACGGTGTTGGAGGAACGCCCGGGTCCCTTGACCTACCGGGTTTCGGCCGGGGTGCGGGGCAAACTGCTCCGGGTCTTCTCCACCCCCGCCACCTTCAACGTCACCGGCGCCTTCGGGACCGGCGTCAGCATCACCCAGCCCGCTAACCTGGTCTTCGTCAACCAGAGCCCGGTCATCGTGGCCGGTACCACCGGCGACCCCAACGCCACCGTCACCGTCAACAGCATCCAGGCGACCAAGAACGCCAACGCCTTCCAGACCACGGTGCCGCTCCAGGAGGGCAACAACACCATCACCGCGGTCGCCACCAACAGCAACGGGACGGACAGCACGACCTCCATCCAGGTCACGCTGGACACCACCCCGCCGCGGGTCACGGTCGACTCGCCGCCCAACGGGTTGCGCACCACCGAACCCGGCATCACCGTCTCCGGCATCGTCAACGACATCGTGGTCGGCACCGTCAACAGCCAGCAGGCGCGGGTCACCGTCAACGGTGCCGCCGCGGCGGTCGTCAACCGCACCTATGCCGCCGCGGTCCCGTTGCAGTTGGGTCAGAACAGCTTCCAGGTGATCGGCCGCGACCAGACCGGCAACAGCGCCACCACCTCCGTCACCGTGACCCGGCAGGCCGTCACCGAACCCTATATCCGGCTCGTCTCCGGCAACAACCAGAGCGCCGCCATCGGCGCCGCGCTGCCCGCGCCCCTGATCGTGCAGGTCCTGAACGGCACCACCCCGGTGCCCAATGCGACCGTCATCTTCAAGGTCACCGAGAGCGACGGCTTTCTCCAACCGGGCACCGGCAAGCCCCAGTTGATCAACGTCACCACCAATGCCCAAGGCCAGGCCCAGGCCAGTTGGACCGTTGGCAACCGCGCCGGTGCCGACAACAACACCGTCGAGGCCTATGCCGGCGGCTACCAGGGCACCGCGGTCTTCACCGCCTCCGCCACCGCCGCCGCGCCCGCGCAGATCGTCGTCGGCACCGGCAACAACCAGTTCGGCGCCGTCAGCAAGCCGCTGCCGCTGCCGCTGGTCGCCATCGTCACCGACAGCGGATTCGACCGCCTGGGCGGGGTCCCGGTCACCTTCACGGTCAAACAGGGCGGCGGTTCATTCAACGGCGCGGCCACCTACAAGGCCAACAGCGACAGCGACGGGCGCGTCCTGGCCCTGCTGACCCTGGGCTCCGAACCGGGGCAGGACAACAATGTCGTCGAGGCCAGTTTCCCGGGCCTGGCGACCTTGGCCGCCGCCTTCACCGCGAGCGGCCGGGTCCCCGGCGATCCGGCCCAGACCTCGATCACCGGCGTGGTCCTGGAAACAGCAACAACCCCATCCCCAACGTCACGATGCGCCTGTTCCAGCCCTATCAGGGGACCAGCAACAACCAGCATGTGCAGGTCGGCGACCCGGTGGTGACCGACGCCGCGGGCACCTTCGCCATCGCCCCGGCACCGGTCGGCGTCTTCAAGCTGATGGCCGACGGTACCACCGCCACCCTGGGCGGGCAGCAGTTCCCGACCCTGGAATACGATATCGTCACCGTCGCGGGCCAGGAGAACACGGTCGGGATGCCCATCTACCTACCCGCGCTCGACCCCAACGCCCGCGTCTGTGTCAGCCCCACCACCGGCGGGGTGCTGACCATCGCCTCCTCGCCCGGCTTCTCGCTGACCATCGCCGCCGGTTCCGCCACCTTCCCCGGCGGCTCCAAGACCGGCTGTGTCAGCGTCACCCCGGTCAATCCGGACAAGGTCCCCATGGCCCCCGGCTTCGGTCAGCAACCGCGTTACATCGTCACCATCCAGCCGGTCGGGACCGTGTTCAATCCGCCCGCGCCCATGACCATCCCCAACATGGACGGGCTGGCGCCCAGGACCAAGACCGAGATGTATTCCTATGACCACGACCTGGCGGCCTTCGTCGCGATCGGGTCGGGGACGGTGAGTGCGGACGGGTCGGTGATCGCCTCAGATCCGGGGATCGGCGTCATCAAGGCGGGGTGGCATTGTGGGGGGAATCCGAGTACGAGCGGGAGTGCGGGGACTTGTCCGGAGTGTCAGAAGTGCCAGGGGAGCAATTGCGTTGCCGATAATGGTCAGACTCCGGCACAAAGCTCGCCGGTGGACTGTAAGAAAGAGGTATGTAGCGGTGGTTCCAAGGTCAGCCAAGCCAACGATTCTGAACAACCTCCGCAGAACTCTCCTACCGATTGTAAAAAGGAAGTATGTAGCGGAGGCGCGGTAACGCCGCAGAACGACGACACGGAAGTACCTACAGAGATTTGCAAAGAATGCAAGAGCGGGACCCCCGCAAATCGACCAAATGGAAAAATCGCGTCTGATCCGAATAAGTGCTGCTTTGACGGGGTGGACCTTCCGAAGTACAACAATGCATTTGCCGTCCTGATTGCCAAGTGTCCGAGTCGCGAGCAGGTGACCGAATCGATCCGTCAACACGAGATTGACGGTTGCTCGAACTCACCGGATGATCTTGAGAGCTGGGATAATCTGCCGTTCGCCACCAACTATAATCTCTACGTTGTCAACCCGATTTGGGGCACTGTACTCGGTCGCATATCCAATGCCGTCGCTGCAACCCAGACCCTTCCCTGCAACGTCCACGATATTTGTTATCAGACATGCCGCAACAACAAAGGTGCGTGCGACACCGTCCTCGGTGCCGGCATAACGACGAGCTGTGATGTTGGCTACCCGTTTCCTTGTCCACATGCAACCCAAGCCCAGTGTGCCGAATACGATGCAGAACGTCAAAGCTGTCGCGAAATCGGCCCCTGGTATGTTAGCGGCGTGCAATCATCTGCTGGCACAAATGCTTATCAGGACCGGCAGAGCCAATTTTGTGCCTGCTGCGGGAGTTGATATGACTGAGTTTATCTACAGAGCGTTTGCATCGCTCTCTTTTGCAATTTTGTGCGCCGCATCGACGCCGGACGTATCCGGCGCACCGGTCATGTTGGGCTTCGAGCGCAATGTCGATCAGCGTATTGTTGCGCTGGTGCCGAGCGATACCAACGAGCCGCCGAGCATGTTCATCACGAAGACCTATTTGGAGCAACGAAAGGCTCGGGTAAACCCCGAACGCAGCAAGTCTATGACCTACGCAATACGCCCAATTGGTGGCGGGGATGCTACAGAAATTTTTACCTTCCGCGCTGACGATTCCAGCAACATCGGAAGCGCTGGAAAAGTAACGGATGGCTACATAGTCCCAGTGATTCTAGACGGCCGGAGTGTTCATCTCTATGAGTTTGTGCCGGGTAGGGGAGCCGCAGAGCGGATGGAGCCTCCCAACCAAGAGCCGCAGCGCGAGAATGTCAGTCGTGCATTTGCACTTGCGACTGGTTATCTTGAAGTGTCTTCGATAGGAGACGCAGTGTCTGCGAGCTTTCGCAATTACAGCGGTTCCGCTCCTGTCGTCGTCGATTTCGGCAGCGCGGCAGGACGGATCATTGCTGTTGATGATGTCTTGGAAGGCGACGGCAATATCTCTGTACTGGTAACGTCCGCCGACGGCGAGCATGCCTTGTCCGTGTGGATTTTTCGGTTTGACTCGCAGTTTACCAAGTCCAGCAGGACGGACAGTCGCCTGATGACAGGGGACTTCGCTTCTGTTAAGTCGCGGTTCGTCGGCGCTACACACGCGCTTCCCTCAGTGCAGATTACCAGCCGAAAGTCGTTGCGCGAGCCATTTCTTGTCCAATTGATCAGGTTGGATGCCATACAATCTCTGGTAAAGCGTTTCGATTTTACGACAACTGAAGGCGGGGACAAGCTCGCAATTGCGGGGATTTGTAAAGACATGTATGTCTTCGCGCGAATAATTATACCGGAGAATGCAGTTGCGACCAATATCGAGTATGGAATCATGGATTCGGGCGGCGCGGTCAAACGCACGTGGAGTGAAGAAATGGTGGTCGGCGGGTCGATCGTTGATGTCAATTTGGCTCCAACGGTCGATGCATTCGTCTCACTCGCCAATTTCAGCAAACTTGAAGACTCAAGGAGGCCGGACGGTTGGTATAGCTGGTTAGGTTACCGTCTGGACCGGTTCGACATAACGACAGACTGCGCGTCACGATAGTATACATCGGATGGTGATCAGTTCGTTGCTTGGACACTGCGTGGCTCACTCTGGCTTGAGTGCAATCGTGTGCGGGCAAGCCATCAATCGCAAATGGTGAAGGGCATGAGCGGGATTTTGAAATCGAGGATGCGCGCCACGAGCACCCTTTGCGGGGCGGTCATAGTATTACTCATTTTCATGCAGCCGGCGATCGGTGCAACGCTCAATGACTCCTGTGTCGTTAGCGTCCTCAACCGCACCGTCCAGGTCAAACCAGACGGCACCTGGGTCCTGCCCAACATCCCCGCCAACTTCGGCCCGGTGCGCGCCCGTGCCACCTGTGTCGAGAATGGCGTCACCCAATCCGGTCAGTCCGATTTCTTCACGGTCCCCGCCAACGGCACGGTGAATGTCCCGCCGATCGTGCTCGGTCCGGTTACGCCCATTCCAACCGAAGTGACTGTTACGGCCCCCAGCAGCACGCTGAACCACGCCGGGCAAACCGTTCAACTCGCCGTCACCGGGCGCTATGCGGACGGCAGCACCAGGGACCTCGCCAACCGCTCATCTGGCACCCAATACCTGATCAGCAACCCCAGCCTCGCCACCGTCTCCGCCGACGGACTGATCACGGCTAGGCAAAGCGGAACCGTCATCGTACAGGCGATCAACGAGGGGACCCAGGGGCTGCTGCGGATTTCGGTGGTGCTGTCCCGGGATACCGACGGTGACGGCATCCCGGACGACGTGGAATTGCGCGAGGGTCTGGACCCCAATAACCCCGCCGACGCCCTGGACGATCTGGACCGCGACGGCCTGACCAATCGCGATGAACTGGCACTCGGCACCGGCATCCGCAACGCCGATTCGGACGGGGACGGGATACTGGATGGCGAAGAGGTCGCCGCCGGGCGGGATGGATTCGTGACCAACCCGCTGCTCGCGGATACCGACGGTGACGGGGTGCCGGACAACGTCGAGGTCGCCTCCGCCAGCGACCCGACCAATGCCGCCAGCGTCAACCTGGCCGGGGCGCTGAGCCGCATCCGGGTCAGTCCCGCCACCTTCATCATCAACGTCAACACCGTCGATTTCGTCGCTTTCCAGCAGTTGACGGTCACCGGCGACTTCAAGCTCGGCGGCACCATCAACCTGACCGCGCCGGCACGCGGCACCAATTACACGTCCAGCGATTTGGCCGTGTGTAGCTTCGGTGCCGAGTATGGCCGGGTCTACGGCGGCAGCGATGGGGTTTGCACCATCAACGTGACCAACAACGGGTTCAGCGCGACCGCCTCCGGGGTCGTGCGGACCTTTACGCCGATCGCCCTGTCCTATGTCGCCATCCCAGGCTTCGCCAACAACGTCGATGTCAACGGCAACGATGCCTACGTGGCCGCGGGGGCGGCCGGGCTCCAGGTGGTCGACGTCACCAGCCGTTCCAACCCCCGGGTGGTAGCGGCGCTGGACACCCCCGGCAATGCCAATGACGTGGTGGTGGTGGGCAACTACGCCTATGTGGCGGATGAATCGTATGGCCTGCAGATCATCGACATCACCAATCCGCTCGCCCCCGTCCTGGCCGGGACGCTGGACACCTCGGGGATCGCCTGGGACCTGGTGGTCCGCGGCGGACATGCCTTCGTCGCCGACGGTCCCGAGGGGTTGAAAATCATCGATGTCAGCACCCCAGCGAGCCCCTCCCTGGTCGGGTCGCTCGCGCTCGGCGGAACCGCCAAGGGCGTGGACGTGGACCTGGCGAGTAATCTGGCCGTCGTCGGCGGAACGGCCGGCGTCCAGGTGGTCGATATCTCAAACCTGGCCGCGCCGGTCCTGCGCGGCACCGCGGCGGGCGGCGACGTGCGGGATGTAGGGGTCGTCGGGGACTACGCTTTCGTCGCCGATCTTTCTCGCAGCTTCACTGTTGTTGATATTGCCGATCCGGCGGCACCAGTGGTCAGGGCATCTCTCGACCCGAGCCTAGGCGGCCGACTGCAAGACATCGCGATTTCCGGCAGTCTTGCACTGGGTGCCGATGTGTACTTCGTCAATGGCGTCCCGATCATCGACATCGGCTTCCCCGAATCGCCCCAGCCGCGGTCGATTCTCAACTTCTCCCAATACCGCGACGACAACGCCACCGGCATCGCTGTGGACGGCAGTTTCGTCTACATGACCGCCGAGCGCGACATCAGCGAGAACGGCGTCATCGGCGATACCCGGCTGTACATTGGTCAATACCGCGCGCAGGAAGACCGCGCGGGTGTGCCGCCCACGGTGTCGATCAACACCCCGCTCGACGGCGATACGGTGATTCAGGGTCAGCAGTTGCCCATCTCCGCTCAGGCCAACGACGATGTGGCCGTAGCGGCGGTGACCTTCAGCATCGACGGCGCACCCGTCTTTACGGACACGACCCCGCCTTACGAGACGACCTACGCCGTCCCCGCCAACGCCACCAGTCTGAACATCGAGGCCACCGCAATCGATCTCGGGGGCAATGTGGCAACCGCGTCGCCGGTCGAGGTGACTGCCATTCCCGACCCGCTGACGACCGTGATCGGTCGGGTGATCGACGAGGCGGCAGCGGCCAGGGGCGGGGCGGTAGTCGTCTGCGAGGGACTGTCGACGAATTCCAATGCGGACGGGCGCTTCGCTATCGCCGGTATGACCACCGTTGCAGGTCCTATCGGCTGCACCGCGAGCCTCATGGACGCGAGCGGCGAGACCCTCTCGGGAACCTCGCAGCGGGTCGCGTCGGTACGGGGCGGGTCGACCGATGTCGGGGACCTGGTCCTCTCCTCCGCCCGATTTGAAACCGATCTCGGTACCAACCTGAATCAGCCTGATGACACGTCGAGCTATTTTGCGTTTACCGGTGGATTTTCCTTCCCATTCTACGGCGTTCCCTATGCCGGGGTTCATGTCAGTTCCAACGGGCGCCTGACGTTCAACTTCGGGGATGGGACCTATACAGAGAATTTGACCGATTTCGCGGAACAGCCTCAGGTCTCCGCCTTTTTCGATGACCTCTATCCACCGAGCGGCGGGACTGGATACGGGGTCTATGTGAAGCAATTCGCCGACCGGTTTGTGGCAACCTGGTATCACGTCTCCCACTTTTCCTACGGCGGGTCGAATACGATCCAGGTGGTCTTGTTCCGGGATGGTCGGATTCAGATCGGTTACAACGGCATCAGCTCGACCCAGAGCGGTACCATTGTGGGCATCGCGCCTGGAAATGATGCCGCAGGCACGCAGGTGAACTTCAACGTCGACTCGCCGCTTACCATTTCCGGGACGCAGGGAGTCTACGAGTGGTTCGGCACATTCGATCTGGACGTGCAGTTCCTGATTTTCAGCCCAACGGGCTGGGGTGGATATAACGTGAGCGTCAAGCCGCTGCAAGGCGCTGCGGCCAACTAGAGGCAGATGCAAATGGCCAGAGACTCGATCTTCGCGCGCCGGTATGGGAATCTTTCTGCCGCCGTTCTCACGGTGATCTTGTTGTTCGCCGCCGTATGCTGATGACGATCTATCAAGGCCTGGCCGCGGATGGGCCGTGGCAGCGCGCGCCTTTGGGCAGTGAGGTCTCGGTGCCCCAACACCTGGCGGACGACCGGGAATCGACGCTGAGCATTCAGGATCTCTTAAGCCACGCCAAGCGCCTATTTGCCGCCGTGTGGACCGAGCAGGAAGGCGGCGGCCGGCCGCTCAGCAAAGGCACCGGCAAACAACTCACCGATTCATCGGCCCCGCTCACCGGCAATCGCGCCTTCAATCGCATCTCTGCCCCGGACGCGAACTCATGCGCCGGCTGTCACAACACCCCCTACGGCATCCCCGGCGGCGGCGGTGACTTCGTCACCAATGTATTCGTGCTCGGGCACCGCTTCGATTTCGTGACCTTTGATCCGAAGGACGACCAACCCACCCGCGGCAGTCTTGATGAGCACGGCGAGCCGGTTTCGCTGCAAACCGTCGGTAACTTCCGTGCCACCACGGGGCTCTTCGGCGCCGGCTACCTTGAAATGCTGGCCCGGCAGATGACCGCCGACCTCCAGGCGATTCGGGATCGGCTCAAGTTAGGCGAGACCGCGGATCTCTGGACCAAGGGTGTCTATTTCGGCAAATTGGCGCGGCGTGCGGACGCCACCTGGGACACCAGCCGGGTCGAGGGGCTATCGCGCATGAGCGTGGCCTCGCCGACGCCGCTCGATCGCCCCACCCTGGTGATCCGACCCTGGCATCAAGCGGGCAATGTGGTCTCCATCCGCGAGTTTTCCAACAACGCCTACAACCACCACCATGGCATCCAGACCGAGGAGCGTTTCGGGCGCGATACGGACCTGGACGGCGATGGTTTTACCAACGAGATGACCCGCGCGGATATGACCGCCGTGTCACTCTACCAGGCCGCCATGGCGGTCCCCGGGCGCGTGATTCCGCGCGACCCGCAAATCGAGCAGGCGGTCGCCGTCGGCGAGGCAACCTTCGCGCGGATCGGTTGTGCCCGCTGCCATGTGCCCGCACTGGCACTCGATCACCAAGGCTGGCTCTATACCGAGCCCAATCCCTACAACCCGGCGACCAATCTGAAGCTCGGCGAGACGCAAACCGTGACCATGGACCTGACCAGCCCTGAGCTGCCGCAGCCTCGCCTCACGCCCCTGCTCCCCGAACGCGATCGGGTGATCGTACCCGCCTATACGGATCTGAAGCTGCACGACATCACCGATCCGAACGAACCGGCGGAGGCCGAGGTCCTGGACATGAATTGGTTCGTCTGGTCGCCCAAGTTCAGCGGCGGCAATCGCCGCTTTCTGACCAAGCGTCTTTGGGGCTGCGCCAACGAGCCGCCCTTCTTCCACCCCGGTCTGTTCACCACGTTGCGCCAGTCCGTCCTGGGTCATCACGGCGAGGCCCTGGCCGAGCGCCAGGCGTTTCAGGCGCTGCCTGAATATGAGCAAAATGCGCTGATCGAGTTCCTGAAGACACTCCAAGTCCTGCCACCGGGCACCCGATACCTGGTCGTCGATGAGGGCTTTCAGCCGCGCAGCAGCGTCACCGTGAATGCTGCAGTTGGGAAATAGACCTCAATGCTCGACCAGGACCCGCCCCGCGGTCCTCGCGGCCCTGATGATAGGTGAGTACCCAAAACCGGCGCTGCCGCACCGCGCATCGCCGCGCCTGCCTGGGAACCTGCCGTTGGGTCCGACGTGCGGACTGCCCCGTCGGCAGCTCGCCGTCCTCAGGAATGATGCGCGATGGGCTTTTCCGTAAACAGGTAGTCCTTGAGCTCCTTGTCGAACACCGGATCCTGGCGGCGGATCCATTCCAGCACCATGGCCGCGTGTTCCTTCTCCTCATCCCGGTTGTGGGCCAGGATGTCCCGCAGATCAGGGTCTTTGCAGACATCGACGCGCTGGTTGTACCAGTCGACGGCCTCCAGTTCTTCCATCAGGGAGATGATGGCCCGATGCATATCCTTGGTCTCATCGGACAATTCATCGACCGGCTCGTGATAACCCTCGTTCGACATGGCATGGTCTCCGGATTTGCAGTGGTTGACATCGGCAGGCTCCAACAGTGGCCTCCTGTCGGTCATTGTCGGTGTCCGACCGGTTCAAGGCAACCGGGTTCGCCGGCGCATTCGCCGTGCGATTGTCGCAGGGGACCGAAACGCGTTTCGAGCAGGGACTCGGGGCGGCCTGTCCAGGCCGTCAGGTATGCCGTACCGGTCTGGCGCAGGAGGGTGCAGCCGTCCTTGGGGAGCAGCAAGGGAATCGGCCAGGGTCCGCGAAACACCAGTGCGGCGATGGGTGCGGTCCAGTTGTCGATGATTGCCATCCAGGGCCATTGCAGGTCGTAGGGCGCCTGCGGACCGAACACCAGGCAGGTGCTGTCGGCACTGGCGGTGGCATTGATGAGACCGCGGGTCGCGGTCCACCAGGCGGCGGACTTGGCCAGGGTCAGCAGGACGATGGCCAGTACACAGGCGGCAAAGGGACGCGCGTAGCGTCGGCCCGACCCATGCCCCCGCGTCGCGTGCCGGTCAGTCGATGCGTGCGCCGCCCACAGCGCAAGCCCCATGAAGCACAAACCAAAGGGGTAGATGAGCGCGGCCTTGAGCTTGACCCCGTCGCCGGCCAGAATCTCCGCACCCACCCAGGCGGCCAGGACGGGCAGCAGCCACACCAGCCACGTGTCCTTGGAGCGGCCAGTGCCGCGACTCCGCACCGGGATCAGCACCAGCCCCGCCGCACAGACCGCCAGCATCAGGGCAACTTGGCCTGGCGTCGTCGGCAGCAGGTAGTAGCCGACCTGGGACGCATCGGCGAAGGAACGCTCGTAGCTGTTGCTGCCGATCAGCGTCCAGGCAAGCCGCAACACGCCGGAGAGGGCCAGTCCCGCCGCGATCACCGACCAGGCCCGCTGCACCCGCGGCGCGTCGTCGGCCGAGTGGGCGGCGCCGACCGCGGCGACCGCGAGGAACAACGCCAGCCCAAAGGCCAGCGGATGCAGGAGCAGCAGCAGGGGTGCCAGCACTGCCCCATAGCACCAGGTCACCGGGTGCCGTGGATACAGACCGGCGAGCAGGACATAGGGCCAGGCCAGATAGAGACAGAGCAGGAGTTCCGAGACGGCCGAGAAGTTGATCTGATTGAGGGTGAAGAAGAACGCCGGGAACAGTATCAGGGCCGGGGCGCGGCGCTGTGCGACCATCCAGCATCCGAGCAGCGAGAGGACGGGCAGCGCGGCGTAGGTCAGTGAGAAGCAATGACGCAGCAGGTTGATATCGGCAGTCAGCCAGGTTGCCGCCAGCGTTGGGAGTTGCGGCAACACCGCGGCATAGCGGAAATTCGGGACATCGGGTATCCCGTCGATGACGATCCGAAAGAAGTAGTAGGCGCCGTCGCCATACAGCGGCAAACCGACTGCCGCGCTCACGCCAAAGGCGCAGGCGATGAACAACAGGCCCAGTTCGACCGTATGGCGTCCGCAGCCGCCCGGCCGCGGTCGTCGCAACCGGTCCGACCCCGGCACCCGCGGATCGCGCGGCGCGGCGGGGGGAGCGAAGGTTTCAGGGGGTGGCTCGGCCGGCAAGCGGGTCTCCAATCAGTCGCGGGTTGGTGCGGGCATCGCCGGCGGCGCCGCTGGATGCGTCATGCCATGGCGGCCAGCGCGCGAAGGGACTATAACCAGGTTTGTGCCATCGTCAATCTCCGGACTGTCCATGTACCACATCCTTGCCGTCGATGATTCCCGCGCCATGCGCGAACTGGTCGCCCGGACCCTGCGGGGGGGCGGTTATCAGGTCAGTTGTGCGTGCGATGGCGACGAGGCGCTGGCGCTGGCGCGGCGGGAGCGATTCGGTCTGGTGATCACGGACGTGAACATGCCTGGATTGGATGGGATCGGCCTGATCCGTGCCCTGCGTGCGCTGCCCGGATATCGCCACATCCCGATTCTGACGCTGACCACCGAGGACTCGCCCGAGCAAAAGGCCGGTGGCCGCGCCGCCGGTGCGACCGGCTGGATGGTCAAACCATTCGACCCGGAGCGCCTGCTCGCGGCCCTGCGGCGCGTGTTGCGATGAGCCTCGATCTGCGTCAGTTCCACGGGATCTTCTTCGAGGAGAGCTTCGAGGCAATCGACACCATGGAGTCGATTCTGGTGGCCGCCGACGGGCGGATTGTCGATACCGACGCCATCAATGCCTTGTTCCGCGCGGCCCATTCGATGAAGGGCGGCAGTGCGACCTTCGGCTTCCAGGGCCTCACGGACTTCACCCATCGGATGGAGACGTTGCTGGATCAGGTTCGCCATGGTCAGCGGCCCCTGGATACGGTGTTGATTGCGGTCCTGCTCAAGGCGGTCGATGCGGCGCGGACGATGCTCCGGGCCTTGCGCGCGGGTGAACAGCCGGGCCTGGCGGGGCTGGCCGATGCGGATCTGGCGCTGCGCGGCGTGCTGGAGCAGGCGGACCCGACCGGCGCGGCGGCCCCTATGGAGACTGCGCCGGGTCCGTCGGCACCAGCGGCGGTGCCGACGCGCCCGGCCCCGGCCGCCGAACCAGACCGGCTTCCGACACCGCCGCCGGCGGGCTGGCGCATCCGTTTCCGACCGCATCGCGACCTGCTGACGAAGGGGAACGACGTGGTCCTGATGGTGCGGGAATTGGCCCGGTTCGGTCCATTGCGAGTACACGCCGAACTCGATCAGTTACCGACTCTGACGGAGCTGTTGGTGCAGGAGTGCCATCTCTCCTGGGTCCTTGATCTGGATGCTGATCCGGGTGAAAACGACCTGCGTGAAGTGTTCGCGTGGGTGGCCGACGCGTGCGATCTGGACCTGATCCCATCGGCTGTCGCGGGCGTGTCGGCCGGCGCGTCCGTTGTCGATCGGCTGGTGGAACCGGCGGATTCGGAGCCTATCTCCACTGCCGATTCCACGACCGAATCGGCTCAGTACGCTACGGATCCAGGTCGGCCACCAGCGGCGGTCCGCAACGGCTCGATCCGGGTGAGTACCGGCAAGATCGACGCCCTGGTCGATCTGGTCGGCGAACTGGTCATCACGCAATCCATGTTGCTGCGGTTGGCCGCCGCCGCGGCTGGGCCGACGGGTGACTCGCTCCGCCAGGGCATGGCCCAGTTGGAGCGCAACACCCGCGATCTGCAGGAACACGTGTTGGCGATCCGGATGCTGCCGATCGGCTTCCTGTTCAACCGCTTTCCGCGTCTGGTCCATGACCTGGCGCAGACCCTCGGTAAGCCGGTGCAACTCCGGATCGAGGGTGAGCAGACCGAACTGGACAAGCGCTTGACCGAACTCTTGACCGATCCGCTCACCCACCTGTTGCGCAATGCCATGGATCACGGCATTGAACCGCCACAGGTGCGCGCCGCGCGCGGCAAACCGCCGATCGGTACCTTACGTCTGGCCGCCTCCCATCGGGGCGGCAGCGTGTTCATCGAGATCGGCGATGATGGGGCCGGGATCGATGAGTCGGCGGTCTTCGCCCGCGGTCGCGCACTGGGCCTGATCACTGGACCCGAGTCACAGGATGTCGAGCATCTATTGCGCCTGCTGTGTCACCCGGGCCTCTCGACCGCCGACACGGTGACCGATCTGTCCGGGCGCGGGGTCGGTCTGGACGTGGTGGAGCGCAACATCCGGTCCTTGGGCGGGCGTCTGGAATTGGCGACCGCGGCCGGGCAGGGGACGCGCTTCACCATCCGGATTCCACTGACATTGGCCATTTTGGACGGCCAATTGATCCGCGTCGGCGCGCAGGTCTACATCCTGCCGCTGGTCTCCATCGTGGAGACGGTGCAGTTGGACCCCACGCGGCTGCGCCCGCTGCCCGGCGGTTTAGAGGTCTACCGCGTGCGCGACCAGCATCTGCCGGTGGTTCGGCTGGCGGCACTGTTGGGTCAGACCCCCGATGATGCGGCCGCGGGGCGGCCTTTGTTGGTGATCTGTGAGGTGGATGACGGTGACGTCGCCCTGCTGGTCGACGAGCTGCTCGGCCAGCAGCAGATCGTCATCAAGGGTCTGGAGGGTAACTTCCGCAAGGTCCCTGGGGTCTCCGCCGCCACCGTGCTTGGTGATGGGCGGGTGGGGCTGATCCTTGACAGCACCGAGCTGAAGCGCCTTGCCGGGGCGCGGGTCGGGGCCGCGGCGGCTGCGGGAGCGCGTGGTTCTCTTGATGCATCAACCGCTTAGCGGATGGCCGAATCGCCTGATTTCGGTTCCCGTCCGATCTTCGCCAGCCGTCCTTGAGCCAGGCGTGCCTCGGTGCTGTCCGGGTACTTGGCGATGACCTGCTTGAGTGCCGTGCGCGCCTGGTCCCAGGCTTCCTGCTCGTATTGGATATAGCCGATCTTCAACAAGGCCCCTGGGACCTTGGCGCTGGTGGGGTGCAATTGCACCAGTCGGTCGAACTCGGCTAACGCCGCCGGGTAGTTGCGTTGCACGTAATAGGTCTCGGCCAGCCAGTAACGGGCATTGTCGGTAAATTGGCCTTGCGGATAGGCCCGCAGGACTTCATTGAAGGCCTCGACAGCCTGCGGGTAGTTGCGCTGTTTCAGCAGATCGAAAGCGGTGCCGTAAGCATCGCGCTCACTGACGCCCGTGGTCTCCGGACTGGGCAGCGAAGGAATGCCCACCGCGCGCGGGGAAGAGGGGACCGGGGCCGTCACCGGTGCCGGTTCCTCGCTGCCGACCGGAGGCTTGAGCTCCGTGCCGGCGGCATTGATCGCGCCGCCCGGTTGGGCGACTGTTCCTTGCGTTCCCGCGGCCTCGGGGGTACCGGGCGTTGCGGCGGCATTGGCGGGGGCGGCGCCGTCCTTGCCGGGTCCCAGCCGCGCATCGATGTCCAGATACTGGTCGCGCAGCGTCCGCTGGAGCTTCTGGATCTCAAACTGCTGAGTCTCCACGAGTCCGCGCAGCTCCTGCAACTCCTGCTGGAGTTGCTGCTGCTGGAGCATGAGTCCGGAGGCGCTCTGGTTCTCCATGATCCGTTCGATGCGCGCCAGGCGGTCTTCAATGAAGGTGTCGGCGGCGCCGACATTGCCTGCGCCAAGCGCGGCAATCAGGAGCAAGGCGGAAGGTGCGTAACGCATGGTGTTCGTTTCAATCATTATTAAAAAAGCCGCGGATGGTCCGCACGGCGGACCCTAGGGTCAGGCGGCGATCCGTAGGGTCCGCTGTGCGGACCGACGACCGTGCAGATCGCACGGTGGCCGGGTTTATGACCAAGACCGCGCACTGGAGGTCGAGGCTGAGCGAGATTGCGGGCATCAATACTGGATCACCACCCGTCGGTTCAGGCGCCAGGCGTTGTCGTTATGGCCGGGGTCCGCGGGGCGTTCCTCGCCATAGCTCAGGGTGGTCAGTTGTCCCTGGGTCACACCCTCGGCGAGCATGAGTTGGCGCACCGACTCGGCGCGTTGATCGCCCAGTGCCAGATTGTATTCACGGGTACCACGCTCGTCCGTATTGCCCTCCAGGGTGACGCGCTGGCTGGTGGTGCTTCCCAAATAGGCCGAATGGGTACGGATCACGTCCAGATACTGGGGCTTGATCTCGGCACTGTCGTAGTCGAAGTAGATAGTGCGCTGATAGAGCGGGTTGGATGGATCCTCCCAGGGGCCGCGATAGGTCGGCCGTTGGGGCTCCGGGTTGGATGCCGGGTTGGTTGCCGCGGTCGGCGGGGGCAAGGGTCGCGTGCTGGTCGGCAGTGGTTGCACCGGCGGCGGTGGCGGGGCCGTCGTCGCACAGCCGATGCACAACAAGGCGGCTGCCACCGCGGCGGTGCCGCGCAACCGTGGGCGAGGGAACAGGGTCAGAGTCGGTATCACGGGGGAAATCCTCACTTCATCATCGGCGACCAAGCCGGCTCGCGCACCTCGCCGGCGTCCTGGGAGAGGCGCTGGTTGCCGCCGCCTTCCACGGCAGCCGCCGCAAGCACCCCGCGTCCGCCGGCAATCGTAGCGTAAATCACCATGCTGCCGTTCGGGGAGAAGCTCGGTGACTCGTCAAGGCTGCCGTTGCTCAAGACCCGGGTGTAGCCGCCCTGCAAGTCCAGCACGGCGATACGAAACTGGCCGTTGACCCGGCTCACCATGGTGATCGACTTGCCGTCCGGCGCATAGGAGGCGCGGGCGTTGTAGTCGCCCTCGGCGCTGATGCGCTCGGCCGCACCGCCGCTCGCCGCCATGCGGTAGATCTGCGGGCTGCCGCCGCGGTCGGACGTAAAGATGATCTGACTGCCGTCCGGGGACCAGGCGGGCTCGGTATCGATGGCGAAGTGATCAGTCAATTGAGTCAGTTCCCGGCTTAGCAGATCAAGGACATAGATGTTGGCATTGCCGTCCTTGGACAGCGTCATGGCGAGCCGCTGACCGTCCGGGGAGAAGGCCGGCGAGCCGTTGATGCCTGGAAAACTGGCGACCAGATCGCGCCGGCCGCTGGCCAGATCCTGCACATAGATGGCGGCGCGCCGGTTCTCGAAGGAGACATAGGCCAGTCGGCGCCCGTCGGGTGACCAGGCCGGCGACATCAGCGGATCGTTGGACGAGACGATGGTCTGGGGGTTGTACCCATCGGCATCGGCCACGCGCAGGGTCACGGTCTGGTTCGCGCCGCGGCCGTTGGAGGTGATGTAGGCGATCCGGGTGGCGGCCACGCCGGGCGCACCGGTGAGCTTCTCGTAGATCTGGTCGGCGATGCGATGGGCGGTGAGACGCAGACCGCCCGCGGTGGTGCTCAGACTGGCTGAGCCGATCTGATTGCCGCGAAAAACATCATAGAGCACATAGCTCACCCGATAGCCCTCGCCCTCCTGCTCCACCCGGCCGATCACCAGGCTGTTCATATTGAGCAGGCTCCAGTCACGCAGGTCGACCTCCGCCGGGGTGCTGGGCATGGCGAGCATGTCGCGGGTGGGCATGGGCCGGAATTTACCGCTGCGGGCCAGATCCGCGGCGATCACGCCCGCCACATCCTCTTTGGGGATCAGACCATCGGAAACGCCGAAGGGGACGATCGCGATCGGCTGGGCGGCCTCGACGCCGCCCGTGACCTCGATGGTCAGCCGCGCCTGTGCAGCCATGGGGAGCACCAGGGCACTCACGGTGCCGATGGTGAAGATGGCGATGAGTCGCACCACATGCAGCACAGCGATGCGCATGGACGCCAAGCACGCCGGTCGTCGGGACTGCGCACGCGTCGACGGATTGCGCCGGGTGTCGATGTCGGTCATCGAAGCCTCTGCCTGATGGCATAGTTCGCGAGGATTAGCGTTCATTTGCGGCGAATGCTCTTACTGAAATCAGTGGCCGGAAGCGACGGTCGCATCAGGGCGAAAACTTGAGATTGAACTCCCGGAACCGCTCGAAGGGCGGACCGGAGGGCACCGGGATCGGCGAGGCATTGTAAACGGCCGCGATCACCGATTGATCAAACGCGGTGTTGCCGCTGGAGCGCACCACGCTGACCGAGTTCGGGATCAGGTCCCCGCCCGGCATCAGGCGCAGCGAGACCACCGTAACCAGTTCGCCCATGAGTGCCGGCGGGCGTACCCAGAATTGCCGGACCTTGTCCCGGATCACCGGGATATAGCGGTCCACCTCCTTGGCGAACTGATCCGTGGATGACTGTGAGTCGGGGTCGGATTCGCGCGTGCGCTGGGCCGCCGCCATGGCCGGGCTCTGCCGCTGATCCTGCTCCAGCAGGCGCGCCTCCTCCGCGACGCGCTCCAATAACTCCTCCTCCGCCAAGCGCTGTTCTTCTTCCGCGGCCATACGCTCGGCTTCAGCCTGGAGCTGCCGCTGCCGTGCGGCGGCCTGACGCTGCCGTTCGACCTCGGCCAGCCGCTCCTGTTCCTTGCGGATGCGTTCGCGTTCGGACGTCATGCGGCGTGCAGCGTCTTCGGCCTCGCGTTGGGCTGCCGCGGCCTTGGCGGCAGCGGCTTGCGCCTCGCGTTCTTCGGCCGCCTGCCGTTTGGCCAGGGCCTCGGCCTCGCGGCGCGCCTGGGCCTGGGCCTGACGTTCGGCTTCCGCGGCCTGACGGCGGGCTTCCGCGGCGGCGCGCTCCTGGGCGGCCAGGTCGGCGGCGCGGCGCGCCTGGGCTTCCGCCCGCTGGCGGGCTTGCAGTTGCGCCTGACGCTTGGCCTGCGCCTCGGCCTCGCGCTGCGCTGCCGCCGTGCGCTCGGCCGCGGCAGCCGCCTGACGGTCGGCCTCTTGTTCGGCCTCTTGTTCGGCCAGGCGTTGCGCATCGAGCTCCGCCTGGCGTTGCGCCGCTTGCTCCGCCTGCCGCTGCGCCGCCACTTCCGCCTCGCGTTGGGCAGCGGCGGTGTCCACGGCAGGCGGCGGGACCGGTGCGGGTGGCATCGGTGCTCGTTCCTTGGGCTTCTGGTCGGCGGCCTTGCGTGGCTGATCGGTCTGGAGTCGGGAGGTCAACTCCTCCAGGGCGCGCTCACCAAGAATGGTCGCCTGGACCACCTTGGGCTTCTGGCCCCCCTCGCTCGGGTCGTCAATGAAACGGATACTGACGAACAGCAGCACGGCGAACAGCAGGTGCAGCCCCAGCGACCAATAGAGTGCGCGCGGGTTGCGGCGCAGGACGTGCCACATGGTCAGGGTGCAGCGCGCAGCGGCGGGGCGGTGATCAGCCCCACGTTCGTCGCCCCGGCATACTGGGCCGCCACCATCGCCCACAGGACCTTCTCATAGGCAACCTCCTTGTCGGCGCGCACCAGAATCGGGGTCTCGGGTTTGTACTCCAGCACGGTGCGCACGCGCTCGGCGATGATGCGCTCGGTGGCCGGCTGGTGCTTGTCCTCACCGATATCGATGTAATAGTCGCCGAACTGGTCGACGGTGATGATCACCGACTCCACGGTCGGGCTCGGAATGCCGCCGGCCTTGGCCTGGGGCAGGTTGACCTTGACGCCTTGGGTGATCAGCGGGGCGGTGACCATGAAGATCACCAGCAGTACCAACATCACGTCGATGTAGGGCACCACGTTGATGTCGGACATGGGTCGGCGGCGGTGGCGGCGGACGCGCTTCAGCATGATCGGTCAGCCGCGGCCCTGGCGCTGCAACAGGGTGGAGAATTCCTCCATGAACTCCTCGTAGCGGTTGTTGAGCCGCTCCACCTGATCGGAGTAGCGATTATAGGCGATGACCGCCGGGATGGCGGCAAACAGACCGATCGCGGTCGCCACCAGCGCCTCCGAGATGCCGGGGGCGACCAGCGCCAGGGTCGCCTGATCGACATTCCCGAGTGCGTGAAAGGCATGCATGATGCCCCACACGGTGCCGAACAGACCCACATAGGGACTGGTCGAGCCGACCGTGGCGAGGAAGGGCAGATTGGTGTCCAGCCGGTCCATCTCCCGGCTCAGCGCCACCCGCATGGAGCGCTCGGCACCCTGCAGCACCGCCATCATGTCGTTGCCGTCGACCTTGCGCAGCCGGACATATTCCTTGAAACCGGCGCGGAAGATGGTCGCCAGCCCCAGATTGCCCTTCTCGTCGGCGCTGAGATCCTTGTAGAGCGCACTGAGATCCCCGCCGGACCAGAAGCGCTCCTCGAAATCATTAGCGCTCTTGCGCGCCTGACCGAGCACCCGCCCGCGGTCCAGGATCATGGTCCAGGACACGACGGACGCCAGCACCAGCACCAGCAGCACCAACTGCACCACGAAACTCGCGTGCAGGATCAGGTTCAATAGGGAAAGATCGGAACTCATCTCAACTTCTCTTACAATTGGCGTCGGCGACCGGTCCGGGGCACCTGCGGCCAGGTCGTCGTGGTCAGGGCGCGGAGCTTAACCGGAAACCGGGGGACTTTGCTGGCGAGGATGGATCGGGCAGTGTTTTGTCAGGCGGTTACGGACAATCACACGGCACCGCCGGGGACAAACTGGGTGTGTTCGTCCCGGATGGCACCAGTCCCTCGGATTGAAACGCATTTTCGCACGTCCCGGCGGTTTTGCGTTACAGCGACGTGGCCCAATGCCGCGCGGTGTTGCATCCACAGGCCATGATCGCCGTTCCGACCACAGCGATCAGCCGGATTTATCCACAGATGTCACAGATGTTCACAGATAAAGAAGAACATCTGTGTTCATCTATGAACATCTGTGGATCGTATTTTTCGCCCAGAGTCTCGGCAAACACTGGCCGGAACGATGAGCAAGGTCGCGAAGTGATCGTGATAAGCTGATCCCGTTCCTGCCGCTCAAGAGTGACGCCATGCGCTTCTTCAACACCGAGGGTCCGGTCCGATCCGCGGATCACTACTGCCTGCCGCCATTGAACCGCTGGGATCTGGACGAGGTCCTTTGGCTGATCGACCAGAAGAAATACTTCCTGTTGCACGCCCCGCGTCAAACCGGCAAGACCACCTGTCTGCTGGCGCTGATGGACTATCTGAATCGGGAAGGACGCTACCGGGCCGTTTATGCCAATCTGGAAGGGGCGCAGACCGCCCGCGAGGATGTCGCCCGGGGAATGCGGACCATCTGCGGCACCATTGAAGCCGCCGCCCGGCTCTATATCGGCGATACCCGCCTGCATCCCTGGACCGAGGACGCCTGGCAGACACGCGGGGCCGACGGCGTGCTGACCGGCCTGCTCGAACACTGGAGTCTGAACAGCCCGACACCGCTGGTGCTGATGCTCGACGAGGTCGATGCCCTGATCGGCGACACCCTGATCGCCCTGCTGCGCCAGTTGCGTGCCGGCTACCCCCAGCGGCCGGCCGCCTTTGCGCACACCGTCATTCTGTGCGGCGTGCGCGATCTGCGCGACTACCGGATTCATGCCCGTTCGGAGTCGAGCCCCATCACCGGCGGCAGCGCTTTCAACATCAAGGCCGAATCGTTGCGGCTGGGCGACTTCACGGCGGCCGAGGTGGCGGCGCTGCTCGGCGAGCACACGGCCGCGACCGGACAGGTATTCACCCCCGAGGCGCTGGCGCGGGTGTGGGACCTGACCCTGGGCCAACCCTGGCTGGTCAATGCCCTGGCCTATCACACCTGTTTCCGGATGCCGGCGGGACGCGACCGCAGCCGGCCGGTGACCCTGGATCTGATCGACCAAGCCAAGGACTATTTGATCCTCAACCGGGTCACCCATCTGGATCAATTGGCCGACAAGCTGCGCGAGGAGCGGGTACGCCGGGTGATCGAACCGATGCTGGCCGGTACCGCGCTGGGCCAAGTCGCCGAGGACGACATTCAATATCTGATCGACCTGGGGCTGTGTCGGATGGCGCCCGGCGAGAGCCTGACGATCGCCAACCCCATCTACCGCGAGGTGCTGCCGCGCGCCCTGGCCTTCACCGCGCAAGCCTCGCTGCCCCAGATCAGCCCAACCTGGCTGAATGCCGACGCCACCCTCAACCCGGCCCGCCTGCTGGACGCCTTCCTGGCCTTCTGGCGCCAACACGGCCAGCCGCTCTTGGGCAGCGCGCCATATCACGAGATCGCCCCGCATCTGGTGCTGATGGCCTTCCTGCATCGCGTCATCAACGGCGGCGGCACGCTGGAGCGTGAATACGCGATCGGCTCAGGCCGCATGGACCTGTGTCTGCGTTATGGCAAGATAACGCTCGGGATGGAACTCAAGGTCTGGCGCGACGGCGCTTCCGACCCGCTGGCCGAGGGACTGGTGCAATTGGACGGCTATCTGGCCGGATTGGGTCTGGACAGCGGCTGGCTGGTGCTCTTCGACCGCCGCTCCGGGCAGCCGCCGATCGCCGAGCGCACTGTCCACACCGAGCAACGCAGCCCTCAGGGCCGGTGTATTGCGATGGTGCGGGCGTGACTGGCGGCGATTCCCTGTAAGACCTGCATGCCGCGGACTTCTTCCGGATCGAGGCAAGTGTGGGCAGTGGGCATGGACTGAGGGTCAATCATCGTGGCACTATCTCATCCGGAACGAACCAGGTCGGCTTGCGATGCGTGAGGCCCATGAAGCGACGTTACGGAAAAATTGAGCGCTAAGATAACGGTGAAAATGGGCGAAAGGCCCTATATAACAGTCGATAATCCTAGACCCCGCGCCAGAAATGCTCTTCTTCAAGTATCAGCGGTCAGACAACCTAGCATTTAGCATGCTCCGAAAAGGAGAAATTTACTTCGCGTCCGTAGACGAACTGAATGACGCGAGCGAGTGCCGGCCCAGATTCGTCTTTAAGGGCAGCGAAGATCTCTGGCGGCGCTTGGCCGACTACGTTCTTTCACACGCATGCTTCTCCTCAGACTATTATCAGCCCGATAGATCGGACGCGTTAAAACCGCTTCTGAGTCTCAGTAATGGCATCGGTACCTCTCTGAAGAGCGAGGCGGGGAACCGCGACCTGGGACTCGAAGTGCTCGGCGACATTTTTTGCAGTGTATTGGAACGCAAATTGCTCCATGAAAGCCATGGTCTTAACCGCGGTTTCGTGCTGCACTTGGTACGGACGTTCATTGATAACGGGCTTCTACGAGCCCTTAAGGAGGACAAGTACATCGCATCTTTCTCACGTAATGCGACGAACGCGACTATGTGGGGACACTATGCGGACGCAGAGCGGGGATTCGTGATCGTGTATGAAAGCATGGATGGGTCCTTTCACGTCCGTTCGCCAATCAATGTGCTGCGCGGGCAAAGGCCATCAAAGGATTTTGAAGGAGTCACGACAATTGGGTTTTACAAAGACGAGCACCTGAAGTTGAAAGATGTCAAATATGGCAGACGACCACCTAAAGTGAACGCCTTCCATCGTTTGATACCAAAGTTCAGCTATTCCGAGATGGAAGACCATTATGACGTGCCGCGTATTATCGGTTCGGACGCTGAAAAAAAAATGGAGGACCTCGTTGGTTTCGTTAAGTACTCTGATTGGCGCTACGAGAAAGAGATCAGGGCTTTCTTCCCAGCTTTTGACGCGATTCTTCCGGATGCTCGCGTTCTGCAAGTCGGTCTTGCCAATCTGAAGGGTGTGATTTTCGGGCCTCGAATGCCTTGCGAAAACAAGGCTCGAATTGTCCTCTGCTGTCACCTGCTGGTCGAATCTCACAGGCAACCTTCGGAGCCTCGCAGAGAATTCCAGTTCTTCCAAGCACGCCAGGCAGTCGATCGCTTTGATTTTGAAATATTGCCTGTAGGAACTCTCGATAAACATTATTTTGCCAATCACCTCCCAGTGAAGCCAATACGAGAGTTGGATCAAGATGCTGCGAAGCGGATACATGCGGCGGCGGCATCGATTGCAGCCTCCGGTAGGACGGCGCGCGGCAGCGATGCAGTTTCCGAATAAGACGCTGCACCTGAGAGACGCTGGGTTCAAAGAAATGCCCGGTGCAGGAAAAGGATCGCACCAAAGCTTGTTCACCCAAAGTTTCCCGGTGCCGTTACCGTCAGCGGAAAACTCGGGGATGATGTGAAACACTATCAAGAACGGGAAGTCACCACCGCCATCGAGGCCGTCATGAAATGAAAGACAGCGACCGATATCACAAATGGGTGGAGTGGAGCGACGAAGATCAAGTGTACATCGGCAAGTGCCCTGATCTGATTACCGGCATTCATGGGGACGACCCCGTGTCACTGTACAGTGAGTTATGCTCGGTTGTCGAAGAGGTCATCATCCATTTCAAGGCGGAGGCTCGGAGTCTTCCAGCAGCGAAGGTCCGGCCGATGCGTGAGGTTGCATAGCGCCTTTCGGTCTCTTCGGGGTGTCGTTATACTGAGTCGTTATGGAATCGATCCACTCCATCAACCCCGAACGCATCGCGTGGTGCTGTGCCGAGCATAGCATCACGCCGGGTGAGCTTGCGTCTCAAGTCGGCATCTCCGCAGCCAGCATCGAACGGGTGATGGCGGGCAAGAATAATCTGACGTTCAACCAGTTGCGTAAGATCGCCGACTATTTTGGCCGAGGAGTGCTGTTCTTCTTGGAGGCCGGGCCGGTCGACGAGGCGCAAGTGCATACGCCGCAGTTTCGCACACTGACGAACCAGAAGCCGGAGTTGTCCGCCAGACTCAGGGCGCTGATCGAGCGGGTGGAAAGACAGCGGGCGGTGTATCTGAGCCTGCGCGAGGACTTGGACGACACCCAGCGGCCACGTTTCAGTCCGCCGGACTTACCCGAACACGACGTTCGTTCGGCGGCCTGCATCACTCGCCGGTGGCTGAGCCTGGCCGAGGAAAACTGCTTCGATACTTACCGCGCGGCGGTGGAAGCAAGGGGCGTACTGGTCTTTCGTAGTAATGGCTATAACGGCAAGTGGCAAATCGCCAAGGAAAGCCCGATTCTCGGCTTTACTTTGTACGACCAGGACTGCCCCGTGATTGTCGTCAAAAAACGGGCCGCCGAGACGCAACAGTCATTCACGCTCATGCATGAGCTTGGCCACTTGCTGTTGCACAAGGCCAGCTCGATCGATGACGAGCAGGATCTGCAATCGCTCGAGGGCCGGGAGCGTGATGCAAACGCCTTTGCCGGGCATCTGTTGGTTCCCGACGCCTTCCTGGCCGGCATCGACGACGCGCAGCGGCCTGACGAGGTGACGCAGTACGACGATTGGCTCAAGCCGCAGCGCAAGGAATGGGGCGTGAGTGGTGAGGTGATCCTGCGCAGGCTTCTGGATGGCGGGCGTTTGCCGCGCGAGCAATATAGCGCTTACCGGAAGTGGCGGGAGCGAGTGGTCGAAGCACCAAAGGACGGGGGAAGCCGCATGTACCGCCACCGCGAACCCAAGCACGTATTCGGTGACACCTTTGTGCGAACGGTGTTGGATGCACTGAACGCGCGCCAAATCACGTTGGCCAAGGCAAGTAGCTATCTTGACAACCTGAAGATCAAGGATCTGCATGAGTTGGAACGCCACTATGCAGGTCTTTGATGCTTCAGCGATGATCTACGCGTGGGATAACTATCCGGTGCATCAGTTTCCCGGTTTGTGGGAATGGATACGGACTCAGGTTGAGGAAAAAGAATTGGCGATGCCGAGTGTGGCATTTGATGAAGTTGCCAACAAGACGCCGGATTGCGGTCAGTGGCTCAGAGACAACAATTTGGTCATTCTGGAAATTGGCAATGCGATCTTACAGGAAGCAAAGCGTATCAAGAAATTGCTCGGGATTGTTGATGACAGGTATCATCCAAAGGGCGTCGGAGAGAACGACATATTAATTATCGCAACAGCCCTTGTCCATGGAGTCTATTTAGTGTCAAACGAGGGGAGACAAAAGCTCCCCGACATCCCGGCGAAAAGGAAGATACCCGCCGTATGCGCGATGTCTCAGGTCTTGGTAGATTGCATCAGCTTCATCGAGTACCTTAAGCAGTCCGGAGCAGTTTTTCGATAATCTTGATCGAGGCCCGAGCACCTTTGCCGGACTTCTTGCAACCGATACCGAAGCTTTGGCTATCGCCCGTCGTCTTTCGCCGCATCAAGGCGGGCAAGCAGCAGGTCGCTGCCGGCCCGCTGCCATTCCATAGCGGCTTCGATGTTGTCGCTCATCGTCGCGCTCCACAGGCGCTGCCATTCGCGCACGGACCTGCTGGTCGAATCAGTGCCGGTCAACCAGCCGCCCTGGTCGAGAACCTTCTGCGCGGCGGTCAACCAGAACTGCGACACCATCCAGCCGAGGCGCCACGCCTCCCAGGGATTGGCAATCTGCGTGGGGTACAGGCTGATGGGAAAGCGAACTTGCTGCGCGGTCATGACTGAGTAAACCTCAATTTTATAAATTGACGCATTGTTGGCAGCGCGCCGGGTCTGCGTCCATTGTCGACAATCAATCCTCTGTATTGGCAAACAGGTCGGCAATGGCCGGACCCAGGCTCGCGTTCGGCCGGACCGGGGCGGGCAGACCCAGATGCAGGTAGGCGGCCTGGGTCGCCATGCGCCCGCGCGGGGTGCGCATCAGATAGCCTTGCTGGATCAGATAGGGCTCCAGCACGTCTTCGATGGTGCCGCGCTCCTCACCGATCGCCGCGGCCAGACTTTCCACTCCCACGGGTCCGCCGTCGAACCGCTGGATCACCGCCGCCAGCAAACGCCGGTCCATGTGATCGAAGCCCAAGGCGTCTACTTTAAGCATAGCCAGTGCCTGGTCGGCGACTGTGACGGTGATCTGCCCGTCGGCGCGCACCTGGGCGAAATCGCGCACACGGCGCAACAATCGGTTGGCGATGCGCGGGGTGCCGCGCGAGCGGCGGGCGATCTCGGCGGCGCCGTCCGGTTCGGTGGGGATAGCCAGGATCTCGGCAGACCGGCGCACGATGGTGGTGAGGTCCTCCGCCGAGTAATACTCCAGCCGTTGGACGATCCCGAAACGGTCGCGCAGCGGCGAGGTCAGCAGTCCGGCGCGCGTGGTGGCGCCGACCAGGGTGAAGGGCGGCAGGTCGAGCTTGATCGAGCGGGCGGCCGGCCCCTCGCCGATCATGATATCGAGTTGAAAATCCTCCAGGGCCGGGTAGAGCACCTCCTCGACCACCGCGGCAATAGGGGACCGGCAATAGGGGACGACCGGCAATAGGGGACAGACCACGACCGGCAATAGGGGACAGACCACGGTTTCCCCCCGAATCCTCCGGATGTGGGGTCAGGTCTTGCCTTTTGTCTCCGCTGCCTAAGGACTCCAGGTGAGTGCCAAAATACAACTGCCGCGACGGGCAGTATCAAGCAATAGAGACCGGCGAAATCATGAGCTTCGAGTGGGACCCAAAAAAGGCGAGAGCAAATCTGCGCGAACATGGGGTTACCTTTGAAGAGGCATCCAGCGCGTTACGCGATCAGGAATAAGGGGTCAGGCTCAATTAAATTCTCATCCGTCCGCCAGAGTTAACTGAGCCGGGCCCCTTATTCTGGACTAAATTAGTGCCATTCGAGCCTGGCCCCATATTCTGGCCCCTTATTCTACCTGGCTTTCACGGCAACCGAATGGATTTCCTCTGGAGAACAGAAATGTGAGCTCGCGAATGGTCTTCCGAGTCATCGTCGGTGGGGTTCAGTGTCCCGGTCTGTTTTGCCACGCGGTCCGGTGGGACCACCATCGACCGGGATGCCAAGGGCGGCAATCCGTTCGCCACGGCACTCATCGAACCGTCGGCTTCAGCGGATGTCGGCATCCTGGACTTCCCGGAGCGATTGCGCGCACTCACCCACGAGGTCAGTGTAGGACATCAATCACCGGAATGGGTCGGGGCGTCGCCCTCCGCGGATTGGCGGCTGCCGCATCCATGGGGCTCCGAGAAGGTTCGTCGCGTCGCGCTAGTGTTAGTCGGAATAAGGGGCCAGGCTCAATTAAATTCTCATCCGCCCGCCAGAGTTAATTGAGCCTGACTCTTATTCTTAATTGAGCCTGGCCCCTTATTCCTCCTTATTCCTGGCCCCTTATTCCTCATAGCGCTGGCCGACTCCCTTCATAAGCAATGACGGTCCCTGGTCGCTCTCGGACGTCATCAGAAGATGAATAGGGTTGGTCATCAACGCCTAGGCATGAACGTGCACCGACTCGCGTGCGGCAAGTCCTGCCGGAGCGTCGAGCAACGCCCGGTAGTCGGGCTCGGCGAGGAGAATCGCCGTTCGGTCGATGCCGCGCAAGATCGCGTTCATCGGAAAGCCGGCAGCGACGATGCGCGCGTGTCCTGGCATATCTGCTGGCTGCATAATGGGGACCGCTGGCCGTACTGTAGCAGAAAACCGGGGTCTGTTGCCGGTTTCGCGTGTCCCCGGTTTCGCGCCAACCCGGCCACCGCGCGCTCTGCACGGTCGTTGGTCCGCACAGCGGACCCTACAGATCAAGGTGTTACCCTAGTGCGGACCGTCCGCGGCCGGCCGGAACGATGATCAAGACCGCCTCGAAACTAACAGTGCATACTCATAACACTTGACGGGATACGTTATGAACTTCACTCTCGAATGTGAGCAAGAAAGCGACGGTCGTTGGCTCGCCGAGGTTCCCCAGCCAGCCGGCGTACTCGTCTACGGTTCATCGCGCAGTCAAGCGATGGCGAAGGCTGACATTCTCGCGTTACGCGTTCTTGCAGAACGCTTGGAACATGGCGAGGATCAGCCAATTGATATTTTCTTTTCCATATCTGCAGCAGCGCGCAAGGCTCGGCGTTTCTTGCGGGGCGGAAGTCCCCGGCGGGTGAGGGTTGGCCGCCCGCCCGTATCGCGTGTTGGTCCTGTTGCGGAGTAACCTATGCCGCGAACAAACGATTGCATGCTGCAAGATCCGCATGGGCTGCAGGGGCGGCTTAAGTCGCCCCACCGGTCGGTAGTTCCTTTCCCGGAAAAGTCGCCTGAGGTGCGCGTCTCAGCTCAAAACGGACTCCCCGTCAGCCATTTCAGCGGCGGCACCAGCAGCATCTGCAGAAGCACCAGGCTGATGATGACCAGCATGGGTGAGAGGTCGATGCCGCTGATCGGCGGCAGGGCGCGCTGGGCCGGGCGCATGAGGGGGTCGGTCAGCCGCGACAGGAGCGCCACGCCCGGATTGTAGGTGCCGGGGTTCACCCAACTGAGAATGACGCGGATGAACACCGCGAACAGGAAGATATTGAGGATCAGCTCGACCAGCGCCGGTATCGACCAGAGCAGCGCCCCGATCGGGAAGGCGCTGAAGCCCAGCAGCGCGGCCAGCAGGGCCAGTTCCGCCGTTTTGAGCAGCCAGGCGAGGACAATGGAGGCGGTGTCCATCCCGGCCAGGCTCGGGATCACTTGGCGCAGCGGTCGCAAGACCGGCGAGGTGACTTTGACGATGAACTGCGAGAGCGGGTTGTAGAAGTCCGCCCGTGCCCATTGCAGCAGGAAGCGGATCATGACCACCGCGATATAGAGCCCGAACAGGGTTTGGATCAGAAAGACCAGTGGATTGGTGAGATAGGAACCGCTCATGACTGCTCCAGCAGTGTCTTGGAGATCTCGACCGCGCGTTCGCGGGCGGCACGCGCGGCGCGGCCCACCAGTTCGCTCAGTCCCGCCTCGGTGAACACCGCCAGGGCGCGTTCGGTCGTCCCGCCGGGGGAGGTGACCTGAGCGCGCAGTTGCGCCGGCGGGGCGTCACTCTCCACCGCCATACGGGCGGCCCCCAGCGCGGTCTGGATGGTCAGCAGGCGGGCCGTCTCGGCATCGAGTCCGAGGTCGATTCCGGCCTGTTCCAGCGCCTCCATGAGTAAGAAGAAATAGGCCGGGCCGCTGCCGGAGATGGCGGTGACCGCGTCGATCTGGGCCTCGTCCTCGACCCAGCGGGTGAGTCCGGCCGCGCGCAGGATGGTCTCGGCTCGATTGCGTCCGTCGTCGCTGACCTCGGGGCTGGCGTGCAGCCCGATGGCCCCGGTCTGAACCATGGCCGGGGTGTTGGGCATGGAGCGGACCACCGGTACCGGCGAGCCCAGCCACCGTTGCATCGCCGCCTCCGGCACCCCGGCCATGATGGAAATCACCAGGGGTCCGAGCTGGCACACCAGATTGCCGATTTCCCGACACACGGCCGGTGCCAGTTGCGGTTTGACGCACAGGACCAGGGTTGCGGCCCCGGCGAGGGCCTCGCGGTTGTCCGCGACGGTGCGCACGCCGAAACGTGTGCGAAGGTCCTCGCGTCGTGTCGCGTCCGGCTCGGCGACGCAGATGGCGGCGGGGGGATAACCGTCGGCGATCAGGCCCGCGATCAGGCTGCTCGCCATGTTGCCGCCGCCGATGAAGGCGATGCTGGGTTTGCTCGTTGGCATAGCTGGATAATTAAACCGACTTGGGACAGGTTCAGGATCGAGGGCTGTACGCGACGCGTTGCGTAGTCTCCGACGCAACGGTCGTCCAGCGACCTCAGAGGTGGTTGCTATTATAGGGGCGCGCCCCGAATACCGCCGTACCGATCCGCACCAGGGTGGCCCCTTCTAGGATCGCTGCCTCCAGATCGTCGGACATCCCCATCGACAGGCAGTGCAGCCGCTGCTCAGGCGTGGCGAGCCGATCGCGCAGCAGGCGCAGCGCGCGTAGCGGTTCCCGCTGTCCGCTCTGGTCGGCGCAGGGGGCCGGTAGCGTCATGAGCCCCACCACGCGCAGCCCCGGCAGTCCGGCGCAGGCGGCGAGCAGATCGGCCGCGGCGTCCGGTGCCACCCCGCCCTTGCTCGCTTCGCCGCTCAGGTTCACCTGGATGCAGACCTTGAGCGGTGCGCGGTCGGCTGGCCGGTGTTCACTCAAGCGCCGCGCATGGCCGGAATCCGCCAGTCCATGCACCCAGTCGAACCGCGCGGCGAGCTGGCGCGTCTTGTTGGCCTGAACCCGACCGATGAAGTGCCATTCGATCGGCAGGTCAGTGAGCAGCGTCTGTTTGTCCAGCGCCTCCTGGAGATAGCTCTCGCCGAAGGCGCGCTGGCCCTGGGCAAAGGCCGCGCGGATGGCGTCGGGGCCTTGGCGCTTGCTCACCGCGATCAGCCGCACCGACTCCGGCGCACGGCCGGCGGCCAGGGTCGCCGCCAGGATCCGGGCTTGGACCGCCGCCAGTCGGGCGGCGATGGTGTCGGCGGTCATCGTGTGGCCGCGCTCATTGATCCGGCGCCGCGAACACTGCCGTGCCGTCCAACAGGTGCTGCAACTGGCGCAAGGCCTGGCCGCGGTGGCTGAGCCGGTTCTTCACCTCCGGTGCCAACTCGGCGGCGGTGCAGCCATGGCTTGGGACGATGAAGATCGGGTCATAGCCGAAACCCGCGGTGCCGCGGGGATCACGCCCGATGACACCCTCCCAGGTGCCCTGGCAGATCAGGGGCGTGGGATCATCGGCATGGCGCAGGTACACGAGGACGCAGTGATAGCGCGCGGTGCGCTGCGCGTCGGGAACCTGCCCCAGGTCCAGCAGGAGCTTGACCAGGTTGTCGGTGTCCGAGGCGCCCGGTCCGGCGAAGCGGGCGGAGTAGATGCCCGGTGCGCCGTGCAGGGCGTCGACCTCGAGCCCCGAGTCGTCGGCCAGCGCTGCCAGGCCGCTGAAACGGGCGGCGTTGCGCGCTTTCAGGATGGCGTTCTCGACGAAGGTGAGGCCGGTTTCCGCGACCTCCGGCACGCCCCGCTCACCCTGGGGGATCACGTGGATGCGGGCGGCGGCCAGCAGTTGGCCGAACTCGCGTACCTTACCGGGATTGTTGCTGGCCAGCACGATGGACTCGCCGCGGTGCGATTGCGTCATGGTCCGATGCCCAGGGCTGCACGCTGCAGCGCATGAAGCCGGCGAATTCCCGTGGCCCCCAGTTCGAGCAGAGCGTCCAACTGCGCGCGGGTGAAGGGCTCGGCCTCGGCGGTCCCCTGCACCTCGATGAACCGTCCGTCACCGTCCATCACCAGGTTCAAGTCGGTATCGGCGTTGGAATCTTCCGCGTAGTCAAGATCCAGCACCGGTTGCCCCGCGTAGATACCGACCGAGACCGCGGCCACTTGGGTGCGCAGCGGATCGGCTGACAGCGCGTCGCTCGCCCGCAGTCCGCCGAGTGCATCGTAGAGCGCGACCCAGGCGCCGGTAATGGCCGCGGTGCGGGTGCCGCCATCGGCCTGGAGCACATCGCAGTCCAGGGTCAGGGTGCGCTCGCCGAGTCGGGTCAGGTCCACCGCGGCGCGCAGCGAACGGCCGATCAGGCGCTGGATTTCGAGGGTGCGTCCGCCCTGTTTGCCGCGTGCCGCCTCGCGCGGGCTGCGTTCGTGCGTCGCCCGCGGCAACATGCCGTATTCCGCGGTGATCCAGCCCTTGCCTTGACCCTTCAAAAAGGGCGGTACCCGGTCTTCGACGCTGACGGTGCAGAGCACCCGGGTGGCACCGAACTCCACCAACACCGAGCCCTCGGCGTGACTGGTGTAGCCGCGGGTGAAGCGGATCGGACGCAAGGCGTCCGGTTGACGTGCTGATGGGCGCATGGGGCGGCAGTCTCTTGTGCGGTGATGGTTATTGCGGCTGGTCCGCCGCCTCTTGGGCGGCGTCCTTGATCCGGTGATCCTGTTGTTCTTGCGAGAATTCAGAGTGCGGCAGGTCGCCGACATGGCGCGTCAGGTACGCCAGGAGCTCGGCCGCGTCCTGCGGGCGTTTCGTCGAGTCCATCGACATCGACCAGTCGGCCGCCTCCAACAAAAAAGCGGGGTAGCGGTTCTTGAGCTCCACCGTGGCGGGGATCAGTTTGTCCTGCTGATGACGGTCGATGGCCGGGGGCGGCGTCCGACCTTCCATACAGGTGCGGATGCTGGCTCCGACCGCGTAAACATCGGTCCAGGGGCCGACCCGACCACCGCGATAATACTGCTCGACCGGCGAATACCCGGCGGTGATCACTTGGCCGCCGCCGACGCGCCCGTGGCTAACGGGATGCACGGCACCCAGGTCGAGCAGTAAAGGCTGGTTGCCATGGCGCAGGTGAATATTTCCCGGTTTCACGTCCAGGTGCAGCATCGAGCGGATGTGCAGCAAAGCCAGCGCGTCCAAGATCGGCATGAACACGTCTAAGATGAAGGTGGTGCTCAAGCCGCCCCGGCGTTCCTGGATGTAGCTTCCGAGGTTGCGTCCGCGTTCGTTCGGCATCACCAGGTAACCCGTTTGGTTGGCCAGGAAGAAATCCAGAACACGCACGATGTTGGGATGACGCAGCGACGCCAGCGCCTTGACTTCCTGGAAAAAGAGCTTGCGCCCGCGCTGCAGGTTCTCCGTGTACTGCGGCTCGATGGGCACGACCTGCCGACGCTGATTGCGGGTGGCGATCTTTTTCGGCATGAACTCCTTGATGACCACCTCGTCGCCCGTCTCCTCGATCCGCGCAAGGTAAATCAAGCTGAACCCGCCCTTGCCGATGGTATCGAGGATACGATAGCTGCCGAGCAGGGTGTCGGGGGGGAGGCTTTCGCGCGCGGCGGTCATGATAATGAATGCCGATGCTGCCGATACGCAGGGCGAAATCGCTGGGTGTTGACGGTGCGGACGTTCACTTGAGGGCGTTGACGGGTGTGCTCACCTGGATCGGACGAACGGGTATGATAGCGTGATCCGCGTCCGCAATCTGCGCTGTTGCGTCGAGTCGCCGCGGGCGTCTTCCCCCCGCAACCTGAGGCATCCGGGATGATCAAGAGTATGACCGCTTTCGCGCGGGAGACCCAAGCTGCGCCGTTCGGCGAGCTGGCGTGGGAACTGCGTAGTGTCAACCACCGGTTCCTCGAACCCCATATCCGCCTGCCCGAGGAACTGCGCGCCCTGGAAACAGCGGTGCGTGACCGCCTGGCGAAGCGGCTGCAACGCGGCAAGGTGGACTGTACCCTGCGGTACGACCCCGCGGTCGGGGCGGTCGGCAGCCTGCGCGTCAACCGCGCCTATGTGGAGCAGTTGTTGGCGGCCGGCGATGAGATCTCCTCCCTGATCGGCCGCTCGGCTGAACCCTCGGCGTTCGATCTGCTGCGTTGGCCTGGGGTGATCCAAGAACAGGAGCGCGATCTTGATCAGGTGACGGATGCGGCCCTGCATTTGCTGGATCAGGCGCTTACCACGCTCCTGCAGACCCGCGCCCGCGAGGGTGAGCGCCTGGCCGCGCTCCTGCGCGAGCGCTGCGACCGGCTGCAGGAGTCCGTGGTGCGCGTGCGCACGCGCCTGCCCCAGGTCATGGTCGGGGTGCGCAAGCGGCTGGCCGACCGCTTCGTGGAGTTGCGCGCCGAACTGGATGCGGCGCGGCTCGAACAGGAGCTGGCCCTGGTCGCCGCGCGCCTGGATGTCGATGAAGAGCTGGACCGGCTGGAGGCCCATGTCGCCGAGGTCCGGGCCGTCCTGACCCGTGATGAGCCGGTCGGCCGACGGCTGGACTTTCTCATGCAGGAATTGAATCGGGAGGCCAACACGCTTGGCTCCAAGTCCGCCGACGTGGAGGTCACGCGCGAGGCGGTCGAGATGAAGGTTCTGATCGAGCAACTGCGCGAACAGATCCAGAATCTCGAGTAGGCTGGATCAGGGTAGCGCATCCACCATCCACCTGCCCGTCGGCACGCGGCCGGTGGCGGCTATCAAAATTTGGAACTGCTGCGATGAACGATGATCGGTTGACGGGGGCTCGGTGATGCACGAAGGTATCCTGTTCATCGTCTCGGCTCCGTCCGGTGCCGGTAAGACCAGCCTGGTCAAGGCCCTCCTGGAGCGTGATCCGCACCTCGCCCTGTCGGTCTCGGCCACGACCCGGCCGCCGCGCCCCGGCGAGCGGGATGGGGTGCATTACCACTTCCGCGACTTGCCGACACTGCGGGCCGAGATTGCCGCGGGGGCCTTTTTGGAGCATGCGGAAGTCTACGGTAATCTGTACGGGACCCGCGAGGCGGACGTCCGCCTGGGGCTGCGATCCGGACGCGGTCTGATCCTGGAGATCGATTGGCAAGGTGCCCGTCAGGTCAGAGCGCGTTTCCCGCAGGCGGTGAGCGTCTTCATTCTCCCGCCATCCTGGGCTGAGCTTGAGCGGCGCCTCTGCGGCCGGGGCACCGACAGCGAGGCCGTGATCGCCCGGCGGCTGGCCGAGGCGCGTGCCGACATGGCCCATTGGAGCGAATACGACTATGTCGTCATCAATGATCGCTTCAACGCGGCGCTCGCCGACCTGGCCGCCATTGTTGCCGCCGAGCGGCTGCGGGCCGCGCGGCGGCGGGAGCAGGTGGAGCGTCTGTTTGCCGACTTGCCGCCGGTCTGAGCGTGCGCCCGAAACCGGTCGCCGTCTTATGTTAAGCTAAGCAGAAACGTTGGTTACTTGTCAGGCTCGCCTGATACCGAATACATTCTTGGAGTAAGAAACACATGGCCCGAATTACCGTTGAGGATTGCCTCAATCACGTGGATAACCGTTTCTCCCTGGTCCTGCTCGCCACCAAGCGGGCGCGTCAGTTGGCCAACGGGGTCGAGCCCACCTTGCCGTGGCAGAAGGACAAGCCCACCGTCATGGCACTGCGTGAGATCGCCGAGGGCCATATCACCAATGAGTTTGTGCAGGCCGCGCAGAAGCACATCGATGAGAGCGCGGCGGCCCTGGAGCAACGGCTGGCGTTGGAACTCGCCGCCGAACTGCGCGAACTGGATACCGATAAGGATTGAGGCGGTTTCCGGCAACCGCCTAAGCCCGCGAGTCCGACTTGAGTGGTCCACCGCGCTATCTGATCAGCGACCTGTGCGCTTACCTGGAGTCCTATCTCCCGGCCGAGCAGGTGAGCGAGGTCTACCGCGCGTATCTGTTCGGGGCCGAAGCCCACGAGGGGCAGAAACGTAAATCAGGGGAGCCTTACATCTACCACCCGCTGGCGGTGGCGCGCACCCTGGGCGAGATGCGCATGGACTACAAGTGTCTGATCGCCGCCCTGTTGCACGACGTCATCGAGGATACCCCGGTCTCCAAGGAAGATCTTTCCGCGGTCTTCGACGACGAAATCGCGGAACTGGTCGACGGGGTCAGCAAGCTGTCCCAGATCGATTTCGCGTCCCGTGCCGAGGCGCAGGCCGCCAGCCTGCAGAAGATGCTGCTGGCCATGACCCGCGATATTCGGGTGATCCTGATCAAGCTGGCCGATCGCCTGCACAATATGCGCACCATGGGGGTGATGCGGTCCGAGGCGCGGCGGCGGATTTCCCGTGAGACGCTCGAGATTTTCGCCCCCATCGCCAACCGCCTCGGCATCAACAGCATCCGGGTCGAGTTGGAGGAACTGGGCTTCAGTCACTACTGGCCGTGGCGTCACCTGGTGCTGGAGCGGGCGGTGCAGAAAGCTGCCGGCGAGCGGTCCGAACTGCTGGCAACGGTTGAGACGGCACTCAAGCGGCGGCTTGCGCAGGAAGAGATCGCGGGTGAGGTGATCGGGCGCTGTAAGAACCTTTACAGCATCTACTGCAAGATGCGCGACAAACGGCGGTCCTTCTCCGACCTGGTGGATGTCTTTGGGCTGCGAGTGACCGTGGATCGGGTCGATACCTGTTACCGAGTGCTGGGTCAGGTCCACAACCTCTACAAGCCGGTGCCCGGGCGCTTCAAGGACTATATCGCGATCCCGAAGGCCAACGGCTATCAATCGCTGCACACGGTGCTGTTCGGTCCTCAGGGCGTTCCCATCGAGATCCAGATCCGCACCGCGGCCATGCAGCGTAGCGCCGAGTCGGGGATCGCGGCGCACTGGATGTATAAAAGCGGCGGCCAGAGTTCCGCGCCGGCCCTGGCGCTGGCCAACGAGTGGCTCCAGAACCTGCTGGACATGCAGCGTAGTGTCGGCAACTCGGTCGAGTTCCTGGAGCACGTCAAGGTCGACCTGTTCCCGGACGAGGTCTATGTCTTCACGCCCAAGGGGCGCATCCTGACGCTCAAACGCGGGGCCACGGTCGTGGATTTCGCCTACGCCATCCACTCGGATATCGGCAACACCTGCGTGGCGGTGCGCATCGACCGGCGGATGGCGGCGCTCAATACCCCCCTGCGCAGCGGCCAGACCGTGGAGATTATTACCGCGCCCGGGGCCAAGCCCAACCCGTCCTGGCTCAACTTTGTCGTCTCCGGTAAGGCGCGGGCGAGCATCCGCGGCTTCCTCAAGAACCTCAAGCAACTTGAGGCCGAGGCCCTGGGACGGCGTCTGCTGAATGCGGAGCTGGCCGGCCTGGGAACCGAGGTCGACCGGGTCGACCCGGTCCGCCTGGGTGTTTACCTGGAGGAGGCCGGTCTCCCGGAGGTCGCGACCCTGCTCGTGGAGATCGGCCTGGGAAACCGGTCGCCGCTGTTGGTCGCGCGTCGGCTGGCCGGTGGTGACGGGGAGCTGCCCGCGCCCGAGCGCGACCCCGGCGCCGATCTCCACCCCCATCGGCTCGCGATCCGTGGTACCGAGGGCATGGTGGTCACCTTCGCGCGCTGTTGCCGCCCGATTCCGGGAGACCCCATTGCCGCCCTGTTCAGCCCGGGGCGCGGCATCGTGGTCCACCGTCAGGAGTGTCGCAACCTCGGCAGTCTGGAGACCAAGCGGGATAAACGGCTGCAGGTCGAGTGGGCGCCGGAGCCGGACGGCGACTTTCCGGTCGAGATCCGGGTCGAGATCAACAATCGCCGCGGCGCCCTGGCGATGGTCGCCGCCGCCATCGCCGAACAGGGCTCGAACATCGAGAATGTCCAGTCGAAGGATCGCGACGGCATGACCACCGCCCTGGAATTCCTGGTCGCCGTGCGCAGCCGCCGCCACCTGGCGCGCATCATGCGGCGGCTGCGCCAGATTACCCTGGTGATCCGCATCGTCCGCGTCAGCCGTTGACCGCGGTGCCGCTTCGCACCTGAGATCCCGGCCGAAAACCCCCTCGGCGCTTGAGGTATCCCCACGAAATATCGTTCTTGATCTGTTGGATGCGGATGCCGCCAATTGCTGGCAGCGCTCCTGAACCCCGGTCCCCGCTAACGGCTCGCGCATCTACTTTTCCGGCTCGATGAGCGACTCCGCCGAGGCCCTGGTTGGCGAACTTCCGGCGGCGCTGCCGGCGACGCCGACCTGGACCCGTACCTGGCCAACCCTCGCCTCCGCGGATTTTTTCACCGGTATCACGCTGTCCAACAATGGCGCTTATGTCTCCGGCACAAGCTACGCGCGTACCACCGATCTTGTCGGTGGCAAGGAAGCGAAAGGCATCACGGTCCGCTTCAACCTCGACGGCTCCGCAGGGGCGGGCTACGGGGGAAACGTGTGGGAACGGCAAACCCCGCCCGCACCCGGGGGTTTTTCCTACGGTGGTTACGAGTTCCTTACGGGAGTTACTTCAGCTACCCAGGCCGGGCAAGCGTTCATATTCAGTGCCGGCTTTGGTCAAGTTTCGGGCTGTGACTGCTGGGGCTCGTTCGTCGACAAGTTCGACGAGGCTGGCAATCGTTTGTGGACGCGCAGTGATTCCACAACCGCCACCTATACCTTGCTCCGTTCGTCTGTCACCGCAAGCGCACATGCGGTCTACGTCGCCACGTCGATGGGTAATCCGGCAACTAAACCGTATATCAGGAAATACGATGCAGCCGGAACCCTGCAATGGACGCGCACGTCCGCCGTCTCGGGAAATTATCGCGGAGTTGCCCTCAGCGGTACGACGGTTGTCGCTGTCGGATTGGCCGCGCTGAGCGGGGGCGTCAGCGACTTCCTGATCGAGGCTTGGGATTCCTCCGGCAACCCGATTTGGTCACGCACTTACACGACGCTGGCGGCACCACTGAAACCCTGGATGGAGTCGTCGTTCTGGACGGCCGGGCCTATGCGGTAGGTGCGGTCACGCCGACGGGCACCGGGGCCAAGAGCGACGGCATCGTCTTGGAGGTAAACCTCACGACCGGCGACCTGATCGACTCCAAGACCTGGGGCGGTGCGGACGACGACAGTTTTGCGGGTATCGCTGCGGCGCAGTTGGACGTGGGTCCCCGGCTCTTCGTCGTCGGTACGACCAAGAGTTACGGCAATGGCGGCTCTGATGTCGCGATCCTGCGGGTTGATACAGACCGGCAGTTGGGGGACTGGCAGGTCATCCTGGGGCCGACGGTTGCCAGGAGATCGCACCAGACCACCCTGCTGCGCGACGGCCGCGTACTGGTCTCAGGGGGTTGGGGCAACACGCAGGCGGCTGTTACCAGCGCCGAGGTCTACGATCCGGTCTCTAATGTCTGGGCCGTGACCGGGGACAGCCGTAGCGCGCGAGCCGACCACACAGCCACCCTGCTCGCCGATGGTCGTGTATTGGCCGCTGGCGGTGTGGGCAACAATGCCTCATGCACGACCAACGCCACCAGCGAGGTCTACAGCCCGGTCAGCGGGGTCTGGGCCGACGGTCCCAGCGCGCCGGTGTCCTTCGGGACCGGGCACAGCGCCATTCGTCTCAATAACGGTCGGGTGCTGGTATCGGGCGGCGGGAACCGCTGCGGCACGGTTTTTCGCTCCGCCGCGCTCTTTGACCCAACGACCTCGAGCTGGACCAGAACCGGCGACATGATTGCGGCCCGTGAGTTCCACAGTTCCATCTTGCTACCGGATGGCCGGATATTGGTTGCAGGGGGCGTCGGCCAGAGCAGCCTGTTCCTGAGCATCGCCAGCGCTGAGATTTATGACCCGACCACCGGGCAATGGACTGCCGCACCAGACATGGCAACGCCGCGATCCACATCCTGCAATGGTTACATGGAGCCGTTCCTGGCAACCTTGCCGAATGGGAAGGTCATGGCCGCGGCTGGCTATCGGACGATAGCACCGAGTGGCTGTTTGAACGGCCACACGCGCAGCCTTTCGGCCCTAGCCGAGGTATTCGATGTTGCGAGCCTGACTTGGGCTCCCGCGGCACCGCTTAGCACCCCGCGAGCAGTGACCACCTTGACGCCGCTCCTGGACGGTCGGGTCCTGGTGGCGGGCGGGACGGATGGGACGCAGGATTTGGACACGGCAGAGTTGTTCAACCCGACAACCGGCATCTGGGATGATGCGGCACCCATGTCGATCCCCCGGTCTACCCACAGTGCCACCCGTTTGCTCAATGGCCGGGTGCTCCTGATCAGCGGTAACACCGCGGAGATTTTCTCGCCGGCTCCGGGGTTACCACCAATGGCCCCCTCCGGCCTGACGGCGGTCCCTACATCCGCGACTACGGCGAGGCTCATGTGGACCGATAACAGTGGGAACGAAACAGGGTTTAGCATTGAGCGTAAGCTTGTATCCACCGGTGATTGGGCCGTGATCGCGACCGTCGCCGTGAATGTCAGGACCTACATGAACAGCAACCTCACCCGCGGCCAGAGCTATCTCTATCGGGTAAGGGCCACCGGTGCTGAGGGCGATTCTGGTTACTCCAATGAGGCCACATTGACCATGCCCACCCCACCCGTGGCACCTACCGGCCTCTCGGCCACCGGGTCCGGCATGGAGGCGGCATTGGTCTGGGCCGATAATAGCACTAACGAGGACGGGTTCAAGATCGTGCGCAAGACCGGGTCCGGCGGTACCTGGATGGAGATCGCTACGGTCGCTGCCAATACCCGCGCCTACAGAGATAGCGGCCTGGTCGATGGTTCGACCTACTATTACAAGGTACGGTCGTATAATGTCGCTGGCAACTCGGCGTATTCCAATGTAGGGTCGGTGGCAATACGCAGACCGCTGCCGGATTTTGTGGTGACGAACATCACCCTGAGCCCAACCAGCCCCGCCGTCAATGCCAACTTCAGTGCGACGGTTACAGTCAGGAATCAGGGCACGGGGTCGGGTGACGGTGGATGGCTGGACGTATGGATGCACCAGGCTGGCACCCCGACCTGCGGGGCGGAAGGCAACCGGTATGAGAGTGTAGGTACCTTGGACCCAGGTGCCAGCGTCACATTTACATTCCCAAGCCTGATGATGCGAGTAGGAGGAGCCTATACCTTCAGTGCCTTTACGGACAGTTTCTGCCAGACTGAAGAAGGCAACGAAACGAATAACAGGCGTACCAAGAACTATTCGGTGCGTTAGGGCGAAAAGGGCGAAAAGAGGCCAGGCGGAAAAGGGGCTTAGGATCGAATTGATTGATTCCTGCGAGTGACGCGGTCGCTATGGCTGACGCGGAGACGCGGCTCGGTCACTTCGCCGACGAATGTTCTTGCGAGTGTTCGGGGACGAGAACTGGCCCAAGAACTGCGCTGACGCACGTCGGCGGCCAATCCGCCACGGATCGCCCCGGCCCGCGGACCGGCCGCCTGGCTTGACCCGCGCGTTGCCGGAGTCACATCCGGAGACAGGGTGTCCGGGGACCGATCGTCGTCCTCTGGCTGGCCTTGGTCATAACCCCGGCCATCGCGCCAACGATTGTCTTCGTGTTTAACGCGTTCTTCGCGCGTCATTTATCGCGATCGACACCGCGCCCCGCGGCATCGCCATGCCGCAGCGCGCGGGCACGCGCGTGGGCCTCGCTGACCGCCTCACGGATCTGACGGGCGCTCAGCGGTCGGTCCAGCACCTTGAAGGCCCCGCCCTGATTGACGGCCGCCAGCAGCAGGGCCGCGTTCGGGCAATCGGCGATCAGGATGCGGACAACGTTGGGATAGAGTCGCCGCGCCCGCTCTAGGAACGGGACGGCGGTGATGCAGGGCGGACGGTGATCGATCAGGAGCACAGGGGTGTCTTCCCGCGCCAGATAGTCCCACGCGCCGACCGTGTGTGGGTGGCCGCCTTGGGCGGCAAGCTCCTGCCGCAGCCAGCGGCGCAGGCTCTCATCCGTTTCGACGATCAGCACGTTGCAGGTGCGGGCATCGCGCACGCGCGTCGGCAGGGCCAGCGGACACCCGTCGGTCAGGTGCCCGGCGATGATGTCCGGGGCCGCCGGGCGGCACAGCAGGAAGCCCTGGGCCAGGTCGCATCCGATGCCGGCCAGGAAGTTCAGTTGGCCGGCGGTCTCCACCCCCTCGGCGATGACCTGGATCCCCAGGTTATGGGTCATGGCGATGGTGGCGGGGACAATGGCCGCGTCTCCGGGTTCGCTCACCAACCGGCAACGGCTGATAGCCGCCCAACCGCCAGGCCGTCAGCGCCACATTGAACGCAGCAAACTGAGTACAACGCTCGTCAATCTTCAACCCATGCAGATTGTCCCGCAGCACGGCGGCGACGGCCGCGGCGGCACTCAAGCCTTCCTCCTCCATCCGCAGCCGGGCGAGGATGGGCAGTGTAAAGACCAGGAAGTGCCCGCTGCCCATGCGGGGGTCCGGGAAGCGGATCTCAGCGGCACGCTTGGGCCAGCCGTCGAAGGTTCCTGCGGCTGGGCGGAAAGGAGCCGGGGCGTCCCGCCCCGGCGTTTCGCGGGACACTACGGTTTTGCCGGGGTCAAGGGGAATCGGGGCGGGACGCCCCGACTCCTTTGGTGACCCAATCGCCCAGTTCGTAACGCGTGCCGTCGAAGAAGGCCAAGGCCTCCGCGACGATGCGCCGGACCTTGGGTTCGCGCAGGATGCATGCGCCGTGTCCGGCATCGAGCCAATCTTCGATACGCTGGGTGAAGCGCTCGTGGTATTCGCTGGTGGTGGCCGGATCCCAGGGTTCCGGGTGATGGGCGAGCCAGGCGCGTTATTCTTCTTGCCAGAGGCGGAGCTTGTCGGCGGGGAGTGAGTCGGCTAAGCGCCAGGTGACGAAGCTCCAGACCTCCCCTTGCTGCCAGTGAGGAAGTGAGTTGGTTGTGACTTCGAGATCGGCAAAGGGGTTCACGAAAGGCCCCGGGACATCCTGGCCCGTTTCAAAGGAGTGAGGGCGTCCCGCCCCCACGTCTTCCTGGTGTCGCTTGACACCGGGGCGGGACGCCCCGGCTCCTTTCCGGCCCACCAGGCGCCGAGCGAGTTGTGGAGCAGAAACTCCGCCATGTAGTCCTCGGTGAAGAGCTGGGTGACGGCGGGTAGCTCGCGGGCGCCGATCTTGACCCCGGACTTGTTGACCTCGTCTTTGCGCTTGGCCTGCCAGAACTGGTAGGTCCAGCCCAGTGCGTCGTCGGTGCGGAAGGTCTCGGCGGGCAGTTCGTCCAGCAGCCGGCGCAGTTGGACCTCGTGGTTGGGCGCGAGATACAGCTCCAGCACCGGGTCCTCCCGGCGGAAGATGCCGAGCAGGGTCTCGGCGGCGAAGCGGCAGCTTGGTCAGGGTGCTGGGCATGTCTCGGGTCCAAGCTGGGCGTGCGGTGAGGTGCGGATGGTGGATGCACGGCGCTGGGGCCGGCGTGCCGTCACGCTTGACGTATTACGCGGTACGTTATAGTGTCAGCCGCATGATTCGCTCGTTTCGCTGCAAAGATACCGAGGAACTGTTCGGCGGTCGCTGCCCGGGACGCTTCCGTGCGTTTCAGGCAGCGGCCGAGCGCAAGCTGACGCAACTGCACAACGCCGCCACCTTGGACTTCTTGCGCAGCCCGCCGGGCAACCGCCTGGAAGCCCTGAGCGGGGACCGTGTCGGCAGCTACAGTATCCGGATCAACGCACAATGGCGACTCTGTTTCGTGTGGCGCGAAGGCGATGCGTATGAGGTCGAAATCGTCGATTACCACTAAGGAGGCTTGCTCCATGACACCCATCAACGGCATGCGCGCGGTCCATCCCGGCGAGATCCTGCGGGAAGATTTTCTAACCCCACTGAATCTAAGCGTCAACGCGTTGGCTCAAGGACTGCGGGTGCCGGCGACGAGACTGCATGAGATCGTCAAGGAGCGGCGGGCCGTGACGCCGGATACGGCGTTGCGTCTATCGCGCTATTTCGGTGGCGATGCGCAGTCTTGGCTGAACCTTCAGGCCAGTTATGATCTGAAGGTGGCCGAACGTGATTTCGGGGCGGCCATCGCCAGCGAGGTCAGTCCGCGCGCGGCCTAGCGGAGATAACGAAGCCTGGATCAATCCGTTGAAGGTGTCGGCCTCGCGGTGCAATAGGGCAACGTCATGGGACATGGATTGTTTCAAACCTTGGCGAGCAGGCGCCGTGCATCCTTGAGCAGGAGCAGCCATTGCCGTTCGTGCAGGGGTGACTGCATGAAACCAAACCGGGCATAGAAGTGCGCCGCGGTGTCGTCGATGGGGTGCGTCAGCAGGGCACGGATGCCGACCTGCTCGGCGATGGTCAGGGTGCGGCGGATGGCATCGCGCAGCATCGCAAGACCGATGCCCCGGTCCTGGTGCTGCCGCGACACGGCCAGCCGGGCCAGGATAACGACGGGGATCGGGTGCTGACCCATCCCGTGACGGACCCGCTCCGGGGCGTCGAGGCTGTCGATCTGGCCGACGGTCAGGCTGTAGTAGCCAATGATGCGATTCGTGTCGGCCACGATGAAGGTCTTGGCCGAGCCGCTCGCCTGGGCCTGGAGGGCGTGCCGTGCAAGCCAAATGTCGAGCGCCGGTTTGCCGCAATCGAAGGTGTCGATCCGGTGGCGCGCATCCAGGGGCTCCGGCGCGCCCAAACTCATGGGCTCTCCCAGGGGTCGGGACGGGAGAACAGGTCGCGTAGGCCCGGGTTGTCCTGGGCCGGGCGGTCTAGGAGGTCCAGCAGTGCCTGATATTCACCACCAGAGACCAGGAACAGGCGCTGGTCGAGCAGGGTCTGTTCCGCCGCCTGGCAGGCGCTGTCCAGGATGAAATCGGTCAGGGACTTGTGGGCCACCTCGGCGGCGCGGCGCAGCACCCGCTCCTGCTCGGGGGTGGCGCGCAGGCCCAGGCGCCCGGAGCGAGCCGTACGGGGTGGGCGTTTGGGAGGGAGGGAACCGCTGTTGTTGAGGGTGGAAGACATACTTTATCGACTAAGATCGGGGCTGGTGGCTTCTATGTTAGTACGCGGGACGCACGCAGTCCAAGTCACGCGAGGTCCGGGGCGGGACGCCCAGGCTCCTTTAGAGAATCACCGGCCCGTGCTCCAGTGCGGCTTCGATCGTGGCGCGGGCCTCGGCGAGCCAGTCGTCCAGCTCAGTCCCGTCATGGATGGTGGCACCCGGCAGACTGACGCGTCGGGCCTCGGGTTCGGCGCCTTGATGGCGGCGGCCAGGGCCTGGTCGCAGCGGGTCGGCAGGGCGTCCGTGAGGTCCCGCCAGCCGCGCAGGTCGCGCCGCTTGGGGGACTCCAGCAGTTCGGTGTCGGTCGCGGCGGGCGGCAGGGTCGGGGCAACGGCGCCCGCTTCCCGCAGCAGGGCGGCGCGATCGGTGTCCCGTAGGGCGGACCAGACGGGATGGGCGTCGAGCCGGGCCAACTCGGCGGCCAAGGTATCGGCATGGTCGATCTGGGCCTGGGCCAGGGCGCCGCGCAGGGCGCTGCTTACGGCCTGGAGCACGGTGGCAGTGGGGTCCGGGTCGTCCAGCAGACTGCGGTTGGTGCGGATGGCCTGCAGGGTCTGGGTCAGTGCGTCCATGCCCGGCAGTTCGCGGGCCTGGGCCAGCAGTTGGCCGGCCAGGGCGTAGTTGGAAGCGCGGTCGTCGATCTTGTCGGCGACGGACTGCCAGTCGGCCAGGGACTGAGTGAGGTCGTCGGCGCGGTCGTGGAGCTTGTAGAGCAGGTCGTTGCCGGTGAGCCCGTGCAACGCCGTCAGCACCGGCGGGTTCGGCGCGGCCGGGGCCGGAGCTTCGCCCCCGGCGGCCTGGGCCTGCTGTTTGAGCAATCCGACGAACCCGGGGGCAGCGACGGCCTCCTCGCCGGGCTGGAATCTATGCCCGGCGCTCTGGAAGAGCTTCTTGATCTTGAGCTTCCTGGAAACGCTTTTGCAGTTCGCCGGTGGTGACCAGTTCGGTGGCAAGTTGGTCGTAGATGAGATCGGCGGGGATGATGGCCCCTAGGGGTTGCTCCGCGACCAGGCGGCACGCCTCATGGGTGACGCGCAGTTGGGTGCGCATCTGGGCGGCGGTGCCGCTGGGATCGCAACTGTGCAGCACCTGCTCCCAGAAGCGGCGGCGCACGGGCAGCAGCGGGTAGTCGGGGACATAGCCCTGGTCGTCGTCGGCGCGGGTCGCGATCCGGGTGGATTTGCGCTGGCGGGCGATTTCCCCGGAACGTTTGGACACCAGGTCGGCGATGACGGGTTTGGCCTCTTCCTTCTTCTGGAGCACGACGGTGCGCACCACGCGCTCCACGTCGTTGTCCTTTAGGTGGACCTTGGTGGTGAAACGGCCCATCAGGCGCTGGAGTGTGGGGGTGTCGGTCAGGGCGCTCTGGCCGGTGCCAATCACCAGGACCTTGCCGTCCATTTCTTTGGAGAGTGCCTCGACCACTTCCTGCACGTCGTGGGCGAGGTCGGCGTTGTTGGAGCTGAACTGCTGGATCTCGTCCAGCACGATGACGGTGCAGGGGAGTTGGCCATTCCGGTTCAAGGCTCGGCGGATGACGTTGAGCATTTCGGCGATGCCGACTTCGTCGATGTCCACCGCATACTGAGCGCGCAGGGCCGCGCTAACGTTCTTGACATCTCCGAGGTGAGGATAGGTCGCAAAGTAGGCGTCCAAGAAGGGTCTGGAGGTATAGAAACGGTCGAACTCGGCGTCCGGGTCCTTGCCTGCCGCCGCGATCCTGTCGCGAAGCTCATCCAGCCGGTCATCGTCGCGCAGGTCCAACATCAGGCGTGCGACCGAGAGGTCTTCCGGGAGACCGATGGACGACAGGACGATCCCCAGAACTCGCACGGACGACACCAGGCAATCCCCGCGCAGGCCCAGGAGGTAACCGGCGAACATGGCATAGGTCGATGCGGCAGGGATGGGGGTGGGCAGGGTTCGCATCCGCGCCGCCCGGCCCTGCAGATGGTCGGCTGCCGCCCAGGTGACGCCGACCCGAGTGGCCAGGCCCGCCAGCATGATCGGGCTGAAGCGCTCAGGGAAGACCGACGCCAGGTGTGCCTCCATCTGCGCACGCGGCAGGACCTCGCCCGGTTTCAGGGCGTCGATCAGGACGAAGCTGGCCCGCAACTGAGGGTCGCGGCAGAAGACGCAGGTCAGGGCCAGGAGGGGAAGCGCGTCGGGGGCTTCAGCGGCGAAGCGGCGCAACAGCCGGAACAGGGCCAGCGCGGGGTGGAGCCCGGAGAGTTCGTAGAGGTGCTACTCGCTCTTCTGCCGGCTGGAGAAAGTGGGCTTACCAAGCGCGTTGCCCTCCAGGATGGCGGCGCGGTAGTCCGCGCGGCCGGCAGTGGCGGGGACGGCAGCGAAGAGCAGACGTAACTCGGGCAGCATCATCGAGCGCGACAGATGCCCCCCCGAGCGGCGCAACGAGAACCCGAACCCGGTCGCATGGGATGGGATCACCAAGGAGCCGGCTTCCATTGATGCAGTCATCGGTGTCCGTTCTCGCGTTCGACACCACTCCCCGCCGCATCGCCATGCCGCAGCGCGCGGGCGCGCGCGTGAGCCTCGCTGACCGCCTCACGGACCTGCCGGGCGCTCAGCGGCCGGTCCAGCACCTTGAAGGCCCCGCCCTGGTTGACGGCTGCCAACAGCAGGGCCGCGTTCGGGCAATCGGCGATCAGGATGCGGACGACGTTGGGATAGAGTCGCCGTGCCCGCTCCAGGAAAGGAACGGCGGTGATGAAGGGCGGCCGGTGATCGATCAGGAGCACATGGGCGTCTTCCCGCGCCAGGTATTCCCAGGCGGCATCCAGGTCGCCGACCGTGGTTGGGTGGCCGCCCTGGGCGGCAAGTTCCTGCCGCAGCCAGTGGCGCAGGCTGTCATCCGTTTCGACGATCAGGACGTTGCAGATGCGGGCATCGCGCACGCGCGTCGGCAGGGCCAGCGGACACCCGTCGGTCAGGTGCCCGGCGATGACGTCCGGGGCGGCCGGGCGGCACAGCAGGTAGCCCTGGGCCAGGTCACACCCGATACCGGCCAGGAAGTTCAGTTGGCCCTCGGTCTCCACCCCCTCGGCGATGACCTGGATGCCCAGGTTATGGGCCATGGCGATGGTGGCGCGGACAATGGCCGCGTCCCCCGGTTCACTCACCAGGTGGCGGATGAAGGTCTGGTCGATCTTGAGGTAGTCGACCGGCAGACGCTTCAGATAGCTCAAACTGGAGTAGCCGGTGCCGAAGTCATCCAGGGCGATGGCGACACCCAGCTCGCGCACGCGGTTGAGTTCGTCCAAAGCCTGGTCCGGATCGCGCAGCAGGATCCGCTCCAGCACCTCGATCTCCAGCAGTTCCGGGTCCAGCCCACCGGCCTCGAGCACCACCTTGAGATCACGCGCCAGGGTGCCGGCAGCAATCTGTGGGCCGGAGATGTTCACCGAGATGCGGACGCGGCGCAGCCGCAGCCACTCCCGTGCCTGCGCGACCGCCCGCTCCAGGACCCAGCGACCGACCGGGTGAACCAGATCGCTGTGCTCGATCGCCTCGATGAAGGCGCCGGGCAGCAGCAGTCCGTCGCGCGGGTGTTGCCAGCGGATCAGGGCCTCCACGGCGGTGATGGCGCCGGTCTTGATGGCGACGATCGGTTGGTAGTGCAGGCGGAACTCGCCGGCGGCCAGGGCGCGGCGCAAGGCCCACTCCACCTCGACGCGTCGCCGGGCGGCTTGGGTCATCTCCGGGCGATAGAAGGCGATGCCGTTGCGTCCGGCCGCCTTGGCACCGTGCAGGGCGGACTCGGCGTTGCGCAGCAAGCTGGTAACGCTGTTGCCGTCTTCAGGAAACACCGCCACCCCGAGGCTGGCGGTAATCGCCAGGCCCGGTAAACCGCTCAGATCCAGCGGCCGGCTGAACAGGGCCTGGGTTGCGCGGGCGGCGAGGGCGGCCGCGTCCAGGCCGGCGTCGATCGGGCGGGCGATCACGAAGGTGTCGCCGGCCAGGCGGGCGACGATGTCCGCGGGCTGCGCCTCGGCCGTGAGCCGCAGACCGATGGCGCGCAAGACCGCATCCCCGGCCAAGTGTCCATGGCTGGCCACCACGTCCGCGAAGCGGTCCAGGTCCATGACCAGCAGGGCCAGCCGCCGCTGTTCGGCGCGCGCCAGTTCCAGGGCATCGGTGAGCTGAATGCGCAGCAGGGTGAGGTTGGCCAGCCCGGTGAGCGGGTCATGATGGCTCAGGAATTCGATCTCCGCGGCGGAACGGCGTGCGACACTCTGATCGCTGAGGAGCGCCAGGTGTTGCAGCACGCGGCCGTCGGCGCCGCGCACCTGATTGATATTGAGCCACCCTGGGTAGACCTCACCGTTCTTGCGCCGATTCCAGATCTCGCCGCTCCAGGCCTCGGTCAGTGACAGTTGATCCCACAGGGCACGGAAAAAGGCGGCATCATGGTGTCCGGAACGCAGCAGGCGGGGGTCCTGGCCGATGGCCTCCAGCGGGCTGTAGCCGGTGATGACGGTGAAGGCGGGATTGACGGCGACGATGCGATTGTCCGCATCGGTAATCAAGATCCCTTCGCTGGTGCTGTCAAACAGCGTGTTGATGAGGCGTTGCTGCTGCGCGGCGATCCGTTCCTCGGTGAGGTCGCGGGTGAAGGAGATCAGCGCCTGGCGACCGCGGTAGGGGACGCGGGTGATCGTGACCTCGGTCGGGAAGCACGACCCATCCGAGCGCTGGTGCTCCCAGGGGCCGCGGAAACTGCCGTGCGCCTCCAGCGCCGCCATGATGTCCTGCTGTCGCTGCACGGAGGGCACGCCGTCGGGCTGCACCGCGGGGGAGAACTCCGCGGGGTGGCGGCGTTGCAGGGCCTCCGGGTTGCTCAGGCCCAGCATGTGCGCGGCGGCCTGATTGGCCAGCGCTTCGCCGGTCTCGAGATCGATCAGCCAGATCCCGTCGCGGCTGGATTCGAAGATCCAGCGATATTTCTCCTCGCTCTCGCGCAGTGCGCGCTCCGCGTCGGTCCGCCGCAGGAACCGGCCGAGTTCGACGGCGACGGCCTCCAGCAATTGATCCTCTTCGGCCGCGAACGGGCGATTCGGTCCCGTGGCCCCCTGTTGCGGGGGGGCCGTCAGGTAGGCCAGGCACAGTGCCCCGCGCTGTTCGGTGCCGACCCGAATCGCCGCTTGCTGCAGCCAGGGCGTCACCTGGAATCCCGCGGTCTCGATCCGGCAGTCGTCGACCTCGATCCGCACCCGGGCCAGCGTCGGATGTTGCCAGGCCGGCGGCAGCAGTTCAGTCACCGCGGTCAGGGCCGGCGGCAGGTTGAGATCCGATGCGGCCAGGGTGCGCATGATGCCGTAGAGCGCCTTGAGCTCCTTGACGCGCTGACCGAGTTGGTAGGTGCGTTCTTCGATGATGGCGCGTGCCGCACGGTCATCGGTCATGTCATGGACGGTGCCCAGGGTGCGGATGGCGCGCCCGGCGTCATCGGTGCGGTGGACCCCGCGCTCGCGCACCCAGCGTTCGCCGCCGTCGGGTCGGCACACGCGGTGCTCGATGTCGTAGGGCTCGACACGCTCCACCGAGTGCCGATAGGCCCGCATCACCCGCGCGCGGTCGTCGGGATGGACCAGGGCAAGAAAGTCGTCGAGGGTGAGCGGGGTGGCGGGCGGCAGCCCGAAGATACGGTAGGCTTCACTTGACCAGGTGAGCCGGTCGTGCACCAGATCCAGCTCCCAACTCCCCAGATGGGTCAGGGCCTGGGCTTCCAGCAGCCCCTCCTGCGCGCGGCGCAAATCGCTGATGTCCTGACCCTGGTGGGCGAGCAGCCGCTGCAGCAGCCGCTGATAAACGCCCTGGATATCCTTGACCAGGTCATAGCGGGTCAGGATACCCAGCAGGCGTCCACCCGCATCTTCGACCACGAGACGCCGCACCCCCAGCGCTTGCATCTGGAGACTGGCCGCGTGGGCCGCCTGATCCGGTCGCACGCGGTGCACCGGCCGCGACATCGCGGCGGCGAGCGCGGTCGCTGCCAGGTCCCGACCCGAGCCGATGAGGGCGATGGCGTCGCGCTCGGTCAGGATGCCGACCGCCCGCTCCTGATCGGCGACGATGATGGAACTGATGTTCCGTTCGGCCATGCGCGCGAGCGCCTGCGCGACACTCAGGTCCGGCGGCAGGGTCAAGGGAGTGCGGGTCATCAGGTCCGCGACGGTGCGTGGCTCCAGGAACTCGTCGACACCCAAGGCGCGACTGAAATCGGTTTCGGTGACCAGGCCGCACAGCGCGCCTTGCGCATCCACCAGCACCAGATGCCGATAACCGCGCTGGGACATGAGGACATAGCCGTCCACGAAGGACAACTGGGCCGAGGCGGTGAGGAGATCGGGAGACCGGAAGGTCTCCAGCGGGGTGTCCAGGTCGTAATCGCCGCCGGCGATCAGCGTCAACGCATCGCGCTCGGTGAAGATGCCGACCGGTCGCCCCGCGCGTACCAGCACCACGGAGCTCAGATGGCGCTCGGTCATTGTGGCGATGGCCAGGGAGAGCGGGTCGTCCGGCGACAGGGTGACAGGTGTCGCGGATTGGCACAGATCGGCCAGGGTCAGGTTCTCGATCATCTTGATTCTGGTTTTTTCGCGGCTGGCGGTGCGTCCAGCCCTATCCTACACGCTCCAATCTTTGAAGCGAGCACGCGCGTTGCGTCGTCGGTGTCCGGCGGTCGGTTGCGGTCATGTGCGCCCGCCGCGCTGCCGGCCCGACCGGGGTACCGGGGGTGCGATCAGCGTGGTTCGTGCGGTGGCGGCAGACCAGCGATCCGATGAATAATCCCGCGACCCGTCAAGGGACTTAGACTTTCCCTACATCCTGCTAGGATGCGCACCTGCGCATCCCGGAGGTTTCCCCATATGCCGACCCCCCTCAAGAAGCTGCGTCTGCACGGCTTCAACAACCTGACCAAGACCCTGAGCTTCAACATCTACGACGTCTGCTACGCGGAGTCTGAAGCCCAGCGTGACGCCTACATCGCTTACATCGACGATGCCTACAACGCGGCCCGCCTGACCGCCATCCTGACCGATGTGACCGAGATCATCGGTGCCAACATCCTCAATGTCGCCCGCCAGGACTATGAACCTCAGGGCGCCTCGGTCACCATGCTGATCTCCGAGGAGCCCGTGGCGGCCGAGCAGCTCACCAACTACGCCAAGCCCGGCCCCCTGGCCAAGCCAGTCCTGGCTCCGAACGCGGTGGTTGCCCACCTGGACAAGAGCCACATCACGGTTCACACCTACCCCGAGACCAACCCCGCCACCGGCATCAGCACCTTTCGTGCGGATATCGACGTGTCCACCTGCGGGCGCATCTCGCCCTTGCGTGCGCTGAACTATCTGATCCACTCCTTCGAGTCGGATGTCGTGATCATGGACTATCGGGTGCGCGGCTTCACGCGCGATGTGAAGGGCCGCAAGCACTTCATCGACCACAATATCGCCTCGATCCAGAACTATCTGTCGCAGGATACCCAAGACCGCTATCAAATGGTCGACGTCAACGTCTACCAGGAAAACCTCTTCCATACCAAAATGGTGCTCAAGCACTTCCAGATGGACGACTACCTTTTTTGCATCGAGGAGAAAGACCTGCACGAACCGGACAAGCTGCACATCGAGCGGTTGCTGCGGCGCGAACTCTCCGAGATCTTCTATGGCTGCAATCTGGGGCGCGATCTGGAGTTCGGCGGCTAATGGGGATCGGGAGGGCCATGATCGTAGCTCCGGCCAGCGATCACCCGGATTTGTCCACAGATGTCACAGATGTTCACAGATGAAGAAGAACATCTGTGTTCATCTGTGTTCATCTGTGTTCATCTGTGACATCTGTGGATGAAATTTCCCCCCTAGGGCCACAGCGAAAGCTGGCCGGAGCGATGACCAAGGCCGCCAAAACGGAGCAAGCGAAATGACACCAGAAGAGCTCATGCGACTGATCCGCCAAGGTGAGAATTCCGGTGTTGAGTTCAAGCGCGACGATCTGCGGCCGGAGCAATTGGCCCACGAAGTCGTTGCGTTTGCCAATTTTCAGGGAGGCCGTCTGCTGATCGGCGTCGAAGACGACGGCGCCGTGAGCGGCATCCAACGTCCGGATCTGGAACGCTGGGTCATGGATACAGTGTTCGGTCGTACCGTTCATCCGCAACTGCTGCCCTATTACGAGGAAGTGCGCCTGGATGACGGCCGGCGCGTCGCCGTAGTGACCGTGTTGCCCGGCACGGCCAAACCCTACGTCGTCCGGCATCATCAGCGCGAGGACATTTACGTGCGTGTCGCCAGCACCTCGCGGCTCGCGACGCGGGAGCAGCAGGCCGCCCTGTTTGCCTCGGGGGGCCTGCTGCACGCAGAATTATTGCCGGTCTCGGGGAGTGCACTGGTGGATCTCGATCGCGTGCGGCTGACCGATTACCTTGGCCGGGTATTGGCGGACGAGGTGCCGCAAGACGAATCGGCATGGCTGGAGCGGCTCTGCGGCCTGGGCTTCATGGCCGAACGTCCCGCCGACGCGCCGGTCTGCACCATTGCCGGCGTCGTCTTGTTCGCCCATCGGCCGCGCCGGTTGCTGCGCCAGGCGGGGCTGCGCTGGATGGCCTTCGCCGGGGATGACATGGATTATCGATCGCTCGATGATGCTGTGCTGGATGCTCCACTGGTCGGGCTATGGTCGAGGTCCGGGTCTGGACAGGTATTTCGGGCGCAGGCCGGTCTCATCGAACACTTCATCGAGCGGACGCAGCCCTTCCTGTCGGAGGAGACGGCCGAACTGGTTGACGCTCTGCGTCGCGAACGGCAGTGGTTGTATCCCCCGGAGGCCGTCCGTGAGTGCCTGCTCAACGCACTCGCGCATCGTGACTGGACACGCCCCGCTGAAATCGAGGTGGTGCGTTACCGCAACCGATTGACCGTGATCAGCCCCGGACCGCTGCAAAATGCCATGACCATCGCCAAGATGCTGGCCGGTCAGCGCTCGGCGCGCAACCCGATCATCGTGGAGGTTCTGCGCGACTACGGCTACGTCGACGCTCGCGGCATGGGCGTACGGCGCAAGATCGTTCCGCTGACGCGCGAGTACACCGGCAGCGATGCGGTCTTCGAAGCGACGGACGACTTCTTACGGACGACGCTGCCGGCCAAGCTGACCGACCGGAAGAATCCATCAGCGGCGCTCCTGCCCTGATGGCGGATAAAGTGGACCCGGCTGAGCCGCCGGTGCCTCCCGCCGGGCGCGGTGTCCCAGGACCGCACCCCTTGTCGCCTAGGTGACGCCTGCCTACACTGCCACCATGCGCCATCCCATCGATCCCAACACACTGAAGGCATTCTCCGAGAAAGAGCACGCCTACCATGCCTATCAGGCGCGGCAGGACTATCTGCGCGAACAGCAAAGCATCCAACTCGAATTCGACGACCGACGCGCGGAGGTCGAGCAGGCGCGGACGGACGCGGAACAGGAGCGGGCCAAGGAGCAGGAGCGAGTGACCAAAGAGCAGCAGCGGGCCGCCAAGGACGAAGCCTTGGCCGAGAATGAGCGGCTGAAGCGTTTGCTCGCCGACAAGCCGGAACCGTCTGACCCCGAGACGCGGTAGTGATCTCGGCCCGACGTCAATTCCTGGTTCTGCGGCAAACCCGGTCGAGTAACGCGGCGCGGAATGCGCGTCGGTTGGTTCAGCACAGGATGTGGTCCGTGCAACGGACCTTACCCGGCTGGCTCGGACGGGCGACCGCCGCGCGCCGTTTGTGGCAGCATTTGCAAGACAAGGGATTTCGGCCAGCGCGCATGCATCGCTGCAGAACGTTGCCAACGACCGGCCACGCTGGCGCCAGCCCGCTATCCGTCCCCAGGCAAGATCGATAGACTCTATGCCATGACCAGCGAGCTACGAGACGTTACGGGCTTCCGCGGCGAGAAAATCGTGGAGCTGTGCCTGACCGACTACAAAACGTTCCCCGAGCCGCTGTTCCGCCCGGCGCACCTCGGTGAGAAGTGGCCGGCCATCGACTATCTTGTGGAATTGACCTCCATACCCGGAAGACGGCTGTATTTTTTCGCTCAAGTCAAATCGAGATTCGGATGAGCGCAAGCAACTCGCAAGCACAGATGGTTGGGCGCCGCGCCGAGCTGATGGCCGAGCTGTTTTTCCAAAGCCTCGACGCGGCTTATGTAGCCCGGTTTGAGCACGCTCTCGCCTTTGACTTACTCGTCGGCTTGTCGAACCCTCAAGGCGGTATCGACAATTTTGCGGTCGAGGTCAAGGCAACGCAGCAGCCGGTTCGTTCTGGCTTTCGCATCTCGCGGAAAATCCACGAGCGCCTCTCGCACTCCAACACGCCCGCCATGTTGCTCGTCGCGGACGTAAAGCAAGACCGACTGTACTACGCTTGGCTCCGTCCGGAGCAGGCCGCCGCTTCACGCTCGAACCGCGACACGATCGTTGTGCCGTTGACGGAGATCGACGAGGGGGCGAAAGCGCGCCTGCGCGAAGAGCTTGCCGCCCAGCGATCCGAGGCGATGGCCGCGTGATCGCCCTCCCGTCCGACGCCGCTCGAGGATACGCAGCCCGCGCAGGGACATTAGGACATTAGCATCGAAACCTAGGGCCGAAACCGGGGGCAAAAGTGTAACGAGCAAGGCTCAATTGAATTTTCATCTGCGTGCCAGATTTAATGGAGCCTGGTGCCTTGTCCTATGATCACTTTCCCTCTTTTCCCCCGGAAATCTAGTTAGGTTAGAGACAACGCAATTATGGGTTCCTTCTGCGAATTGACTATTGATGGGAAATTAATTTGTAGCGCAAAGAACCATATTGAGCCAACCATGTTAAGCCTGTTTACAGCCGTGGACCAGTCTTACGAGACAGTCGCTGACCCAAATGGTAATCGCGAGATCCGGAAATACGTCACAAATGTTCGCACCGCCAAGAAGCGGTTAGACATCCGCGGTTACAGCATTGCAGCCGCCGAGATTTCCTATACTGAGTATCGCGATTCTGAAATTGCTGACTTAGCCGAATATCTGGCTGATCTTGACAGCTCAGACGATTCTTTTTCCTTATATTGCGAAAAGCAAGCTTGTCTCGATTCTTCAAATGCGCAGGACGTAATCGAAGCTTACAGAGCAATTCTGCGCGAAGTAGAATTTATTGAATATTGCGATAAAGAGTATCGGGGCAGCAATGCGCTAGCGCGAGTGATTTGCGAAAACATAGACGAATATCCGCTTGGGTTGCCAGTTGCGGACATCCGTTACACTTTCCGATTGATACTGGAGTGCTTTTCAGACGATAGCTGCGTGATATTTGACGCGTCTGATCTTGTTGAAGGGGGATGGTACGGTCCAGACGATGACTTTATCACTATAGCCAACAAACAGTTAACTGGACGGTATCAATATGATTCGCCGATTTTAATACTTACGGAAGGCTCTACGGACAAATGGATTCTTGAGAGATCTCTACGCCTTCTTCATCCCGAATATGCTCCTTTGTTTTCATTCATGGATTTTAACACGTCAAACGCGGCTGGTGGCGCGTCTGCACTTGTTGCCACTGTCAAGTCGTTTGTCGGCGCAGGAATTCCGAACCGTGTTATTGCTTTATTCGACAATGATACCGCAGCACGGGACGCCGCAAAGGTATTGCAATCGGTCACGCTACCGCCGAATATCAAGTGTCGATGGCTACCCAAACCTGCGGATAGTTGGCGGATAGCGCGGGCCATCGCCAACGGGGGTGGTGAAGACCGGTCGGTCGCTGAGGGACGAGGGGGGGTTGGGAGCCAGGGGAACAGGGCGAGC
>Ga0247840_10000304_pt1 | contig 103015 bp, 103 predicted proteins | sample LaCruzMarch2015__FD_192404 | JGI IMG/M metagenome (GOLD analysis project Ga0247840, IMG submission 192404) | Freshwater microbial communities from meromictic Lake La Cruz, Castile-La Mancha, Spain - LaCruzMarch2015_17m | ecosystem: Environmental > Aquatic > Freshwater > Lake | place: Spain... | reverse complement strand
CAGCACCGGCACGGTAAGAAACAAGAAGGCCGCCCGCACCCGCGGACAGGCCTAAACACACATCCAGAGTGTCAAGGATCAACCGACATAGAAACGTCAAGCATCAACCGACTCTGAACAGGGGCACTTCGAGTCCGAGTGGGGCACTTCGCTAAGAATCCGGCTTCTGCACGGCCCCCAGGTAGTGAATTCCCTTCTCCCACTCCCCGACCGGCGGCAGGTGCCGGGCAGGGGTCTGCGGCAGGGGCGCGTTGGCGGCGATCCGGTGCTCTGCCCGGTCCCAGCCCGCACGCGCCCGCGGATGCATCCGCCGCCGCCGCGGCAGACATCGGAAGGCCGCGTTGACCGCACGCCCGAACAGCGTGTGCAGGCGCTCGTCGCGAGTCGACCACGAGTATCCCATCAATTCCCTGACCGGTGCGTCGTAGAGGCCCACCGTCACCCACACCACCACAGGCTCCAATACGCGCAGAGAAAACGACCACAACCAGTCGGGGATCCATTGCGCGGTAGGCGGTTTCGGCATCGAAGACAGGTCGAGTACTTCCCGCGCAGCCCACGTGTTCTCCAGCACCTCGCGGCACATTCGATCCCAGTACCGTTCGAACTCCTCCCAGCTCGCCGGTACGGGCCGCATGCTCATGCCGTACATCGCGTACCAGTTGACGTGCTCGTCGAACAACTGCCGCTTGTCCGCCTCGGTCAACCCAGCACCGAAGTGCTCGGCGGTGCGGATGGTGCCCATGAAGAATGTGGCGTGTGCCCAGTAGAAGACGTCAGGGTTCAGCGCGCTGTAGCGCCGGCCCTGTTCGTCGACGCCCTTGATCGAGAGGTGGTAGTCGCGCACCTCAGCACCCGTGGCGGGTGCGCGATCGCCGTCGAACACCACACCACCGATCGGGTAGAGCGAACGGAACAGCCGGGGAATGCGTTCGGCGAAGAAGATCGAATGATCTCTGACCGCCGCACCTAACTGCGGATGCATGTTCTGCATCGATCCCGCCCATGGACCCTGCAGCAATCCCCGCCAGTCGCCAAAAAGCTTCCAGGTCAGCGAGTCAGGTCCCAGTGGAGTTGGCGGCGAGTCGAACCTGCCGCTGACAGGGCACCCGGCGGACATCCCCTGAGCCTGAAAACCCGACGGGCTATCCGCCTTCAGGAAGATCCTTCTGCTCCGCGGCCTGGGCCTCGCCCTCGGCTTCGGCCTTGAGCTTCGCCTGTTCCTCGGCGTATTGCTGCTCGGCCGCCGACCGGGCGGTCCGGCCCGCCACGCCGCCCACCGAGTTGCCCGGAACCCCGGGCACGGCGAACAGGTAATTGCAGTTGAGGTGCAAGTTCACCTTACCGGTGGGAGCCCCACTGAAGTCCAGAGAACTTGAGGTACTCGACGAAGCGACGATGCAGGCCCCGGTCGGAAGAAAGGTTCCGAACCTCGAAGCGATGACGGGGGTCTGCCCGTTCGAGGCGATCGCATTGGCCGCGTCGTTGTAGGTCTGCCCCACGTACTCGTTGGAGGCGACCGCCAGACCCGTACCGAACGCGGCAGTGAGCGCTACCGCGGCACCGATGACGCCGACGCCGCGAGCAAGTGTCGTATGCACCGCGCCCACCTTCCACGTCAGTCCCAGGACTGGAAACTCTGGGGTCTGGGAAACACTGGGGAAAATATACCGCCCCGACGGTGCCCGCGCAGAACCGATCGACATGCCGAATGCTCATGCACTTGAATGTCACCGGCCGACACAGATATATTGGTGCGACCACGAGATACAGATAACCGGAGGGGCCATGTCAGCAGACCTGCCCAATATCGAACTCCTGCGCGCGCTCGAACCGGTCGCGGAGAAGCTCATCAATCGCCATTTGTCGATGACCAAGGACTGGAACCCGCACGACTACATTCCCTGGTCGGACGGCAAGAACTATTACGCCCTCGGCGGCCAGGACTGGGATCCCGACCAGGCCAAGCTCTCCGAGGTGGCCCGAGTCGCGATGGTGCAGAATCTGCTGACCGAGGACAACCTGCCGGCGTATCACCGCGAGATCGCCATGAACTTCTCGATGGACAGTGCGTGGGGGTTCTGGGTCAACCGGTGGACCGCCGAGGAGAACCGCCACGGCATCTCGATCCGCGACTACCTGGTGGTTACCCGCAACTGCGACCCGGTCGAACTCGAGGAGTTGCGGATGGAACAGATGACCCGGGGGTTCAGTCCCGGCCAGAACGCCCAGGGCGACCTGTTCGCCGAGAGCCTGTTCGACGCGGTGATGTACGTCAGCTTCCAAGAACTGGCGACCCGCGTCTCGCACCGAAACACCGGCAAAGCGTGCAACGATCCGGTGGCCGAGCAACTCCTGGCGCGGATCTCCAACGACGAGAACCTGCACATGATCTTCTACCGCGACGTCAGCGCCGCCGGATTGGACATCGCCCCGAACCAGGCGATCAAGTCGGTGCACCGGATCCTGCACAACTTCAAAATGCCCGGCTACACGGTTCCGGAGTTCCGCCGCAAGGCCGTGATCATCGCCACCGGCGGGGTGTACGACCCGCGGATCCACCTCGAGGACGTGGTGATGCCGATACTCAAGAAGTGGCGGATTTTCGAGCGCGACGACTTCACTGGCGAGGGCGCCCGGATGCGCGACGAACTCGGCACGTTAGTCGAAGACCTCGAGCAGACGTGCGTGAAGTTCGAAGAAGCTAAGGCGCGGAAGCTGGACCGGGACGCGAAGCTGGCGGAGAAGCGAGCCGCCAAGTCCGTACTGGCCGGCGCCGCGCCCTAGTCGGCGCATGATGAATGCTGCCGCCACGGCGCCAGCTGCCGCTGGGCTGCGGATCGGTTCGCTGTCGCTGCGCAGTCCGGTCGTCCTAGCGCCCATGGCCGGGGTGACCAACGTCGCGTTTCGAACCCTGTGCCGCGAACTCGAGGAGCAACGGGCCGGCACGGTCAGCGGGCTCTATGTCTGCGAGATGGTCACCGCGCGCGCATTAGTTGAACGCCATCCCGTCACCATGCACATGACGACGTTCTCCCCCGACGAGTCTCCTCGGTCGCTACAGCTGTACGCGGTCGATCCGGCGAACACCTACGAGGCGGTCAGGATGATCGCCGAGGACGGCCTCGCCGACCACGTCGACATGAACTTCGGCTGCCCGGTGCCCAAGGTGACCCGTCGCGGCGGCGGTGCCGCCCTGCCCTACAAACGCCGACTGTTCGCCCAGATCGTCGCCGCCGCAGTACGAGCAACCGCGGGAACCTTGATCCCGGTGACAGTCAAGTTTCGTGTCGGCATTGACGAGGCGCACCACACTCACCTCGATGCCGGGCGGATCGCCGAGCACGAGGGCGCGGCGGCGGTGGCCCTGCATGCGCGGACCGCCGCTCAGCGCTACTCCGGGTCGGCGGATTGGAGTCGGATCGGCGAACTCAAGGCAGCCGTCACCTCGATCCCGGTGCTGGGCAACGGTGACATCTTCGAGGCCGCGGACGCCGGCACCATGATGGCCGCCACCGGTTGCGACGGCGTCGTCATCGGCCGGGGATGCCTGGGCCGGCCGTGGCTGTTCGCCGAGTTGTCCGCGGCGTTCACCGGCGCTCCGGCACCGTCGCCGCCCACCCTGGGAGAGGTCGCCGACATCATCCGCCGCCACGGCGCGTTGCTGGCCGCCCATTTCGGCGAGGACAGGGGCATGCGGGACATCCGTAAGCACGTCGCCTGGTACCTGCACGGCTTCCCGGCCGGGTCGGACCTGCGACGGTCGTTGGCGCTGGTCAGCACGCTGGATGAACTCGATCTGCTGCTGGACCAACTGGACCGCTCGGTCGCGTTTCCGGCTGCCGCGGGCGGGCCCCGCGGACGGCAGGGCTCGGCCGCTGCGGTCGCTCTGCCGCAGGGATGGCTCGACGACCCCGACGATCCCACGGTGCCGGTCGGCGCCGACGTCATGAACTCCGGCGGCTAAGCCACCTGCCGGATCCCGGGATGGCCACGAATACGACGATGACCTCGCACTCTCTCAGGTTCACTTAGTACGATGGGGTCTCTGTTGTGAATCTGGGTCGTCGGGGTTCCCCGGGGTCTACGGATTGGCAACCCGGATGCCGGGGGATCCCGCATCGCGGTTGCGGGACGCACTGGCGCGTCCGCGACACCCTGAAAGCCGGAGGCTGCCTGCAATATGAGTGACGGCGAGAACGCCACTCCGGGCCGCCCTGACGACGCGGCCGTCCCCGGCACGTCCGGACATCACACCGAGGGCGTTGCGGTTGCCGATGTGCTCGCCAAAGTCACCGGCAGTAGTCGCCTCGCCCCCATCACCCGGCACCGCGCACATCCCCCCGGCGCCGATTCGCCCGACGCCGGCGCCGACGCGACCGTCCCGATCTCGGTGGCGGCACGCGCGCGCAACCGCCGCCCGGCGTTGCTGGCCGCCCGGTCGGCGGCCGTGCTCATCGCGGTATCGACGCTGGCTGTCACCGGTGCGGCATGGCAGTGGCAGAGCGCAAAAAACAGCCTGCTGAACACCATCGCGGCACTGGACCCGAACTCCAGTGACATTCGCGATCGCAACGCCCAGAACGGCGACGAAAACTTCTTGATCATCGGCGTCGACAGCCGCATCGGCGCCAACGGTGAGATCGGGGCAGGCGATACCAGCATCGCCGAGGGGGCCCGTTCCGACACCATCATGTTGGTCAACATCCCCGCCAATCGCAGCCGCGTGGTGGCTGTCTCCTTCCCCCGCGACCTGGGGATCACACCGATCAACTGCCAGGCGTGGGATCCCGAAACCGGCAGATACGGACCGGTGTACGACAGGAACACCGGCGAGTGGAGCGACAACGAGCGGCTCACTACCAGCAAGCTCAACTCGGCCTATGCCCTTGGTGGCCCCAAGTGTCTGGTCAAGGCGATCCAAAAGATCTCCGGACTTGCCATCAATCGTTTCATGGCAGTCGATTTCGCCGGTTTCTCCGCGATGGTAGACGCCCTCGGCGGGGTCGAGGTGTGCACCACCACACCATTGGAGGACACCGAACTGGGCACCGTCCTGGCCACCGCCGGCCGGCAGAAACTTGACGGCCCGACCGCCCTGAATTACGTCCGCGCGCGATCCATCACCACCGAGGACAACGGTGACTACGGTCGCATCAAACGCCAGCAGCTCTTCCTGTCCTCGCTGCTGCGGTCGATGATCTCCACCGAGACGCTCTTCGACGTCAGCAGGCTCAACGAGGTGGTCAACACTTTCATCGACGACAGCTTCGTCGACAACATCCAAACCCGGGACCTGGTGCGGCTTGGTCAGTCGCTGCAGGGCATGAACGCCGGGCGCATCACCTTCGTCACGGTTCCCACCACCGGACTCGCCGACGAAGAGGGCAACGAGCAGCCCCGCACGGAGGACATCCAGGCTCTCTTCGATGCGATCATTGAAGATGAGCCGTTGCCCGGCGAAAATGACAACAACGAGACCTTGAGTCCGCTGACCGTCGCGACGATGGCGACCCAGATCACGACAAGCCCGACCACCACGACCACGTCCCCATCGCAGACCGAGTCCGGCTACCCGACATCGACTACCGCGGCGGACTCTGTCGCTGACAGCGCCGAAACCACCGTGACCGAGGAGGTCACCGAAACCACCGTGACCGAGGAGGTCAAGACGGTGGCGGCCGAACCACGCGACGTCACGGTGCAGGTCGGCAACGCCACCGAAATCGTTGGCCTGGCCACCGCGACCTCCGGCGAACTCGACCTGTACGGCTTCAACGTGCTAGAGCCCGACTACTCCTGGGACTACGGTTCGGTCACCGAGACCACCGTCTTCTACTCCCTGGGCAACGAGCAAGCCGCCGCCACCGTGGCCGCGACCCTGCCGGGCGCCCGCATCGAGCGGATCAGCGACCTCGGCGAAACAGTCATGGTGGTGCTCGCGCCGGATTTCGCCGATCTTCGGTACCCGCAAGCCAGTGGAACGCCGCTGACTGTCTCGGTCACCCATGCCGGTAGTAGCACGCCCACGAAACTGCCGTCGGATCTGATTGTGACCAACGGCGCCGACGTCACCTGCGAGTAGCTGGCATTCACCCGGCGTTCAGTTTCGTCAGGCCGCGGATCGAACCCGCGGGACGTAGGCTTAACCGATGAGAACCGCGTACCACGAGCAACTGGATGCGCTCACGCACCAGCTCGCCGAAATGTGCCGGATGGCGGGAATCGCGATGGAGCGCGCGACCCAGGCCCTGCTGCAGGCAGACCTGGCGCTCGCCGAGCAGGTGATCGGCGATCACGAGAACATCATCGCCGCCAGCGCCCGGGCCGAAGAGGCTGCCTTCGTCCTGCTGGCACTGCAAGCCCCGGTGGCCGGGGACCTGCGGGCCATCGTCGGCTCCATCCAGATCGTCGCGGATGTCGAACGTATGGGGGCTCTGGCCCTGCATGTCGCCAAGATCGCACGTCGGCGCCATCCCCGACACGCCCTGCCCGAGGAGGTCAACGGCTACTTCGCCGAGATGGGCCGGATCGCCGTCGAACTGGGCAACAGCGCGCGCGAAGTCCTGTTGTCCCGCGATCCGGACCAGGCACGGCTGATCCGCGAAGAGGACGACGCCATGGACGATCTGCATCGCCACCTGTTCAGCGTGATGATGGACCGGGAGTGGAAGCACGGCGTCGCCGCCGCGGTGGACGTCACGTTGCTCGGACGTTTCTACGAACGCTTCGCCGACCACGCCGTCGAGATCTCGCGGCGGGTCATCTTCCAAGTCACTGGCCGCCTGCCCGAGGAAGAAGACGTCGCGACCTACTAGCCGCCGTCAGCCGAACCGGCCGGAGATGTAATCCTCAGTCGATTTCTGACTGGGGTTGGAGAAGATCTTTCCGGTTTCGTCGAACTCGACAAGCCGGCCCGGCCTCCCTGTTGCCTCAAGATTGAAGAAGGCTGTGTGATCGCTCACCCGGGCCGCCTGCTGCATGTTGTGAGTGACGATGACGATGGTGTAGTCCCGCTTCAGTTCAGCGATTAGATCCTCGATGGCCAGCGTCGAGATCGGATCCAGCGCCGAGCACGGCTCGTCCATCAGCAGGACATCAGGTTGCACGGCAATGGCACGCGCGATGCATAGGCGCTGCTGCTGGCCCCCGGAAAGACCGCCACCGGGCTTGTCGAGGCGGTCCTTGACCTCGTTCCACAGGTTGGCCCCCCGCAGGGACCGCTCCGCCGTCTCGTCGAGAAGCTTGCCGTTGCGCACACCCTGCAGTTTCAGACCCGCGACCACATTGTCGCGAATCGACATGGTGGGAAAGGGATTCGGCCGCTGAAACACCATCCCGATGGTTTTGCGAACACTCACCGGATCCACCCCGGCACCGTAGATATCTTCGCCGTCGAGCAAAATCGAGCCCTCGACGCGACCCCCGGGAATGACTTCGTGCATCCGATTCAACGCTCGCAGCACGGTGGACTTACCGCAACCGGACGGTCCGATGAACGCCGTGACATGGAAGGGCTGTACCGCCATCGTCACATCGGCGACGGCGTGGAAAGAGCCGTAGTAGATGTTGACGTCCTTGAGATCGATGCGTTTGGCCATGGTGTCCTCCTCTGCCCCTGCTCGGTCTCAGGTGCGGTTTCGGGTCAGGTAGCGGTTCACAAACGCGGCCGCCACGTACAGCGCCCCGACGATCAGAATGAGGGTCAGGGCGGCACCCCAGACCCGCGCGCGGCCGGCCGACTCGGGGTTGGTCAATTCGGTGTAGATCAGCAGCGGCAGCGAAGCCATGTTGCCGTCGAACGGGTCGTAATTGATTGACCTGGCGTAGCCCACCAGCACCAGTACCGGCGCGGTCTCGCCCATCACTCTGGCCAGCGCCAGCAGCAGACCGCTGATCATGCCGGGCAGCGCAGTCGGCACGACGACCCGGGCGATGGTTTTCCACTTCGGAATTCCCAGCGCGTAGGAGGCCTCGCGCAGTTCGTCGGGGACGAGTTTGAGCATCTCCTCGGTGTTGCGCACAACGACCGGCAACATCAGCAGCACCAGCGCCAGCGATACCGCGAAGGCGCTCTGCGGGAATCCCAGGGTCGAAATCCACAGGGCGAAAACGAACAGCGCGGCCACGATCGAGGGCACCCCGGCGAGGATGTCGACCATGAAGGTGGTCACCTTCGCAAACGTGCCGCGGCCGTACTCGACGAGGTAGATCGCGGCCATGATTCCCAGTGGCACCGACATCAGCGCGGCGATCCCGGCCTGCACCACGGTGCCGTAGATCGCGTGATACACGCCGCCGGCGAACTGGTCGGGCAGCACCCCGGCCAGCGACTTCGACCACCATCCAGGCCCGGTCACCGCCGTCAATCCGCGTTCGACGACGGTGAAGAGCAACCAGAGCAACGGAATTGTGGCGATCGCGAAGGCAGCCGTGAAGCCGGTCGCGGCGAGTTTGTTCTTGACTTTGCGGGCTCGGCTGATCGGATGGAAGGTGGGGGCCGCGGCGGGTGTTTCGACAGCGGGCGTCTCGGCGGCGGTCATCCGCCACTCACCCTTCCGCCGGCCGCGACACGTGCCAGGGCGTTGACGACGAAGGTCAGGATGAACAGCACCAGTCCGGCCGCGATGTAGGCCCCGGTCGGGAGCTTCGCGCTGAATTCCGCTGCCGCCGAGGCGATCTTGGACGCGAAGGTGTAACCACCGTCGAACAGCGACCAATGCCCGGCCTGCGCGGCTGACCGCAAAATGATCAGGACCGCGACCGTCTCACCGAGGGCTCGGCCCAGGCCGAGCATGGAACCGGCGATCATGCCACTTCGGCCGTAGGGGAAGACGGTCATGCGGATGACCTCCCACTTGGTGGCTCCGAGGGCCTGCGCGGCCTCGACCTGTCCCCGCGGCGTGAGGCTGAACACCTCACGGGTCACCGAGGTGATGATCGGCAGGATCATCACCGCGAGGACGATCCCGGCGGTGAAGATCGTTCCGCCACCGGCGAGGGAGACGTTGCCCTTGCTGAACAGGAAAAGCCATCCGAGATTGTCGTTGAGGAAACGCGCGAGCGGTTCCAACCACGGCGCCAGGACGAAGATGCCCCACAGCCCGAACACGATCGACGGCACCGCGGCGAGCATGTCGATCAAGACCGCGAAGGGTCGGGCCAGCCGCTGCGGCGCGTAATTCGTCAGGAAGGCCGCGATGCCGATCGCGATCGGCACCGCGATCATCAGCGCGAACAGTGAGCTGAGGATGGTGACCTGGAACAGTTCGGCGATGCCGAACCGGAGGTTGTCGGAGTCGGTCGTACTGAACTCCGAACTGGTGATGAAGTTGGCGTTGTTCGCCTGCAACGACGGCACCGCCCTGATGATCAGGAACAACGCCATAAGAGCGATCGCGGCGATGATCGTCGCTCCCGCGGCCAGAGCCAGGGAGCCGAAAATCCGGTCGCCCCATCGCCCACCGCCGCGCAGCCCGGCGGGCGACTTCCCCGACCCCGGCGAACCCGACGGCTTTCCGGTGGTCATCATCGAAGTATGCCCGGGCCATGGCGGCCCGGGCGGGGCGCCCAGGCTCGGCTCAGGTGTGATCGTCATGGCGCCCGGCTATCACGACAGGGTGACTCAGGAGATTGCGGTGATCGCGGTCGACAACTTGCCCTTGAAAGAATCCGGGACCGGGATGTACCCGTTGTCGGTCAATCCCTCCTGGCCCTTGCCGAGGGACACCGTCAGGAAGGCCCGGACAGCGGGAGCGACGTCGGCGTCCGGATACTTCGAGCAGACCAGCGAGTAGGTGGCGAGCACGATCGGGTAGGCACCGGTCTCGGTGGGTTGGTAGAACGTCGACGTGTCCAGCACCAGGTCGTTGCCCTGGCCCTTGACTTTCACGCCGTCGATCGACTTTCCGACGGTGTCGACGGACAACCGCACCGGGTCTGGTCCCGCCGAGGTGATGATGTCGGCAATGGACAGGCCCTGATTCTTGGCGAACGACCATTCGTTGTAGGTGATCGAACCGGGTGTGGACTTGATCGCCGCGGAGGTACCCTCGTTGCCCTTGGCGCCTTCGCCGGTCCCCCCGTTGAAGGTCTTTCCGGCGCCCTTCTCCCACGCTCCGTCGGAGGCGGCGGTGAGGTATTTCTGGAAGTTGTCGGTGGTGCCCGATTCGTCGCTGCGGAAGATCACCACGATCGGCTCCGCCGGCAATGACTTACCGGCGTTGAGGGCCACGATCTCCGGGGCGTCCCAGCTGCTCACCGCGCCGCTGAAGATCTTGGCCGCGGTCGGCCCGTCGAGAACCAGCGAATCGACGCCGGGCACGTTGTAGGTGATCGCGATCGGCCCGAACACCATCGGCAGGTTCCAGGCATCCGTGCCACCACAGCGCGCCTTCGCCTTCTCCACTTCGCCCTTCTCGGCGTTCAGCGGCGAATCGGTGCCGCCGATGTCGGTCTGGCCCCCGACGAACTCCGAGACCCCGGCGCCGGACCCACTGGACGTGTAGTTCAGGGTGTAGCCCGGGCAGGCGGCCTCGTAGGCGGTGACGAACCGGGTCATCGCGTTGGCCTGAGCCGTCGCGCCACTTCCCTTCAGCGCCTTCTTCCCGCCGCAGTCCACTGCGGCACCGCCGGCACCACCGCCGACCGCCGGCGACGCCGACGTCGTGTTGTTGTCACTGCCGCAGGCGGTGAGCGCGGCGATCGCCACCGCTGAGGCCGAAGAGACGAACACCTTGCCGAAGCCGCCCATATCCACCCGTGCCTACTTTCCGTTGGTTGCCTTCGCCGCCAACCTATTAGGCGCCGGTGGACGCCTTGTGGAGCATGGGTTAACGACGGGTGAACAGCCCTCGGTTAGGCCGGCGCATACGCGGTATCCACCCTGGCCACGGTGAACCCGATGCCCTGGTACGTCCGGATCGCGGCGACGTTATCGGCTTCGGCGTAGAGCATCACGGCGGGCTCCGGCACGTGCGCCAACCGTTGCGAGAGGTGGTCCAGCCCCACCAGTGTCAGTGCCCGGCCCAGGCCGCGGCCCTGGGCAGCGGGGTCGACGCCCACCACGTACACCTCGCCCACCGGCCCGTCGGCGTCATCGGCGTGCACCTTCGTCCAGTGAAAGCCCAGCAGCGCACCGGTGGCGTCGTCGCTGGCGAGGAACAGTCCGCTCGGATCGAACCAGGGCTCGGCGACCCGGTCGGCGATATCGGCATCCGCCCAGCCGCCCTGCTCAGGGTGCCAGTCGAAGGCGGCGTTGTTGACCCGCAGTAACTCGGGATTGTCCCGGGGGCCGCGGTAGGCGCGAACGGAGACACCCACGGGCACCACAGGTTCCGGGAGGTCCTGCAACAGTCGGCGCATCTGGATCAGCTCGCGCGCGGCGCGCAACCCGCAGACGTCGGCAACGGCGCGCGCGCCCGGCCCGGTGCCATGGGCCCAGAACCGCACCCGCGGACCGGTGCGATCGATGGCCGCCCGCACCAGGGCGCTCCCGACGCCGCTTCGGCGGGCATCGGGATGCACCACCAATTCCACTGTCGCGTCGTCGGCGTCGGTGCGGCCCGGTGTCAGGTTGAGGTAGCCCGTGATGGTGCGCGGGTCGGACGGATCCGTCACGACGAGATGTTCGGTGCGCTGTCGGCCGAGGTCCCGCAGCACCTGCTCCCCCACCGGGCTGATGCCGTCGACACCTCGGGCCGCATCGATGACACCGCGAACGCCGGACACCTCCGATGGGGTCAGCGCACTACGCCAGGGGGCAGCCCTCACCGGCCGGGCAGGGAGTGCGACAGACCGGCGGGGGTGTCGTCGGGCCTGCCTGCGCTCGAGTCGTCGTGACTCGGCCCCGGATCGTCCACCTGCGGGGAAACCACTTCCGGGGAATCGGCTTCCGGGGCCCGGTTGCGCGCAGGACGGACCGCCTTGTAGCCGACGTTACGGACCGTGCCGATCAGGGCCTCGTACTCGGGGCCGAGCTTGGCGCGCAACCGCCGGACGTGGACGTCGACGGTGCGGGTTCCGCCGAAGAAGTCATAGCCCCAGACCTCCTGCAGTAGCTGTGCTCGGGTGAACACCCGACCGGCATGCTGCGCCAGGTACTTCAGTAGTTCGAATTCCTTGTACGTCAAATCCAGTGGGCGGCCCCGCAGTCGGGCGGTATAGGTCCCCTCGTCGATGACGAGTTCACCCAGGCTGACGTTGCCCAGGTTCTCCTGGTTGGCCAGTCCGCCGCGCCGGCCGACCAGGAGGCGCAGGCGAGCGTCGATCTCTGCCGGGCCGGTGCCCGGCAGGAGAATGTCGTCGATACCCCAATCGGTGTTCACCGCGACCAGACCACCCTCATTAACCACGGCGACGACGGGCGCCGGGGCGCCGGTGGACCCCAGCAACCGGCACAGGCCCCGGGCCGCCGCCAGATCATGACGTGCATCCACCAGGGCGACGTCGGCCGCACCGGCGTCGAGCAACGAGGAAACCTCGCTCGGCGCGCAGCGCACGGTGTGCGCCAACAGTGATAACGAGGGCAGCACCGAGTCAGGATTCGGATCAGCAGTCAGAAGTAACAGGTCCAACGGTTTCTCCAGGGTCGGAGTCACTCTAACCCCCGACCTGCCGTTACCGGCGATTCGGTGGGCCGGAAATCGTGGTGGGGGAGAATACCGGCGTGCGAAGGCAAGTGGCGGCGGTGGCGACGGTGCTCACGGTCGTCGCAGGCGGCGTCGGCGTCGACACCGCGGCCGCGATCTATGCGGAATACCAACTCTCGCGTCATGTCCGCTCCGCCACCGGCCTGCCCTTCGATCCGTGGGTGGCGATCCTGGGCTTTCCGTTCATCCCCCAGGCGCTCGCACACCGATACCGCGAACTGGAGATCAGGGCCGGCGGCGTCGATCACCCGGTGGTGGGCAAAGTCGCACTCGAGGCGACCATGCACGATATCGGTTTGACGCAGGCCTCCTGGCTGATGCGGCCCGACGCCGATCTGCCGGTCGGCAAGCTTGAGAGTCGGATCATCATCGACTCCCGCCACCTGGGCGGATTCATCGGCGTCAAGGACCTCTCGGTAGGGGCGCCCGCGGCCGACACCAACGACGCCACCGGTGGCACCACGGAATCCGGCATCTCCGGCAACAGGGGACTGGTGTTCACCGGTACTCCGACGAGCGCCGGGTTCGACAAGCGGGTGAGCGTCACCGTCGACCTGTCCGTCGCCGGCCCCGAGCAGACGACGCTGATCTTTACCCCGACCGCAGTGGTGATAGGTCCGAACACCGCCGATCAACCGGTGCCCAGCGACAGGCGTGCGGCTGTCCTCGGCGCGTTCGCGGCCACCATGCCCGGGCAGCGACTGCCGTTCGGCCTGCGACCGACCACCGAGGGCGCCCGGGGCTCGGACATCATCATCGAAGGCATCGACACCAACATCACCGTACGACTCGACGGTTTCACCCAATCATGAGTGCCCTTGTCACCGCGGCAGCGGCTATCGCCGCTGCCCTGGGGCTTGCCGGCGCAGCGGGCGTACTGCACAACCGGCGTTCAGGGGTATTGCGCGACATCGCCGACCCGGCCGACCTCGACACCACCGATTTGGGGCTGTCATTGACGGCGCCGACGATCGTGCACTTCACCGCCGAATGGTGCGGTCCCTGCGCCGCGGTACGCCGCGTGATCGATCAGGTCTGCGCCGAGTTGCCCGAGGTCGCCCACGTCGAGATCGACATGGACGCCGCGCCGGCTGCGGCGCGCAAACTTTCAGTGCTGTCGCTGCCGACGACGTTCATCTTCGACGCCGCCGGGCGCCAGCGTTACCGGTCCTCCGGTGTGCCGAAGGCAGCGGACCTGCGGGCGGCGATCGAAACCCTATTGGCCGCGGGGCCCGGCGGTTGGGTATGATCTACGACGTGCACGCCCGCATTGAGCCGATGCTCACCAAACGCCGCGCAGTCGATCTGTGCCGCACCGCGGGCTGTTGTTGTTGCTGTAGCTGCTGAGAAGCCGCCGAACCTTCGTTTCGTCGCGTCGCTTCCGGGTAGCGCCCGGATCTCATCGGTCCCGCCAGCAACAGGAGCTTGTCATGACACTCAACACCGCTACGCACTCCGTCGCCACCGATCAGGTGGACGTCCGCGGTCCGCGCTTCGCCGCGTGGGTTACCAGCGTCGTCCTGCTGTCGGTACTCATCGTCTCGGCTTTCAGCACATCCGCCGCCGCGGTCATCCTGGCCGCACAGGCAGCCGCCTTCGCCCTGGGTGCTGTTCGCGGTCCGCGCCGTCATCCCTATGGCCGGATCTTCGCCACGCTGGTGGCGCCGCGCCTGGGCCCTGCCACTGAACGCGAACCAGTTCCGCCATTGAAGTTCGCCCAACTGGTAGGCCTGCTCTTCGCACTCGTGGGTCTGGCTGGGTTCGCGTTCGGCGCGCCGATCGTGGGCGTGATCGCCACCGCGTTCGCGTTGGCCGCAGCCTTCCTCAACGCGGCGTTCGGGATCTGCCTGGGCTGCCAGCTTTATCCCCTGGCCGTCCGCCTGCGTCCTACGCAAGCCACCTGAACCCGCACCGAAAGGCAGAACCATTTCTCGCTCCGACGTGCTGGTCTCCACCGACTGGGCCCAGCGCAATCTCGACACCGAGTCCGTCGTCTTCGTCGAGGTCGACGAGGACACCAGCGCCTACGACACCGGTCACATTCCAGGCGCGATCAAACTCGATTGGAAGACCGATCTGCAGGACCCAATCAAGCGGGATTTCGTTGACGCCCAACAGTTTTCGAAGCTGCTCAGTCAGCGTGGGTTAGCCAATGACGACACCGTCGTCCTCTACGGCGGCAACAACAACTGGTTCGCCGCCTACGCCTACTGGTACTTCAAGCTCTACGGCCACGACAAGATCAAGCTGCTCGACGGTGGCCGTAAGAAATGGGAACTCGATGGCCGGGCGATGTCCGCCGAACCCGTCAGCCGGCCGGCCACCAGTTACGCCGCGGCGGCGCCCGATACCAGCATCCGCGCGTTCCGCGACGAGGTGATCGCCGCCATCGGCACCAAGAACCTCGTCGATGTGCGCTCGCCGGACGAGTTCTCCGGCAAAATCCTGGCCCCGGCACACCTCCCCCAGGAGCAGAGCCAGCGGCCCGGCCATATCCCCGGCGCGATCAATGTGCCGTGGAGCAGAGCCGCCAACGAAGACGGCACCTTCAAGTCCGATGAGGAACTGACCGCGATCTACGCCGCGGCCGGCCTCGACGACAACCGGGAAACCATCGCCTACTGCCGAATCGGGGAGCGTTCCTCGCACACCTGGTTCGTGCTGCAGGAGTTGTTGGGGCACAAAAACGTCAAGAACTACGACGGCAGTTGGACCGAATACGGCTCCCTGGTGGGGGCCCCGATCGAGTTGGGGAGTTGATCATGTGCGCTGCACCTGAGCAAGGGCAGAAGCTGCCCGCCGACGTCAACCTGGAGAAGGAGACGGTAATCACCGGACGGGTCGTCGACGGCGCCGGCCAGACGGTCGGCGGCGCGTTCGTGCGCCTGCTGGACTCCGCGCAGGAGTTCACCGCCGAGGTGGTGGCCTCGGCGGGCGGCGACTTCCGGTTCTTCGCCGCGCCGGGCACGTGGACGGTACGGGCGCTGTCGCGGGTGGGTACCGGTGATATCACCGTGGCCCCCTCCGGCGCGGGTCTGCACGAGGTCGACGTCAAGGTCGCATGACGACGCCCGCGCACGTCGAGGCGAGGCAGCGATAGACTCTGCGCTGTGGTGCTTTTCTTCGAAATTCTGCTGGTCGTCGCTGCGGTGGTCATCACCTGGTTTGCGATCTACGCGGTCTACCGCCTCATCACTGACGAGTCGTGACCGAAGGCGACATCGCCGGCAGCGCTGATCGAGCCGTCGCGGCCGCCGCCGAACGGGCCAAACAGACTGCGGGCCGGAACATTCCGGTGTTCGACGACCTGCCGATCAGCGACACCGCGAACTTACGCCAGGGCGCCGACCTCAACGACGCACTGTTGGCTTTGCTGCCCCTGGTCGGTGTATGGCGCGGCGAGGGTGAGGGCCGCAGCCCGCACGGCGATTATCGGTTCGGCCAGCAGATCATCGTTTCCCACGACGGCGGCGACTACTTGAACTGGGAAGCTCGATCCTGGCGGCTCGACGAGACCGGCGATTTCCACAGCCCCGCGTTGCGCGAGACCGGGTTCTGGCGGTTCGTCGATGATCCAACCGACCCGGGTGAGTCTCAGGCGATCGAGTTGCTCCTGGCCCATTCCGCAGGCTACGTGGAACTCTTCTACGGCCATCCGCACTCGCAATCCGCCTGGGAACTGGTCACCGACGCGCTCGCACGAAGCAAATCCGGCGTGCTGGTCGGCGGAGCCAAGCGGCTCTACGGGATCGTCGAGGGCGGCGACCTCGCCTATGTCGAGGAACGGGTCGACGCCGACGGCGGTCTGATCCCGCACCTTTCGGCCCGGCTGACACGGCATGTCGGATGATTCGCGTGCGTGTCATGGCCTCGATCGGCGCCGTCTGGTTGATCGCCGCCGTCTGGTTGATCGCCGGTTGTGCGTCGCAACCGGCGCCGCCTACCACCGATCCACCGCCTGCTGAACACGGCTCGCTGGCCGAATGCCTCAGCGCCAACGGCGTTGCGGACACCGGGCCCGCGGTTCTCGGCCCACCCCAGGGGGTCGACCCCCAGATCTGGGATCGGGCGATGCAGGCATGTTCGACGCTGGCGCCCGGCCCGGCCGGTCCTTAGCCTCGACGCCGTGCTTCCCGGCCAGCCCGAACACAGCTAGTCCGCACACAGCTAGTCCGGACATGAAGCGGCCCCCGAGCCTTGGTATCCAGGTTGGACGGACCGGGGGCTCGGGGGCCGGGTAGCTGCCTGGAATTCGCCAGCGCGCGCTGAGCGCGGGTGATTTCCGGCACCTCAATAGTTTCGCCGCTGCACTGACGTTCAGCGACGGCGTGCTGCTAGCGGGCAGCCACCTCACATGTCCAAGAAGAACTATTCAAAATTCCGGACCACCTCCTTTCCTGTGTACCCGCAACCGTACCCGCGTGCTCGGGGCGTGCCAAGCTTTTTTCCAGCCGGTCAGCGATCCCGCAGGATCGCCGTCTCGACCAGTTCGGCCACCACGTCCGCCAACGGCGCCGGCGGCAGTCGGCGTCCATCAAGGGTGTGCACCCGGGCAGCCAGCGTGATGCTCGATACCAGCCAAACCCCCTGTGCCGTAGACAGATCAGCGGGCCGCAACCGGTGATAGTCGCAGTCGTAACCCCGCGCCCGGGCGATCTCGAACAGCGCTTGCTGGGTCGTGCCGCGCAGGATCGGGTACCACGGCGGCGGAGTCAGCAGGCAGGGCCGCCCATCGGCCCCGGCAGCGACGATCACCACCGTCGATCGTGGACCCTCGAGGACGAACCCGTCGGTGCTGATGAAGATGACGTCGTCGGCGCCGCGGGCGGCCGCATGCCGAAGCGCAGCCATGTTGATTGCATAGGAGAGCGTCTTCGCCCCGGCCAGCAGCCACGGCATGGCGTCGACTCCCGACGACGCCATGCCGCGGTCGAGGAGCGCCGCCGACACTCCGTCACGCCGGGCCACCACCGCCCGGGGTGGCAACGAATTGATCATCAGGTACGCGGTTGGCTCCTGACCGGACTCCCGGCCGCGGCTGTAGACCAGTCGCAGCGCGCCCTCCGCGGACGTCTGTTGGGTCCAGAGTCGGACCGCAATGTCGATGGCGCGTCGCCAGGCGCCCAGATCAGGCTCCGGCAGTTCCAGCATGGCCGCCGAGGAGACCAGCCGGCGCAGGTGTGATTCGACCAGGCAGGCGCCGCCGTCGCGGATGAGCAGCGTTTCGAAGACACCGTCGCCGCGCACGGCAGCCAGATCATCGCCAGTCAGCAGCGGGCTGGCCGAATCTCGGACAGCACCGTCGAGGGTTACGAGCACCGCGGCGTCGCCGGACATGGGCTTTAAGCCTACTGGCAGGCCCGTAGAGTTCGGAGTGTGTCCGCCGTGCCCGCCCCCGACCAGTCCCCCGATGCCGGCGCGGTCTGGCACTACGGCGATCCATTCTCCGAGCAGCGGTCCGCCGAGCACGATGCGGTGGTGGTGGACCGCTCGCATCGGCCGGTCATCGCCGTGACGGGAGCCGACCGCCGCGCCTGGTTGCATTCCATCTCCACCCAGCACCTCACCGAGCTGTCCGACGGGGCCTGCACGGAGAACCTCAGCCTCGATGGCCAGGGTCGAGTGGAGGATCACTGGCAGCAGACCGAGCTGGGCTCGGCCTCCGACGGGGTCAGCTATCTCGACACCGAGCCGTGGCGCGGGGAGCCGTTGCTGGCTTATCTGAAGAAAATGGTCTTCTGGTCCGACGCCCACCCGGTCGAGGCCGATCTGGCGGTGCTGTCGCTGATCGGGCCGAAACTGTCCGATCCCGCGGTGTTGGAGGCGCTGGGACTCGACGCACTGCCTGCTGAGTCGACTGCGGTGAGCCTGACCGGCGGCGGATTTGCACGCCGGATGCCGGCCACATCCGATTCGATCGAGCTGGATCTCGTAGTGCCCCGCGCCGATGTCGACGCGTGGCTGGTCCGGCTCACCGCCGCCGGGGTGCGCCGGGCCGGCATCTGGGCCTTCGAGGCGCACCGGGTGGCGGCAGGGCGTCCCCGCCTCGGCGTGGACACCGACGACCGAACCATCCCCCACGAGGTGGGTTGGATAGGACCGCCCGGGCAGGGCGCGGTGCACCTGGACAAGGGCTGCTATCGCGGCCAGGAGACCGTGGCGCGGGTGCACAACCTCGGTCGGCCGCCCCGGATGCTGGTGCTCGTGCAACTGGACGGCTCCGGTGAACGCCCGGTGACCGGCGATCCCCTGCTGGCCGACGGACGACCGGTGGGCCGGCTGGGCACCGTCGTCGACCATGTGGACCTCGGCCCGATCGCGCTGGCCTTGGTCAAGCGCGGCATTGCCGCCGGGACCGCGCTGACCACCGGTGGAGAGCATCCGGTCGCCGCCGAGATTGATCCGGACTCCGTACCGGCCGCCGATCACACCGGAGCCGGGCGTCGCGCGGTGGACCGCTTGCGCGGGGCTTGACCGGTGGAGAGTGCTTTTCACCGCTCGGCGAACGGGCCTGCGAACACTTCGCCGCGCGGCACGGTAAAGTGACGACAGGACACACACAACACTGACCGGAGCCGCCTGGCTGCAGGCCGCTCCGTTATTGCGCGAGGGGGTTCCCCCATGGGCCGCGGCCGGGCTAAGGCAAAGCAGACCAAGGTTGCCCGAGAGCTGAAATACAGCTCTCCGCAAACCAACTTCGAGCGGCTCCAACAGGAGTTGACCGGATCCGAAGCCGATGATGCGCGGGGTGCGGTCCACGGTTCGGACGACTCCTGGGACGACGACGGCCGCTAAGTCCCGGCCGGCTCGGCCGGCCCCGCTAAGGATCCGCCGGCCTCGCGGCCGCGCAGGCCGGTCAGAACCGCGGGTGCCCGCCGACCAGCACCGCTCGGGGGGCGTCTTTGCCCTTGCGGACCCCGCCCATGATCCAGCAGTTCAGGTGGCGAGCTGTCAGGATGGCCAACGCGCGGTCGACGTCCTCCGGGGCGACCACGGCCACCATGCCGACGCCCATGTTGAAGGTCTTTTCCATTTCGGCGCGCTCGACGCGGCCGCGCTGAGTGATCAACCCGAAAATCGGTGCGGGAGTCCAGCTTCCGCGGTCGATCTCGGCGACCAGACCATTGGGGATCACGCGTTCGAGGTTGCCGGCCAAGCCGCCGCCGGTGACGTGACAAAAGGTACGCACCCCGGTTTCGGCGGCCAGTGCCAGGCAGTCCCTGGCGTAGATCCGGGTGGGCTCGAGCAACTCCTCGCCGAGAGTGCGACCGAATTCCTCGACATGACCGGCCAGACTCATCCGGTCGATCTCCAGCAGAACCTTGCGGGCCAGCGAATACCCGTTGGAGTGCAGGCCAGAGGACGCCATCGCGATCAGGACGTCGCCGGGGCGGACGCGCTCGGGACCGAGCACGTCGTCGGCCTCGACGATGCCGACCCCGGTCGCCGAGATGTCGTAGTGGTCGGGATCCATCAAGCCCGGATGCTCAGCGGTCTCACCGCCGAGTAACGCGCACCCCGCGAGCACGCAGCCGTCGGCGATGCCGGAGACGATGGCGCTGACGCGTTCCGGCACCGTACGACCGACCGCGATGTAGTCCTGCAGGAACAGCGGTTCGGCACCGCAGACAACCAGGTCGTCGACCACCATCGCGACCAGATCAAGACCGACGGTGTCGTGCTTATCCATGGCCTGAGCGATGGCGAGTTTGGTGCCCACCCCGTCGGTCGACGCCGCCAGCACTGGCTCCCGGTACCCGTTGCGCAGGGCGAACAGTCCGGCGAATCCGCCCAGGCCGCCACGTACCTCGGGCCGGGTGGCGCGATTGGCCAGCGGCTTGATCAACTCGACCGCCCGGTCACCGGCTTCAATATCCACACCGGCCGACGCGTAGGAGATCAGGCCGTCTTGCTCGCTCATCGGCGCTAAGGCTACCGGCAGCCGTCAGGCCGCGGTCAACCGACGTTGCGGGTCAGCCATTGACTCAGTGGCGCCGCGGCTCGCAGCGCCGTGAGCACGCGATCCTTGGCCTTTACGGTGCCCATCCACGCGCCCACCGGCCAGGCCTTCATCACCGCCATGCCCTTGTACCTGAGCAGTTCGATCCGAGGATGGTCCGCGGCGGTCCCCCGCGGCGCGGTCTTGAGCACCTCGTGCGCCATGGTCGTGAAACCATCCTCGCGCAGGGCGAGGATGATCGCGGCGAGTTCGGCACCGGACTTCTCCCGGGTGACGGCGGCGCGATAGCGCTGCAGAGCCGCCGAGTCGGGCAAGTACACACCGCCGCCGGCAGACAGCCCGTCGGCGGAGAAGGACACGTAAGCCTGGCCCGGGCCCGAGCCCAGCGTCGCCGCGCAGGTGGTCTTATACGGCGTCTTATCGGCGCTGAAGCGCACGTCGCGGTAGGGCCGGAAGAGTTTTGCCGGCCCGAACTCATCAGCGAGTTCAGCGAGCAGTTGCTCCATCGGGGCGCGCACGCAGTCGTCATACACGGCTTTGTTCCGCTGCCAGTACGTCTTGGAGTTGTCGGCCGTCAGGCCCTCGTAGAACTCGACAGCCTCAACAGGCCACCCGGTGAACGCCATGGGATTCATTGTGGCGCAGTGGCGCAGTTTCCTGACGATGCCGTGACAGTTCCCGGCAGACTCGTGCGGGGATGGCCCGGCGGTGTTGAATGACGGTGACTGGGGCCAGCACAACGATCGGAGGCGCGGGTGGCCGCGAAGCAGCAGAGGTGCCTGGTGACGGGTGCCACCGGCTACATCGGCGGTCGCCTGGTGCCCAGGCTGTTGGAAAGCGGGTTCGCGGTTCGGGCGCTGGCCCGCACTCCAGACAAGCTGTCAAGTGTCCCGTGGCGCGATCGGATCGACGTGGCCCGCGGCGACCTCAGCGACGCGTCCTCCCTGGAGGAGGCCTTCGATGACGTCGACATCGTCTACTACCTGGTCCACTCGATGGGCTTCTCCAAGGACTTCGCGGCTGAGGAACGTCGGGCCGCCCAGAACGTGGTCGCTGCGGCCCGCCGGGCCGGGGTACGGCGCATCATCTACCTCAGCGGCCTGCACCCTGAGGGCACGGAATTGTCGAATCACCTGTCCTCGCGCACCACCGTGGGCGAGATCCTCATCGCCTCCGGCATCGAGACCATCGTGCTGCAGGCCGGGGTGGTGGTCGGCTCCGGTTCGGCGTCGTTCGAGATGATTCGTCATCTCACCGACCGCCTTCCGGTGATGACCACGCCGAAGTGGGTACACAACAAGATCCAACCGATCGCGATCCGCGACGTGCTGCACTACCTCGTCGCCGCCGCTACCTGCCCCGTGCCGGAGTCACGAACCTGGGACATCGGCGGCCCCGACGTCCTCGAATACGGCGACATGATGCAGATCTACGCCCAGGTCGCCGGGTTGCGCCACCGCCACATCCTGGTACTGCCGGTTCTCACGCCGCGAATCGCCGCGCTATGGGTCGGATTCGTTACCCCGATCCCCTCGGGGTTGGCTCGCCCCCTGGTTGAATCACTGCACTGCGACGCCGTGATGAACAACCATGACATCGACACCATCATCGAGCTACCCGAAGGGGGCCTGACGCCCTACCGGCGATCGGTCTCCCTTGCACTGGCGCGCATCGCCCGCGGCGATGTGGAGACCACCTGGAACACCGGCACCGCCGCGAACCTGCCCAGCGATCCGGAATGGGCCGGCGAGGTGGTGTACACCGACACGCGCTCCCGGCACACCTCGGCCAACCCCGAGCAACTCTGGAAAGCGGTCGAGCGCAGCGTCCCGGCGAATTGGCGGGTCGAGGAACGCGAACCTGGACGCGTCCTCAAACTGCGGGCCGATAGACGCGGCCCCGGCGACCGCTGGCTGGAGATGCGAATCACCCCCGAGGGCAATGGAAGTCGCTACGAACAGCAGGCCATCTTCTATCCGCGCGGACTGCTGGGCCGGGTGTACTGGTTCGCCGGACGACCACTGCAGGCGATGGCATTGGACCGCCGAGTGCGAAGGGTCACCTCCGCGGTCAGCTGAAAAGGTCAGGGGCGGTCAGCTGAAAAGGTCAGGGGGCGGTCAGCTGACAAGGTCAGGGTCGACTGAGCGCCGATGCGTTGTCGTTGTCCGCCTGCACCGCAGCAAGCATGTTCTCCATCACGTTCTTGCCGAGCGCGGACGCACTCGGCAATTCGATCGGATAATTGCCGTCGAAGCAGGCGCAGCACAGTCGGCTGGCCGGTTGTTCTGTTGCCGCGACCATCCCCTGCTGGGAGATGTAGACCAGGGAATCGGCGCCGATGGCCTGACGTACCGACTCGAGCATCTCACCGTCGTCGGTCTGGGTACCCGGAGCGTTGGCGATCAATTCAGCCGGGGTGGCGAAGTCGATGCCGTAGAAGCACGGCCACTTCACCGGCGGCGAGGCGATCCGCACATGCACCTCGACTGCGCCGGCCTCGCGCAGCATCCGGATGAGAGCGCGCTGGGTGTTGCCGCGCACGATCGAGTCGTCGACGACGATCAGCCGTTTGCCGCGGATGACCTCTTTGAGCGGGTTGAGCTTGAGCCGGATACCGAGTTGTCGGATGGTCTGGGACGGCTGGATGAAGGTGCGCCCCACATAGGCGTTCTTCATCAGGCCCTGACCGAACGGGATACCCGACTCCTGGGCGTAGCCGACCGCGGCCGGTGTGCCCGACTCCGGCACACCGATCACCAGATCGGCCTCGACCGGTTTCTCCCGGGCCAGCCGCCGCCCGATGTCCACCCGGGTGCCGTGCACCGAACGCCCGGCAATGACGCTGTCCGGACGAGCAAGGTAGACGTACTCAAAGACGCAGCCCTTGGGGGTGGGCGGGGCGAACCGGGTGGAGCGCACCCCGTCGGCATCGATGGCCAGTAGCTCGCCGGGTTCGATATCCCGCACAAAGGAGGCGCCGACGATGTCGAGTGCAGCGGTCTCCGAGGCCACCACCCAGCCGCGGTCCAACCGACCGAGGCACAGCGGACGCACCCCGAACGGATCGCGCGCGGCGTACAGCGTCGTCTCGTCCATGAACACCAGGCAGAATGCTCCGCGCACACCGGGCAGCAGTTCCAGCGCCGCCTGCTCGACGCTGGAATCAGCGGCACAACCGGCCAACAATGCGCCGAGGATGTCAGAGTCGGTCGTCGCCGCACCCGGCAGGCTGTGGTCGATCAGCCCGGCCTTTCGTGCCCGGTCGGCGAGTTCGGTGGTGTTGACCAGATTCCCGTTGTGCCCCAGGGCAACTCCGGTGCCGGCGGCGGTGACATGGAATACCGGCTGCGCATTCTCCCAGGTGGTCGAACCGGTGGTCGAATAGCGGCAGTGGCCGATCGCCACGTGTCCGGGCATCGCCCCCAGGGTCTGCTCATCGAACACCTGGCTGACCAGGCCGAGATCCTTGAACACCAGTACCTGGGAACCGTCGGCGACCGCGATCCCGGCGGCCTCCTGGCCGCGGTGCTGCAATGCGTAGAGGCCGTAGTAGGTGAGCTTGGCGACTTCCTCACCGGGAGCCCAGACGCCGAAGACGCCGCATTCTTCCCGAGGTGATTCTTCCAGTTGGCCGGTCACGTTATGGCTGCTCCCTGGCGGGTGTCGGCTGTCGGTGTTCCAAGTCTACGGCTACGGAGCGCCAAACCGGGAATCGAATCACCGGCCGTCATAGGTCGCCGACTTGACGGTGGCTGACCAGCGGAAACCACGCCGCAATCGCCCCGGCGCGCGTTCCGGAGAGTCGCAGCAGACCCTCGGCCACGGCCTCGTCGAAGGTCTTGCGCCCGGTAACCAGCAGCAGCCAGGTTCGTGGATCGGTCTCGGTCACGTTCGGCGGCGTTCCGCGGGTGTGTTTCGGGCCCGAAATGCATTGCACCGCAACGAAAGGCGGAACACGAACCTCGACGCTGGCGCCGGGTGCCAACGCGGCGAGTGCCCGGGCGCTCAACCGGACTGCGGTGGCGATCTCCGCCCGGTCCGGTTCCGGGGCGGCGGCATCGCTGAGCCACCCCTCGACCTTGACGATCGCGGCTCGCGTTGCCTGTGGGTCGCTCCCGCGCTGTTTGGTCATGTCTGGGGAGGCACAGCAGTGCCATGGGCGTCCCGACGACATCCGCGCTGCGCAGCCAGTGCCGCGAGGGCTCCAGCTTCGTTGATCGCCAGGTGCGCCAGCATCGCGGCGGCGAGGCTTCCGGATCGCTGCGCCAACCAACCGAGGAGCCACCCCGCCAGCCCGGTCACGACGACGGTGCCCGCTATCGGTTCGGAGTTGGCTCGCGCATCGGGAATGTGGGATAACCCGAAAGCAACGGCCTGCAAGAGCCGACCGCCGATCGGGCCGAATGCCGTGTCGGCGACGGATGCCAGTGCGCCCCGGAATGCCATCTCCTCCGACCACACGGTGCCCAGCGGGATCTCCACGGCGAGCCAACGTCCGGGCCGCAGTGGCAACTCACGTTCGGCCATCCCGACACGTACGCGCGGCACGCAGACGGTCGCAGAGACGATCGCCGTCGTCACCCCGACCGCCACCGCGGCGCCCCACCGCACGCCGGAATTCAGCGCTGGTGGCCGCAAGCCCAGTGGTGCGCGGGTGATCAGCGCCAACGCGGTTCCGAGGGCCGCCTGTGTCACCGGATGCCGTCGCCACGGATGCTCTATGCCTGCGGTGAGACTCCACGCCACCAGCGCGCTCGCCAGTCCAAATGCCCCCATGCGGCGGCTCCCGTTGCGCCTCATCGAGTCCGGGTGCACTGCATTCCACAGAGCAGGTGGACCCGAATCACGACTCACCCGAAGAGCCTGGGCAGCACCCCTTCTGAGGTGCTGCGCAATTCCTCCAGGGTGACCGTGAAAAATCCTTGAACCTCGACCGAATCAGACGCCGAGTCAGAGACCCCGATGCGGGCGGCGGGAAGACCGCGCGCCGCACACATCGCCACGAAGCGACTTTCCTCGGTGCGAGGTACTGCAGCCAGGACCCGACCGGCGGACTCGGAGAACAGCAGCACGAACGCGTCGGCAACGGAGTCGCAATCGCCGGGAAGCACGACACGACAGCCGGTTTCACCCGCCAGGGCTGCCTCAACGACGGACTGGATCAGTCCACCTTCACTCAGGTCATGGGCGGCCGAGACAAGTCCGTCGCGAGAGGCCGCCGTAAGTACGTCGGCGAGGAGTTTCTCCCGCGCAAGATCGACGGCGGGCGGAACACCACCGAGATGATCGGCCGTGACCTGGGCCCAGATCGACCCGTCGAATTCATCGCGAGTCTCACCGAGCAGATACAACGACTCGCCCGGTTCGCTGCCCAGGCCGGTGGGAAGCCGGCGGCGTACGTCGTCGATAACCCCGAGCACCCCGACCACCGGGGTGGGCAGGATCGGCGTCGACCCAGTCTGGTTGTAGAAGCTGACGTTGCCGCCGGTGACCGGAATACCAAGGGCCGCACAGCCATCGGCCAGTCCGCGCACGGCCTGCGCGAACTGCCACATCACCCCGGGATCCTCCGGAGAACCGAAGTTGAGGCAGTTGGTGACGGCGATCGGGGTGGCGCCGGTGACGGCGACGTTGCGGTACGCCTCGGCAAGGGCCAGTTGAGCCCCGGTGTACGGATCGAGTTGGGTGTAGCGACCCGAGGCGTCGGTCGACATCGCAATGCCGCGGTGGGTCTGTTCGTCGATACGCAGCACACCGCCGTCGGCGTGCTCGGCGAGCACCGTGTTGCCGCGCACGTAGCGGTCGTACTGCGTCGTGATGAACGCCCGACTACACAGGTGCGGACTACCCAGCAAAGCCAGCAGGGTGGCGCGCAACTCCTCGCCGGACTTCGGCCGCGGCAGCGCGGCGGTGGTGTCGGCATTCAGCGCGTCCTGGCTGTCGGGCCGGGCAAGCGGGCGGGAGTAGACCGGGCCCTCGTGGGCGACGGTGCGCGGCGGAACATCGACGACGGTCTCGCCGTGCCAGGTGATCGTCAGTCGGTCGCCGCCGGTAACCTCTCCGATCACTGTGGCCAGCACATCCCACTTACGGCACACGGTCATGAAGGGTTCGACGTTCTCCGGCGAGACCACCGCGCACATGCGTTCCTGGGATTCACTGGAGAGCACCTCGGCCGGGTTCATATTCGCCGCGCGCAGCGGCACCTTATCGAGTTCGATGGCCATCCCGCCGTCCCCGGCAGAGGCCAGTTCCGATGTGGCGCAGGATAATCCGGCACCACCGAGATCTTGAATGCCGATTACCAGTCCCGCCGAATACAGCTCAAGGCAGCACTCGATGAGCACCTTCTCCATGAATGGGTCGCCCACCTGCACACTCGGGAGTTTCTTGCGGCCGGCTCCGGATTCGTCGCCGGCGAAGGTATCCGATGCCAGCACCGACACGCCGCCGATCCCGTCCAGGCCGGTGCGGGCGCCGAACAGGATGATCTTGTTTCCGGCGCCGGAGGCGAAAGCCAGATGCAGGTCCTCGGTGCGCAACACACCCACGCACATCGCGTTGACCAGTGGGTTGCCCGCGTAGGAGGCGTCGAACACCGTCTCGCCGCCGATGTTCGGCAGGCCGAGGGAATTTCCGTACCCGCCGATCCCGCGCACCACACCGTCGAGGACGCGGCGGGTGTCGGGGGCGTCGGCCGGACCGAAACGCAACTGGTCCATCACCGCAACCGGTCGCGCGCCCATGGCCATGATGTCGCGCACGATGCCACCGACCCCGGTGGCCGCGCCCTGATAGGGCTCCACGTAGGACGGGTGGTTGTGGGACTCAACCTTGAAGGTCACCGCCCAGCCGTCGCCGATGTCGACCACTCCGGCGTTCTCGCCGATTCCGGCCAGCATGCAACGGCGCATCGCCTCGGTGGTGGTCTCACCGAAGTAGCGCAGGTGCACCTTGGAGGACTTGTACGAGCAGTGTTCGCTCCACATGACCGAGTACATCGCCAACTCGGCGTCGGTCGGTCGTCGTCCGAGGATTTCGCGGATGCGCAGATACTCGTCGTCCTTGAGGCCAAGCTCCCGGTATGGCTGCGGATGGTCGGGAGTGGCGGCTGCGTGCTCGACGGTGTCCGTCACGTCAGCCCATCACCGGCGCAACGCAGAACACATTGCCGTCGGGGTCCTCCAGCACCACCCAGCCGTAGTCACCGAACGAGTGGCGTCCGGTCTCCGCGGCACCAAGTTCGACGAGGCGGGCGATCTCGGCCTCCACATCGGGGGTCGCGAAGTCGAGGTGGATGCGGGCCTTGCCGGGGGTCGGGTCATCCACCCGCTGAAAGCCCAGCCTCGGACCCGCCGCACACGCCACCATGAGGAATTCGCCCGGCACCACCGGGACCACCGTGCCGCCGAGCACGGTGGACCACCAGTCGGCCAACCGGTCCGGCGCGGTGCAGTCGAACGTCACCATTTCCACCGTCAGATCCGCGGAGCCCGCCATGCGCCAACACTAACTCAGCCCGGTGCCAGGAACGCCGCCAGCGCGGCGGCATAGGAGCCGACATCGGCGGCGCCCATCAATTCGCGAGCGGAGTGCATGGCCAGTTGGGGGGCGCCGACGTCGACGGTCGGAATGCCGGTTCGAGCGGCCGTCATCGGCCCGATGGTTGATCCGCAGGGCAGGTCGGCGCGGTGCTCGTAGCGTTGCAGCGGTACACCGGCCGCCCGGCAGGCCAGTTCGAAGGCCGCTGCGGTGCGGCTGTCGGTGGCGTAGCGCAGGTTCGGTTGCACCTTGAGCACCGGGCCGGCGTTGACGTAGATCGGATGGCCGGGTTCGTGGCGTTCCGGGTAGTTGGGGTGGGTGGCGTGCGCCATGTCGGCCGAGGCCAGCATCGAGGCGGTCGTCACCCGCAGGAAGTCCTCCCGGTCGCCATCGGCGGCCAGCACGATGCGCTCCAGTGTGGTACGCAGCAGATCCGACTGCGCGCCGTGATCGGAGACCGAGCCGACCTCCTCGTGGTCGAACAGCGCCAGCACCGGGATGTGATCGGCGGGTTCGGTGGCGATCAGCGCCTCCAGCCCGGCGTAGCAGGTGGCCTGGTTGTCCAGCCGGGGTGCGCTGATGAGGTCCTTGTCGACTCCGATGACCCGGGACGGGGTCAGGTCATGGGTCATCAAGTCGGCGGACAGCAGGTCGGCGGGCGCCACCCCCGCCCAATCGGCGACGTAGTAGTGGAACGGCCGGGCCGGGCCCCCCGCTCCGAATACCGCGTCGAGGTGGCGCTGCGGGTTGAGGCTCACGGAGTTGCGGTCCTCAGCGAGGTGGATGGCCAACTGCGGCACCCGCAGCAGCGGTTCATCAAAGCGCACCAGGCGGTGCTCGACTTGACCATCCTTGGTGCGCGCGGAGATCCGCCCGCTCAGACCGAGGTCGCGATCCAGCCAGGAGTTCAACCACGCCCCGCCGTAGGGCTGCAACCGCACCACCCGCCACATCGCCTCGCTGCGATCCGGGTGCTGTTTGACCCGCAGGTTGGGACTGTCGGTGTGGGCGCCGACGATCCGGAATGGCTGTTCGCGGCCCGATGAATGCCAGGCGATCAGTGACCCGGACCGGATCGTGAAGAAGCGTCCCGCGGCGGCTTCGCTCCACCGGTCGGTTTCGGTCAGCTCGGTGTAGCCGGCGGAGCGCAGTCGCTCGGCCACCGTCGCGCAGACATGGAACGGCGACGGCGAGGCGTCGATGAACTCGCACAGCCCCGGTGCGGTCGCTGCGGTCATCGTTTAGACGGCCAGCACCGCGTCGAGTGCCGAAAAGAACATCCCGAGTCCGTCGTCCGACGGCCCGGTCAGCGGCTCGGTAGCGTGCTCAGGGTGCGGCATCAGGCCGACGACGCGTCCGTTGGCCGAGGCGATGCCCGCGATGTCGCGCATCGAACCGTTGGGGTTCTCGGCGTAGCGGAATACCACCCGGCCGTCGCCCTCGAGTTCGTCGAGCACGGATTCGCTTGCCACATAACGCCCTTCGCCCGATTTCAGCGGTACCAGCAGCTCGGCACCCGACTCGTAACGAGATGTCCAGGCGGTGGCCGTCGACTCGACTCGCAACCACGCGTCGCGGCAGATGAAATGTAGACCGGCATTGCGAGTCAGCGCCCCGGGAAGCAAATCGGCCTCGCACAGCACCTGGAACCCATTACAGATACCAAGCACCGGCATGCCGCGGCCGGCGGCGGTGACGACCTCGCCCATGACCGGTGCGAATTTCGCGATGGCCCCGCAGCGCAGATAGTCGCCGTAGGAGAACCCGCCGGGCACGACGATCGCGTCGACGCCCTTGAGGTCGGCATCGGCATGCCACAGGCTCACCGCCTCGGCTCCGGCCAGGCGCACCGCCCGGGCGGCGTCGACGTCATCGAGGGTGCCGGGAAAGGTGATGACCCCGACCCGCGCGCTCACGACGACTCCCGGCTGACCGACCAGTCCTCGATCACCGTGTTGGCCAACAGCGATTCGGCGATCTCGGCCAGTTGGTCGTCGGTCACGGTGTCGTCCACCTCAAGCTCAAACCGCTTGCCCTGCCGCACGTCTGAAACTCCGGCGTGGCCGAGGCGGCCGAGCGCTCCGGAGATGGCCTGGCCCTGCGGGTCGAGGATCTCGGCCTTGGGCATCACGTGAACAACAACCCGGGGCACTGGAACTCCTCTGACGCGGTGGATGGTGCGATGTGATCCTACCGGCGGGTCAGGGGCAGGAGCCGATGTAGGCAACACACAACGGCGCGCCGAGCGAGTCGAGGACGGTCGCGTCAATGACCGCGGGCCAGGGCGTCCGGGGCGGGGATTGCGACCACAGCGCAAGTTCGGTGACGGTGCTGTTGACCGGGTCGGCGAGCAGATACTGATGCAGGATCACCGGCCCTCCCACCGTGGCGGCCAGCCGCCCGGGCTCCTCGGTGGTCACCGACGGCGAGGCAGCAGCGTTGGTCTGCTGACAGGCCCGCAACGCATCAACCGCGGCGGAGAAGGTGTCCAGCGCAAGTTCGCCGCCCCGCCAGGTCTCACCAGGCCAATGCAGTACCTGTGCCTGGAGTTGCCACTCTCCGTCGGCGTTGTTGACCACCGCCCGCTCCGCGACCGCGTAGCTGCGAGGATCCTGCGCGACCGGCGGGCTGGCACAGAGTTCCTCGAACCGGAACCGCGAAGGCCGCGCGGTCACCGCCACGCCCGACAATTCAGGCCAGTCATAGCGGGAGTCCAAAGGGATCGACAGCGGCGAGATCCATGCGGTCCCGGGAATCCGATTACAGGACGGCGGACAGTTGCCGGACGGTTGGGCCGCCGTGGGTGGCGCGCCGGCGATCAGCGAGGCCGCCAACACCGATGTGAGGACCAATCGCATACGCCGCCTCCCGTGCGCGCACAATCGTAAGCATGGAACTGACGCATTTCGGTCATTCATGCCTGCTCGCGGAGTTCGGTGTCGCGCGACTGTTGTTCGATCCGGGCACCTTCTCCCATGGTTTTGAAGGCATCACCGGTCTGTCGGCGATCCTGATCACTCACCAGCATCCCGACCACGCCGACCCGCAACGCCTACCGGCCCTGGTCGAAGCCAACCCCGATGCGGCGCTCTATGCCGACCCCCAAACCGCCGCCCAACTCGGCGGCGACTGGCGCGCGGTCCACGTCGGCGACGATTTCACCATCGACGGGCTGACCCTCCGTGGAGTCGGCGGCCGACACGCGGTCATCCACCCGGAGATTCCGGTGATCGACAACATCTCCTACCTGATCGGTGATGACGAACACCGGGCGCGACTCATGCATCCGGGCGACGCGCTGTTCGTCCCCGATGAACCGGTCGAGGTGCTCGCCACCCCCGCCGCGGCGCCGTGGATGAAGATCTCCGAGGCGGTGGACTATCTGCGCGCAGTGGCGCCCCGGCACGCCGTTCCGATTCACCAGGGCATCATCGCCCCCGAAGCCCGCGGCATCTTCTATGGTCGGCTGTCCGAGATGACCGACACCGACTTCCGGATCCTGACCGAAGAGACATCGGTACGGTTCTGATGAAACGAAGGGAACACAGGTGAGCACAGCCGATCTCGAGAGACTTTTCGGACTTGGCGGCAAAACCGCTCTGGTCACCGGCGGTACCCGCGGTATCGGGATGATGATCGCGCGGGGTCTGCTCCAGGCCGGCGCTCACGTCGTGCTCAGTTCGCGTAAAGCCGACGCCTGCGAGCACGCCGTTGCCGCACTGTCGGCATTCGGCGAAGTCCGCGCGGTGGCTGCCGACCTCTCCCGCCAGGACGAGTGCCAACGGCTGGCCGCCGAGGTGCTCAGCCGGACCGACACCCTGGACATCCTGGTTAATAACGCCGGCGCCACCTGGGGAGAGCCGCTGGACACCTTTCCCGCCGCGGCCTGGGATCGGGTGCTCGACCTGAACGTCAAATCACCGTTCTGGATGGTCCAGGCGCTCCTGCCGGCACTGCGCAAAGCCGGCACCCAGGACGATCCGGCGCGGATCATCAATATCGGCAGCATCGACGGTATCCACGTCAGCCCGATGACGACGTACTCCTATTCGACGAGTAAGGCGGCGATCCATCAACTGACCCGGGTGTTGGCCAAAGAATTAGGGCCGCAACACATCACCGTCAATGCGGTGGCCCCGGGTCCGTTCCCGTCCAAGATGATGGCCGCCACTCTGGAGGCGTTCGGCGAGGCGATCGCGGCTTCGGCCCCGCTTCGGCGCATCGGGCGCGACGACGATATGGCCGGGATCGCGATCTTCCTGGCCAGCCGGGCCGGCTCCTATCTCAACGGTGCCGTGATTCCGGTGGACGGTGGTATCGCCACCACCGCCAGCGGAACTGCGCGCTAGACGGCCGGATGTCAGTTCGGCAACACTGCCTCGATCGCGGCGATCAACTCGGGAGCGTCAGGCTCGGTTCGTGGCCGGAACCGGTTGACCACATCGCCCGCCGGTGAGATCAAAAACTTCTCGAAGTTCCATTGCACGTCGCCGGCTTCACCGGCGGCATCGGTGGTCTCGGTGAGCCGGGCATACAGCGGATGGCGATCGGTGCCGTTGACGTCGGCCTTGGCCAGCAGTGGGAAGCTCACGCCGTAGGTGGTGGAACAGAACGTCGCGATCTCCTCCGGCGTCCCGGGTTCTTGGCCCATGAACTGATTGCACGGAACACCGATCACCGTCAGGCCGCGATCGCCGTAGTCGCGGGCCAATTGCTCCAGTGCGCCGTACTGCGGCGTCAGGCCGCACTTGGAGGCGACGTTGACAACCAGTAGCGCACGTCCGGCGTAGTCGGCCAACGACGTGGGTTTTCCATCGAGTGTGGCGAGCGGAATTTCTGCCAGGGACATGCCGGAGAGGTTACCGCGCCTGCGGTCCGAAGCGCCCCGGGTCCGCGGTGGCCAATAACCAGGCGTATTGGAAGGCAACTTCCTTCCACCGCTCATAGCGGCCGCTGATTCCAGCGTGTCCGGCCGACATCTGGGTCCGTAGCAGTACCGGATGCGGGTCGGTTTTCGCGTGACGCAGTGCTGCCACCCACTTGGCCGGTTCGACGTAAAACACCCGGGTGTCGTTGAGTGACGTCATCGCCAGGATCGCCGGATACTCCTGGGCTTCGACGTTCTCGTACGGCGAGTAGGACTTCATGTAGGAGTAGACGTCAGCGTCGGCCAACGGGTTGCCCCATTCATCCCACTCAGTCACCGTCAACGGCAGCGAGGGATCCAGAATCGTCGTCAGCGGATCAACGAAGGGCACCTGAGCGAGGATGCCCGCGAACTGCCCAGGCGCCATGTTGGCCACCGCCCCCATCAACAGCCCGCCTGCGCTGCCGCCGAGTGCGACCAGATTCTGCGGCCGGGTCAGGCCGGCGTCGACAAGATGGCGCGCGGCGGCGATGAAGTCGGTGAAGGTGTTCTTCTTCTCCAACAGCTTCCCGCGCTCGTACCAAAGGCGACCCATCTCGCCACCGCCACGGACATGCGCGATCGCGAAAATCATGCCGCGGTCCAGCAACGAGAGGCGGGCGACGGAAAATCGTGGATCTTCCGACGATTCGTAGGCGCCGTATCCGTAGAGCACGGTCGGTGCGGGGGTTTCGACGCCGACTCGGTGAATGAGCGAGATCGGGATCCGCGTGCCGTCCCCGGCGATCGCCCAATCCCGGCGTTCGACATAGTCATCGCGGGAAAAATCCCCGAGTACCGGTTGCTCGCGCAGCAGGATTCGTTCACCGGTGGCAAGGTCAATGTCGTAGACCCGCATCGGCGTGATGAACGATGTGGCCCCGATCCGAAGTCTCGGCGATTCCCAGTTCGGATTGCCGGCCAGCCCGGAGGCCATCAGTTCGGAGTCGAAGGTGATCTCCTCCGGCGTGCCGTAACCGTCGTCGATCGGCCACAACTGCAGGCGCGCCAATGCGTCCCGACGGTAATGAACGACGATGTGGTGGGCAAAAGCGTCGACACCCTCGAGTCGGACATCGTCACGGGCAGCGATCAGTGTCGTCTGTTCGCCGGGAGCGTCGACCGGGGCATCGACCAGGGTGAAGTTCGGCGCGCCGTCGTTGTGCAGGATCAGGAACCGATCCCGGCCGCCGATGACGGCATGCTCAACGGAGTACTCGACACCGTCTCGGCGGGGCAGCACCGTGGTGAACTCGGCCTGCGGGTCGCATGCGTCTGCGTACCGGACCTCCGAGGTGACCGATGATCCGGCCGCAATGAGGATGTAGGCGTTGCTGCGGGTCCGGCCGACAGCAACCCAGAACCGTTCGTCAGGTTCGGTGAACACCTGTTCGTCGGGCCCGGTCTCGCCGAGTCGGTGCCGCCACACGGTGTCGGGACGCCATGACTCGTCGACAGTGGTGTAGTACACGATCGCGCTATCGGCAGCCCAGGTGACACCGAGGCCGATGCCGGTGATCCGGTCCGGGTACAGTGCCGCGTCTCGTAAGGTTTCGTCAGTCAAGTCTTTGAAGTGCAGCGTGTATCGCTCGTCGCCGACGATGTCGACGGAGAAGGCCAACACGTTGCCGTCTGGGCTGACACTGCTGGCACCCAAGGCAAAGTAGTCGTGCCCGTCTGCTTCGGCGTTTTCATCGAGCAGTATCTGCTCGCCGGGAACGCGCGTGTTCTCGTCCAGAACCGGGGGTTCCCAATCTTCGGGTCCGGCCGCTGGGCACCGGCAGTGCACGCCGTATTGCTTGCCCTCGAAGCTGCGTCCGTAGTACCACCAGTCTCCGCGGCGGACCGGCACCGACAGGTCGGTCTCCTTGGTCCGGGACTTGATCTCGTCAAAAATTTTCTGTCGCAATGGTTCCTGAAAGGCCGTCTGTGCCTCAACGTGAGCATTCTCCGCTTCGAGGTGGGCAATGACCTCGGGGTCGGACTTGTCTCGGAGCCACTCATACGGGTCGATGAAGACGTCATCGTGATGAACGCGGCGGGTATCAAGGCGCTTCGGAGTGGGCGCGTGTGCCATCAGGCGCCGATCCAGTCGGCGAACGTCAGACCCGAAATGCGCTCGTAGGCTTCGATATAGCGCTTGCGGGTCGCGTCGATGACCGCATCCGGCAACGCTGGTGGCGGTGAAGAGCTATTACGGTCCCAGCCAGATTCGGGGCCGGTCAGCCAGTTGCGGACGAACTGCTTGTCGAAACTGGGCTGTACCGAACCCTCGGTGTAGCTATCCGCCGGCCAGTACCGCGATGAGTCCGGAGTGAACACCTCATCAGCGAGCACCAGATTCCCACTCCGGTCAACCCCGAACTCAAACTTGGTGTCGGCGATAATAATTCCTTTCCTCAGTGCGTGGTCGGCGGCGATGTTGTAGGTCTGCAACGTCAGATCCCGCAACTGTCCGGCACGATCAGCACCCACCATCTCGGCGACCCGGTCGAACGAAACATTCTCGTCGTGGGCACCGATCTCGGCCTTGGTCGCCGGCGTGAACAGCGGTTGGTCGAACTTGCTGGCCTCCACCAGGCCCGGCGGCAACGCGATGCCACACACTGCGCCGGTGCGCTGGTAGTCCAGCAGTCCCGAACCGGTCAGATAGCCGCGGGCGACGCATTCCACCGGCACCATGTCGAGGCGGCGGACCACCAGCGCTCGGCCGAGTACCTCGGCGGGGATCCGCGGATCGTCCGGCGGACCCGATAAATGGTTGGGCGCACCGCCGTGGTCGGCGATGAGACCGAAGAAGAACACGCTCATGGCGGTCAGGATGCGACCTTTGTCGCCGATGAGGGTGTCCAGAATGTAATCAAAGGCCGAGATCCGGTCGGAGGCGACGAACAGCAGGTTTTCGTCGTCGATGCGGTAGATCTCACGGACTTTGCCGCTGGCCAGGTGACGGTAATCGGTCAGGGCGGGACGCACCGGATCAGCCTATCGGCCACCGGCGGTGGCCGCTGTGCTGGGATCAATGCCATGAAATCGCGCTTCATTCCCTACGCCACCACGCCGGGACGCCTCGCCGCCCAGGTGGTCAGCGACCTCTTAGTCGGTGCATGGATCACCCTGTGGGTGCTGGTCGGCCTTGGCGTGCACCGGGCGATCGCGGCCATTGCGGGGGTGGGCACCCAGGTCAAGGACGGGGCTACCGGAATCTCCGAGAACCTCAACTCCGCCGGCGATAGTGCCGATCGGATCCCACTGGTGGGCGACGCGGTGTCCACACCGCTGCGCGCCGCCAGCGAGGCCGCACTCGACCTGGCCGGTGCCGGGCAGAACCTCAACACGACAGCGACCTGGCTTGCGGTGCTACTGGCTATCGCGGTGGCCGCCCCGCCCATCCTCGCGATCTGTATGCCGTGGCTGTTCCTGCGCATCCGGTTCTTCCGCCGTAAGTGGACGGTGATCACCCTGGCGCAGACGCCCGCAGGCGAGCAGTTACTCGCCCTGCGGGCGCTGGCGAACCGGCCGTTGCGCAGACTCACCGAGGTCAGCGGCGACCCGGTCGGTGCCTGGCGGCGCGAGGAGCCGGATGCGGTTCGCGGGCTGGCAGCACTGGAATTGCGCTCTGCCGGCGTAGCGCGAGTGACATCGGCACGTTAGTGAATGCCCGGCGCTCGCGCCGGACTATCCGCGGTCGAGCGACACGAACAGATGCCGGATGCCGGTGTGCCGGTTGCTTCGCGTCCATTCCACCGGCCCAGCGATTCGCACGTCCGAAAATCGCGCCAGCAACTCCTCGAAGAGCACCCGGAGTTCGAGTCGGGCCAGATTGGCACCCAAGCAGTAGTGCACACCCTGTCCGAAGCCCAGGTGTGGATTGGGTTTACGGCCGACATCGAACTCATCGGCATGGTCGAAGACCAACTCATCTCGGTTGGCTGATCCCTCCCACACCAGCACCTTCTGCCCGGCGGTGATGGACTGCCCACCGAGAGTGGTGTCACCAGTGGCGGTGCGTCGCTTCGATGGCGACGGCGTGGACCATCGCACCATCTCCTCGACCGCGCCTGAAAGCAATGCCGGATCCGCCCTCAGCCGACGGAACTGATCGGGGTGTTGGGCGAGTGCGAGTAGCCCGCCGGCGACCGCGTTGCGGGTGGTCTCCGCGCCGGCGCTGAACAACAGACTGAAGAACATGTACAGCTCGATATCGGACATCGACGGCGCATCGGGATCATCAACTGTGGCGTTGGCCACGATGGACAGCATGTCGTCTTCGGGTGCGGCACGTTTCTCGGCAATCAGCCGACTTCCGTAGGCATACATTCGCGAACCGGCATCCTCCACCGACAACCGACCGACCTCACCCTTGCGGGATCCGCCGAAATCAAAACTCGGCTCGATGGCCTCAAAGAGCCAGTGCCGTTCCGAATCAGGTACTCCGAGCAGAATGCAAATCATCTGCATGGGCAATTCGGCGGCCACATCGATGAGGAAGTCCAGCGGTGTACCGGGTGTGATCGCATCGAGCAGGTTCACCGACCGGGCCCGCAGATCATCCTCGACACGACGGATCATCCGCGGTGTCAGTCCCGAACTCACGAGACGCCGGATCAGCGCATGCCGCGGGTCATCCATCATGTTGAGCACCTGCCCGGCGATGGGAAGATCCTGCAACAAAGTGCCACCGAAGGGTCGCCGGCCTCCGGTCACCGAGGAGTAGGTCAGCGGATCCCGCAGGACGGCAAGGGTTTCGGCGTACGTTGCCACCGACCAGAAGCCTTCGCCATCGGGGGTGTGCTCAGTGGGCTCGTGCCAGAACACGGGTGCTTCGCGGCGATGGATCGCGAACAGCGGGTGCGGAAATCCCTCGGCGAAGTGACCCAGGTCGGTGAAGTCGATATCCAGCGACATCGACTACAGAATCCCACCCGGGGTGTACCTGGCCGCCTCCGGATAGGAAGCCACCAAATCGCCGACGGCCGCGACGACACGATCGACCTGGTTTGCCGCCGCCCCGGTGAACGACTCGGTGTCCGCCAGAGCCGCATCCAGTGCGGCCCGGTCCAACGGCAACCGCGGGTCGGCAGCCAACCGCTCGACCAGATCCGGTTCGGCACCACGTTCCCGCATCGCGAGCGCGACGGCCACCGCGTGCTCCTTGATCACCTCGTGGGCGGCTTCGCGGCCCATTCCCGCGCGCACTGCGGCGATAAGAACCTTGGTGGTGGCCAGGAACGGCAGATAGCGATCCAGCTCACGCTGAATCACCGCGGGATAGGCACCGAACTCCTCCAGCACCGTCAGGAATGTCTCGATCTGGCCGTCGATGGCGAAGAAGGCATCCGGCAGCGCCACCCGGCGCACCACCGAACAGAACACATCGCCCTCATTCCATTGCGACCCAGCAAGTTCGGCGACCATTGACCCGTAGCCGCGCAGCACCACCTGCAAACCGTTGACCCGTTCACAACTGCGGGTGTTCATCTTGTGCGGCATCGCCGAGGATCCGACCTGACCGGCCGCGAAGCCCTCGGCGGCCAGTTCGTGGCCGGCCATCAGCCGGATCGTGTGCGCCAGCGACGACGGTCCGGCGCCGAGTTGCACCAGTGCAGAGACTGCGTCGTGGTCCAACGATCTCGGGTACACCTGACCGACGCTGTCCAGCACTGCGACGAAACCAAGGTGCTCGGCGACGCGGCGTTCGAGGTCGCCGAGGCGCCCCGCATCACCGTCGAACAGATCCAGCATGTCCTGGCCGGTGCCCATCGGCCCCTTGATGCCGCGCAGTGGGTAGCGGTCGATGAGTTCCCGGATGCGCTTGAGCGCGATCAGCGTTTCCTCGGCCGCCGATGCAAACCGCTTGCCCAACGTGGTGGCCTGCGCGGCGACGTTGTGGCTGCGGCCTGCCATCACCAGATCCCGGTAGCGTACGGCCCGCTCGGCCAGCCGCGCTGCGACCGCGACGCCGCGGCCGTGGGTGAGTTCCAGGGAGCGCCGGATCTGTAGCTGCTCGACGTTCTCGGTCAGATCCCGGCTCGTCATCCCCTTATGCACGTGCTCGTGGCCCGCCAAGGAATTGAACTCCTCAATTCGGGCTTTGACGTCGTGGCGCAGCACGCGCTCACGGGCCGAGATCGAATCAAGGTCGACCTGCTCGATGACCCGCTCGTAGTCGGTGACCGCCGCCTCGGGCACCTGGGCTCCGAGTTCGCGCTGGGCCCGCAGCACCGCCAGCCAGAGTCGGCGTTCGGCGATGACTTTGGCCTGCGGTGACCAGATCGCCACCATCTCCGCACTGGCATACCTGTTGGCCAGCACATCCGGGATCGCCGCGCGGGTGTTCACAACTGCACAGCTTACGGTTTGGGGTATGTATTTCGTTGGAGTCGACCTCGCCTGGGGTCAGCGCAGCCCCACCGGTGTGGCCGCCCTCGACAGCGACGGTGTGCTGTGTCATGTCGGGGTGGCCGGCGATGACGCCGACGTGGTGGCTCAACTCAAGCCGTACGTCACCGGCCCGTGTGTGGTGGCCTTCGACGCCCCGCTGGTGGTGACGAATCCCAGCGGTAACCGGCCGTGTGAAGCCGCCCTGAACCGGGACTTCCGCCGATTCGATGCCGGTGCCCATCCGGCGAATACCGGCCTGGCCTGGTTCGCCGACGGCGGACGGGGGGCAAGGTTGTGTGCGGCACTGGAGCTGTGCCTCGACCCGCACTCACCGGCGCCGCGACGCGCCCTGGAGGTGTATCCACACGCGGCCAGCATCGTCCTCTTCGGCCTGGACCGGACATTGAAATACAAGCAGAAGTCCGGCCGCGAGTTTGCCCAACTTCAGTCGGAGTTGTTGCGACTCATCGGTTTTGTTGAGCAGCTGGCGTCGGCGACCCCGACTCTGAACGTCGGTACCACATCCTGGCAAGCCCTCAGGGACAGCGTGCTGACTGCGGCCGGAAAGGCGGCCCTGCGTCGCGCCGAGGATCCCGTCGACGCGGTGCTGTGCGCCTACATCGCCCGGTTCTCCGCTCTCCGGCCCGATGACGTGACCATCTACGGCGATACGGCAACCGGCGCCATCGTCACACCCACGCTGTCGGCGTCTTCGTCATCGCGCTGATCTGCTCCAGAAACCGTCGCACGGTTGCCTGATTCTCGTGTCGCTGCCAGCCGAACGTGGTCGGACGCTGAGCGCGATCGTGCCAGAAGTGGCCCGGCTGCGATGATGGCCGGGTCGCCACCAGCCACACCGCGGTGTCGGCGCCGTCGGCCACCTCACGCAACAGTGGCCGGGTGACTACCCGGAACCGCGGCAGGTACTCCGCGACGCCCGGGGTGTCCACCCAGCCCGGATGCATACTTTCGACTTTAATGTCGGAGCCGGCCAGTCGACGCGCCCAGGCATCGGCGAGCACCACCTGCATCCGCTTGGTCCGGGCATAGCAGCGCACGCCGTTGTAGTCACGGCTGGACTCGAGATCATCGATCACCAACCCGGTGCTGTACATGCCACCGGAGGACACGAACACCACGGATGCGCCGCGCGCCGCAGCCAACAGTGGCAGCAACCGTTCGGTCATCAGTTGCGGCCCGAGAATGTGAGTGGCCAGTTGCACCTCATGGCCTTCGCGGGTGAGCATGCGCTCCTCGGGCATCAGGCCGGCGTTGTGAACCAAGCCGTCCAACGCGGGCACCCGGCCGGCGAAGTCGGCGCACCAGGCATCGACCGCTTCCAGGTCCGAGACGTCGCACACCTCCCCCACCACGTCGGCGTCGGGGAACTCCGCGGAGATCTCGGCGACACAGCGCTTCACCTTTGCGGCGTTGCGACCCAGCACGTGCACGGTGGCCCCGAGTTCGGCGAAGGCCCGCACCATCCCCAGGCCGATACCGGCGGTCGCACCGGTCACCAGCACCCGCTTGCCGACCAGGACATCGGGGGCGGGGTCGGCGGGCCACCATCGTCGACGCAGTCCGGAGCCGATGCGGGTGTAGCCGAGGACCAGCGCACGGTCCATCGCGCCGTCGAGCAGATCCGTCACCGGGCGGGTTAGCGCCGAGAGATCCACGGTCACAGTCCGTCGTTGATGGGGGCAAGGATGTCGATCACGTCAATCAGGGTCGCACGGGCGGTTTCGCGCGGGCCCCCCGCATCGGCGACCAGTGCCGAGACCACCGCTCCGTCGACAGCGCACACCAGTGCGGTCACCATCTCGACCCGGGCGCAGCGGCCGGAGCGGGCGACTGCCTCGACGACGGCGTCGACGCGCTGCTGCAACAGGCGGCGCTCCACGCCGCGCAGTGCGGGGTGGCGGGCGCAGGCGATGTAGCGCTCGTAGCGCGAGATCAACTCATCGCCGCTCTTCTCGCCGGCCAGGAGGTCAAGCAGAACATCGGCGGTGGCGCCGGTGCTGCGTCGACGCCTCGGTAACTCCCGGACCCGCGCTCGCAACTGGGTGGCTTCGACGGCGCCGATGTGTTCGACCGCGTTCTCCACCAACTCATCCAGCGACGAGAAGTAGTAGGTCGTCGACGCGAGCGGTAGTCCGGCCCGGCGCGCGACCGCACGGTGACGTACCGCCTCGAAGCCGCCTTCAGATAGCAATGCAGCGGCCGCGCTGACGAGTGCGTACCGGCGTCGTTCTCCCTTGGGGGTAACGGCCGCGGTCACATGACCGATGGTGCCAGCCGCCCGGGCGGGGCCACGGCGCTTTGCCGCAACCAGTGACAGGTGGGGCAGGATAGCGGAATGCCGGACCTGGGCCGTCGCGCCGTGCTGCGTGCGGCAGCGGGCGTCGTCGGCGCAGCGGCGGTGCACACGCTTGTCAAGCCAGCTTCTGCCGTCGGAGCGCCCAGCCTCATCACCGGATCGTTCGTGTCGGCCGCGCGCGGGGGTGTCAGCACAAATTTTGCCGTTGCCCGCCCACCCGGACACAGCGGAGCACTGCGGCCGGTGATCGCACTGCACGGCAAGGGCGGCGACGCCGCTGCGGTGATGGCCGGCGGTGTGGAGCCGGCGCTGGCCGGGGCGGTGAATGCCGGACTGCCGCCGCTGGCCGTGGTCGCCGTCGACGGCGGCGGCGGTTACTGGCATCGGCGCGCCAGCGGCGAGGACTCCGGGGCGATGGTGCTCGATGAGTTGCTTCCGCTCCTCGCCGAGCAAGGCCTGGACACCTCGCGGGTGGGCTTTCTGGGCTGGTCGATGGGTGGCTACGGCGCCCTGCTGCTGGGGGCGCGGTTGGGTCCGGCCGGCACCGCGGCGATCTGTGCGGTCAGCCCCGCGCTGTGGTTGTCATCCGGTGCGAGCGCTCCCGGTGCATTCGACGGACCGGATGACTTCGCCGCGAACACAGTTTTCGGCCTTCCGGCACTGGCGTCGATTCCGATCCGGGTCGACTGCGGGTACGCCGACCCGTTCTACCCGGCAACCACACAGTTCGTCGCGCAGTTGCCGAGTCCCCCGGCTGGCGGCTTCGCACCGGGTGGTCATGACAGCTCGTTCTGGAGCGCTCAGTTGCCCGCCGAGATCGCCTGGCTGGCTCCGCTGTTGACGGCCTAGCCGGGCGGGCTCACACCCCGATCCGGCCCTCCGCGGCGGCAAGTCCGATATCGGTGCGGAAATGGCTGCCGGGCAGGCGAATCGACGTCATTACCCGGTAGGCGGCGGCGCGGGCTTCGGGCAGGTCGGCCCCGGTTCCGACGACCGACAGCACCCGCCCGCCGCAGGAGACGACTTCACCGTCGTCGCGTCGCGCGGTGCCGGCGTGCAGCACCGCGTCGTTGTCCGATCCGGTGATGACGTCGCCGAAGCGGGGACGCCCCGGGTAATTCTCGGCGGCCAGCACCACGGTCACCGCGTAGCCGTCGCGCCACCGCAGCGGGTCGGCACCGGCCAGGGTTCCGGTAGCCGTCGCATAGAGCAACGCACCTAGCGGAGACTCCAACAGTGCCAGCACCGCCTGGGTCTCGGGGTCGCCGAAGCGACAGTTGAACTCGACCACGGCCGGCCCATCGGAGGTCATCGCCAGGCCCGCGTACAGCAGACCCGAGAAGGGGCAGCCACGTCGCAGTAGTTCAGCCGCAACGGGTTCGATCACGTCGCGCACGATCGCGGCCCGCGCCGACTCCGGCAACCACGGTAATGGCGCATAGGCGCCCATGCCGCCGGTGTTGGGGCCGGTGTCGCCGTCGGCGACCCGCTTGAAGTCCTGCGCCGCCAGCAGGGGAACGACGGTGGTGCCGTCAACAAGGCAGAACAGCGATACTTCCGGCCCGTCCAGGAACGACTCCAACAGCACCGGGTGTCCCGAGTCCAGGAGGCTGGCGGCATGGGCCCGTGCTGCGTCCCGATCGGCGGTGACGACCACGCCTTTGCCCGCCGCCAGTCCGTCGTCTTTGACCACCCAGGCCCGCTGGCCCGCCGGCGGGCCGAACCGATCCAGTGCGGCGTCGAGATGGGCAGGGCTGTCGATGATTTCGCTGGCTGCTGTCCGTACCTCGGCGGCGGCCATGACGTCCTTGGCGAAAGCTTTGGAACCCTCGATCCGGGCGGCCACCTTCGATGGACCGAAGCAGGCGATTCCAGCGGCGCGGACGGCATCGGCGACGCCGAGAGCCAGTGGCACCTCGGGACCGATCACCACCAGGTCGGCGCGTATGCGGGCCGCGAGTGCGGTGACGTCATCAGCAGAGGTGACGTCGACGTCGAATTGCTCGGCGACCGTCGCCGTGCCCGCGTTCCCCGGCGCGATCGCGAGGTAGTCGACGCCGGGGTCCTTGCGCAATCCGAGCAACAGGGCGTGTTCGCGGGCACCGGATCCGATCACAAGGACGCGCACGGCGACCACCCTAATCGGTTAATCCGTTGACTTGTCGTTGCCGTGCATCTTCACCGCATCCCCGGCGTTGGCCTTCTTGTCAGGGGACTTTCCCGCCGCAGCAGCCTTGCGGCGTTTGGCAGCGACCCGTTCCACGACGCCGTTGAAGCCCGAACCGAGCGGGAAGCCGACGTAGTGGGTGATGAACAACGCCATCTCCCGCAATTCCTCGCCAGTCATCTCCCCGTTTTCGAGGGCCGCGTTGACCTGGATCTCGGCCAGATCCTGCAGGCCGAGTGCGGTCACCACCGACAGCGTCATGATCCGCTTGTCCCGCATGGACAGCCCAGGTCGGCTCCAGATGTCGCCGAACAGGTGGTCGACGGTCAGTGCGAAGAAATCGCCGGGCATATCCGGCATCTCCCAGGCGTAGACCTCGTTCATCTTCGCAAGTCCCCTGCGCCGCAATTCGTCCATGTCCTACTCCTTCTCGGTTCGAGCCGATCGCGCGTGCGGCACACCGAGTCCGGTGGCCAGGTTGCGCAGCGCCACTTCGGCGAGTGGCAGATCGACGCCGACCGACTCCCCGAGCGCCAGCGCCAGACTCAGATCCTTCTCTCCCAGACCGCGGGTGTGGGTGAAGGTGTCGTAGAGCCAGTGTCCCGGCTCGAGTTCACCGGTGTTGTCGCGCACCATGATTGCTCCCGGGCCGCCGGTCAGCGCATCGCTGTGCCGGACCACGCGGCCGAGTGCCTGTAGGTCCAGGCCCGCGGCCTCGGCCAGCGTCATCGCCTCGCAGGCGGAGGCGAATGCGGTGAAGGTCAGCATGTTGCGCGCCAACTTCATCCGCGTTCCCGCCCCGGCCTCGCCGGCATGGATCACCAACGACGCCCACTTCTTGAAGACCGGCTTGACACGCTCGTAGATCTCGCGGGGCGCGCCGACCATCGTCGCCAACTCACCCGTGGCGGCAGCACCCGCTCCCCCGCTCACGGGAGCGTCGATGATGTGCACGCCGCGCGGTGCGAGTTCGGCGGCGAGTTCGGCGGCGGTGGCGTCGCCGATGGTGGAATGGATCGCGATCACCGTGCCCCGCGCGGCGTGGACAGCCAGATCGGCCACCACCTCGCGAACCTGCGCGTCGTTGAGCACGGTGACGCTGATGACGTCGGCCGCGGCGACATCAGCGAGGTTGCCGGCCACGCTTGCGCCGGCGTCGGCGAACGGCACCATGACCTCGTCGCGGACATCGAAGACCACCAGGCCGCCCGGCCACCCGGCTAGCCGCATCGCCATCGGCGCGCCCATACTGCCCAGCCCGATGTAACCGAGCCTCGGAACGGTCGTCGAATCAGTCATTGCCGGACTCCTCCTACGACCGGATGATCTGGCCGCCGTCGACGTTGAAAATCTGCCCGGTGATCCAGCTGGCCTGATCGGAGAGCAGAAACAGACACATGCCGACCAAATCCTCGGGCTGACCCATCCGGCTCAGCGGAATATTCTTGACGATATCGGCCACCATCTCCTGCGGAGTGGTGGTTCGGTTGGCTTCGGTGTCGATCGGGCCGGGCGCGATGGCGTTGATCCGGATGTTCATGCCACCCAGCTCGCGAGAGAGCTGCTGGGTGAGACCGTTGATGCCGACTTTGGCCAGTCCGTAGTAGTTGGCGTAGAGCCAGGCCGCGGTCGAGGACTGGTTGACGATCGCACCACCGCCGCGCTTGGCCATCTTGCGGTATACCGCCCGGGTGCACAGCAGCGCGCCGTCGAGGTTCACGCTCATGAACTTCTTGTAGTAGTCCCAGTCCACGGTGACGAGGAAGTCCAGCTTCATGCCGCCGAAGATCGCGGCATTGTTGACAAGAAAGTCGATCCCGCCGTACTCGGCAAGGGTGCGATCAGCCATCGCCTTGGCCGACTCGGGATCAGAGACGTCGACAGCCACCGCGATGGCGGTACCGCCCTCGGCGACGATCCCGGCCGCCACCCGGTCTGCGCCCTCGACGTTGATATCGGCCACCACCACCGCCGCCCCGGAGCGGGCCAGCGCTTCGGCATAAGCCTGGCCGATACCGCCGCCGGATCCGGTGACGATCGCGACCTTCTCGTCGAACTGTCCCATCGTTGCTCCTTCGTGAGCTCAACCAGACTGCTGTGATCAGACCGCGGTGGCAATGACTTTCAGCTCTAGATACTCCTCGAAGCCGGCCACGCCCATCTCCCGGCCCACACCGGACTGCTTGTAGCCGCCGAACGGGACGTCTGCGGAATACCAGACGCCGCCGTTGACGTTGACGGTGCCGACGCGCAGCCGGTTGGCTGCCGCTTGCGCCCGCTGGGGGTCGGCACTGAACACCGTGGCCGACAGCCCGTACGGCGAGTCGTTGGCGATGCGGATCGCATCGTCGTCGCCGTCGTGCGCGATCACCGTCAGCACCGGGCCGAAGATCTCCTCGCGGGCAACTCGTGCGTCATTGGTGAGCCCGGCAATCACCGTGGGCTCGATGAAGAAACCACGATCCCGATCGGCGGGCCGGCCGCCGCCGCAGGCGAACGTGCCGCCTTCGGCAAGCGCCAGATCTAAATACGACTGCACCCGGTCTCGCTGGCGCGCGGAAATCACTGGGCCACAGATTGTTCCGGGATCTAGCGGATCGCCTGGTTTCAGACCAGACATGGTTGCGGCGGCGGCCGCGACGGCGTCGTCGTAGCGAGCGCGCGGCACCACCAGTCGGGTGGTGATCGCACAGCCCTGGCCGGCGTGCATCGACGCCGTGAAAGCCGCCATGGAGCAGGCGCCGGCGAGATCGGCATCGTCGAGAACCAGGAATGCCGACTTGCCGCCCAGTTCCAGAAACACCTTCTTAACGGTGGCGGCACCGGCCGCCATCACCGCACGACCGGTCGCGGTTGACCCCGTGAATGACACCATGTCGACGCGCGGATCAGACGCCAACATCGCCCCGACGGCATGATCGTCGGAGGTGACGATATTGAGAACACCCGGCGGAATGTCGGTGTGCTCGGCCGCCAGTTCACCGAGAACCGCTGCGCACCAGGGGGTGTCGGGGGCGGGTTTGAGCACCACAGTGTTTCCGGCAGCCAACGATGGGCCGATCTTGGCGAGGTTGATCTGATGCGGAAAATTCCATGGCGTAATGGCACCGACGACTCCGACCGCTTCGCGGACGATAGTGCGCTGGGTGGCGATTCCCATCGGTTTGGCGACACCGAGGTCGGTGCGCCACGGATAGGACTCCGCGGTATCGGCGCCGAAACTCAGATCCTCGACCGGCCCCTCCAGTTGCGCCATCGAGGTGAGCATGCGCGGTGCCCCGACTTCGGCCATGGTGATCTCACGGAGTTCCTCAATGTGCTCGCGCATCGCGTCGCGCAACTGCCGGACACAACGAACCCGCAACTCGGTGTTAGTCGACCAGTCGGTGTCGTCGAAGGCATGGCGCGCGGCATCGATCGCGCGGCTCATATCATCGGCGTCGGCATTGGCGGCGGTCCCAAGCACCTCTTCGGTCGCGGGGTTCACGGTGGGGAAACGCCCTGCGCCACCGGCGAGGAGTTTCCCGCCGATGAACAGATCGCTGTTGCGTTCGGCTGCTATCGCCACGCGCGACTCCTGTCTGAAGCGCATGGACACCTGTCCGGATTCATCCGTCGCACCCTATCCACTGGGCGGCCGCCGCGGCAAGGCCTTTGCCGATAATCGCTAGGCTGAAGTGCTGTTTGAGCCGGACTCCTTGCGCCCGGACCGCACCGGCCGTTACGGTGGACATGTGTCCAGCAAGGTGGCGGCGACGGTTCCTGGCGGGCGGCCGGAAGTGATCCGGCGGCCTCGGCAGGAGGAAACTTTCCGCAAATTGGTTCGCTCCGCACTGGACACACTGCGGGGATCTTCCTATGCCGATCTCACCGTGCGGGGCGTTGCCGCTCACGCCCGGGTAGCACCGGCCACCGCCTATACCTACTTTTCGTCGAAGAACCATCTCGTCGCCGAGGTCTATCTCGAACTGGTCCGCGAGGTGCCGTACTTCACCGACGTCAACGACACCCGGCTCAACCGGGTACAGCAGGCGTTGCGCAGCCTGGCACTGGTCGTGGCCGACGAACCGGAGGTGGCTGCGGCCTGCACCACGGCCCTGCTGAGCAATGATGCCGCGGTGTGCACGGTGCGCGACAATATCGGCGCTGAGATTCACCAGCGCATCCGCTCCGCGTTGGGACCTGACGCCGATGCCCGCACGGTGGCGGCCCTGGAAATGAGTTATTTCGGTGCACTGGTGCATGCCGGCAGCGGTGCGTTCACCTACCGCCAGATCGCCGACCGGCTTGGTTACGTGGTCGGCCTGATTCTCTCTTCCGGAGCCCAGCAGTGACCGCCGGGGCCGCCCCACTGGTGCTCGACCCCTACGACTACAACTTCCACGAAGATCCCTACCCCTATTACCAGCGGCTGCGCGATGAGGCGCCGCTGTATCGCAACGATGAACTCGATTTCTGGGCTCTGACCCGGCATGCCGACGTGCACCAGGGATTCCGCAACAGCGTCGCCCTGTCGAACAAGCTCGGGGTATCGCTTGACCCAATCTCCCGCACACCCGAGGCCTACCGGACGATGTCCTTCCTCGCCATGGACGACCCGGCCCACCTTCGGCTGCGCACCCTGGTATCCAAGGGATTCACTCCCCGCCGGATCCGCGAACTCGAGGCCAGGGTTGTCGAACTGACCGGACAACATCTCGACACCGCGCTGGAGTCCGAGAGTTTCGATTACATCGCTGAGTTCGCCGGAAAACTACCCATGGATGTGATCTCCGAACTGATGGGAGTGCCCGGCGAGGACCGGGAGCGCCTGCGCGCACTGGCAGATGCGGTGATGCACCGCGACGACGGAGTGGCCGATGTCCCGATGGCCGCCATCGAAGCCTCGATGCAGCTACTGGTCTACTACGCCGACATGGTGACGCAACGGCGCAAGCAGCCGACCGACGATCTCACCTCCGCATTGCTGCAGGCCGAAATCGACGGCGACCGCCTCGGCGACGAAGAGATCATGGCCTTTTTGTTCCTCATGGTGGTAGCCGGCAACGAGACCACCACGAAACTCCTTGGCAACGCCGCCTACTGGGGTGCCCGTAACCCTGACCAGCTTGCCGGTGTCCACGCCGACCACTCACGAATCCCGCTGTGGGTGGAGGAGACCCTGCGCTACGACACCTCGAGTCAGATCCTGGCCCGCACCGTGACCACCGATATCGAGTTCTACGGCACCACCCTGCACGAAGGCGACACCGTGCTGCTGATGCCCGGCGCGGCACACCGCGACGAACGCGTCTTCGACTCCCCCGACGTCTTCCGGATCGGCCGCGACATCGGGTCAAAGCTGTTGAGCTTCGGCAGCGGCGCACATTTCTGCCTCGGCGCGCATCTGGCCCGGATGGAGGCCCGAGTCGCACTGAGCGGATTGTTCGAACGGATCCGCGGCTACGAGGTCGACGAGGCCAACGCGGTCCGGGTGCACTCCAGCAATGTGCGGGGGTTCTCCGCGCTGCCGATGACGGTGACGCTGCGCTGATGGCGCGCTTCGAACCACACCCGGACCGTCGGCCCGTCCTCGTCGCCGGCGCCTCGTCGGGGATCGGCGCCGCCACCGCAGCCGAATTGGCCGCCCGAGGATTCCCGGTCGCGCTGGGTGCCCGACGCGTCGAGAAGTGCGCCGAATTGGCCGAGGCCATTCGCGGTGGCGGCGGCGAGGCCGTGGCGTTTCCGCTCGATGTCACCGACGCCGACTCGGTCGCCGAATTCGTCCGCCGGGCAAGCGAGGAACTCGGCGATATCGAGGTGTTGGTCGCCGGTGCCGGCGACACTTTCTTCGGGCGCCTCTACGAGATCGACACCAACGATTTTGAGTCCCAGATCCAAATCCACCTCATCGGAGCCAATCGGCTGGCCACCGCCGTGTTGCCCGCCATGGTCGCCCGTCAACGCGGCGACGTGATCTTCGTCGGCTCCGATGTAGCCCTGCGACAGCGCCCGCACATGGGTGCGTACGGCGCGGCCAAGGCCGGCCTACTGGCAATGGTGACCAACCTGCAGATGGAGTTGGAGGGCACTGGGGTCCGCGCCTCGATCGTCCATCCCGGGCCGACCCAGACCGGCATGGGTTGGAGTCTGCCGCCGGAGTCCATCGCACCGGCGCTGGAGGATTGGGCCAAGTGGGGACAGGCCCGGCACAACTACTTCCTCCGCGCCGCCGACCTTGCGAGGGCCATCGCATTCGTCGCCGAGACTCCGCGCGGTGGGTTCGTCGCCTCGATAGAGCTACAGCCCGAGGCGCCGCTGACCGGCGCGCCCAAGGAACGCCAACAACTGAAGTACCCGGAGGAACCATGACACCCAGCACGTCTTTCAACGAGGTGCGGCGCGTCTCCGGGGGCGCCGACGAACACGGACACCTCACCGAGTTCCGTACGGACCCGATCGCCCTGATGCAACGGGTGCGCGACGAGTGCGGCGACGTCGGCTCCTTCCAACTTGCCGACAAGCAGGTCATCCTGCTCACCGGTGCGGAGGCGAACGAGTTCTTCTTCCGCGCCTCCGACGAAGATCTCGACCAGGCACAGGCATATCCGTTCATGACGCCGATCTTCGGAAAGGGGGTGGTATTCGACGCGAGCCCGGAACGCCGAAAGGAGATGTTGCACAACTCGGCGCTGCGTGGCGACCATATGAAAAGTCATGCCGCCACCATTGAGCGCGAGGTCCGCCGCGCCATCGAGGATTGGGGCGATACCGGCGAGATCGAACTGCTCGACTTCTTCTCCGAACTGACCATCTACACCTCGACGGCCTGTCTGATCGGACGAAAATTCCGCGATCAACTTGATTCCCGTTTCGCGAACTACTACCACCTCCTCGAGCGCGGCACCGACCCCCTGTGCTACGTCGACCCGTACCTGCCGATCGAGAGCTTCCGGATCCGCGACGAGGCGCGCGAGCACTTGGTCGGGTTGGTGGACGAGATCATGAACCAGCGAATCGCCAACCCGCCCAAGGAGAAATCCGACCGCGACATGCTCGACGTGCTGGTGTCGATCCCCGGCGAGGATGGCCGCCCGCGGTTCACCGCCGACGAAATCACTGGGATGTTCATCTCCCTGATGTTCGCCGGTCACCACACCAGTTCGGGAACGTCGTCGTGGACTCTCATCGAGTTGATGCGGCATCCCGACATCTACGCCGAGGTCCGCAACGAACTTGATGAGCTTTACGCCGACGGCCAGGAGGTGAGCTTCCATGCGCTGCGCCAAATCCCGAGGCTGGAGAACGTGATCAAGGAGACCCTCCGGCTACACCCACCGCTGATCATCCTGATGCGGGTTGCCCAGGGCGAGTTCGAGGTACAGGGCTACCCGATCCACCAGGGCGACTTCGTCGCGACCTCGCCGGCGATTTCCAACCGGATACCCCAGGACTTTCCCCAACCCAACGACTTCGATCCGGATCGTTACGAGAAGCCGCGTGAGGAGGACGTCTTGCAACGGTGGACCTGGATTCCATTCGGCGCCGGACGGCACCGCTGCGTCGGTGCCGCGTTCGCGACCATTCAAATCAAGGCGATATTCTCGGTTCTGCTGCGCGAGTACGATTTCGAGATGATCCAGCCGCCCGAAAGCTACCGCAACGACCACTCCAAAATGGTCGTCCAGTTGGCCCGGCCCGCATTGGTCCGGTACCGCAGGCGCACCGGCTAGGAGTTGAACCCGTGGGCGGTTACCGCATCGAACTCGACCTGGACCTATGCCAGGGACACGCCATGTGCGCACTGGAAGCGCCGGACTACTTCTCCGTACCAAAGCGCGGCACCGTCGACATCATCGACTTCCACCCTCCCGACGAAGCGCGGGCCGAGATCGAACGGGCCGTGCAGGAATGCCCGACCCGGGCGCTGTTCATCATCGAGAAAGAGGATTAGAAGCATGGCCACATTGCCCAGAGAGCAGTTGGAGACGTTCGTAGAGCGGTGGCTGGCCGCCAACCGCCTCGCTGAAGCGCAGGGAGACTGGAAACCATTGGCCGATTTCTATGCGCCCGAGGCCACCTATGGCTGGAACATCGGCCCCAAGGAGGACGTCATGTGCGTCGGAGTCGACGAGATCCGCGACATCGCGCTGAGTCTGGAGATGGCCGGCCTCGAGGGGTGGAGTTACCCGTACCAGAAGGTGCTCATCGACGAGAAAATCGGCGAGGTGGTCGGCTTCTGGAAGCAGGTCGCTACCGACGCCGAGGGAAATCAGGCAACGATTTACGGGATCGGCGGGAGTTGGTTCCGCCTCAACGCCGACGGGCTGATCGAGTGGCAGCGTGACTTCTTCGATTTCGGTCACGTGCAGAAGCTCTACCTGAAGCTCATCGAGGAGGGAAAACTGTCCACCGGCATGCAGGAGCGTATTCAGCGCAGCCTGGCCGGGGAGAAACTGCCCGGCTACTACCCCATCGGGCAAGCGCCTGTGCCGATCTGGTGACGTGACAACCGTCAGGTCCTAGGATGCGACACGTAACGAGAACACGTTCTATTTCAGCCACACAGCCAGTCGGAGGTTTGCAGTGAAGACTAAAGGCGCACTCATCTGGGAGTTCAACCAGCCGTGGACCATCGAGGAGATCGAGATCGGTGACCCCGCGAAAAATGAGGTCAAGATCCAGATGGAAGCCTCCGGCATGTGCCACTCCGACCACCACCTGGTCACCGGGGGCATCCCGATGATGGGTTTCCCGGTGCTCGGCGGCCACGAAGGGGCGGGCATCGTCACCGAGATCGGTGAGGGTGTTGAGAGCGTGGCGGTCGGCGACCACGTGGTGCTGTCGTTCATCCCGTCGTGCGGCAAGTGTCCGTCGTGTCAGGCCGGTCTGCGCAACCTGTGCGACCTCGGTGCCGGACTTCTCGGTGGCGTAGCGATCTCCGACGGCACCCACCGCATCACAGCCAAGGGACAGCCGGTGTTCCCGATGACCCTGCTGGGCACCTTCTCGCCCTACATGGTGGTGCACGAGTCCTCGGTGGTGAAGATCGATCCTTCCGTTCCGTTCGAAGTGGCCTGCCTGGTGGGCTGCGGTGTCACCACCGGCTACGGATCTGCTACCCACACCGCGCAAATCAAGCCTGGCGAGGACGTCGCGGTGGTCGGTGTCGGCGGAGTCGGCATGGCCGCGCTGCAGGGCGCCGTGATCTCCGGAGCCCGCAACATCTTCGTCATCGAGCCGGTCGAGTGGAAGCGCGATGCGGCCCTGAAGTTCGGGGCCACCCACGCCTACCCCGATATCGAGTCGGCAATGATGGGCATGGCCGAAGTGACCCAGGGTTTCATGGCCAAGAAAGTCATCGTCACCGTCGGCGAAGTTGACGGCGCTGACGTCGACAACTACATGAACATCACGTCCAAATCCGGCACCTGTGTGATGACCGCCATCGGCAGCATGCTCGATACCAACGTCACGCTGAACCTCGCCATGCTGACTCTGATGCAGAAGAACTTGCAGGGCACCATCTTCGGCGGTGGCAACCCGCACTACGACATCCCCCAGCTGCTGTCGATGTACAAGATCGGCAAGCTCAACCTCGACGACATGATCACCCGTCAGTACCGCCTCGAGCAGATCAACGAGGGCTACCAGGACATGCTGGAGGGCCGCAATATTCGCGGCGTCATCCGCTATACCGACGAGGATCGCTGAGGACTGGCATGGCCCAGCAGACCACCGAGCTGACGCCCGCCCTGGCCGCTTCCCGGCAGTCTTGGCGGTGCGTGCAGACCCACGACCGCGAGGGTTGGCTCGCGCTGATGGCGCCCGATGTCGTCGTCGAGGATCCGATTGGACCGTCCTACACCAACCCCGATGGTCTGGGAGTGCGCGGCAAGGAGGCCCTCGCGGCGTTCTATGACGCCAACATCGCCGCCAACACCCTCCGAGTCACCTGCGAGGAGACCTTCGCGTCCAGTTCGCCCAACGAGGCCGCCCACATCCTGGTGCTGCGCAGCGAGTTCGAGGGCGGAATGACCAGTACGGTGCGCGGGGTGTTCTGCTACCGAGTCAATGACGAGGGTCTGATCACCAATTTGCGCGGCTACTGGAACCTTGAGTCAATGCAGTTCGGACAGGCGCCCGAAGCCGGCTGAGGCCGACTATACGAGTCGGCGGGTCGAACTCACGACTCCCCGGCAGCGGGCCGCCGAGGCGAATAAACTCATTCGGATGGCGTCCGTCTTCACAATGATCATCAACCGCGAACTACCCGGACGATTCGTCTACGAAGACGACGATGTCGTGGCGTTCCTCACCATCGAACCAATGACTCCCGGGCATACCCTGGTGGTTCCGCGCGCGGAGATCGACAAGTGGCAGGACGCCGAACCGGGGCTGTTCAACCACGTCATGGCAGTCTCACAGCGCATCGGCAGGGCGGTGTGCACGGCATTCGGATCCGAGCGTGCCGGTGTCATCATCGCCGGCCTGGAGGTTCCACACCTGCATGTGCACGTGTTCCCGGCGTTCAACCTGACCGACTTCGGATTCGCGAACGTTGATCGCCATCCCTCGCCGGAGTCCCTCGATGAGGCCCGCGACAAGATCATCGCGGCTCTCGTTTGACCCCGCGCCACGTATCGGCCCCTACAATCGGTGAATGAATCTGGCCAAGGTACTGGTGGATCTCGCCACCGCTCCGGTCCGGGTCGGTCTGGCGGCGGCTGATGCCGGACTGCTGGTCGCCGAAGCGGCCGTCGAGTACGCCAAAGACAACCTAGGCGACGCAGTCTTCCCGTCGCCGCGGGACTCGGTCGTCCATTTCCTGGGCCTAGATGAGACCATCGAACGCGCCAACAAGTTCGCGTTGCTCATCGAGGACGACGCCCCACTCGGGCGGGCCCTGGCCGCGGACGGCGCCATAGATCGGCTGCTGCGCAAAGACGGCCTCATTGACCGGTTGACCGCGCCCGGCGGGGTGCTGGAGCAGATGACCGCCGAGGGCGGCGGACTTGATCGTGCCCTGGCACCGGGCGGTTTGGTGGACCAGATCCTGGCCGAAGGCGGCCTGGCCGACCGACTCCTGGCCGAGGGCGGCCTGGCCGACCGACTACTGGCCGAGGGCGGCCTGGTGGAAAAACTGACCGCCCGAGACGGCCCGCTTGAACAACTGGCCGACGTGGCCGACACCCTCAACCGGCTGGCGCCAGGCCTGGAAGCGCTGGCCCCAACCATTGAGACGCTGCGGGAGGCGGTGTCCACACTGAGTCTAGTGGTCAACCCACTGAGCAATATCGCCGAGCGCATTCCGATGCCCGGTCGCCGGCGGTCCGGGTCGCGGCCGCTGAACACGGAGATCGACGCCGAGTGAACTCAGATTGCCTCGGCGGCCCGTTAGGCTACTGACTCGGCGAAACCGGATCGCAGAGGTCGCGCCCGCCTCCTTAGCTCAGTGGTAGAGCACTCGCCTTGTAAGCGAAAGGTCGTCAGTTCAATCCTGACAGGAGGCTCCATCAAGAGATTGAGTGAATGCCAAGTTCAAGACGGTTTTCACGCCGTGTAATTCGACCCGGCCGAAGTGACCTGTTCCCGGTTCCCCGGACGGCTGGTGTTGGGTGTTCACGCCGCCGTGTTGGTGGTGGTGTGAAGTCTTTCGTACTCGATGGGGCTGCGGTAGTCCAGAGCGCTGTGGCGGCGCACCGGGTTGTAGAAGGCCTCGATATATTCGAAGATCGCCGTGGCCAGCTCGGCGCGGGTAGTCCAGGTGCGTCGGTCGAGTAGTTCGATCTGCATGGAGCCGAAGAACGACTCGATCATGGCGTTGTCGAACGCCGAGGCCACCTTTCCCATCGAGCCCAGCAGGCCCGCTTCGCGTAGCCGATGGCCGAAAAGCCTTGTCGGTGATCGCATTGTGCAAGGAGTCCATCGCCGGCGTTGGCGCGGTCTGCCGCGATGCGGCTACCGGGCACCCCCCGTCGCGACGCAGCAGAGTTGGACATCCCGGATACAACCATCCAGACCCCGCCGGAGGACGATGAGCGGTTGCGCCTCGCGGTTGCGGAGAGCGGATTTCCGATCTCAACCGCCTCTTAAGCCCTGTCTCCGCTTCCACCGTGCGTGATGTTGTCGCTGGAGCACCATCGCCAATCGACGCACGATTTGGTCGCCGAGTTCTTGACGTACTCAGCGCTGCCTATGCCGCTGCGAGCAAGCCCGGCTCAAGCGTGTCGCTCCCATTCGCCGGACCACGAAATCGGACACTCCATCAACTCTGGAGCAATACGATCGGTCCATGACCGATCTCAACGTTGACGCAATTCTCGCTGAATCCTCTCAACGCGCAGGAGGACGATCCGATCTGGGTGGCGGCATGGAGTTCTACCTTGAAGGTCTTGGCCGATTCATGGATTCGCTCAATGCCGACGCGCAGCTCAATCCCACAGGTGAATTCATCGCTAGCGAACGAGCATTGCTCCACACCGTGAACCGGCTGAACTACACCGCCGACCGCGTTGCGTTCCCCGAAATCGCGCAACAAAAGATCGAAAAGCCCGTCTTCATCATCGGAATGCCCCGCACCGGCACGACGATCTTGCACGACATTCTCGCTCAGGACCCTGCGAACCGCGCGCCGCTCACATGGGAATGCATGTTTCCGTCTCCCCCGCCTCGTGCAGAAACATTCGCCACCGATCCCCGCATCGCGATGTGTGCAGCAACCATGCCCCCGATCGAAGACCAGCAGCTGAAGGCAATTCACCCGCTCGGCGCCGAACTCACCCAGGAGTGCGTCACGCTCATGGGCGAATCAATGTGCACGCCCCTCTTCCATAACCAGTTCAATGTTTCGAGCTACCAAGACTGGACTGATCGCGATGCCGATTGGTCAAACGTGTACGACTTCCATCTCAAGCAACTGCAGCACATGCAGGCGTTCAACATGCAGGACCGATGGGTACTGAAGACCGGCGCCCACCTTTGGGGGCTCGAACACCTCCTGGCCACCTACCCCGATGCGCGCATCGTGTTCACTCATCGTGATCCAGTGAAGTCAATGACGTCCTATGCCTCACTCACCACCATTGTGCGCAGTGTGGGTAGCGACAATGTCGATCCCCGTGCAGTTGCCGCCGACTGGACCCCACGTCTTCGAGACGTCTTGATGCATGGGGTCAACGTGCGCAAAGCGCAGGAGTACCCAGACGCGATCTTCTACGACATGATGTTCCGCGATTTCATTACTGACCAGTTCGGTGTCATCACGCAGATCTACGAAGCGCTTGGTTTACCGATGTCCGACGAAGCAGCCCGCGGTATGCAGGCGTTCATCGCAGCGAACCCCCCTGGCGTGCACGGAACTCACGATTATCAGCCCGATCAATACGGCATTGATCCTGCGGCGGTGCGTGGAGAATTCCGCGAATACATCAATCACTTCGACTTGCCGCCGGAATGACGCCAGCGCTCTGAAAGATTAGAGCATCACGATGACGCGGCCAGTGGTGTTGCGTGAGCCCATCGCTTCCATTGCCGCCGGAAGGTCTTCGAAACTCGGAGCACTTCCAACTACGGCGCGAACTGTTCCCGCCTTTACTTGTTCGACGATGTCTGCCGTTGCCAGTTCGCCCAGTTCTCGTGGCGCAACGTTCCAGCCCATGCCCTGCTTAATCATTCCGATCATGTCGTCGGATTGATAGTTGAGCAGCACACCGCACAACTTGAAGTTCCCCATGGTGACTTGGCGAGGAACGATGAACTTCTCATCGGCCACGACCTTGTTCGATGCGAAACCCATCATGAGGTAGGTGCCGTTGTACGCAGTACACGCAAACGAATCGGCCATCACCGCTTCACCAACGTTGTCGAACACGATGTCGACGCCAATGTTGTCGGTGTCGGCGAGCACGATGGCCTTGAAGTCTTCCGTCAGGTAATCGATGGCAACGTCGGCGCCGAGTTCGCGACATAGCGCGACCTTCTCCGGCCCGCCCGCAGTTGCATAGACACGAGCGCCGAAGGCCTTGGCAAGCTGGATTGCTGCCGAACCGGCACCGCCCGCTCCTGCGTGGATAAGAACGGTGTCGCCGGCTTTGAGACCAGCACGATCGATGAGGCCAAGCCAGGCCAAGTGGAAGGGAAAGAACAATGCTGCGGCATCGGGAAGCGGAATCGCTTCGTCAATTTCAAACGCCGCGATTGTGGGGCAGATGACATATTCGGCGAAACCACCGAACGCCTGCTTGGTAACAGCAGCGACGCGCTTACCCATCCACTGCTCGGCGCCCTCGCCACACGCGTCGACAATGCCGAACGCTTCCATACCCGGGCTATAGGGAAACTCGGGGCGAACCATCATGTTGCCGCCGGTGATGCGTTCGAGGTCGTTGAGGTTCAACGGAATGGCTTGCGCCTTCACCCGCACCTCACCGGGCCCGGGCTCGGGGAGATCAACCTCGTCGAGACGCAAGACCTCGGTTGGTTGGCCATATTCATGGACTCGCCATGCCCTCATGAGTTCCCCCTAATGATGTTGAACACTCAGTTCACCAGATCCGACGCAACTGCGCACCTTCGCGACGAACACTTAGACGCTCTTTGCGGTCGGCCAGCGTGACGACGGGAGTGTCGGCCGACAAATACTGTCGAACATCAGCAACCGGAACCTTGATCATCGTGGGATCAGGAAAATCACTGGCGTGATTCCAGCGCATTTGAATCATTCCCCACGGAACATCGGCTTTGTCGCGCCAATTAGGAACACCCGGATCGGTTCGTGAGATCACGAGGTTGTCCCGGGTCTCGTGGAACTTGAGGTGGCGGTCCCCCGCTTGAGACCTGCCCTGTGGTGGGTGTCGGGCGTTCCGCCAAGAACACCAACAGCAAGGGGACCGCCGTGAAGAAGAGTAACCAGAATCTGGCCGTGGACGTGGCGACGCCGGCGTTTCCAGATCACGTCAGTGTGGCGATGGCCGAGATCGCCGAAAACATGCAGGAGTGGCTGCTGGCGCTGGCCGTGGGTGTGGGTCTGCAGGTGATGCAGACCTTGATGGCTGCGGACGTCACGACGCTGGCCGGACCCAAGGGCCAGCACGACCAGGGCCGGACCGCGGTTCGCCACGGGCGTGAACGCGGCTCGGTAACCCCGGGCGGGCGCCGGGTGCCGGTGACCCGCCCGCGGGTACGCGCCGCCGACGGGTCCGGTGAGTTGCCGATTCCGTCCTATGAGCTGTTCACCTCGACCGAAATCCTCGGGCGGATGGCGATGGAGAAGATGCTGGCCGGTCTCTCGACCCGCCGTTACCCGGTCGGCCTGGAGCCGGTCGGTCGGCAGGTCGCCGAAAAATGCTCGGCGACAGGCAAGTCGGCGGTCTCCCGCAGGTTCGTGGCGATGACCGAGACGGCGTTGTCCGATCTGCTCGCCGCGGATTTGTCCCAGACCCCGCCGGAGGACGATGAGCGGTTGCGCCTCGCGGTTGCGGAGAGCGGATTTCCGATCTCAACCGCCTCTTAAGCCCTGTCTCCGCTTCCACCGTAAGCGGATTGCCGTGGACACTTTCTGGACGCAGACGGAGGCGAGATCAAGTGATTGCCTAAGAACTCCGGCAATGTGTTTTAACAGCTAGGCGCCAAATCGTCGCCGCGCCCATGTCACTCGCGACAGTTCAATCCTGACAGGAGGCTCCGCAGGACGGCCGGTGGGCTAACTGAGCACACCGCAACCCACTCCGTCGACGTTTCCGCAGGTCAGCGGCGCGGCCTGGGATTCGTCCTGTACCCTTTGGAACGCGCGACTCTTGCCCGACCGGCCACCCCGCGCCGCAATCCGCCGCACCTGACACCACGCCTGCACAATAGGAGAGCCCGCCCCACATGGTCGCAATCGGTTCCATCAGCGGCAGCTGGAACCCCGGAGGAGGCATCGTCACGGAATGGACGGCGTCGCCGTACAGCCGGGAACTCGCGACACTGGCGCCAGACGACCCTCTCCCGCCCACCTTCCAGCAAGAGAAGCATCTGCGCTCAGCCCACTCCGCCCGGAACTCTCGACAACGAACCCCGCGGCTGATCCTCACGTCCTGGAACGTCGCCGGCTGGTGTGACATCGCAGCAATGACCGGTGCCATCAACGCCCACCTGCGCCGCCACGACACCTACCACAGCGCTTTCCGCATCACCGACGAAGGCGACATTGTTCGGCGCACCATCGAGAATCCCGAACACATCGAATTCTCCCCCGCGGTGCTCGGATTCATGGAGCAGGACCAGATCCGCGAGCGCGTCCTCACGGCAACCCCGGACACCCTGGAATGGGACTGCTTCACCTTCGGCGTCATCCAGAAAGATGACCACTTCACCGTCTACGCCAACATCGACCACCTGCACACCGACGGAACTTCGTCGCTGGTGATCTACCACGACATCACCCAGGACTACCGAGCTCTTAATTGCGACAGCGGCGGGGCCGAACCCGACCCCACCAGCTATCGGGACTTCACCGCACGCCAACACGTCGAAGTCGGCACACTCACCAGCGACTCCCGGACGATCAAAGACTGGGTGAACTTCGCCAACGACGCCGACGGTGAATGGCCGAGTTTCCCGCTCGAGTTGGGCAGCGCCCCTGACGGTTCCGGGCGGTCTTTTACCGTGGAACTCCTCGATTCGGCGCAGACCGAAGCCTTCGACAATGCGTGCCGCCGGGCGGGAGCACGATTCAGCGGTGGGGTTCTGGCATGCACCGCGATGGCCGACCACCAGTTCACTCACGCCGGCACCGTTCACATCCTCAGTCCCCTGGACACTAGAACCGAGGACGAGGCGATCAGCGCCGGGTGGTACGCCAGCCTGTTTCCCATTTCCGTCGAAGTCACCGCGAACGACTTCGGCCGCACAGCACGATCAGCACAGAAATCCTTCGATGCCAACAAACACCTCTCGGCCGTGCCCTTCGACCGCGTGCTCGACTTGGTCGACTCCGACGAACTCAACGACACTGATTCCAGCCGACCGATGATGGTGTCGATCTTCGACTTCCGGAAACTCTCCGCGGCTAACGCCGACAACCTGGGGATGTTCATCGACGACCTCAACCAAGGCGGGATCAACGTCTGGGTGACCCGTAACTCCGACGCCACGATCGTCACCTTCTCCTTCCCCGACACCTTCGATAGCCGCCGCTCGATCCACCACTATGTGGCCGCGCTTCGCGACGAATTCATCTCCGCCGCCCGCGGCTGAACAGGTGGCACGTCACTAAGGCCGCTGTCCCCCAATCGGTGGACGCTGGAACTCACCCGCACGAGGGGCCGGTCGCCCGACAGGCACGGAGGCGGATTTCGGCCAGTGTGAAGACACGGCCGAAACCTCGGCCCCGAACGCCAAAGGAGTCATCATGAATCCCGCCATCACCCGCCGAATCACCGCCGCGATCGCCGCCCCCGTCGCTGCCGCCGGGATTTTCCTGGGCAGCATGACACTCGGTACCGCCGCGTCGGCCGTTGCCGAACCCACGGCGTCGACGGAGTGCAGCAGCATGGCGATGCCCGCCACCCAAGTCGGCGCCACCAATCCGAACCCACTTACTCGAGCCGGCCAGATCGCCGCAGCCCGCAACCCCGCGGTTCCCGGCGGAACCATGGACATGGGCTGCCCGGTCGTCGGTCACGGCTGAGTCGGCATACCGGATCGAAACAGCCCAGCCCTACTTCGGCTGGGCTGTTTGGGTTTGGTGCTGTATCCGGCATTCGTCACCGATCGGGGATTTTGGCAAAGATTTCACCGATCGCCACCAGCAGTGCTAACTTACCTTCGATGACCCCCCAGTCGGGGATCACGGTGAGCTCGAAGGGATCTACCGTTGCTCGGCTCAGCATTCACAACACCCCGTGTTGATCGACCGGTTCATTCCGGTGCGCTGAACTGGATGCAGGCCGACCGCGACCGATTGACACACGTGCTTCGCGGTGTCGCTGCTGAACTCGACGGACTCGATCGCCAGTTGTCAGCCATCGAGTGGCAGTGCGGCAGGGCGACCGGACCCACCATCAGCGATGTGCCGGTTGGTGAATTGCAGTGCACGCAAACCGCCCTGGAAGCCAAGCGTGAGCAACTGACCACGCGACTGCACGTCATGGCAAGGCAACTCAATCAGCTTGATCGGGTGCTCTCAGGTCTACGCGGTCATGAGTATTCCCCGCCCAGCAGAGTGGGTACCTGCCCGCAGTGCGGGTACCCCAGCCTTGAGTCGGGGATGTGCGCGTACTGCCGGCCCCACCTGTTGACAGGCGACTAAGCGGGACCGATCCGCTCGGAGTCATAGATCAGAAGCCGCCCGTTCGACTCGACCACCGACAGCCACCGATCCTCGGTATCGATCGCCCCGTCACGCAACACGTAGCGAAGTCGCGCGACAACGCTGTTCGGATCTCGCGGGGTGACCGAGATCAGCGACACCGACTCGATCGATCCCCAGAAATTCAGGTAATCCGCCTGACCCGCGCGCTGCTGATAATGCGTGTCCAACGTGTCCCAGGCACCCGCCGCGTTGCCGGGAAGTTCGCCGTAGAAACCGGTGACCAAGTCCCGCATGGACTCGAAGTTCACCGGGGTCGCCGGTGGCGTCGAACTCGTCGTGGTGGCGACCACGCTCGAGGAACGCGATGTCGACGCCGGCGTGGCCGCCGTGGTCGGCTCAGGTTGACTTCGGGGCCATACGGCGAACACCAGCGCACCGAGGATCATCACCAACGCGAGGGCGGCCAGTGCCCACGGCCAGCGCGGCGGGGACGCAGTGTCGGACACCGGTTGGGGGGCGGACACCGGTTGGGGTTCACTCCGCTCCGCGGAGTAGTCCACGGGCAGGATCGAGGTGCCAGGCGGGCCGGACTGCTGCTCGCGAGGCGGCGCAGGCACTGCGGATTGTGGCGGCCGGTTGCGGCCCGAGTACGTGGCACGCCCGAGTGCGTTGGCGAAGTCCGTGCAAGTCCGGAACCGCTCGCCGGGGTGCTTCGACAACGCGGTGGCCAGCACCGGATCGAGCGCTGCAAGATCCGGCCGAACATCGCTCAATCGGGGTGGCGGGGAGTTGAGGTGGCGGCCGATGACGACCGCGGGATTGGATGCGCCGAACATCGGCGACCCGGTCAAAAGGTGATAGGCCGTGGCGGCCAAACCGTACTGGTCGGCGCGGCCGTCGATGACCGCGCCGGTGAGTTGCTCGGGAGCTGCGTAGTTCACCGTCCCCAATGTGACGTTGGTGTCGGTGAGCCCGCTGACCTCAGCGGCATTACGGGCGATTCCGAAGTCTGCCAACAGAACCCGACGACGCCCGCGGTCCGGTTTAGTCAGCAAGATATTGGGCGGCTTGACATCGCGATGGAGCAGACCACGGCCGTGCGCGTAGTCGAGTGCGTCAGCCACCGCCGCGACGATCTCGACGACGTCGACAGCGGGCATGCCGGTCGGATAGTGCTCGCGAAGCAGCTTTCCGGCGTCCGAACCATCGATGTAGTCCATCGAGATCCACAACTGGCCCTCGAACTCGCCACGATCATGGATACCCACAATGTGCGGGTTGTAGAGCGTGGCGGCAAGCTCTGCTTCCCGATTGAAGCGCGCCCGGAATTCTGAGTCCACCGACATCTCGGCCGGCAGGATCTTCAGTGCGTCATGCCGCGGTAGTCGCGGATGGGCGACCAGGTAGACCTCACCCATGCCCCCGAAACCCAGCGACCTGAGGATCTGATACCCGGCGAAGTGATCGCCATTGGCCAACGGCATGCGCGAAATGGTACCGAGGGGTTCGCCGGCATCGGCGGCCTCAGCCCACTTCCGAGCCATCCGTTCGCGGAGCGAACAGTGATCGGCGTGACTGCTGCTGGCCATAGACGCCTTCGGCGTAGGCCGTCTCGGCGTGCTGAGTGAAGTCGACCCCGCTAGCCTCGTCCTCCGCGCTGAGCCGAAAGCCCATGAGTTTTTCGATCAACGCGGCAATGGCGTAGCTCACCGTGAAGGCATAGCCGGCCACTGCCGCAATCGCCATCGCCTGTTTGCCGAGCAACCCCAGCCCGCCTCCGAAGAAGAACCCTTGGGCGCCACCGGTCATCACTTCGGTGGCCAGCAGGCCGATCAGCAGCATGCCGACGACACCGCCGACGAAGTGGACACCCACCACGTCCAGCGAGTCGTCATAGTTGAGCTTGAACTTCAGCCCGATCGCGAACGAGCACACGATGCCGGCGAGCAGGCCGACGATCGCCGCGCCCAGTGGATTCACCGTGCCGCACGATGGCGTGATCCCGACCAGACCGGCGACCACACCCGAGGCGGCACCGAAGGTCGTCGGCTTGCCATCTCGGAACTGTTCGACCGAGAGCCAGCCCAGCATGCCCAGGCAGCCGGCCAGCAGTGTGTTGAGCAAGATCGCCGAGGCCATGCCGTCGGCCGCCAGTGCCGAGCCGGCATTGAATCCAAACCAACCGAACCACAGCAGGCCGACTCCGAGAAGCACGAAGGGCAGGTTGTGCGGACGCATCGCCTCGACTTTGAAACCGATCCGGGGACCCAGAACGAGCGCAAGCGCCAGTGCCGAGGCCCCGGAGACGATCTCGACAACCAGCCCACCCGCGTAGTCGAGCACCCCCATCTCGAACAGCCAGCCACCAGGAGCCCATACCCAATGCGCCACAACCGCATACACCGCCACCGACCAGATCGGCACAAACACCATCCAGGCCGCGAATTTGGCACGATCCGCGATCGCGCCACTGACCAGGGCGGCGGTGATGATCGCGAAGCTCAACTGGAAAGTGACGTAGAGCAGTTCGGGAACCGCACCGCGCGCAGTGTCCGGACCTATCCCCTGTAACCCGGCATGCGTCAGGCCGCCGACGAAACCACGCACGCCGCCGTCGGAGAATGCCAGAGAGTAGCCGACAAGCAGCCAAGCCACCGTCACCAGAGGAATGGAGATGAAGCTCATCATGATCATGTTGAGCACGCCGGTGGTGCGCACCATGCCGCCGTAGAAGATCGCCAGCCCCGGCGTCATCAACAGCACAAGTGCGGTACTGGTCAGCAGCCACGCAGTGGCCGCGGGATCGATGTCCAACTTCGAAACTCCTTCGACGGTCGCCGAAGAGAATGTCTGGGTGGTGTTTCAGCGCCGCGGCAGCAATGTTTCGACCGTGTTTCGCCGTGTCGAACCGATGATCACCAGCCCGCGGTGCCGGGGCCACCCTTGAACGGTCCGACGACCCCGCTGGTAATCCAGCCGCCGTAGAAACCGCCGGGCTGCGGCACCACCGCTTCACCGTTGACGGTGCAGCGGTCCATCTGGGCCGCCATCACGGCTACGGCGTCGGTGATCGGGGCGAAATCCGGCGTGGGCGTGGCGTAACTCCACGCTGCTTTCGCGGCGATCATCGCTCCGGCGACCACGTCGAAATAGCGGGCCTGGCCCTTCCACTCGCACCACGACTGGCCGGGGGCGTCACGAAGCACCCCGTCGGCGAACGCCTCACGAGGCAGGTAGTAGGTCGGCGGATGGCTGGTCTCCAAGACCCGCCAGGCGCAGTCGGTGCTGGCGATCACCGCACCGGCGAACTCCACCGTGATCAGGCCCCGAAAACGTTCCAGCCGCGGCGGCCGCGGGTAGTCCCACACCGACTCCTGGCCGGGGCCGGGCAGGTCAGGGCGCGGCCGCGAGGTCATCGCACACCTCAGACCACACCGCGGAGGCCATCGGCACCGAAGAGGGGCTCCAGCATCCCCGACAGATCCGGGCCGCGCCGCAGGCCGTGACCGCCGTCGACGTTGATCACCTGGCCGGTGATCCAGCCGGCCGCGTCACTGAGTAGGAACATCGCCAGGTTCGCGACGTCGCCGACCTCGCCGATTCGCGGCAACGGGGTGCACTGTCGGTAATCCTCACTGACTTCCGGGGAACTGAGCAGCACCTCCACCAGTTCGGTGCGGATCAGTCCGGGCCGGATGCCGTTGACCCGCACCCAGGACGGGCCGAGTTCGTCGGCCGCCAGCATCATCAGGTGATCCAGCGCGGACTTGCTCACACCGTAGGCACCGAACCACCGGTGCACGTTGCTTGCCGCGATCGAGGAGATACCGACGAAGGATCCGCCACCGCCCCGGACCATCTCCCGCGCGGAATGTTTGAGCACGTACATGGTGCCGTTGACGTTCAGGTCCACGGTTCGCCGCCAGGCCTCGGAATCGATTTGGGTGACCGGGCCGATGGTTTCCGATCCCCCGGCGCAGTGCACCACGCCGTGCAACCCGCCGTTCGACGCCGCCGCCTCGATAAGCTGAGCGACCTGATCCTCGTCGGTCACGTCGGCCGGGTGAGCCAGCACGGCGCCGACGGCCGGCCCGGCGGAGGCCATCATTTCGCTGATCTCCGCGGCCGCCGCCGAGAGCCGTTCGGCATTGCGGCCGACGATCACCACCTTCGCCCCCGCCAGGGCCAAACCGGCGGCCACTCCTTTGCCGATGCCGCTACCGCCGCCGGTGACGAGGTAGGTGCGGTCGGTGAACGAGAGTTGCATTCAGCACTCCTTCGGTCTGGCCGCGATCCGATCGGTCCGCGAGCGGAAAACCCGGATGGGTCGGGTCTACGACTCCGACCGTAATAGTGCCCGACGCCGTGTCCTAGGATTAGCTCATGCCCGCAAAAACTGACCCCGCCGATATCGTTGATGTGGAACCACTGGCTGACAACACGGCCCGCCAGGCCAGGCGCGTAGTGGCCGCCTATGCCACCGACGCCGACGAATGCCGGGTGTTCCTCTCGATGCTCGGTATTGGGCCTGCCAAGCTCGAGGTCTAGGTGAGCACCGGAGCCGCCGGATCCCCAGGGGACGGAGCCTCCGACTTCGTGGTGGTCGCCAACCGGTTGCCCATCGACATGGAACCGCAGCCGGACGGCACCGTTGTCTTCAAGCGCAGCCCGGGTGGCCTGGTCACAGCACTGGAGCCGCTGCTACGGCGCAACCGGGGAGCGTGGATCGGCTGGCCCGGTGTGGTCGACGCCGCCGAGGACCCGATCGTCGAGAACGGCCTGCACCTTCATCCCGTTCGGCTCGACGACGACGACGTCGCCGACTACTACGAGGGATTCTCCAACGCCACCCTGTGGCCGCTTTACCACGACCTGATCGTCAAGCCCGTCTACGAGCGCCGCTGGTGGGACCGTTACGTCGACGTCAACCGGCGCTTCGCGGAAGCCACCTCACGGGCTGCGGCCCCGGGCGCCACGGTCTGGGTTCAGGACTACCAGTTGCAACTGGTGCCGAAGATGCTTCGCAGCCTCCGGCCCGACCTCACCATCGGGTTCTTCATGCACATCCCGTTTCCGCCGGTGGAGATCTTCATGCAGATGCCGTGGCGCACCGAGATCATCGAAGGGCTGCTGGGCGCGGATCTCGTTGGATTTCATCTCGCCGGCGGCGCGCAGAACTTTCTGCTCCTGGCGCGGCGACTGGCCGGAGCCGAGACGTCACGCGCCTCCATCGGGGTGCGGTCCCGATTCGGCGAAGTCGACGTCGGTCATCGCAAAGTCAAGGTGGGCGCGTTTCCCATCTCCATCGACTCGGCGGAACTCGACCTCAGAGCACGTGATGCCAACATCCGTCGCCGCGCCAAGGAGATCCGGGCTGAGTTGGGAAACCCGCGAAAAATCCTGCTCGGGGTGGACCGACTCGATTACACCAAGGGAATCGAGGTCCGGCTCAGGGCGTTCGCCGAATTGCTTGCCGAAGGCCGGGCCAAGCGTGACGACACCGTCCTCATCCAGTTGGCGACGCCCAGCCGGGAACGAGTCGACAGCTATCGTCTGTTGCGCAACGACATCGAGCAACAGGTCGGCCACATCAACGGCGAATACAGCGAGGTCGGCCATCAGGTGGTCCGGTACATGCGCCGGGCCGTACCGCGCGACGAACTGATCGCCTTCTTCGTTGCCAGCGATGTCATGCTGGTCACCGCGCTGCGGGACGGCATGAACCTGGTGGCCAAGGAGTACGTCGCCTGCCGCAGCGATCTTGGTGGAGCTCTGGTTCTCAGCGAATTCACCGGTGCGGCAGCCGAATTGCGCCAGGCCTATTTGACCAACCCGCATGACCCCGAGGGTGTCAAGGACGCCATCGAGTCCGCCCTGAACCAAACACCCGAGGAGGGCCGGCGCCGCATGCGCGCGTTACGGCGTCAGGTTCTGACCCATGACCTAGACCGCTGGGCAAGGTCGTTTCTCGACGCGTTGGCCAGCACCAAGTCGGGCTAGCCGTCAGTCCGGCATCAGGCCCGTCGCACCAAAGGTGCGTTCCGGGTCACGATCGGTGAAGTACTCGCGCATCGAGGCACTCAGCGCCGCCGGGTCCCAGGCCTGGCCGTCAGCATGGAAGTGGTGCTCGGCCGTCGGCGCCGCCATCAGCGCAACCGTTGGCCCGTACACCACGAACACCTGCCCGTTGACCGCATCGGCTGCCGGTGAGGCCAAGAAGCGCACCAGGCTGACCACATGTTCGGGTGAAAGCGGATCGATCGCGCCGTCGGCCAACTCCGGCGCGGCACCGAAGACATCGGCCGTCATCGCGGTCCGTGCTCGGGGGCAGATCGCGTTGGCGCACACTCCGTAGCGTCCCAGGGCGCGGGCCGCGGTGAGGGTGAGTGCGGTGATGCCGGCCTTTGCCGCCCCGTAGTTGGCCTGCCCGACCGGACCCATCAGACCCGCCTCCGAGGAGGTGTTGATGATCCGGCCGTACACCGATCCGCCGGTCTCCTTCGCGCGATTTCTCCAGTAGGTGGCGGCATTGCGGGTGAGCAGGAAATGGCCGCGAAGGTGCACGGCGATGACCGCGTCCCAATCCTCATCGGTCATGTTGAACAACATCCGGTCGCGGGTGATACCGGCATTGTTGACCACGATGTCGAGCCCGCCAAGGTCCTCGGCACAGGTGATGATTTCATCGGCGGTGCTTCGCGCGCTGATGTCACCGGCCACCGCGACGGCCTTGGCGCCGGCGCTACCGATCTCATCGAGCACGTCGGAGACATCAAGAGCGGCCGCCATATCGTTGACGACGACGGTGGCCCCGGAGCGGGCCAGTCCGATCGCCTCAGCGCGACCCAGGCCTGCCGCGGCCCCGGTGACCACCGCAACGCGACCGGACAGATCGATCAGTTGCTCATTTGCGCTCAAATTATGAATACCTCTAGTCCAGCCGTGTCAGCGCCGCGCGCGGACATTCGGCGATGGCCTGTTCGGCCAAATCCTCCTGATCGGCCGGGATGGGGTCGGCCGTCACAATCACGTAGTCCTCGTCGTCCAGTTCGAACAACGCGGGCGCAATTCCCAGACAGACGGCGTTACCCTCACAGCGATCACGGTCGACGGCGATTCGCATCACTACCTCCTTTTGGTCCCGGCTCCGTGGCGTGCCGGCCCTATGGCAACACCACGATACGACCGGACCTGTCGGCCGCTGGTCTGACGCCGCTGGAAACTCAGACTAGAACGTGTTACAACCAAGGGGGGCGGCGGGTCGCCCCCCACCATCGAGCGCGGAGGTCGGATCGCATGCGGATCAGCTACACACCCGAGCAGGAGCAGTTGCAACGCGAGTTGCGCGCTTACTTCGCCGGCCTGATCACCCCGGAGCGCCGCGAGGCCCTGATGTCCACCAGCGGCGAATACGGCAGCGGGGACGTCTACCGCGACACGGTGGCGCAGATGGGCCGCGACGGCTGGCTGGCCCTGGGCTGGCCGGTGGAATACGGCGGCCAGGCCCGATCCACCATGGACCAACTCATCTTCACCGACGAAGCGGCCGTCGCCGGCGCCCCGGTCCCGTTCCTGACGATCAACAGCGTCGCTCCGACCATCATGGCGTTCGGCACCGAGGAGCAGAAGAAGTTCTACCTGCCCAAGATCGCCTCCGGCGACATCCACTTCTCGATCGGTTACTCCGAGCCGGGTGCGGGCACCGATCTCGCGGCGCTGCGCACCACCGCCGTCCGTGAAGGCGACGAGTACGTGATCAACGGCCAGAAGATGTGGACCAGCCTGATCCAGTACGCCGACTACGTCTGGCTCGCGGTGCGCACCAACACCGAGGCCAAGAAGCACCGCGGCATCTCGGTGCTGATCGTGCCCACCAACGCGGAGGGCTTCTCCTGGACGCCGGTGCACACGATGGCCGGCGCCGGCACCAGCGCGACCTATTACTCCGATGTGCGGGTTCCGGTCGGCAACCGGGTCGGGGAGGAGAACGGCGGTTGGAAGCTGGTCACCAACCAGCTCAACCACGAACGGGTGGCACTGGTTTCCGCACAGCCGATTTTCACCGCGCTAAACCAGGTTCGTGAGTGGGCACAGAACACCAAAGACGCCCGTGGTGCGCGGCTCATCGATTCCGAATGGGTGCAACTCAACCTGGCCCGCGTCCACGCCAAGGCCGAGTACCTGAAGTTGATCAACTGGGAACTGGCCTCCGCCGAAGCCGAGGCACCCTCGGCGGCGGACGCCTCGGCGGCCAAGGTGTTCGGTACCGAATTCGCCACCGAGGCCTACCGACTGCTCATGGAGATCCTGGGTCCGTCGGCCACCCTGCGCCAGGAGTCACCGGGCGCGCTGCTGCGCGGCCGCGTCGAACGGATGCATCGCTCGTCACTGATTCTCACCTTCGGCGGCGGAACCAACGAGGTCCAGCGCGACATCATCGGCATGACGGCGCTGGGCCTGCCCAGAGCTAATCGCTAGAAGCGCGGGCCTGCCCAGGGCTAATCGCTGAGAAATCAAGGAAGCGACATGGATTTCACCAAACCAGAAGCAGCGCAGGACCTTTCCGGACTCGTCGGCACCATTGCCGAAGCAGTGTGCACGCCGCAGCATCAACGCGAACTGGATGGATGCGAACAGCGGTTCGACACCACGTTGTGGGGCAAGCTCATCGACGCCGACATTCTCAGCACGGCCGCGCCCGAATCGGTCGGCGGAGGTGGATTCGGCGTGCTCGAACACACCGCCATCCTCACCGCTCTGGGTCGCCAAATCGCGGCGGTGCCCTACCTGGAGTCAGTGGTCCTCGGTGCCGGCGCGCTGGCGCGCTTCGGCTCAGCGGAGTTGCGACAGGCCTGGGCTGTCCCGGCCGTCGCCGGCCAGAAGATACTGACGGTCGCCCTCGACAGCGAACTGGGACAGGGGCCGGTACAGGCGACCGCATCGGGAGGCGGCTTCCGACTGACCGGGACCCGCACCCAGGTTCCTTACGGTCCGGTCGCCGACGCGTTCCTGGTGCCTGCCGACACCAATGCCGGCACGAAGGTCTTCCTCGTTGACGTCAAGGATCCGGGCGTCTCGGTGATCGCCCTTCGCACGACCGGACAGAACAGTTCCGGCGAACTCGAACTGGCGGGCGTTGAGGTCGGCGCGGACCGGGTCGTCGGCGCGGCCGACGTCGCCGATTGGCTGGCCTCAACACGGGCCGTGGGCATGACGGCTTTCCAGTTCGGAGTGCTGCAACGCGCGTTGGAATTGACCGCCGAATACGCCCGCACCCGCGAACAGTTCGACCGACCGATCGGCAGCTTCCAGGCGGTCTCCCAACGCCTGGCCGACGATTACATCGACATCCAGGGCCTGCGGTTGACGCTGCAGCAGGCGTCCTGGCGGCTCTCCGAGGATCTGCCCGCCGACACCGAAGTGGCGACCGCAGCGTTCTGGGCGGCCGAAGCCGGCCACCGGGTGGCCCACACCACCGTCCACGTCCACGGCGGGGTGGGTATCGACATCGACCATCCGGTGCACCGCTACTTCATCACCGCCAAGCAAACTGAGTTCGCTCTCGGTGGCGCAACATCGCGGTTGCTCGCCATCGGCCGAGAGTTGGCCGACACCCCTGCCTGAGTCGTCGCAGCCCACCGTCACCAGGCTGCTGGAGCCACTCGCCGAGGTCGACGATCGCGGGATCCACGGCGGTGACGGCACCTACGCGACCTGGCGTGAGCACACCCAGACCGCCGCCGACATTGCCGCGCTGCTGAGGTCGCGGATGAATCCGAATCAGCCGCCGCATGTCGGTGTACTGCTGGGCAACACGCCGCTGTTCTCGGCGGTCCTGGTGGCGGCTGGTCTCAGCGGCATTATTCCGGTCGGCCTGAACCCGACCCGCCGCGGCGCGGCACTGCGCCGCGATATCACCCACGCCGACTGCCAACTGGTGCTCGCCGACGGCGACATCGATTCCTACGGCGCCGACTGGATACCGGACGCACTGGCGGTGCTCGACGTCGACGGACCTGACTGGTCGGAGGAATTGGCCGCATTCCGGGGCTCGGACGTCACCATCACCAAGTCCTCCTTCGACGAGCTTTTCATGCTGATCTTCACGTCCGGCACGAGCGGCGAACCCAAGGCGGTGCGCTGCACCCACGAGAAGGTGGCCGGTCCCGGCGTCATGCTGGCCCAGCGATTCGGGTTGGGGCCCGCCGACACCTGCTACCTGTCGATGCCGCTGTTCCACTCCAATGCGGTGATGGCGGGCTGGGCACCGGCGGTCGCTGCCGGGGCATCGATCGCGTTGCGCCGCAAGTTTTCCGCGTCGCAGTTCTTCCCCGACGTCCGACGTTTCGGTGCGACGTATGCCAACTATGTCGGCAAACCGATGTCCTACATCCTCGCAACAGCGCCCCGGCCCGACGATGCCGATAATCCGCTGCGGATCATGTACGGCAATGAGGGCGCGCCGCGGGATATCAACCGGTTTGCGGCACGGTTCGGTGTCGCAGTCGTTGACGGGTTCGGCTCGAGCGAGGGCGGGGTGTCGATCGCCCGCACACCTGACACTCCGGAGGCCTCGCTGGGTCCGCTCACCGACGATCTTGCGATCCTCGACACCGAGACGGGTGAACCGTGCCAACCCGGCGTGGTCGGCGAACTGGTGAACATCGCCGGTGCCGGCCAGTTCCGCGGCTATTACAAAGATCCGGACGCCGAGGCGCAGCGGATGATCGGCGGTGCCTACCACAGCGGCGATCTGGCCTACCGCGACGAGGCGGGCTTCGTGTACTTCGCCGGCCGGCTGGGCGACTGGATGCGGGTGGACGGCGAGAACCTTGGCACCGCGCCGATCGAGCGGGTGTTGATGCGTTACCCGGACGTGGTCGAGGCGGCGGTGTACGGAATCCCGGATCCGGCTGTCGGCGATCGGGTGATGGCGGCACTGGTGCTCGCCGACGGGGTCGAGTTCGACTCGGCGGCGTTCCGAACGTTTCTCAGCGCGCAGGCCGATCTCGGGAGAAAGCAGTGGCCGGCATTCGTGCGAGTAGGTTCGTCACTGCCCCGGACCGAGACGTTCAAGGTCATCAAGCGCCGACTGTCGGCAGAAGCGCTCGACTGCGACGATCCGGTATTCGAGATACCGCGTTAATCACCTAGCGACGGCATGGTGGCCTCAATCAGGTGCGGGCCAGGCTCGTCGAAGGCCCATCGCAGCGCATCGGCCAATTCCTCCGCCGTGTCGACCCGTCGGGCCGGTACGCCCATGCCCTCGGCGATCCGCACGAAATCCAGAGCCGGAGAGTTTAAATCGAGAAGTGACTTGGCTTGTGGGCCTGGCTGCTGCCCACCGCTCTGAGCGCCCACCCGTTGCAACTCCATGCGCAGGATGTCGTAGGCGTGATTGGCGTAGACCACCGTGGTGATGTCGAGGCACTCTCGAGAGTGGCTCCACAGCGCAGAAATGGTGTACATCGCCGATCCGTCCGACTCAAGGCACAACACCGGCCGGTCCGGAGCGGCGATTGCGGCCCCGAGTGCCACCGGAAGCGCATAACCGATCGCGCCACCGGTCAACGTCAGCCAGTCATGCGCCGGTGCGCCCGCAGTGACCGTCGGCAGGAGAAACCCGGAGGTATTAGCCTCGTCGACGATGATCGCCCGTTCGGGAAGCAGTGCGCAGATCACCTCCGCGGACGTCTGCGCCGTCAAAGGCCCGGAGGGAATCGCCGGACGAGACCCTGTCGCCGTGACGGCAACCGCATCGGGTGCGATCGCATCGGCCAGGGCGGCAAGCGCGGCGGCGGCGCCCCGGGGCCCGGACAACGTCTGCACAACGCAACCCTCCGCGGTCAGGTCGCTGGGCTTGCCGGGATAGGCGAAAAACGACACCGGCGACGTCGCACCGGCCAGGATCAGATGCTTGATGCCCGCCAGTTGCGCGGTCGCCATTTCGGCGAGGTAGGCGATGCGGTCGACGGCCGGCAGGCCGGCCCCGCGCTCCAGTCGGGCCGGGAATGTCTCGCAGAACAGCTTCGCGCCGAAGGTCTGTGCCAGCCGGGCCGCCGCGTTCAGACCCGCCGACCGGGTGGCGTCTGAACCGATGAGGATCGCTGCGGGCTCACCGGATCGAAGCGCGGATGCCGCCGCGTCCCAATCGCCGACCGGCGGCACCGGCTGCGCCGCAACGGCTTCGGCGGGTTCGGCACCCTCGGTCCAGGACACGTCAGCGGGCAGGATCAGCGATGCGATGTGACGACACTCCCGCGCCGACGCGACTGCCTCGGCGACGTCGGTGGCGACTTCGGCAACGTCGACGCTGCGCCGCAGCCAGCCGGAGACGGTACCTGCGACAGAGTCGATATCGGACTCCAGTGGGGCGTCGTAGCGCTTGTGATACGTCGCGTGGTCGCCGATCACGACCAGCATCGGTACATGCGCGCGTCGGGCATTGTGCAGATTCGCCAGTCCGTTGCCAAGTCCCGGACCGAGGTGCAGCAGCACCGCCGCGGGATCTCCTGACATCCGGGCGTAACCGTCCGCGGCGCCAGTCGCAACACCTTCGAACAGTGTGAGCACACCGCGCATCGCGGGCACGGTGTCCAGGGCCGCGACAAAGTGCATCTCCGAGGTGCCGGGGTTGGCGAAACACACCCGGACCCCGTTGTCGACCAGCGTTGTCAGCAATGCCTGGGCGCCGTTCACCGCAATGACTCTAGAGCGTCAGCGATCCCGAAAACCGTCCAGCCGCCGGGTCGCGGATTCGAAACCGGACACCAACTCGGCCATGATCTCGGCGACCGGCCGGATCTCGTTCATCCGGCCGACGATCTGACCGACCGGCATGGCGACGGTGGTCGGATCGACAGACTGGCTCATTCGCTGGTGGGCCTCGCTGACAAGGACGTTCTGCAATGGCATCGGCAGGGCCTGCGGGGCATCGTCGGCGTCCCAGGCGTCGGTCCAGCGACTCTTGAGCAGACGCGCGGGTTTCCCGGAGAAGATCTTGCGGCGGACGGTGTCGCTCGAGGTGGCCGCCAACAGCGCCTCCTGGATGACCGACGGCCCGCCGTCGGTGCGCGCCCCGAGGTCGTATTCGGCCGCGGTCAAAAACGCCGAACCCATCCACACTCCGGAGGCACCCAACGCAAGAGCGGCGGCAACCTGTCGGCCGGTCCCGATTCCGCCTGCTGCCAGGACGGCGGCCCTGGCCCCGACCACGTCGACGACCTCGGGCACCAGCACCATCGATGCGATCTCACCGGTGTGTCCGCCGGCTTCGTAACCTTGCGCGACGACGATGTCCACACCGATTTCAGCATGGCGCAGAGCATGTTTGGCCGATCCCGCCAACGCGGCCACCGGAACTCCGGCGGCGTGCGCTTGGGCGATCACGTCCGGTGGCGGGGAGCCCAGCGCGTTGGCGATGAGCTTGATCGGATGCGTGAGCGCGACGTCGACATGCGAGCGGGCGACCGAATGTAGCCAGCCCAGTACGCCTTCGCGGCCGGCCTGCTCACCCGGCAGAGGAGGAACGCCGAGATCAGCCAGGGTCTTATCGACGAACTCGCGGTGCGCCTGTGGGATCAGCTTGTCGATGTCGATTGCGCTGCCTTCGGTCGGCACCGTTGCCGGCATCACGATGTCGACACCGTAGGGCTTGCCATCGGTATTGGCATCCATCCAGCACAACACCGACTCGAGTTCGTCGGGGTGGTTGAAACGCACCGCGCCGAGGACACCCATACCGCCGGACCGGGTCACGGCCGCGGCCACCTTCTCCGACGGGGTGAACACGAAGATCGGGTATTCGATACCGAAGCGATCGCACAGTTCGGTGTGCATCATGCCGACCCACCGTGCTTGGAATGAACTTCGTCGGCCGGGCGGATTTCGGTCTGTTCCTTTGCCCACTTATAGTCGGGCTTTCCGGCCGGTGACCGCTTCACCTCGTCCACGATCCACAGGCTGCGGGGCACCTTGTAGCCGGCAATATCCCTGCGCACGAATGCATCCAACTCCGCCAGTGTCGGCGCAGTACCCTTGCGCGGCGCGACGACCGCCGCGACGTGCTGGCCGAAGCGTGGATCCGGGACGCCGACGACGAGGGCGTCGAACACGTCGGGGTGGCCCTTCAGCGCTCCCTCCACCTCTTCGGGATAGATCTTCTCCCCGCCGCTGTTGATCGACACCGACCCTCGGCCCAGCAACGTCACCGTGCCGTCGGACTCGACCTGGGCGTAGTCACCCGGGATGGCATAGCGCACACCGTTGATGGTGCGGAAGGTCTCGGCGGTCTTCTTCTCGTCCTTGAAGTAACCGACCGGAATATTGCCGCGCTTGGCCAGAATGCCGCGCACTCCCGAGCCTGGCACAACCTCATTGCCGTCGTCGTCGAGAACCGCGGTTTTCTTGTCGATGGTGACCCGCGGACCGCCGCCGCCGCTTTGGCCTTTGGCCACCACACTGGTACCGCCGAAGCCCGTTTCGGAAGAGCCGATCGAGTCGGTGATCACCCGATTCGGCAGGAGCTCGAGGAATCGCTCCTTGAGGCTGGGCGAGAAGAGCGCTGCGGTGCTCGACAGCAGGAATAGTGACGATAGATCGCGTTCGGAGCCTTCCAACGCGTCGAGCAATGGCCGGGCCATGGCATCGCCGGTGAAGAACAGCAGGTTCACCTTGTGCTGTTCGATGGCGTGCCATACCGCGTCGGCATCGAACTCCGGTGCGAGCACGACCGTTCCGCCGGTGAACAGAGCCATCCAGGTGGCGGACTGTGTCGCACCATGGATCATCGGCGGGATGGGGTAACGGATCATCGGCGGCCCGGCGGCTGCTTGCTTGGCGTGGTCGTACTCGTCAGCCACGAATTCCCCTGTGGCGAAATCGGTTCCACCAAGGAGCGCGCGATAGATGTCCTCGTGACGCCACATCACACCTTTGGGGAAACCGGTTGTACCACCGGTGTAGAGCAGATAGATGTCGTCGGCGCTGCGCGTCCCGAAATCGCGGTCGGGCGATCCCTGGGCAACCGCCTCGTAGAACGCGACTCCGCCATAGTTCTGGTACGTCTGTGTCGGCACGGCACTGCCGTCGTCGATCACCAGCACCGTCTTGACATTCGGGGTCTCGGGCAACACATTGGCAACCCGTTCGGAGTACTGGCGTTCGTGCACCAGTGCGACCATGTCGGAGTTGTCGAGCAGGTAGCGCAACTCCGCTTCGACGTAGCGATAGTTGACGTTGACCAGGATCGCGCCGGCCTTCACAATGCCGAGCATCGCGATGACGATCTCGATCCTGTTGCGGCAATAAAGTCCGACCTTGTCGCCCTTCTTCACGCCGCGGGAGATGAGATAGTGCGCGAGGCGATTCGCCTTCTCCTCCAAACCCGCGTAGGTGATCTGCTCGTCCCCGCAGATCAGGGCGACACGGTCAGGCACGGCGTCGATGGCGTGCTCGGCAAGATCCGCAATGTTCAGGGCCACGGACTCAAACTAGAACCTGTTACAGTTCTCCACAAGTGCAGCGGCCAGGAAGGTGGTCATCCGTGAGCGATGCCCTCATCGAGCAGCGCGGACACACCCTCATCGTCACGATGAATCGTCCGGAATCCCGCAACGCCCTCTCCGGCGAGATGCTCTCGATCATGGTCGAGGCCTGGGACCGCGTCGACAGTGATCCCGATATCCGCGTCTGCATTCTCACCGGCGCCGGCGGCTACTTCTGCGCGGGCATGGACCTCAAGGCCGCCACCAAAAAGCCGCCGGGCGACTCGTTCAAAGACGGCAGCTACGACCCGTCGCGCATCGACGGCCTGCTCAAGGGCCGCCGGCTGACCAAGCCGTTGATCGCCGCCGTCGAGGGTCCGGCCATCGCGGGCGGCACCGAGATCCTGCAGGGCACGGACATCCGGGTGGCCGGGGAAAGCGCGAAGTTCGGCATCTCCGAGGCCAAGTGGAGCCTGTATCCGATGGGCGGTTCGGCGGTGCGCCTGGTGCGCCAGATTCCGTACACGATCGCCTGCGAACTGTTGCTGACCGGCCGACACATCACCGCCACGGAGGCCCTTGAAATGGGACTCATCGGCCACGTCGTCCCCGACGGCCAAGCTCTGGACAAGGCGCTGGAAATCGCCGAGGTGATCTCGAATAACGGCCCACTGGCAGTGCAGGCAATCCTGCGATCGATCCGCGAGACCGAGGGCATGCACGAAAACGACGCCTTCAAGATCGACACCAAGATCGGCATCGAGGTTTTCCTCTCCGAGGACGCCAAGGAGGGCCCGTTGGCCTTCAAGGAGAAGCGAGCCCCGCAGTTCAAGATGCGCTAGGCCGGAATTGTCGCGGAATGTCGTCGACTATTCCGACAACAAGGTCCGGTCGGGAGTAGGCCGCGTCGCCGAAGGTTCCGCCGAGGTCAATGCCGGGTGGGCCGGCCCCGCGTCGGTGTACCTTCCCAAGCATGAGCGACACGGCCAGGCGGTTTCGCACAGTCGCCTGGGCCACCGGCGTGGTGGGGACCTCGGCACTGCGCCGGATCATCGCGCACCCGCAGCTGGAGTTGGCGGGGGTGCGCGTCTACAGCGACGAGAAAAAGGGCTGCGACGCGGGCGACCTCGTCGGCCTGCCGCCCACCGGGGTGATCGCGACCCAGGACACCGAGGAGATCCTGGCCCTGGCACCGGACTGCATCGTCTACTCGCCGATGCCGTGGGATGTCGAGGAGATGTGCCGCATCCTGAGCGCCGGGATCCATGTCGTCACCCCGTGCCCCTATTGGTTCCCATTCATTCAGGACCCTGAGACCACCGCGCGGCTGACCGAGGCGTGCCGGGCGGGCGGGGTGAACCTGCACGCATCGGGCACCAACCCCGGTGGCGTTGCCGAACGCTTCCCCCTGACGTTCAGCGGATGGTGCAACCGCATCGACCGAATCACCATGACCGAGTACGGCGACTGCCGCGACTACTCGTCCGTGGGGGTGATCCGCGAGCTGATGAACCTCGGCAAGACGCCCGAGGATGCGTTGAACAACCCGATCAAGGCGATGCTGACCTCCTTCTGGTACGAGCCGATCGAGATGATCGCCGAGGGTTTGGGCAGCGAGGTCGTGGACTACGAGCAGCAGCACGACTTCATCCTTGCCAAGGAGACGATCGAGACTGCAGCCGGAATCATCGAGGCGGGCACCATCGGGCTCAACAACTACCGCCACATCGGCCGCACCCGCGAGGGGACCGAAATCGTTCAGGAGCAGGTGTGGTTCATGGACGACGTGTCGATGTCGCGGCTGGAGTCGCGGATGGACATCCCCCGGGCGTCGGGCTGGCGTATCCATATCGAGGGCGACGTGGAACTGGTCGTCGACATCGAGCTCGCTCCGAACCTGACTCAGCCGGAAAAGACCGCCCAGGGTTTGAGCACCGTCGGCTACCACTGCGTCAACGCGGTGCCCGACGTATGCACCGCGCCCGAGCCCGGCATCAAGACGTTCCTCGACCTGCCGATGACCACTGGGCGGATGGGCACCCACCGCACCGCGAATCGGGGCTGACGTGCGGAGCCGGGCCGCGATCCTGCACTCCTACGGCGCGCCGTGGTCGGTGGAGGAGTTCGAACTCGACCCTCCCCTCGCAGGCGAGGTACTCATCCGGGTGGCCGCGGCGGGGCTGTGCCACTCCGACGAGCACCTGCGCTGCGGGTACCTGGCGCAGCCGCCCGACGTCCCCGGACCGCGGCGCCTGCCGACGATCGGCGGGCACGAGGGCAGCGGGACCGTGGTCGAGGTGGGTGAGGGCGTGACCCGGCTGGCGCCGGGCGATCACGTGGTGACGTCGTTCGTCCCAGCCTGCGGTCAATGCCGGTGGTGTGCTTCGGGCGAGGAGTACCTGTGCGACCTCGGTGCGTTGACGCTGCAGCCCGGCATGCCCACCGACGGCACCTTCCGCCACCACACTGCCGACGGCGCCGACCTCGGGCACGTGTCGAAGATCGGCGCCTTCGCCGAACACACCGTTGTGGCCGTCGACTCACTGGTCAAGATCGACCCGCTGATGCCGCTGCTGCCGGCGGCGCTGCTTGCATGCGCGGTGCCCACCGGGTACGGATCGGCTGCCAACCGCGCGGGAGTCCGCGGTGGGGACATCGTGGTGGTGATCGGAGCCGGCGGCATCGGTACCGCCGCGATACAGGGCGCCCGGATCAACGGCGCCGCGATGATCGTGGCCGTGGACCCGGTGGACTTTAAGTTGACGTCAGCGTTGCGTTTCGGCGCCACCCACACCGCCTCCGGTGCCACCGAGGCCCTCGAACTGGTGCGCGAACTGACCCGCGGAACGATGGCCGACGCTGTGGTGGTCTCCCCGGCGTCGATCACCGCCGCCGACGTCGACGCCGCACTGGCGCTCACCCGCAAGGGCGGCACCTGCGTGCTGACGGGCCTGTCCTCGCCGCAGACTGTCTCCGCGGACATGAGAATCCAGGACTTTGTGCTGCTTAACAAGACCCTGTGCGGCACGATTTTCGGCTCCTGCAACCCGAAGTCGGATATCCCGCGACTGGCCGCGCTCTACGCGTCCGGACAGCTGCTGCTCGACGAGATGATCACCCGCCGATACCGGCTCGAGGAGATCAACGATGCGTATCACGATCTGAACGAGGGGAAGCTGATCCGCGGAGTCATCGACTTCGGGATCGCCTGAGTGCCGATGCCCCATCCGCTGTCGGGTATCCGTGTCGTGGAGATCGGTGATCGGATCGCCGCCGCCTACTGCGGCAAGCTGCTTCGCGACGCGGGCGCCGACGTCATCGTCGTCGAACCTGAGGGCGGCTCGCCGCTGCGGCGCAGCGGGCATTTCTTCGACTATCTTGCGGGCGGCAAGCGCAGTGTCGTCGCCACCGCCGGACAGGCGCAGCGGGTCGCGGCGGCCGCCGACATCGTTGTACTGGCCGCCAGCCCGGCCGAGGCCCGCCGGCGCGGAATCGACTGCCGGGCATTGCATACCACCACGCCCGGCGCGGTGGTGGTCACAGTGTCCAACTTCGGCTGGACCGGTCCGTGGGCGGAGTATCCGGCGACTGAGTTCACGCTGCAGGCATGGTGCGGCTCGACCGGGTCACGCGGTGAACCAGACCGCCCGCCGATCGCCGCCGGCGGGGACCTCGGGGAGTTCATCGCCGGGGGGTACGCGGCGTTCTTCGGCTTGGCCGGGCTCTTCGGAGCAGCCGGCGCTCAAGTAGACCTCTCGGTGCTGGAGGCGATGTCGGCGTCGATGCAGACCTTCGGCTGGCTGCGCACCGACGTAGCGGGACTCACCTCGTTCAGCCGCTCGACCGAGGTCCCGTCAATCGAGAGGTGCAAGGACGGCTATGTCGGCATGTCGATGGCCACCGACACGCAGTGGCAGAGCTTCTGCGCGATGGTCGGTTGCCCGGAGTTGGCCGCCGACCTGACACTGGGCCTGCAATTGAACAGGTGGCGCAATCGCGACCGAGTCCGCGCCGCGATCGGACCCTGGCTGACCGCCCACACCGTCGAGGAGATCGTCGAGCAGGCCGAGCGGTTCCGGGTGCCGATGGCGGCGATCGGCAACGGCGCCACCCTGCCGCTGATGGACCACTTCGTGGCACGCGGAACCTTCCTGGACAACCCGGCCGGCTTCCGTCAGCCGAGGCCGCCCTGGCTGATGAGCGCGGCCCAGCCGAAGCCCCTCGCCCCGGCGCCGCAACCCGGGGATCTGACGGATCCGTGGCCGCCGCGCAAACCTGTCCCGGCCGCAACGGATCCCGTCCCGATGTCCCAGGCGCTACAGGGGCTGCGGGTGGTCGATCTGACAGCGTTCTGGGCCGGACCGGCCGCCAGCCAGCTCTTCGCGATGCTCGGCGCGGATGTGATCAAAGTGGAGTCCTGCCGGCATCCCGACGGCATGCGCTATTCGGGGACGCTGCGCACCGGGGTGGCGGACTGGTGGGAGTACAGCTGGGTCGCCCACGCGGTCAACACCAACAAGAGATCGCTGACGCTGGACCTGCAGACCGCCCGTGGCAGGGAACTCGTCGGCGCCCTGATCGCGGATGCGGACCTGGTGATCGAGAACTTCCCGGCGCGGGTGATGGAGAATCTCGGGCTGGACTACGACACGCTACGGGCGATCAACGAGAATCTGATTGTGGTGCGGATGCCCGCCTTCGGACTGGACGGCCCGTGGCGCAACCGGGGCGGCTTCGCCATGACCATGGAGCAGATCGCCGGACTGGCGTGGATCACCGGCTACCCCGACGACGTCCCGACCGCGCCGCGCGGCCCATGCGACGGTCTGGCCGCGGTGCACGCCGCGTTCGCCGCGCTGTGCGCGGTGGAGTTCCGCCGCCGCACCGGGAGCGGCCAGCTGGTCGAGGTACCGATGATCGAAACCGTGCTGAACGCCACAGCCCGACAGGTCATCGAGTTCGACGTGTCCGCAACGGTTTTGACCCGCAACGGAAACCGCGGCCATGACGCGGCTCTGCAGAACCTCTATGCCTGCGAAGGTGACGATGCGTGGATCGCCGTCAGCGTGCGCGATGACTCCGACCGGGCGGCCCTGGCCGCGCTACTGGGGCAGCGGGAGATCGACGACGCCGGACTGGCCGACTGGTTCGCCGACAAGCCGCTCGCGCCCACCGTGCAGGCGTTGCTCGACGCCGGGGTGCCCGCCGCGCCGGTGGTGTCGCCGACCGAGATCGGCGACAACCCGCAGCTGCAGACCCGCAGATTCCTGGAGACCCTGCAGCATCCGCGGGTGGGCCCGGTGCGCTACCCGCGACCGCCGATCGCCCCGGCGGCCGGGGGTTTCGTGACGCGGCCCGCACCAACCCTCGGCGAGCACAACCGGGAGGTGCTGTGCGGACTGCTCGGTGTCAGCGCCGAGGAGTTCGCTCAGCTCGAACGCGACGCGGTGATCGGCACCTCGCCGGTGCGGTGAATCCAGTCGCGGCGGTTGAGCCGCCAGGTGCGCCGCGCGTAGTCGAGCTCGCTGTAGGGCCACTGGGTGACGATGCGCCCCGACGGCGAGCGGAAGTAGCTGTCGCACTGCGTCCACACGCTGCGTTCCAAGTCCGCCGACAGCTCGTCGTTGAAGCGCCGCTCGGCCTCCGGGCTGACGTCGAGCGAGCCGCCGCGGCGCGCCAGCAGGCTCGCCGCGCTGGCCACCAGCCGCGAGGCGGCCTCCAGCACATAGATGATTGAGTTACCGGCCTGGTTGGTGTTGGGGCCGTAAAGCATGAAGAAGTTGGGGAAGCCACTGACCGCCGTACCGAGGTAGGCGGTCGGGTCCGCACCCCAGCGGCGATGCAGGCTCTGCCCGCCGCGGCCGATGACCTCGATGCCGGCCAGGTAGCTGCTGGTCTGGAACCCGGTGGCGCACACGATCGTGTCGACCTCGACGAGCCGACCGTCAGCGGTCAAGACCCCGTCACGAGCCACCCGCTCAATGGACTCGGTGGTCAGGTCGACGTTGTCGCGCTGCAGCGCACGGTAGAAGCCGTCACCGAGCAGCACGCGCTTGCAGCGGAACGGGTAGTGCGGGGTGAGCGCCTCGCGCAGGGCCGGGTCTGCGACGGTGGTGTCCAGGAAATCGGTGGCGACCTTTGAGCGTTCGGCGACGAGGGGGTCGCTGGCCGCCGTCGCGGTGAAGTCGTGGAACTGCTTCCACACCTTCCAGCGCTCCCGGTAGGGCGCCCAGGGTGTGCGGCGGAACCCGGCCAACTCCTCGGCACTGAAGGGCCGATCGTCTTTGGGCACCATCCACGGCGGCGTGCGCTGGAACACGCTGACGCTCTTGGCCATTCGTGCGAGCTCGGGTACGACCTGCACCGCGCTGGCACCGGTGCCGACGACCGCCACCCGCTGACCGGTCACATCAGTCCCGCGATCCCAGGCCGACGTGTGCATCACCCGTCCGCCGAAGTCGGATAGGCCCTCGATGGCCGGCAGCCTGGCCTCTCCGAACAATCCGACCGCGCTGACGACCAGATCGGCCCGCTCGGTTTCGGCAGGCTGGCCGTCGCGGTGCACCTGCAATTCCCAGTGGGCGGCGGCCTCATCCCAACGCACCTCGGTGACCCGGGTGCCCAGCAACAGGTGCCGGCGCAGATCGAAATCATCGGTGACCTGCTCGAGATAGGCCAGGATCTCAGGCTGCTGGGCGTAGGTGCGGCTCCACCGGCGGTTGAGGGCGAAGGAGAACGAGTAGAGGTGGCTCGGGACGTCGCAAGCCGCACCGGGATAGATGTTGCGCCGCCAAGTGCCGCCTACCCCGTCGCCGGCCTCGAAAATGACCACGTCGTCCATCCCAGCCTGGCGCAGAGCGACGGCCGCGGCGATGCCGCCGAAGCCCGCCCCGATGATCGCCACCCGAGGAGCACGACCGCGCCGGGTCAGCCCGCGCAGCCGACCCATGGCGTACCGGGCCGATGCCGCATGTGCCCAGGTCCTCATCCGCGCAGCATATAATTCGCCTGCTGCCGGAGGGTCTACTCCGCTCAGCGCTGCCGACCATCAGGTCATAGCGAGCGCAGCCGGCGCACCCGGTCGGCCATCACCCGCACGGACACCGCGGCCATCGGGGCGAGCATCTCGAAGGCGTGCGGGCAGCCCGGATGCACGTGCAGTTCGGTCGGGACGCCCGCGGCGGCGAGCCGATCCGCGAAGTGGACGTCCTGCTGGTAGAACAGATCCAGATCCCCGACGTCGATGTAGGCCGGGGGCAGCCCGGACAGGTCATGCGCCCGGGCCGGCGCCGCGTAGGGAGAGACATCGGGGTCCGCGCCGCCCAGCAGCGCGGCCCACCCGGTGCGGTTGTCGTCGTGGCTCCAGGTGAGAAGTGGTACCAGCGCCGGGTCGGGCTCGGGCGTGCGATCGTCGAGCATCGGGTAGGCCAGCACCTGCGCGGCGATGGCCGGGCCGGCCCGGTCGCGCGCGAGCAGACAGACCGCCGCGGCCAGCCCACCACCGGCGCTGTCGCCCATCACCGCAATACGCGCCGGGTCCACTCCGAGCGCGTCGGCGTTGTCGACCAGCCAGCCCAATGCCTGATAGCAGTCCTCGACCGGGGTGGGGTGGGGGTGCTCCGGGGCGATCCGGTAGTCCACGAGCAGCAGCGGAACCCCGGAGGCCGCAACGTAGCTGCGCGCGGCGGTGTCGTAGAGCGCACCGAGCTCGCCGAGGCCCAAGATCATCCCACCGCCATGCAGATACAGCGCGGCGCTGCCTGGCGCCGCCAGCGCGGTGCTGCGGTACCAGTGCAGCGGCACCGTCGCACCGTCGGCGGCGGGCAGATCGAAGTGCCGCACCTCCACGCCGGGGATCTGCGGCAGCAGCGCGGACACCCCCTTGACCATCCGGCGGGCATTGCGCCGGCGGGCGGCGACGTCGCCGAGGGCCGGGGGGTCCTCACGGCGGGTGGGGGCCAGCGCGGCCAGGCCCGCGGCCACTTCGGGATCGAGTTGCGGTGCCATCACCGCACCGCCTCGGCGATAACCTTCATCTGCAGGTACTCCTCGAAACCGGCCAGTCCCAGCTCGCGTCCCACCCCGGACTGCTTGTAGCCGCCGAACGGGGTGTCGCCGCGATACCACACGCCGCCATTGATGCTGATCGTTCCGGCCCGGATGGCCGAGGCCACCCGCTCGGCGCGCTGCGGGTCGGCGCCGAACACCGTGCCGGAAAGTCCGTAGGGCGAGTCGTTGGCGATCCGCACCGCGTCGGCGTCCCCGTCATGGGCCAGCACCACCAGCACCGGCCCGAAGATCTCCTCGCGGGCCACCCGGGCGTCATTGGTGAGCCCGGCTATCACGGTCGGTTCGATGTAGAAGCCCCTCGCGAGTCCCGGTGGGCGTCCGCCGCCGCAGGCGAAGGTGCCGCCCTCGGCCACGGCGAGGTCGAGATAAGCCTGCACCCGGTCGCGCTGCCGGGCTGAGATCAGCGGGCCGCATACCGTCGCGGGGTCGGTCGGGTCGCCCACCGGCACGCCCAGCATGGTCGCGGCCGCCGCTGCGACGGCCTCGTCGTAGTGCTTCCGCGGTACCACCAGCCGGGTCGTCAGCGAACACCCCTGGCCGGCGTGGGTGCACACCGCCAAAGCGGCTCGCGCGCAGGCGGAGTCGAGGTCGGCGTCGTCGAGCACGATAAACGCCGACTTGCCGCCCAGTTCCAGGAACACCTTCTTGACGGTCTGCGCGGCCGCCGCCATCACCGCGCGGCCGGTGGCGGTCGACCCGGTGAACGACACCATGTCGATACGCGGGTCCTCGGATAGCTGCACACCCAGCCGATGGTCGGCCGAGGTGACGATGTTGACCACTCCCGGCGGGAAGTCGGTGTGCTCGGCGACGATGCGGCCTACCTCAGCAGCGCACCACGGGGTGTCGGGGGCGGGCTTGAGCACCACGGTGTTGCCGGCGGCCAGAGCCGGCCCGATCTTGGCCAGATTGAGGTGGTGCGGGAAGTTCCACGGGGTGATCGCGGCCACCACCCCGAACGGTTCGCGCACCAGAGTGCGCCGGGTGGCGATGCCTATCGGGGCGGCCTCGCCCAGATCGGTGCGCCACCGGTAGTGCTCGGCGATATCGGCGGGGATGGCCAGATCGGCGATGGGGATCTCCAACTGACCGCGCCGGGTCAGCGCGACCGGGGCGCCGACCTCGGCGACGGTGATCTGCCGCAACTCCTCGAGGTGGTCGGTTAGCGCCTCGCCTAACTGGCGCAGACAGGTCACCCGGCACTCAACGTCGCGGCTCCAGTCGGTGTCGTCGAACGCGGACCGTGCTGCGGCGATCGCGGCGTCCATGTCTGCGGCGGTGCCGTCGGCCGCCTCGCCGAGGGGCTGCTCGGTCGCCGGGTTGATGGTGGTGAAGACCCCGCCGTGTCCGGCGGTCAGTTCGCCGTTGATGAGCAGCGGGGTCCGCATCCTCCGATCCTGCCACTCACCGGCGACGGTGATGTAGGCGACGGCCCCCTCATCCCGCGCTCCGCGAGTGCGCGGCGCACCGCCGCTAGACCAGCACCGGCTTGGTCGGGGTGAACACCACCGGCATCGCCTCCAGGCCGCTGACGAAGTTCGCCGGCCGCAGCGGCAGCCGTGCGTTGTCAGCCAGGCGCAGGTCGGGCAGGCGCTGAAGAATCTTGCGGGTCATCGTGCTGAGTTCCAGCCGAGCCAGCTGATTACCCAAGCAAAAATGCGTACCGAATCCGAACGCCACATGACTGTTCGGGTTCCGATCGATGCGGAAATTCTCCGGATCGCCGAACACGGACTCGTCGAAGTTCGCCGACTCGAACAGCAGCATCATCTTGTCGCCCTCACGCAGCGCCGTACCGTGGAACTCGGTGTCGGCGGTGGCCATCCGACACATGTTCTTCACCGGTGAGGTCCAACGCAGCATTTCCTCCATCGCCCCTGGTATCAGCGCAGCGTCAGCTACCAACTGCTCCCACTGATCCCGATGGCGAAGAAGCTGTTCGGTGCCCCCCGACAGCGTGTGCCGGGTGGTCTCGTCGCCGCCGATCAGGATCAACAGCGTTTCGTAGAGGATCTCGTCATCGGAGAGTTGTTCGCCGTCGACCTCGGCATTGACCAGGATGGAGAATAGGTCATCGGTCGGCTCGGCGCGACGCTTGACGATCGTCTCCATCGTGAACGCGGTGTAGCCGGCGAAAGCCTCCATCACCGCCTGAAGCGTCGCCTCGTCAGCGGTTGCGCTCAGCCCGCACACCAAATCGTCGGACCACTTCAGCAGCGTCGCCCGGTCCTCCGGCAGCACCCCGAGCATGTCGCCAATGACGGCCATCGGCAACGGCGCCGCAAGATCGCGGACGAAATCGCACTCCCCTCGCTCGCACACCGCATCGATAAGCGTGTCGCACAGGGCGTCGATTCCGGGCGCCTTGTCCGTCACCCGCTTGCGGGTGAACCCGGCGTTGACGAGCTTGCGCCGCAACAGGTGTGCGGGATCGTCCATATCGATCATGTACGGCATGGCCGGGTTGTCCGGGCGAATGCCGCCGGCGGAGGAGAACAACTCCGGGTTGCGTTCGGCGTCAAGTACCGCCTGATACGTCGCCGCGGCGGCAAGACCGTTCCGATCCCGGAACACCGGCTCGTTCGCCCGCATCCAGCGGTACGCCTCGCGGGCGCCACCGTCGGCGAAGAAATTGCCGTCCGTCAGATCCACGTCCGGCTTGCTGGGATGGATTGCAGTCATCGATTACCTTCCACGATCTTCACTTGCCCCGGATCGGCGCGCATTACAGTGGTTCCATGCCCGCTGCCCAACACACCATTGCCGGAACTCTCCTCACGATGCCAGTACGAGTCCGTAAGGCCGACGTGCACACGGCGATGTTCTCGGTTCCGGCCGAGTCCGCTCAGCGACTGATCGACTACAGCGGGCTGGATGTCTGCCAGTTCCGCCCCGGCCGAGCCGTGGTGACGCTGATGCTCGCCCGCTACATCGACGGCGACCTGGGGCGCTACAACGAGTTCGGCACCTGCGTCATGGTCAACCCGCCCGGCTCGAAAGCCAGCGGCCTCAAAGCGCTGGCCGACGCCGCGGCGTTCATCCACCACCTGCCAGTGGATCAGTCGTTCACGCTGGAAGCGGGCCGGACAATCTGGGGTTTCCCGAAGATCATGGCGGACTTCACCGTTCGGGATGCGGGCACCTTCGGATTCGAGGTCTCTGAAGGCGGGTCGCTGATCGCCGGTATGGAGTTCCATCGCGGTCTCCCGATCCCGTCGTTGCGGTCGCGCCCCCAGGTGCTCAAGACCTACACCTACGCCGACGGCACCACCCGCGAGGTACCCTGGGAGATGGTCAATTCCGGAGTGCGTTTCCGGCCCGGCGGCGCCACCCTTCGACTCGGCGATCATCCCTACGCGAAGGAACTCGCCTCCCTTGGCCTGCCAAAGCGACCAATGGTGTCCGGGTCGGTCGGCAACGTGGATATGACGTTCGGCGAGCCCAACATCCTGGGCTGAACACCGGGTCTCCACCCGGCCAATCTAGAACGTGTTCTAGCTGACTCGCAAGCAATCCCTCACAGCAGTGCGGCGAGTTCGTTGATCTGCTCGGGGCTGCGCGCGCCGACAACCATCATGGTGACCCCGGCGGCCTCCCAGAGGGCGATCTGCTTACGCACGTGGTCGATATCGCCCACGATCGCGGCATCGTCAACGAGTTCGTCGGGTATCACCGCGGCGGCTTCGTCCTTGCGGCCAGACCGGAACAACGTGGTGACGTCGTCGACGACCTGGCCGTACCCCATCCGGCGGTACACCTCGGCGTGGAAGTTGGTGTCCTCAGAACCCATCCCACCCATGTAGAGCGCGACGTACGGCTTCATCATCTCCAGGGTCGTGGCACGGTCGTCGGTGATGACCACCTGCGCGGTGGCGCAGATCTCGAAGTCCTCGCGGCTGCGACGCGCACCGGGCCGGGCGAAGCCCTCGTCGAGCCATTCGTTGTACATGTCGGCGATCCGCGGGGAGTAGAAGATCGGCAGCCAGCCATCGCAGATCTCAGCAGCCAGTGCGACGTTCTTGGGCCCCTCCGCGCCGAGCATAATGGGGATATCGGCGCGCAGTGGATGCACGATCGGCTTGAGCGCCTTACCCAGGCCGGTGGTTCCCTCGCCGGTCAGTGGCAGCGGGTAGTGCGGGCCGGCGCTGGTCACCGGGGCCTCGCGGGACCACACCTGGCGGACGATGTCGATGTACTCCCGGGTGCGGGCCAGCGGCTTGGGGAAGCGCTGTCCGTACCAGCCCTCGACCACCTGCGGTCCGGACACGCCCAGACCCAGAATGTGCCGCCCGCCCGAGAGATGATCGAGCGTCAGCGACGCCATCGCGCACGCCGTTGGTGTGCGGGCGGAGAGTTGCACCACCGAGGTGCCGAGCCGCATCCGGGTGGTCTCGCGTCCCCACCAGGCCAGCGGAGTGAACGCATCCGAACCCCACGCCTCCGCGGTGAACACCGTGTCGAAGTTTGCGGCCTCGGCGGCGGCCACCAATTCGGCGTGGTTCTCGGGCGGCTGCGCGCTCCAGTACCCAAGTTGCAGACCCAGCTTCATCTATTGCCACCCTCCGGTCGTCCTTGCCACGATAACTAGAACCTGTTCTACTCGAAGCCGTGAGCGTCAGCCAAAGCAACCCGACCTTGATGGCCTTGACAGATTCGCACGAGCCGCCATTGTCGGCACCGCTGACCCTGTCATTCGACTACACCCGTTCTGTCGGGCCGACGCTGGGCGCGTTCTTCACCGCGCTGCGGGGCCGCCGGATCACCGGGGTGCGGGGCTCCGACGGACGCGTCCACGTGCCAGTCATCGAGTACGACCCGGTCAGCTATGAGCCGCTGACCGAGATCGTGCCGGTGTCCAGCGTGGGGACGGTGCTGTCCTGGACGTGGCAGCCTGCGCCACTCGACGGTCAGCCGCTGGACCGGCCGTTCGCATGGGCGCTGATCAAACTTGACGGCGCCGACACCGCTCTACTGCATGCCGTCGACGGTGAGGTCAAGACCGGTGACCGGGTGCACGCCCACTGGGTCGCCGAGCCGGTCGGCGCTATCACCGATATCGCATACTTCCTTCCCGGGGAGGACTCGGAGCCGGTTTCTGAGACCGCCGATGACCGTGACCCGGTCACGATGCTGATCTCACCGAGCAGCCTCGCCGTTGAGCACACGGCATCGCGACCGGAGAGCATCTTCCTTCGTGCGCTGAAGGAGGGGACCCTGCTCGGTGCCCGCTCCGGTGACAACGGCAAGGTCTATTTCCCGCCGCGCGAAGCAGATCCTGCTACCGGCAAAGAACTCGACCAGTTCGTAGAGCTGCCCGACACGGGCACCGTCACGACGTTCGCCATTATCAACATCCCGTTCGCCGGCCAGAAGATCAAGCCACCGTATGTGGCGGCGTACATCCTGCTCGACGGCGCCGATATCCCCTTCCTGCATCTGGTCACCGAGATCGACGCCGCCGATGTCCGGATGGGTATGCGAGTGCAGGCGGTGTGGAAGCCCCTCGAGGAGAGAGACTTCGGCATCGACACCATCGATTACTTCCGGCCCACCGGCGAACCGGACGCCGAGTACGACACCTACAAGCATCACCTGTAAAGGCAGAGTATGAGAGAAGTCGCCGTCGTCGGGTTCGCCCACGCGCCGCACGTTCGCCGCACCGAAGGCACCACCAACGGTGTGGAAATGTTGATGCCCTGCTTCGCCGAACTTTACGCGGAGTTGGGCATCGTCCAGACCGACATTGGATTCTGGTGCTCGGGATCCTCGGATTACCTTGCCGGGCGCGCTTTTTCGTTCCTCTCCGCTATCGACGCCATCGGCGCGGTACCACCCATCAACGAGTCGCACGTCGAGATGGACGCCGCATGGGCGCTGTACGAGGCCTACATCAAGATCCTCACCGGCGAGGTCGACACCGCGCTGGTGTACGGCTTCGGCAAATCGAGCGCCGGAACCTTGCGCCGGGTACTGGCTCTCCAGACAGATCCCTACACAGTCGCGCCGCTGATGCCGGACGCGGTCTCCCTAGCCGGCCTGCAGGCTCGTCTCGGCCTCGACGCCGGCAAGTGGACCTCCGAGCAGATGGCCCAGGTGGCATTGGATAGCTTCGCCGCGGCCGGGCGCACCGACCACGAGAAGCCGGCCAAGACGGTCGCGGAGTTGCTCGATCGGCCGTACTTCGCCGACCCGCTGCGCCGCCATGACATAGCACCGATCACCGACGGCGCGTCGGCGATCGTGCTGGCCGCCGGCGACCGCGCTCGTGAGCTTCGCGAAAACCCGGCTTGGATCACGGGTTTCGAGCATCGCATCGAGACCCCGGTCCTCGGCGCGCGAGATCTGACCACCTCGCCGTCCACCGCCGCGTGCGCACACGCGGCGACCGGCGGAGATTCCGGGTCCATCGACGTGGCCGAGATCTACGCCCCGTTCACCCACCAACAGCTGATTCTCTCTGAAGCGATCGGGCTGGGACCCTCGACGAAAGTCAATCCGTCCGGCGGCGCGCTGGCAGCCAACCCGATGTTCTCCACCGGACTGGAGCGTGTCGGACTCGCCGCACGCCACATCTTCGACGGATCGGCGGGACGGGTGCTGGCGCACGCCACCAGCGGTCCTGTGCTGCAACAGAATCTGGTCGCCGTACTGGAAGGGAAGTAACCATGGCCGAGCATCTGGCAGCGGTCCTGGGAACCGGGCAGACGAAGTACGTCGCCAAACGCACCGACGTCTCGATGAGCGGCCTGGTGCGCGAGGCCATCGATCGGGCACTTGCCGATAGCGGTTCGACGATGGCGGATATCGACGCCGTGGTCGTGGGCAAGGCTCCGGACTTCTTCGAGGGCGTCATGATGCCGGAGTTGTTCATGGCCGATGCCATGGGCGCCACGGGCAAGCCACTGATCCGCGTGCACACCGCAGGGTCGGTGGGTGGATCGACCGGCGTCGTGGCAGCAAGCCTGGTGAAGTCCGGCAAATACAGCAGGGTGCTGGCAGTGGCGTGGGAGAAGCAGTCGGAGTCGAATGCCATGTGGGCGTTGTCGATTCCGGTGCCTTTCACCAAACCGGTCGGCGCCGGTGCGGGCGGCTACTTCGCCCCCCATATCCGTGCGTATATGCGGCGCACTGGCGCACCGGCACATATCGGCGCGATTGTTGCGGTGAAGGACCGGCTCAACGGCGCGAAGAACCCGTTGGCGCACTTGCATCAGCCGGACATCACGCTGGAGAAGGTGCTGGAATCCCCGATGCTCTGGGACCCGGTCCGGTTCGACGAGACCTGCCCGTCCTCCGATGGTGCGGCCGCGCTGGTGATCGGCGACGAGACCATTGCCGATCAGCGGGTCGCCGGGGGTCACCCGGTTGCCTGGGTTCATGCCACCGCGTTGCGCACCGAACCGATTGCCTTCAGCGGTCGTGACCAGGTCAACCCGCAGGCCGGTCGCGACGCCGCCGCCGCGCTCTGGAAGGACGCCGGCATCACCAGCCCGATCGATGAAATCGACGTCGCCGAGATCTACGTCCCGTTTTCCTGGTTCGAGCCGATGTGGCTGGAGAACCTCGGCTTCGTGCCGGAGGGCGAGGGCTGGAAACTCACCGAGGCCGGCGAGACCGCGATCGGCGGGCGGCTTCCGGTCAACCCCTCCGGCGGGGTGCTGTCCTCGAATCCCATCGGGGCGTCGGGGCTGATCCGCTTCGCCGAGGCCGCGATCCAGGTCATGGGCAAGGCCGGGGCACACCAGGTGGCCGGTGCCAAGAAGGCTCTCGGGCACGCCTACGGCGGCGGTTCGCAGTACTACTCGATGTGGGTCGTCGGCAGCGAGAAGCCGACCAAGGCCTAAAACCGCGCCCACCGTGCACCCAGCGTCACATTCGCCGTCGAGCGTTCAGGCAGCGTCACACTCGGCGTGGTCTCTGGGTTGTTGCCGGCGTCGGAAAACTGTAACGTGTTCTAGTTAGAGACACACAGTGGAGGGGCGATATGACCACCGAGATTCGCGATATCGACACCGGAACCCTGCCGGATCGCTACGCCCGGGGCTGGCACTGCCTCGGTCCGGTCCGTGACTTCACCGACGGCGAGCCGCATTCGATCCACGCGTTCGGCACTAAACTGGTGGTCTTCGCTGACTCGAAGAACGAACTGCACGTGCTTGATGGTTACTGCCGACACATGGGCGGTGACCTGTCCCAAGGCACCATCAAGGGCGACGAGGTCGCCTGCCCGTTCCACGACTGGCGATGGGGCGGCGACGGTCGCTGCAAACTGGTGCCGTACGCCAAGCGCACTCCGAAACTAGCGCGCACCCGTTCCTGGCACACCGACGTTCGGGCGGGCCTGCTCTTCGTATGGCACGACCACGAAGGCAACCCGCCACAACCTGAGGTCCGCATCCCCGAGATCCCCGAACACGCTAGCGACGAGTGGACCGATTGGAACTGGAACTCGATGCTCATCGAGGGTTCCAACTGTCGCGAGATCGTCGACAACGTCACCGACATGGCGCACTTCTACTACATCCACTACGGACTGCCGACGTACTTCAAGAACGTCTTTGAAGGCCAAGTCGCCACCCAGTATCTGCACAACGTCGGTCGGCCCGACATCGGCGGAATGGGCACCGCGTACGGCGAGTCGCATCTGGATTCCGAAGCCAGTTACTTCGGGCCGTCGTTCATGATCAACTGGCTGCACAACACCTACGGCGATTTCAAAGCTGAGTCCATCCTGATCAACTGCCACTATCCGGTGAATCAGGACTCCTTCATGCTGCAATGGGGCGTGATCATCGAGAAGCCCAAGGGCCTCGATGACGAGACGACAGAACGGATTTCATCCGCGTTCACTTCCGGTGTCAGCAAAGGCTTCCTGCAGGATGTCGAGATCTGGAAGCACAAGACACGTATCGAAAATCCGCTGCTCGTCGAAGAAGACGGTGCGGTATACCAGATGCGCCGGTGGTATCAGCAGTTCTACGTCGACGTCGCCGACATCTCACCAGACATGACCGACCGATTCGAACTCGAGGTGGACACCACCAAGGCCAACGAGAAGTGGCTTGTCGAGGTCGAGGAAAATCTGCGGCGAAAGGCCGCCCAGGCCACTGAGGCGGGTCAGCCCGCGTCATGACTACCGAGCAGCGTCCCGACGTTGATCAGATCGCCAGGGCGATGCTGCAACTGCACGGCGCGCACGGCGATGATCATCATCCGATCGGCGACGACAACGACGTTACGACGTGGTCCAAGGCCCCGGACTTCGCGAATGACCCGCAACGCGCGGCGGCCGTCCACGAAGCCACCCGGCGTGACCGCGAGCGGTATCTCAACTCCGGACTGGCCGACGTCGACTGCCGGTTCTGCCACGCCTCGGTTCGGGTCAAGAAGCTTGGTGCCCCGCATACCGCCGTGCAGTGGAACACCGAGTCTCAACAGCGCTGCGCCTACTTCGCCGAGATCCGCGCATCCGGTGGCACCAGTGCGCGGGCAAGGTCCTGTCCGAAATTGTCCGACAGCATTTCTCACGCAGTCGCCGAGGGCTGTCTTGAGGAGTACTCCAGCGCTCCGGCGCCCGGCGACGGCTGAGACAGCTACAGCCCCCGAAAACGTTCCTTGACCTGATCCTCGGTCAACCCGTAATCGGCCAGCGAGTAGGTATGTTTCGGCGCGCGCGGACCCTTCTTGCTCTCCTCATCGGTGTGCGCGATGGCGGCGCGGGCATCATCAGTCATCCCAATGTCGAAACGCGAGTAAATCTCCTCAACGGTGCGCAGCGGCTCCTTGATGAGTTCGAAGTAGTCGACATCACAGAACTGCGCCGGATCCTGCTCCGCCCGAACCGCGTTGAACCGCTCCAGGCCGCGTGACCAGGTCTCCAGTGAGTCGGCACCGATGGTCGCGCCGACAAAGCTGTTGGACCACCCCTCGGCGGTGTGCTGCGCCAGCGAACACATCGAAGCCATGATCGTCTCGGCCGGCCGGTGGCACTGGATCACCAGCGCATCGGGGTAGGTGGCGAACAGCGCGTCGAGGGCGAACAGGTGGCTCGGATTCTTCAGCACCCAACGCTTTTCGGGTTCGTTGAGTCCGATCAGTTGCAGGTTCCGGCGGTGCCGCTGATACGGCGGCGTCCAGTCCTGCGCGGCCAGCCACGTCGAGTAAGTCGGAACATGGGCCAACGATTCGTACGACACCGAGTGCAGCGACTGGCGCAGGAGTTGCCAGCACTCCTCCACCTCATCTGCAGTCATGAAATGCAAGCCGGTGTAGTCCGGGTTCTCCGCGTGTGCCTTGGCGAACCGCGATGCCAACTGTGCGAAGACCGGGTTGTCGGGCCATGTTTCGCGCGGTGGACGGGGTTGCGGGAACTCGGCCAGCCACAACTCCAGGCCCTGGTGGCGCGGGTCGCCGCACAACAGTCGATGCAATGCCGTCGTGCCGGTGCGAGGCAGGCCGGTGACGAAGATCGGCGCGGTGATCGGCACCTCGGCGTACTGCGGATACTGCTTCCATGACGCCTCACTGAGCAGTCGCGCCACCAACGCATTGCGCACGAAGAAGCGGGACATCTTGCTGCCGAGTTCGGTGAAGTCGGCGTCGCGGCGGTACGAATCCAACAGGACCGACAGCGCTTCGATGTAGTTGTCGTCGTCGCTGCCGAAGTCATCCAGGCCGACGGTCTTGACCGCGGACGCCTTCAGGTCTTCGACGGTTCCCACATCAGTACGGGCCGCCATCAGTGCTTGTACTCCCCGCAGTTCACATCCAGGGTCGCCCCGGTGATGCCACTGGCCAGATCGCTGGCCAGGAAAAGAATGGCCGATGCCACCTCGTCCTCCGTCGGCAATCGCTTCAGGTCGGATCCAGCCGCGGCGGCGTTGTAGATCTCTTCCACGGTCGTGCCGAACTTCCCGGCCTGATGAGCGAAGTAGCTCTGCAGAGTCCCACCCCAGATATAGCCCGGGGCGACGGTGTTCACCCGGATACCCTGGGCCCCAAGCTCGGTCGACAGCGAATGCGACATGGCAAGCAGCGCCGCCTTGGCCATCTTGTAGGCACCGTATTTCGGCTGGGAGTGCCGGATCACCATGGAGTTGACGTTCACTACCGAGCCTTTGGACTCGGCCAGGGCCGGGGTGAACCCCTGGCTGATCCGAAGCGCACCGAGCACCGTCAGTTCGATGGCGTCACGGATGTGCGCAAAGGTGGTGTCCGCCAACGGCTTCATCGACGGCACCCGGAAGGCGTTGTTGATCAGCACGTCGACCTTGCCGTACTCCTCAAGGCTGCGCGTGACCAGATTGGCTACCTGCTCGTCGTCGGTGATGTCGGTGCTCACCGCGAGCGCACGCCGGCCCAATGCGCTCACCTGATCGGCGACCTCGGTGAGCCGCTCGGCGGTACGGGCGGCGAGCACCAGATCGGCGCCGGCCTCCGCGCAACGACGCGCCAGCGTGGTTCCCAGTGCCGGGCCCACACCGCTGATCACGACGACCTTGTTCTCAAGCATCGCAGCCATCCGCTACACCACCATCCTGTCGCCGATCTGTTTCTGGCGCAGTGCGATTCGCGCTCGCCAGTCTTCCGGGGAGATTCCGTTGCTGTCGTGGAACGGCAGATACCCCGCTACATCGTTGATGTCGATGAGTTCGACGGTCGGCCCGTCGGCCTCGGTGAGCTCCCGCGAAACCCGCTGCCACCGAAACTGGAGGAAGCCCTTGCGGTGTCCGAGTGTCTCCACCCAGTTCGTTACCCCGGGGTTACGGTCGGCGACCACGATGCGGATCTTTCCGTCGACGTCGACCTGCGCCTGCGTTCCGTTCAGCGAACTCTGGTGGTTGATGTAGTCCAGCGAGACGTACCACAGGCTGCCCAGCTGGAAACCGAGATAGGGCGCGTCCGTCGCCGGCAAGGTGATCACCAGAGCCTGATCCGGTGTCAGTTCGAAATGACCCGCCGAGGAGTACTGGGTTGCCAGGCCCCCGGGGGTCAGCCGTGGCGCCACCATCGTGTTGACCGGAATGTTCATATAGAACCACTGCGGAAACTGCAACCATGTCTTGATCCGCTGAACCAACTGCTTGCCGGCCACCGCGAATCGCTTTTCGATCAGCTCATTGGTCAACGGGGGCGGCGCGGTTCCGGCGGTGTCAACCCGGGCGATAGCGACCTTTCCCCGTTGTGCGGACCAGTCGTTGTACACCTCGCGGATGACCAACTGCGCATTGGTTTTCGGTGTGAACCGCCATTCGTAGTCTCCGTTGGCTCCGATATCGAGTTGACGGTCATCGAACGCCGTCTCACTGTCCGGAACGTTGTCGTCGGTGTACTCGCCGCCGAGGAGTTGAAAGCTCAGGTCGGTTGTGGTGCCCCGAGTTCCGGTGACGACATAGTCGCGCCCGGCCTGCACCCGCGTTCCGAAGTACAGGGTGTCCGGGTTATCCAGTCCCATCTTGGTGAACGGCCCGGTACCGGACTGCAGGAATGGGTGGTCGCGGTCGTAGTCAAAAGCCAGATGCGTGCACGCCGCAATACCGCCGGCCAGGTACTGCAGACCCTCCAGCAGATCGGCCTCGGATTCGATGTGCGGGGCCTCCCGGACCAGTCGTTCGGCTTCGGCGATCGCATCTACCAGGGGCTGCGCGTACATGGGCCTCCACGTTTCAACACCGGGCGTACACCGGATCTTTGAGAAATCTAGAACGTGTTCTAGTACAGAGTCAACCACAGGTCCCGACTCCGCAGGCCGTCAATTCACACACGCGAGGGCGAAGGGCAGTACCGACTCCGCACCTGCCCGGCGCAGCGCCCTCGCCGCCATCGTGAACGTCCAACCCGTATCAGTTTCATCATCGACCAACAGCACCGGACCGACCACGCCGCCAAGGTCGGGCGCAACCCAGGAGTCCTCAAGTGCCCGCACCCGATACGCGGAGTTCGCTGCGGCCACCGGCCGCCGATCGGGTCGGTACCGCAGTGTGCCCAGGTTCCTTAGCCGTCCCACCTTCGCGATGCCGTCGACCAGGGAACCGATCAGCACCGGGTGGGTGCTTGAGTCCACACCCATCACGGCCACCGGCCTCGACTCCCACGGCCAGGCTGCCAACACCGCTACCGTGGCTGACAGCACGTCGGCCGGGACGGGTTCGTCAACCCTCGAAAGGAGCCGGCGCAACCGCACGCCCCAACCCAGATCGGTGAGCCGGCCGATGGCCCTTCCGGTCGCCGGTCCGTCGGTAATGCGGCCGCTGAGGTCGATGCCCAGGTTGGCCATGCCGGTCGGCCACTGCAGTCGGGGACTGATGTCGACACCGGGCCGTGCTAACCGGTCCTGCGCCGCATCGACGACGGCGGAATCGACCTCGGTGTCGTAACGGGCGCCGACACAGTTGTCGCATCGACCGCAGGTCGCGCCTGCGGTGAGTTGCGGGTCGTCCAACTGTGCACGCAGAAAAGTCATCCGGCACTCGCCAGTGGCCTGGTAGTCGAGCATCGCCTGCTGTTCACGACGACGAGCCTCTTCGAGCTTGCGGTAGCGCGGCTCGTCGTAGAACCACGGCTCGCCGGTGCCGATCCAGCCACCTTTGACTCGTCGGACCGCACCATCGACATCGAGGACCTTGAGCACCATCTCCAATCTGGTCCGACCAAGGTCCACCAGTGGCTCAAGCGCCGCAGTCGACTGCGGCCGTTCGGGATCAAGGACGTCGATCACCTTGCGCACCAACGCCTCGGACGGAAAGGCCACCGACGCGAAGTAGCCCCAGATATCTCTGTCCTGGGCACCGGGCAGCAGGATTACCTGAGCGCTGGCCGAGGACCGGCCCGCGCGGCCGACCTGTTGGTAGTAGGAGATCGGCGACGACGGCGCGCCGAGGTGGATGACGAAGCCAAGATCGGGTTTATCGAATCCCATCCCGAGGGCAGACGTCGCCACCAAGGCTTTGACTCGATTGGCGAGCAGGTCCGCTTCGAGTTGCTCCCGTTCACCGGGGTCGGTCGCGCCGGTGTAGGCCGCGACGTCGTGGCCGAGATCTCGCAACAGTGCCGCGACGTCGCGGGCTCCGGCGACAGTCAATGTATAGACGATGCCTGAACCGTCAAGCGAATCCAGTTGGGCGGCAATCCATGCGACCCGCTGGGCTTCGGAGCCGATCTCGACCACCGACAGATGCAATGACTCGCGATCCAGGCCGCCGCGCAGCACCAGGGTGTCGGCTCCGCCCACACCCAACTGGGCGGCGACGTCGTCGACCACACGGTCGTTCGCGGTCGCCGTCGTGGCCAGGACCGGAGTGTCGGGGCCCAATTCGGCCATCAGGGTGCGGATTCGCCGATAGTCGGGTCGAAAGTCGTGGCCCCAGTCGGAGACGCAGTGCGCTTCGTCGACCACCACCAGACCCGCGTCGGCGGCCAGGGCGGGCAGCACATTGTCGCGAAACTCCGGGTTGTTCAACCGCTCCGGACTCACCAGCAAAACGTCGAGTTCACCGTCGGCAACCTGGCGGTGGACCGTATCCCACTCGGTGACGTTGCCCGAGTTGATGGTGGCTGCGTGCACCCCGGCGCGTTGGGCGGCCGCGACCTGATTGCGCATCAGCGCCAGCAGAGGAGAGACGATCACGGTCGCACCCCGACCCTGTTCGCGCAGAAGTTTGGCGGCGATGAAATACACCGCCGACTTGCCCCATCCGGTTCGTTGCACGACCAACGCTCGACGGCGGGCCACGACCAGCGCCTCAATGGCGGTCCACTGGTCCTCGCGCAGCACAGCGCTCGCTCCGGCAAGTTGTTCCAGTAACGCCTGTGCGCGTTCGCGAGTGCTCATCGGACCATCGTGCACCTCGCGGGGCTGCGGACGTTACCGCTCGGGCTTTAAGTCCTGCTCGCGCTGGATCTGCTCCCGCTGGATCTCCAGGGCGATGTCGATCAGCTGGTCCTCCTGGCCGCCGATCAGCTTGCGTTGCCCGGCACGGTGCAGCAGTTGATGTGCCGGCACCCCGTAGCGCTCGCCCTGGCGAACGGCATGCTTGAGGAAGCTGGAGTACACCCCGGAGTACCCCATGATCAGCGCGTTGCGGTCCAGCAGGCACTCGGTCGGCATAGCCGGGGCGACGACTTCCTCTGCGGCGTCGGCGATGTCGAAGAAATCGATGCCGGTCTTGACGCCGATCTTGTCGAACACCGCGATCAGCGCCTCGACCGGCGCATTGCCCGCACCGGCGCCGAAGCGCCGGACGCTGCCGTCGATCTGCTTGGCTCCGGCACGCACCGCCTCCACCGAATTCGCAACCCCCAGGCCGAGATTCTCGTGACCGTGGAAACCGACCTCGGCGTCGTCACCGAGTTCGGCCACCAACGCCGAGACCCGATCAGCGACATCGGTCAGTACCAACGCGCCCGCTGAATCCACCACGTAGACGCATTGGCATCCGGCATCGGCCATGATGCGCGCCTGTTTGGCCAGTTTCTCCGGCGGAATCGTGTGGCTCATCATCAGGAAGCCGACGGTCTCCAACCCCAGTTCGCGGGCCAGACCGAAGTGTTGGATCGACACGTCGGCCTCGGTGCAGTGGGTGGCGATCCGGCAGATCGAGCCGCCGTTGTTCTGCGCCTCCTTGATGTCCTCCTTGGTGCCCACACCGGGCAGCATCAGGAAGGCGATCTTGGCCTCTTTGGCGGTCGCGGCGGCGAGCTTGATCAGTTCCTGCTCAGGGGTTTTCGAGAAGCCGTAGTTGAAACTGGAACCACCAAGGCCATCGCCGTGGGTCACCTCGATCACCGGTACCCCGGCGCCGTCCAGGGCGGCGACGATCGCACCGACCTCCTCGAGAGTGAACTGATGGCGCTTGTGATGCGAGCCGTCGCGCAGTGAGGTATCGGTGATCCGGATGTCCCAGACGTGCTCGCTCATCGTGCGCCCCCCGGGATGGCCGCGGCCTGCTTGGCGATCTCCTCGCCGACCTTGGTGGCCGCGGCAGTCATGATGTCCAGGTTGCCGGCGTACGGCGGAAGATAATCCCCCGCCCCCTCAACCTCGACGAACGTTGTCACCATCGCGTAGCCTCCCGAATTCAGTGACGGTGCGTCGAACTGCGGTTCGTTGAGCATCCGGTAGCCGGGTACGTAGGTCTGCACCTCGGCGACGACATCGCGGATGGACGCCGCGATCGCGTCGGTGTCGGCATCCTCCGGAATCGCGCAGAAGATGGTGTCGCGCATGATCATCGGCGGGTCGGCAGGGTTGAGGATGATGATCGCCTTGCCGCGGTTGGCTCCCCCGATGGTTTCCACGCCCCTAGCCGTGGTCTTGGTGAATTCATCGATATTGGCCCGGGTTCCGGGTCCGGCTGACACCGACGCCACCGAGGCCACGATCTCCGCGTAGGGCACAGTGCCGCCCTGCTCGGCGACCGCTCGGCACACCGCGTAGACGATCGGGATCGTCGCCTGGCCGCCGCAGGTAACCATGTTGACGTTGGGCGCATCGAGGTGCTTGCGCAAGTTGGCGGGCGGCACCACGCCCGGGCCGATCGCTGCGGGTGTGAGGTCGATAGCGGTGATCCCGGCCGCCGCGTAACGCGGGGCCGCAGCCCGGTGCACGTAGGCCGACGTGGCCTCAAAAACCAGGTCCGGTTTCTCGGCTTGGGCCAGCAGCCAGTCAACACCTTCGTGGCTGGTCTCTAGTCCAAGCTTGCGAGCCCGGGCCAGGCCTTCGCTGTCCGGATCGATGCCGATCATCCACCGGGGTTCGAGCCACTCCGAACGCAGCAGTTTGTACAGCAGATCGGTGCTGATGTTGCCGGAGCCGACGATTGCCGCCGACATCTTGGTCGAATCCATGCCAATCCCCCTACTACTGAAAAGACAATCGGACCGAGCCCAGTCCGGTGAAGTCAGCGACGAACGTATCGCCCGGGCGCGCGTCGATGGCCCTGGTGCACGAACCAGGCAGCACGATGTCACCGGCTCGCAACCGGACTCCGAAGCTGTCCACCTTGCGGGCCAACCATGCCACGGCGGTCACCGGATTGCCCAGCACGGCATCGCTGCGGCCTTCCGCCACCACCTCGCCGTTCCGGGTCAGCACCGCGTCGATGGCGGTGATGTCGATGTCCTTGGGCGACACCCGCTGCTGCCCCAATACGTAGCCGGCTGATGAGGCGTTGTCGGCGATGGTGTCGCACAACGCGATCTTCCAGTCCCTGATTCGAGTGTCGATGAGTTCTATCGACGGCGCGAACGCCGCGGTCGC